>Ga0307931_1000328_pt1 | contig 28565 bp, 39 predicted proteins | sample OrgLakmetageno47_FD_201816 | JGI IMG/M metagenome (GOLD analysis project Ga0307931, IMG submission 201816) | Saline water microbial communities from Organic Lake, Antarctica - #47 | ecosystem: Environmental > Aquatic > Non-marine Saline and Alkaline > Saline | place: Antarctica: Organic Lake...
GACAACCGCAAGGAGTGCAATGGTCAACGGTATTCTCTCGGGGGCCCAGTTCAAGGCTGCATATATGTATCGACACCGGTCGTCTCCATTACTGTCTCCTTCATTACTACAACCAGGAAAGTTATTTCGATCTCTCGGACAATTGCATGGGTGTTCCGCATCCGCTAACCAGAAGACGACAGAGAAAAGTACGTACACTGCACCGTACTCAATGAAGTACCACATGTGCTGCAAAGGAAAAGGCAAGGCCGAAATCAAGACGTCAATAGCTACGAGGACTGCATTAACTCCGTGCGTAAAGAAACCTAGAACTTGTACATCGATGCGACCTCTCGCTGCAGGATAAGCGACCGTCCAGAATAGCAAAAAGACAAGAAATGCTCCAGGAAGTGATATGGCTCTTGTAACTGCACACGCTTCAAGCAAATGCTTCGGGTATAAAACAGCTCGGTCAGTGGACTGATGCTGACGCATTTAGCCGATGTTTTTGCATTCGCTCTTCATTCATTGACCCGCCGTTGGTGATAGCTTTATGATGTGTCTCCTACATTTTTGCGTTCGCTCTTCATTCATTGACCCGCCGTTGATGATAGCTTTGTGATGTGTTCCCATTAAACGTGCTTTTTGGATAAACCAAATAGAACGCGACTCTTTAATTCAAGGTTGAGATCGTCAGGCCGCTATGGAGCTGAGTAGGACGAATCGAACGTATGGCACCAGGATGTTCATCAACGACAAAATTCAATGCAAGTTCAAATCCTCTACGAACGTGTACCTTCACTCATCAAGATGATGGTCCCACTTCTGATGGTCTCTTTCGTGTATCGCCTTCTAGCTCTTTTAAGGAGGCTCACCTATCGATTTATTTCACACCACCATACCACCATCACACTCGTGAAGAATTATACAAGAGAGGCAGCTTCATCACTTCTTGCAAAAAAAAACTCTCCAAAAGTTTTGACTTTTTTTTAAGAAAATGATACGAAACACTCCGGGTATTTCAACTAAATTGATAAACATGAACAACTCGCATTTTATACCCTTTGCCTGGTTACGCAGCGAATATTATTCATTAAAGAAGTGTAAGTTTTCCTGGGGGTTTCCCTTCCCGCCTATCAGCTCCTTATTATAAGAGCTGTGATCAAGCGCATCCGTGTATCCCTGTATGCGCTACTTGCCCGTCAGCTCAGGCGATTACCAGTTGAGACGCATTCACCTGCTTTCCTGCCTTAGAATTTGCATCTTCCCATGTACTTTTTAATCATTCTTGACATCTTCTTTGCCCGGTCGTGAGGAGCAACGGTCTGTACATCAAGATGCATGTGCGCCTGATTAGCTTCTTAGGTCTAGTTTGTGCTGCTTTGCTTTTCTTCTCTACCTGTTAGTCTTCTAATTCCGGCCCTTCGGGGCTTCGGGGCCTGTCTCAAAATGTCAAATAAATGTCAGGAAAAGACACTCAAGTAAATGAAAAACAAACGAAACCAACCGTTTCCCAACGGACAAATTACGCATCAAAATGTCGTTGTGATCTCGTCACATCCGCAACTCATCGAGGATTTAGGAGTAGCGCACGGTGCATGCAACCCAGCTCTGGCATGTTCGTGTCCGAAGTGCAAGGCCTCTTGATGGCGATGTCTGATGCGAAAGGAAAATCGGGTTCGACCGGCAGCGGGCCTTCGATGGAGCGGTCAACGACGTCATCAGCTAGTAGGCCTTCGTCCCGAGGTGGCACGCACCACGTACCGTCCTTGCCCGTGCCCGCTGCGCCCCCCGGGAGGCTGCCAGCTTCCGACCAGTATGGAAAAGCGCCGCCGCCTTCGTACACCCGTGTTAAAATGTCGGACATTATCATGTCGTAAGTATTTCTTTACCATAGCTGGAACCCCTCAACCCTTTCCCCCCACCTGAGCTACCCACGCCGCCGCTGTACATGTGGCACCATTTGTGTTGCTACCTCCTCATAATTCGGGCGTGTAATAGCTTGGAATGACCGAGCTGCACAGAGTCTACTAAGCTTACTTAGAGAGATGAAACTACGGGGCGTCGTAATGTCAGAGTTTCTTTTCGGCCAGGATTCGTTGTTCTGCTGTTACTCCTTTGATGTGGTCATTTTTATCTCTCTGCATTCCTTGCATTGATGTGAGCGTCGGTGACAATTTTGAGTCTAATTCTGCGACGGCTATTGCGGTCATGTTCCTCGCACAGGGATTACCGTGTGAGCCCGGACAAAGCCTCGCGAAGCACGGGGCCAATGACGGAAGCTTATTTGGCGCAACATGCTTCAGGAAGGGCCGCCGCCACGCGGGCTGCGCAACAGGTAATTGTTTGCGCGTGCACACGCATTCACACACTCAAGCATCAAACACTCATGGATGAACATTGCTTATAGATCCATCACGCACGCATTCAACATACTTTGTGATGCTCTAGGGGAAAGAAAATGGGCCTCTGTTTTCTTTTTTTTCCTCCTTGAAATCCGATAGTCCTCACGCTCCTCCTCGCGTACTTTCTTTGTTCGGTCTGTGCCTTCTCTTTGCCAGCTGAGCGAACACGAGCGGTCGTGGGGGGCTTCTCCAGGCATCTCCCCCACTGAACAGCAGGCTTTACAGGGCCCCTACCCACCTCAACCCGAAGCTGCATTGCCTTCGCGAGCTCAAGCTGTGTCGCAAGTGCAAGCGGCGCGCGCTGCGCAAGAACAGGTTTATTGAGTCTACACGTAGTGTAGTTTTAACGTGTACTCCTCAAAGATAACATGCGTGCACCACCGCAGTACTCATATGGCACTGTGCAAAAGACAGAAATAACAAGCGGTGAAACCTTTAGACTCAAGTCACAGGAGTGCGTGCAGATTTCTCGGACACAAATATGATATGAACCAACAAACCAACCCTTCAGGTGGCTTACCAGCAAGCAGCGTACGAGCAAGCGCAGGCAAACGAAGCAGCGGTACAAGCTGCGCTTGCTTCACAAGCGCAAGCAGCGCCAACCCGGCAGCCGCTGCAGCAGCAGCAGCCCCGCAACATGGAGAACTTGACGTGGGAACAGCTGCTGCCGCACGCCGCAGCGACTTTTCAACAAACGTCCAAGCGAGCAGGCATACCTTCACCTCCTCAGCCGCCTCAGCAGCAGCAGCAGCAGCAGCAACAGCGGCTTGACGTACGTGGATGTATTGGCCTATTGGCATTATGGCCCATGTTTGTACCGAGAGGTTTACCGCTCATATTTTGCCGAAGGGGCAGAGAACGAGAGAGCGAGAGAATGCTGTTTTTTTGTCTTGCTGTATACAGTCCTAGAGTCGTGTTCTGAACTTGTTTTGTCTGCACCTTCGCTCCGTGCTGACGCACCGCGCGACTTCCCCCCCCCCCCCCCAACTCTCTTATATCTACAGCCGAAATCCTACGCCTCCGCCGAGCACATTATGGCGATGAACGCGACGGGCGCTCACGAGTATGTTTTTCAAGTCTTTTCTGCTCGAAAACTCTTTTTTGTTTCTGAAAACCTCGTTTTGTCCTCGACCTCGAATGCCTCATTTACGCTTTAAAAAAACACTAATTGGTGCCTTGTATCTCTCTCTCTCTCTCTCTTTCTCTCTTATGATTATCACATTTTCCTTCGTCTTTTTTAATCTGTCTCTCAGTCCGTCGTCTTTTTCTTCCGAAATTTCCGGAAGCCAACATGAGTCTACCGGCCAACCTCTCGACTCTCAGGGGCAGCCTCTCCCACCGGGTAATAGCAGCCGCCGCGTAGTAGGCGGAAACGCGCCTTCACAGCCTCCTCCTCCGACTACGGCAGGGCAGCGCTTGAGCGAATTAGATCGCTTGTCCGCGGACGCTGCCCTCCGTGCTCGCCACGAAACCGCCAAATCACTTCCCATTGCGGCCAATAACCTTGGCGGTGGCGGTAATGGCACCACGACTGGCAGTGGAGGAGGCAGTCAGGCGTACCACCACCCACCCACCACTCCCATGGCCGGTGCGGCCAATGGAGGAGGGCGGTCTACCGTAGGCGCGGCTCTAGAACGACGCCGCAACGCTGCTGCTGCGGCTGCTGCTGCTGCTTCTGCAACGGACAATGCCTCCTCGTCTAGTAGCAGCAACAGCGCAGGCGCCATCAGCCCTTACAACAACAATGGCAGCTCTAGCAGCAACACTTCTGAAGCGCTGAAGGATGCGCAGAAGGCGTTTCAGTGGCTGTCGGCGCGCACTTCTTTCGCGGGCAAAGGGTTGGACCATTCGAGCGGGCAGGGCGCGGGCACGGTGCAATTGATGGCGCCAGGGACCCGGCAAATGCCATTGTGGGCCACGAGCACGCTGAGCTTGCTGAAGTCGATTTACCCCGAGGTGAGTGAGTGATGCCTTGCCTTGTTTGCTTATGGTCGTCTTGTATATTGTTTCTATTTGTGAATGGGTATTTTCAGTAGACCACCTCGAAACACCAGGTGCATCACCTTCTTCTCCTCCTTGTCTCGCCATTTTGAAGATACGTTCTCGCTCATTACATACGTTCCTTTTTTTTTTTTACACATCTCATTGTTTATCACATGTACTCGGGTATTAGGTGCTGCGCGCCGGCGATTCGGTGGTGTGGGCGCCGGAAGGCACTTCCGTCAGCGAGGGCGCCGCGGCGGAGTTCGTCGAGTACAAACTGCGCGGCGAGATGGCCAAGGTATTTTATATCAATATCATTGCTATCTTTCTCCTCTCGATCTCGCATTCTCCCTCTCTCACACACACACACACTCTCTCTCTCGTTTTACCTCCCCTCTCCTCAACTTTATAATTCATTCCCGATTCGTTATATTTCTTCTGCCTTGACCTTCAACCCTCTTTTTATTTTCTTATCAATTCGTTCTCTAGTTGTCCTTTGGCGACGGTGGGATTGACGAAGTGCGCATCAGTGAAGTCACCAAGCCAAAGGTTAACTTTGCGACCAACGATCGAGTAACCTGGTCGAACTTTGATGATGGAGTGCCTCGAGGCTCGATCGGAGAGGTAAAAACAGAAGAAGATGAAAAAGCGGCGAGACAAGCGAGAAGCCATTGTGGAAGAAAGGCTGTCTTATAGTAATGCAATTGCTCCTATCATTTCTTTGTTTTTATGAAATGAAAATTGATACTAATTGAATTTACGTTCAATGATGTGGACTGATGATTATTTTATTTTTTATTTCCCAGCTCCGGCTTGTGAGCACGCCTGTCTCACCTTCATTCTCTGTCTTCCTCAAAATCACTGCAAACGACAGGTGGTAGGCTACAACGAGCGCGGGCGTGTGCGCGTGCGGTTTCCAAAAGGCACTTGGAACTTCTTGCCGGCTGAACTACGTAAAGAAGCTGACAAGGTAAGCGCTGATATGACACAGGAAAGAGCATAAAAGTCAATGTGTTTTTTTTTTCCACATTTGATTCATATGTTTTTCTCAACCGCTCCGCCAACCTGTTTTTCCTCTTATATTTTCTTTCCATATCCTGCACTAATCCATTCAATTTCATACATCCTCGCATCTTTCAATACCAATCAGGGCATCACCCCCGGCGCCATTGCCATCGTCGACGCGTGTGCTTCCGAGCTCTTAGGCCGATTCTTCACCGCCGCTTCCCTCTGCGCAGCTCCTGCCGCCCCGGGCGTGCGCGCATTTCAATCCGCCGTCCAACTGTGCCTGCCCAGTAACTCGTCGTCTTCGTCGTCAACAGCGCAAGACCAAGGGGAGAGCACCGCTTCTTCGTCGTCGTTGGCAATGAAGGCCCTGGCAGGCTTCGATGCGGCGGTTCGGCGCTTGCGAGATGCCAAGAAAGAAGGATCCCTCAACTTCATCAACAGCAGCAGCGACGGTAAGTGTTGTCGGGTGGGAGATTATTTATGTGTACTATCCCTACATACGTAGTACCTCCCCCCCACACAATATTCCTTTTCTGATAACAGCAGTCTCACCATGGTGCCATACACATGTGTCCGCTATTTTTGCGGTGGCAGGTAACAATAGCCGAGGAGGTGCTGGTGGTGGCCAGTCCCTCGCCGATCGCGCCGGCGTTTGCCTAGACCCGCACATTATCATTCGTGCGGCTGCTAGCCATGGCCTAGGCTGCGATCGAGTAGGTGTTGCCTCCAGCGACTGGCCACAGGCGCTTCTCAGTGCTAATAGTAACAACAGCCCATCGTCAGCATCGAGTGGCAGTAGCGGTGCAATCGGCGAGTCAGAGGCTGTCGGCTTGGCGGGCGCGCTCGAGGTACTCCTTAAGTTACTATAGAGTGCACATGTATTGATGTTTCATCTGCATTTCTTCCCTCGTGCATGTGCGCGCTTGTGCACTCAGCCAACTGATTTGATTTGGCCCTGTGTCTCTCGCTTCTCTCTTTCTGCCTTTCTGAATTCTTTTCATTTTTTTTTCCTTTTCTCCTTCTCCCACATTGCTTTCTTTTCCTCCCTTTGTTTCTCCACTATTTTGACAAGGTGGTGCTCGGCCTTTTGCTCACCAAAGCTGGCGCTACGGCCCGTCACGAAGACCCCCGAGGAGGGGGCGTGATTGCGCCCAAGCATTTGGATGCTGCTATATTAGGGGCCAAAGTCTGCGCCCACTCGCCCGGCTCGACGGGACGCTCGCAAGCGGTAGGCGAGCATGTATAATTGAAAGGAATCAAGAAGGGAATGTGCGGAGTGGATTGCAAGTACATGTAGCAATGGCCAAGTGGCTTTTGTCTCAGGAGCATAGTGTACTGTAATCGTTCAGAGCTTCTGTTGGTTTGGTTCGAGGGGACTCGTGAGAGCCTGCAGTCTGCTAAGCCTGGAATAGCGACTTTAACCGCCTGAAGTCTGGTTGTGTGTGTGTATGTATTGTTGTGTATATACAGATTATATTTCGTTCAATCGTCTCATTTTACGTACCTTTCTCTTCGTCCTGCTTCTTTTTTTAAAATCACTTTCATGCTTTTCGTATCCCTCACAGGTCCACGAGGCCCTGATTTCGGGCCGCGACCCTTCCGAAGGATTGTTGGCCATTTTTCCGGGCGGCGCTACTCTGCTCGGGGACGCATCGGTAATTATTCAATCTTGGCCGAACCACTTCGATCTTTGTAAATTTCGTTTTGTTCTCAATATTGGTTCCCTCCAACGTTCCATTTTTGTTTGCTCTTCACCCTTTCTTTCTACCTTTACCTGCTGTATCGAAAATCCTTTTTTTATTTCCTGCTGTCGATTCGTTCTCTTGTCTTTTTGTGCTCACTATCAATGCTTTTCTTTTCTTACAACAGGTTGCCTCGTTGGGCGACCTTCCCGTGCTGCCTGTGAGCCCTAACAGCAATCGTTCTTCGCCAAACGGAAAACATCCTCCTTCGTCTTCGACTCATAAAGCCAACGCCAACAACAACAGTGGGAAGGGAGGTGCGCAGCAGCATTCGAAAACGGGAGGAGCGACCTCTGCAGCCGCCTCTACTTCAAGTGACAAGAGTGTGGAAGCCATGCTGGTAGCGGCTGGGGGCGACACGAATGAGCTGATTTCATTAGTGTTGGCTCATCTCAATGATCGGTAAATCTTTTGCTCAGACGAGATACGAATTCAAAGGGACCGAGAGATTGCAATGTTTTGCTCACCTGTCTCACTTTTCTGTCCTCTGTCCTCCTTTCTTCTCTTCCGCGACCTTCTGCTTTGACAAACGCTACCAACTACATACCGGTAGTTACGAAGACTCCAAGGCTGTGAAAGACTACTCTTCCCTGAAATTGCTGAAACAACACACGGCGAAAGTAGAAGCCACCGCAGCGCAGCTTGATGCTACGAGGAGGAATTTAACCACGGCCGAAGAACAAGAAGACTTCGACTTGTGCGAGGTATGTTAAGTGAAAAAGACATTTCGATGGCCTGTGTGATGTGAACATGTCAGTAGCGGGATACACAAGCTTCGCAGCGCGAAAGAGGTGCTCTCGTCCTCAGTTCGCTTCCTGGAACTTCCTCGCTCCATGAACCACTCGCACTGTATTGCCATCGTCATCTCATGCACGCACCCGTCCCCACCCACGTGTAAAACGTGCACATGTATAAAACACGACGCGCCAGGTGCTTGCGGAGCAAGTGTCGGCGTTCGAAGCGCAAATCACCGAGCACGCCAAAGCAGCCAATCAGATCACCGCATCGTCATCGGCAACTTCTGCCGCTAATGCCGACGGTCGGCCTTCGTCGTCGTCGTCAGCCGGCGGTACCTCTCCCTCCGCTCCTCCTCCACCACCGCCACCACTGGCACAAGCAGGAGGAGGCAGCAAGCAGCGGCCGAGAAGCCCCTCGCCGCCTACGGCGCCGCCACCGCTGGCACCGGGATCAGCCACTGCTGCTGCTAATGCTGGCACTCGATTTCGCAATACCGCAGGGAAAGAGATTGCGGCGTATGATCCCACGGCGGCTATTGTTGGTGATAGTGCTGGAGGTGGCAGTGAAAGGATGAGTGGTGGTGGTGACTTGACGGCTGAATTCGAGGTGAGACAAGTGGCCTTCTAAAAGAGGAACAGTTGAGCTGATTTGTTTTTGTGAACATGCTTGCATGATATTGGGACTGATTTTGATTTCTTGGTCCCTAAATCACGTGTGCATTTTCCTGTCCACGTTACCATCAGGTGGCCAAAGTGACCAAAGATTACGCGCGTTTACGGTTCATCAAAGAGGCGATCAGCGAGCAAGCACAGGTATGTGTGTTTTCAGTCGACCTTCGAGCTAAAGTCATGTTCTTGTACAGATCTTTTGAGTGTGTGTGAAAACATGCAGCTAATCCAATTGACGGGTGCATTTAATTCTTGACTCACATTCATTCTGTTCTATTCTTCAAGGCCACGTTCCAGCTGGACTCGATGAAACGCGCCCTCGCAGCGGCAGAAGAAGCTGAAGACTACGAACGGTGAGTACCTTGAAGTCTGTCCTCAAGGATTTGCATACTTTCGTGCACGTCTGTGGGTACGATTAAGGCATCAGAGCCCCTAGCCCTGCTGAATATTTTCAGTTCTCATCGTTCGCATTACCGATCCGTGATGCCCTTTTTTAAAAGTGCCTGCATGAAGCCTCTCACACAACTCACCTACCCTTCGTTAATGTTTTCCCCAAAGGTGTGAAGTTTTGAGCGCGAAGCTCATCTCCGCCGAAGAACGCGCTGCTGCGACCGAACAACAAGTGCGCAGCGACCTCGCCCGGATGCCGCCCCCTTCGCTGCCCAATGGTGGAAGCTTCTCTTCTGCTTCTGATTTGCGAACCTTTGGGTCTGCGACGGTGAATCCCAGCGACGATGTGGGCGTGCAAGCGATGCAGGTGTGTGTGTGTGTTCTGTGTGCGCGTAGGCACATACACAAAATGTATTTACGTATCGATGACAGAAATATTTTAGTCAATTTATTTGTTGATTTCAATCTTACCTTTCGCCTGTTTTTCTTTTGTGCTTACTTCAAATGCAAAGGGCCTCCCTTCTACTTATAAACATTAAGCAATCCTCCAATCCCCTTGCTTCTTTCCTTCTTTATCTGCTCATATTTAGGCCCTTGAAGCCCAATTTGAGGCGACCAAGAAAGCTCCTTCCAAAGACTACGCGGCGCTCAAGCTCTTGAAGCAACAAATGGCGCTGCAAGAGTCGCTCAACCACGCGGTGCACAACGCCCGCCAGGCCTTAGCCGCTGCAGAAGCCTCGGAAGACTTTGGCTTGTGCGAGAAATGCGCGATGCAGTTGCACCAATTGCCCAAGACCTATGCGGATGTCGACGCGAGCAGTGCCCTTGTGACGAGCACTGGCGGCGCTAGTGGTGGTGGCAGCAACAGTGGCAATTATCGCGTCGGCCGTTACGATTCCGAAACTTCCAGTGCACAGGGGAGTGCGCTCGGCGGTGGGAGCACCAGCAATGGCCCGTACAGCCAGGTGATGCTTGGGGACCGGCGCCGCAACAGTGCGAACATGACGAGCAGCTCCACAGTCACTGGCGGTGGTGGTAGTGGTGGTGCCAGTGGCGGCGTGAACAATGCGATGATGATGATGAGTGGACTGAAAGCTCCGAATTCGCCGGGCGCGAGCAGCAGCCGCCGTGGCGGTAATGATGGAATGGACGGCGGAGCTTTGGAGACGGGAGGCGGCGATCTAGGCCCGCCCGCTGGGTTTGAAGAAGCGCTCGATGCAGCGCTGGTGGCAGTGCAAACGGGTGAGCATGGGTATTGATACAGGGTGTCGATGTGTGGGTGTAGTTTTAGACGTGAATTGAGAAAGTGCAAGAAACACTCACGTTCATTTCGGCTCCTCATCATATTTACGTATGTTTCTGCCTTGCTCGCGTTTTTTTTTTCCTCTCACTTCACCTTGCCATGTGTGTGTGTGTCTACACACAATCACACCAGCTCCCTCGAGGAACGACCTACGAGGCCGATCTGAAGCTGGACAGCAAATGCTGAGGCGCTTGCATGCTCTAGTGGCGCTAGTGCCCCTGGAATTGCTCAGGGTGAGTCGCATTTGCAGTATGGTAGCACATTAGTGGGTATTGTTTGTGCACACTTAATTCTCGTTATTTGCATGATGATGATTGCCGATGCTTCTGCAGTACGCGAAATGCATCGCTGCTAAATCAATAGCGTAACAAAAAAAAATTGCTGTACGTTTCTCTGTCGGACTCACTTCCTTCTTTTGCTGAACCCATCTTCGGTGCATATACGTGATCAGGTCGAATCGCTGGAGCGCCAGGAGTCCCTGTACAAAGTCGGCGACCGCGTTGTCATTCTCGGGAGCCGTGGTGTTAATGGTCGCCCGAAAGGAGTTGTAGTGACAGCGGAACCAGACAACGGCGACGGAAATTATACGGTACACTTGGATTTTTCTTTTCTCTCGTGCAAAGAATTTATACCTCATCCTCCGCTTTTGTCGATTTCTTCTTCTCTATTCTCACTTATTTATTCCATGTGCATTACAACTTTTCCTCTTCTTCATACTGCTTATATACTATATCAGATCCGCTTGTACATCACTACTTTACCATACATCCTTCTGCTACATTTACAATACTCCATTAGATCCGCTTAGACCAGCCCGGAGGACGCAACCGCCGCGGTGGTGCCAAAAGCGGCCCTCGCCCCCCTTTGATAGGGGGGAATAACGGCCGGCGCAAAGGGGTGGGGAGCATGGGGTTCGACAGCGACAACGCGTCAGATTCGGGCTACGGCGGCGAGAGCAGCGCCGTCTCAGATGTGGGCTATGGCCATGACGATCACAGCGATTCGGACGCTGGCGGCGGCGGCTGTGACTACGAACTCATGTGCGTTTGTTTTACATATTAGGGGGGGGGGAGATATTGAAGAAGAAAAAAAAAGAGGAGAGAAGAAGGTCCAATGTACTTTGTGTTCGATTCTATAGCAGTAGTAGAAAAGCGGTGTTTCTTTTTAAATTCAATTGGGCAATTCGCTGGAATACGTTTATGTTTTCTTTTCTTGAACGTCGTGCAACTCGTGTTGATTGATTTTTATCCCCACTAGGCAAGCACACCCGTCAGAAATGGCGTTGCTGTCCACTCCGATGGACGAGATGGTGGCTCTGGTTGCAACCGCCACGCATGTCGGGCACGTAGCTGCGGATGCGGTAAGAGATGAAAAAGAAGGAAGGATACAGAGAAGGAAAAGTGCTTTTGTTGTTGATTGCGCTTCTTCTAGAGGCTTTGAAAACGGATAAACGTTCATGTGGTGTTTTTGCGATAGGGAAAAGATACGGATGGAGTAAAGGCGTTGAGAGCAATGCTCGTTTTCTCACGCTATCTTCTCGATTTCTGCCTATTCTCTGCCCCTCTTCTCACATCGCCTCCTGGCCTGTCTCATTTCATTTTCAACACTTCTATTTCTATTCTAGATTGCGGCCGCCAAACAGACCCTGCGGGACTTGATGGTGCGCGAGCGGGCGATTGCCGAGGAATCGGAGGCCTGGGCTGAGCTAGACGCTGAAGAAAGGCGCCTGACCCGTAAAGAAGCCAGTGGGAGGTGAGTGAATGACTGCATGGTGATGGTCTGACTTAGGCGTTATAGGTATTTGGCAAGAGCATCGCCTTATTTCCCTACATGTGCCCACAACTATGGCCCTTTCCTTCCCTAGTGAATCCGTAATGTCCGCAAATGCAACCCCTCACACAAGTGCCCGTGTACACATGTAGGTACGGCGGCACCAGTCTAGGGCGGGCCGGCGATTGGACCAGCAGCGGCCGGAAAAACCCGAAAATTGCCGCCCGGGGCCGGGCCCCGAAGTCCGACAGCGGCCTGAGCTACGGCGACCATAATCACCGAGGCAACAGCAGTAGTGCAGGAATGCAACCGCAACAGCAACGCACGCGAGCAGAGAGAGCCTTGTCGCTGGTCGGCGGGTCGGCTGCGGCTGCAGCTAGTGGTGGAGCATCATCTTCGCGAGGAGGAGGCGTGCGTGGGTCATCTCGAACGAAAATGGGGAACAACAGTGCAGCCAATGACGACCGGTCAGAAGCGAATAAGAACATTTCAGCCTTACTCTCTTTCTTTTTGCTTCCCTTGAATGCTCCACTCTCATTGCACTGGTTGTAACCTTTCTCTGCCTCGTTTGTCACAAACTTTCGAATACTCTCTTCTCCAACCCCAACTTTCTATCCTTTTTTTTTTTTTTTTTCCTCTCTGTTTATGTTCCACCAGCTACAGCGACCACGGCTATGGCTCGGCGCCCTCTCCGCCGCGGCAACGATCGCAAACGGTGGGGCGTGCCGCGCCTCTGCCTTCGTCCGCTCGTTACTCCAACCACAGCGGCCGCGACACTTACGACTCCGGCGGCGAAAGTGGGGCGAGGCTACCTCCTCGGAACAGTGCAACCGTAAGGCGAAGCGCGAGCTCGAGCCGCGAACTTTCATCAATGTCGTCGTCTGCCAACGCTCGAACGCCTTTTCAGCAGCACCAAATGAAACTGCACGAGCAAGGAGTGCGCGCCGCGAGCGTACGTTTGTGGACTTTCTTTTTTTTTCTTTTTCGGTGTTCAACATCCTGGAATTCTTTTTTTCCTCATTGCCATATCAAGCACTCTAGGCTAACCCCCTTCTTTTCTCGTATTCTTTTCTCTGCTCCTTTCCTGCTTATTTATTTTCTTTCCCTCTCTCTCTCTCTCGCTCTTTCTGATGCTCACGCACCCACGCTCATACAGGCGGCAGCCGCACACCACCACCCAGCCAGCCCGGTTCGGGCTACTGCGGCCGGCTTACCGCCGGGGGTGCTGATGGCGCCTCTGGCGGGGAGCGGGCTTCGGGACAACCGGGGTTTAGACTTCGACCGGGATCCTCGGGATTTCGACGAGATCAACCGACGGGACCGTCGAGACCGTCGGAGCGGCAATTACGACGGCCGCGGCAGCGAAGACGGCGACTCCGGACCGCCACCTCGATCTCGAGGAGGTGGGCGAGGCAGCGAGCGTGGTGAGAGCGGCAGGAGTGGATCTCGAGGAGGTGGCGGAGGCGACAATTACCGGTCCTTTGCCGCTGACGTGTCGTCCGGGCGCCGCAACCGCGACAACATTTAAGTGGCCCTATGAGAGAAGCATGAAAACAAGAGCATAAAAACAAAAGACAAAAATAAAAACCAAGCCGCGTACCAGGGCGTTTTTTTTTCGTATCCGCTTTATGTATACCCACATCACAGATACCACAGGCGCATATCGGATTTTCAGCAACAACAGAAATCGATTTGGCTTCACGTGCATAATGATACATTAAGAAGCTCCACGCAAGAAGGCCCAGCGCAATTTTTGTTGTATATTGTATCATTTCATCTAGCCAAAGCAAGTACTCCGTTATTCATATCGCTGCGTATCATTTCAGCACGCAATCGCACGCATTCCAATGGGCTGAACAAACAAAGGGCAGAATAATGTATGACTTTATTAAAAAAATCGATGCTCTACTGTTCTTCTAGACGCCGACTTGATTTCACAACGAGCGCCCAAAAATGGCACATAAATGCGCTGTTTCACAGCCCGGTAATTCGCATAAAAATAGGGCTAGATAGACCCATATAGCCCTCAAACTGCGTCAAAAGCAGTCTAATATGATTATAATTAATACATTCATGCCTATCTTCATTTTGAGTTTGATGCAAGCCCAAACGACTTCGGAAAGTCCCATGTGCACACAGCAGGCCAAGGGTATTGAACTACGGTCTGCGCTTGCGTCTTTATTGCGTTAAATTTTGGAGCTTCTTCCTTTAAGAGGACGAGAAGGGGAAGTGGATACTGCTTGAAATAATTAATCCCTCCCTATTTACAAGGACTCAAGAACTGGGCTTTTTAACTAATTGGCAACTTACAAAGACGCCCTACTATGGTCGACATTTCGCACTTCTTGAATTTCTCTCTCTTTTTCCTCTGGGGTTGATATGATATCTGTGATGGCATATCGGTGTTCTGGGGTCGAAGCACCCTTGCTCTCTGATGCCTGCTCTTGACTGAGCATTTGACTTGCTTGGATCCTATGATCCTGACTCTCGCGACGAGAAAGATCAACGTGCACCGCTTTTCGTAAGAAGCCCTTGCTCTGCAAGGTTTCAACGCTCTTTGCTCTCACAGGCGCCTGTTCCTCCTGCTACCTGAGTTCCATTGCCCTGCCAGTGCTTAACGAGGCAGGAGAACGGGAACTCTTCGATGTCTTTGGCGTGCTATTGCTGCTCCTGCTGCCTCTGCTAGAGATGGACGTTGCAGTGCTCTCACGCGGCGACAATAGCCGGCACGAGCTGCGAGTTTGCACCCCCTGTACTGCTAGACCTGCTGCCGCCATTCCTCCTGGCAGAGCGGCCAGCCGATTGCTGCTCCGCTTCTTCGTGCCAGGAGTTGGCGCGATGATTTTTTCCTTTTCCTCGAAGGTATCATCAACGATATTCGCGCCACCCAACACTTTCGTGTCTACTTCGTGAGCTGCTCTTGCGCTCATGGCGGCACTGCCGCCGCGAAGAGGGCTGCTGGAGAGTAACGACGTTCGGCGAAGACTCGCCGCAATAGACCACTCCGCATCGCTGACCACCGTGAGGAACCAACCCGCTACGCACGCTAGCACCACCATGAGTTTGAATCCCGGCGGGATAGGCAACGGCCACACTGCAGGAAGAGGCCACCCTGTCGCATGCGGCAGGGCCGCTGCCACTGTGCTGCTCCCGAGCCACTGTTGCCACGCCACAGGCAGGTTAAGGGTTCTGGCGACGGCCCGCAGCGGGATCAGCACGAGCGCACAGGCTTCCAGGGAATGGTTCCGCACTTCAGGGAAAATGCACTCGTAGCAGGCGAAACCGAGCCAGGTGACGTAGGCGTGCCACACGGTGTGCCGAAACTAAGTGTTTGTTGAGAACGAGTAGGTGCAAAACGACACATACACGCAACGACAGAGACCAAGGAGCGAGCAAATTTTAATATGAAGAATAGCTCCTGGAAAGTGTTAACATGAGAACGGGTAAGAAAAAGATTGATGCGAAATCAGCCTCGAGCTTTGGATAAATAGGCGAAGGAAAATGAAACCCTCATAACGTGCAGAAAGTAACTCTTCCTACACTAATAAGCGTCAAAATAAACGATTTCGTGATTTCACCTCCCACTGTGCCGGATTCGCCGCATTCCCCGACCACTCGAGGACAATGGCTTTGCCGGCAAACATGCCTAACGCGTTCACCAGTGCCTGCTTCACCCCTGCTCGCGAGATCAGCATGACAAACAAGCCCGCCAGGTAGGTGTAAATGGCCAAGAGGTCAAGCCCAAACGCGCGGTTCCGCAAGGGGAGTGAAAAGTGACGAGCGTCTGCACATGTGTAGTCGGACCAAAACGAGCACAAGCCCATGATTGGTCCAGCCCAGCCCATGAGGTAGTAGCCTTGGGAAAGATACCTAATTGATTGAGAACGGCAACAGCAGCCATAGGAGCAGAAGCAAAGAGAGCAGCGGCAGAAGAGGACACAGCGCGAGGAGTATGTCGTGAAAATGAGCGAAAAGGAGTCCAGAATATTCTCATTTACAGGTGGCGACGAGGAGTCTTCGTTCAATGTGGAGTAGGATTGGCAAACGAAGGCGAAAGCACTCGCAGCCACTCGTTAACTCGTGCTTTGTGAAGTAACAAAATCTAGTCGGGCTCACCACAATCCAGGAAGGCCAATAGCTAGGCATGAAACACCTACTAAAGATGAGCGGAAGCGATTTTTGCTAAGCGGGCCCGAGGACGCGAGCAGTGGAGAGACCAACCAGTCGAGCGAAATCGCCGTTCTCCTCGTGAGAGTTGAGAGCAAGGAGGATCTAACTATCCCGCTACCTTCAGCAGTCAAGTCATTGGGAAAGGAAGTTTCTAAGGTCTGGTTCTCGGCTGGAGCTAATTTCCTTCCCAGTGAATCCACAGGTCGAACTCCACTTTTGCGCCGCAGCGACTTGGCCTTTCCACTCATGATAGTTTTGTGTAACTAATGGCCGATTTGTCATGACAAGCTTCTTCTTCACAAAACTACAGTAGTCTACTGTTGGATTTGATGACGCAAGGTCGAAGGGGATTAGAGCTTCATCTTTGAACCTTGACCAATCAGCAGTTTGGTCACCAGTGACCGATTAAACCCGAGCGAACGCATTGATTGGTCACTTGGTCAGCCGTTCGTGTGAGCGTGTGAGCTGTGCAGTACCGAGCGGAAGTCACAATGTTAAAGCGATCGAGTTGCTCAACGTTTATAAGAGCATAAGAGCAAGGTGCGCTAGTGCGTCTTTGTCCTTTGCGGTAAATCCAATGAATATACTACTTCATCCGAGCAACGCTAGATTGTAGGAGGGAAGTGGAAAGTTGTTTTGTTTGGCTAATAATACGCCGGAGCATACAGTAGCACCCGAACAAACCAGCACAAGTTATAAAAAAGCCTATAAATCATATCATTATCTCACTTGGTTCCATGCTCATCTTCATGAACTGTTTGTTTGTCCAGTGGCTTCCTAGAAAGAGGACACAGTGACGGTCTCAGCCAACAGTTGAACAGGCCAGGCACGACCATGTCCCGTCTCTCTCAAGCGGAGCGGCAGAAATGCGCCGCCGTGTTTAAGAAGCTAGATGTTGACCGCAGTGGCACTGTGGACATTAATGAAGTTCATTCGGCGATGCGCTCGATGGGTAAGTTTCTTGAACTGAAAGTGGCCCGAGAGGTGTGTTTTGGTCTCCTAGGCAACGACTAATTCACGGCTTTCCTTTTTTTAAAGTGCCATACTCTCAAGTACCGAGCATGCCCTCACTGTTATTTTAAATATAATGGTCAAGTATGTGGGAAGTGTAAGTGAGTGATTGGTGCGTTCGCATCGAAGGCTCTTCTGGTTTTTATAGCTGTTCTTATGTTGCAACATCTTTTCTGTCCCTCTTGTGACCACGGCTACTGCATACATAGGTATGGAGGCCGATCGCGATGTGGCCTTCGAAATGATCAAAGAAGCAGATGCTGATGGAGATGGTGAACTAACTCTGGAAGAGTTTGAAGTAATGTGCGTATGAGTTGTTGGTCGCGCGATCGCCTGCGCTGTTCCTGTGTTTTTCCTTCCCTTTCCCTCAGTTCCTTCATACCCCAGTCATTTGAACAAGGCTTGCTGTAGCCTCATGCTCACGGCGCGCTACATCCGCCTCATACCTTTCCATTTTTCACTTTCTTCCTAATTTCTTGCCCTGTCTCTCTCACTCTCTCTAAATCTTCGGTTCTTTCTTTTGCTCTCCATTTCTGTTGCGCGCATGTACTCCTCTACCCTAGTTACGCCAAGGCGGCTGCGGAAGAAGGCGGTTACGGTGCGGCGGTGTTCTCGAATTTGATTGGCTTAGAAATGGGCAGTATGGGCTTAGGAAGCCTGCCGTCGCCAGCTTCCTTGTTGGCGGACGCTCAGAGGTGAAAGAGGATAGAATAAGAGGAGGTTTCCCACATGTTCGACACAGTGCTCTCCAGTCTCGTCTTTCGCTTTTTTTTACTTCTTCCTGTTGGAGACTTCTTTGATTTTTTCCCTGGCTGCGTTTCTTTCTCTTATGCCTCTTGCACTATTTCCTTCTTGCATTGCCATGCACAGTTCTCTATCGAGTATGGGCATTAGTATGGCCAGCGTTTCTTCTGCTTCTCTTGACAGCTCAGGCTCAACTGGATATGCCGTAAGTCGCACTGTCAACCTAATTTTCAGCCAATGTTGTTTTGCCCTGTTTTTATTTTCTTCGTTCTATTCTCTTTTCTTTTGTGCACATTTTATTTTGCCCAATGCAGCACTACTCTGTGGTACTGACATAAAGATGATGATGCAGGTTTGTCTTTGCGCTGGCGTGATTGTATTTGCGTGTTCCACAACGCACCTGTTAGGAAAATCCTCTGATGGCGCCGATCTACGAAGGTGGCTTAAAGCAGCAAGCGCCGGGACGAGGCGGCGAGTTGCAACCTCCGAAAGCGCAGTTTCAGCCTACTCAACTACCCGAAAAGGGGGGCAACAACAACACCCACACCAAGGAGAGCAACCCGTTGCCGGAAAAGGATGCGCGCAAACGTGCGTCGATGCTGCAAGCAACTACCAGTGGAAAACAACTCTCGGACCAAGACGTTGCGAAGGTATGTGCATGCTGGTTGCAAAGGACAGTGTACAGGCATCGTGTTCGCGTGCAACCGAAGAGAGAGAGAGGAGGGAGACTCACAAATGCACTGCACGGGCTAGTACCTGTTCAAACTCATGTCAGCATTTTCAATATATTCTCATACCTCTTTCCCTTTTTGTCTTTCTCTTTTTTGTGTGTGTGTGTGTTGCCCCTCTAAAACACATCTCAAGGCCCGCGCCATCTTTTCGCGCATCGACCATGACGCGTCCGGCTCGCTGGAATTTGACGAAGTGAAACTGGCGCTGGCCGAGCTTGGGGCCGATGCCACGGACAAAGAGGTGAGCACATGTACTTGGAGTCGTGAAAAGAAGAACCTTGCGGGTTTGCGGGCTTCTACTCTTTCGAGTGTTCTTTTGCTTTTGCTTCTTTTTTTTTTTAAAACGTTGTCTCTTTTCCGCTTAAAGCTGAATTGAATTCCCAAAGTCTCTATCCGTCTTTTTTTTAACAATCCTTCATTCATTCATTCATTCATTTTTCTCTTCTATTTTTGTACTACATTAGGTTGAGCGCCTGCTGCGGGACTTCGACGTGGACGGCGACGGCGAAATCAATTTCCATGAGTTCAAAACCTTGTATGCCAACGCCCCTACCGGTTTCTTCGCGTTCGACCATGTCGACCAAGAGCGGTTGGCGCAAATTGAAGCGTATGCGCAGGGCCGCGCTGGGCAGGTGATAAGTTACAACATAGAATCGTAGGAAGGAATTTGCATAATCATCGTCTTGGAGATGGGTCACTGTCTTCTTCTTAATCAATCAATGAATCATTCCTTTTGTCATGACGCGTGCATTCTTCGTGTGCGCGTTGTTCATGCGACCATGCCGGCATTACCTACCTGCGTACACTCCGACAACATTAGCACGAGCAGTACCAAGAGCTGCAGTCGTTCCTGCGGCGCCTCGACAAGGGCATCAACGTCACACGCGTCTGCTCCAATGGCTGCGCCCGCAAACAGACCACCTTGCACCTCACTCCGGGACGCAACGGGTTCAAGTTCGTTTACGACCACCACAAGGTACACGTGAAAACTACGGATTATCCATGTGCCTACACGCAACGCAAGGAGGCGGAGTTAGAAGCTTGAGTAGTGTACATCAAGGTGTGCCTTCTCTAGGGTTTAGCCCACGAAGCTCACAAGCTATACATGTACATATTGCAGGGTTGGGGGAGGGGGCATAAGATGGGGGTAGCTTGAGCAGAGGGTCAAGAGTGAACTTCCACTGTCTATATCGCTATCGTTGCCGTAATTGGTCTTATCGCTGGCCTCTTTCTTTTTCCATCCTTTTCGTGCGCGTATTTTGAACTCTTCTTATACGCTGAATGTGGAATCACTGTGTACATGTAAAACAGGAAGCTAGCCTTCCCTTTTGCGCGCTGCGGTCGGTACACGCGCCGTTCAGGACCGCAGCCGACGACAAGCAAAGCATTTTGCCGGCGGAATGCCGGGACACCGCCAACTTGACTCTGGTGCTTCCTGCGATGTGTTTGAGTGCTCTTGCTTTCATGTCTGAATGAGTCCGTTGTATATGCAGCACTCTACTTACTTATATGGACCCGTGTTGCTTTTTTGCGCCCGTGTTCATTTTAGCATCTTATCAGTGTTTTCAGCCTAATCATTGCTCTCTCATCAAAAATACAATGTCTTTTTTTCGTTGCGCATCTCCCTCTCTGATTCATGCTAACTTTTACAAGCCCATCCTCGCACTTCCTTCCTTCCTTACACACACTCCCATCGCTATGCACTCCAATTCCCCCCCTCCCTCCCATCCTCCTCCTGCAGGTCCTGACCTTTGCCGCGCGCCCCGAGCTCTCCTTAGCTACTGAAATCGGCCGATCGCTGATGGAAGAGAAGAAGAAACACGGCAAGTCGGCGAAAAAACTTGTCAAGAAAACTTCGCTGCTCTCAATGAGCCGACGAAACATTTACGGAGGCGCCGAAACCGAAGTCAGCGACGCGGCGCTCTTGCTGGCGGACAAGGGAATCCGAGACCACCCGATTCACCACGAAGATTCGGACGACCTGTATGAACTGAATCTCGACACCAAAGATCAGGTGCCATTTGTTCTTGGCGTTGGTTGGTCGGTTGATTATAGGTTTATTTTGTTCATCATCAAGAGCGTGAGTGCGATTCTTTTTTCAGCCTCGTGAGATTGGACCTTGCACATGCGTCTTGCCTACTACTACTACTGATCGTGTGTGTCTGCTCATTTTAGTTCGTTTTATCCAAACTTAATCCTGTACTTTTTGTGGCGGTTTACGCAATGTACTAGGTGAGCATTCTCCGGGCTGCGCTGACGGGGTTGGAAAGTTTCGACGCGCACGGCATGGACCATCCTGAAGACATGTCAGAAAAAATGATGGCCCAATCCTCCTCCTTGGTTCTTTTTACCTCTCATTCTTGCGACTTCGACTTCCAGCCCGCGCCGTTCCTTTGCCTTCTTCCACTTTCTATCATGACTTGTGTCTCCCCTCTATTCGCCTCCTCTTTTCGCCTTGTTCTTCTTCTCTACTTCCTCCTTTCTCAATTGGCCTTTTCATCAGGTGGGCGGTCGGCTCTCTCGTCTTAGTGCTCCCGTGTCCGATCTTGCGCGACCTGATGATCGACGGGCTCCAAATTGCTTGCAAAAACCACGCCCGAATCATGCCTGCGCTGCCAGCGGTGAGGATGTTGGGTGGTGACAAAGTTTTAAGACATACAACAAAAGAACGAAAGAAGATTTACCTACGACAGAAGACAACCGATTCTTTTCGTCTCGCTTGGTTATCTTTTCTTGTAGTTGATGCACTGTGCAAGTTGACCTTATTTATTCTTCTGTATATTAGACATCCGTGCTCAAGCACGTGTCAAAAGAATACATGCGCTCGTTTTCTATCTACTTGTGGCTCTACACATGATGCTTTTTATGTCCCCCCTTCTGTATGCCTGCGCATCCTTTCTCTTCCATCACGCACATGTATGAAAATCAAGTCTCCTCGCTCTCCGCGCTCTCCGCGCTCTCCTCGTGGTGCTTCGCAAGAAAGCGCTGCTGCTGACGCCAACCTGTCCCTTGGGGACGGCAAAATGAGCAAGCACAACAGCGGGTGCATGGGCTCTGTGGCACGGTCGCTGCAATGGTTTCACAACTTGTACCGCCCGCACCACGCAGCCAACAAGGTCTGGCGTGCACACTGGCTCTTGACCTGAATCACTTCTGCCTGTCTGCCATGCGTGTTGCCTGAATTCGCTTTTCAAGCCGCTCCTCATCTCATGTTGCCTCATGCTTCATCTCCTACTTCATTTTTCGCATCACGTCATGCTGTCTCATCTCGGATATCTTCTCTCCCGTTTCTCACACACACGCACAGGGCCCTGCCCGTTTTCACACGGGAGTGGTGGCGGAAGTGGCGTACAACACCTTCATGGACGTTTCGTGTGAGATTGCCACGCGAGGCAAAGACAAAAAGCTGCAAGTGCAAGTGCGCAAAATGACCCTGCCGGTGCCCGTGTTTCGCCCCAATATGTAAGCCAAAACAATGAACGAAAGTTGGATGAAACATTTAAGGGCATGTTCTGAATTCGTGACTAAAAAATGTTTCAGATGCACTCGTAAAACAGTGCGACGAGCTCCTTGAATTCTCAGTTTTCTTTTATTGTTTGCACGTTTGCCACGGTGTCATCGTGTTTATTCACATCATTTCTGTGCAGGTTCGTGCGCGCCACTATTACAGGGTGGGACCGAAAGGCTGGCAACTACACTTTGGAGTACAAAGATGGGCCTTACTTGGCGGACGAAGACCCAGACGGCGAAGTGCACCTCAAGGTGTGCACACATGTAAAAGGCGGTGTTTTTGCGTTTGATGTCTCTGTTCTCTTTTTGAATACTAGAAAGATGCACTGAATAGCCCATTTGAAAAAAAAAAGTAAAAAAGTAAAAAAAGTACGCGCTCTCGTTGTGCCTCGTATACGTGACCAAATGGCTGTGCTTTACTCGTGCGCAGATTACGAAAAAGCCCGGCTGTACGCACAAGTTCATGCTCCGAAACGTGTCCCCCACGTTTGTCTCGGTATGTGATTCGAGCAGCTTGAAACACACACTGTTCGCTCTTTCAATCTCAAATTTTGCTTTGCCTCTCTTTTCTGCTATGAACTTTACTCGAATACTCAGAACACAATTATGAAGGGCTCCGCCGGTCCTTGTAGCATAGAACTTCACATGTGATTGAAGTCGAATTGCGTGAATCTACCGTTTTGTTTGCTCTTTTCTTGCCCAATGCGCCTGTTGACGAACCTCGATTGGTTCCTCGTACTTTATTCATCCTGCGTATTAGTTTCACATACTTTATTCATCCTGCGCATTACATTAGGTGGACCTCTTCGACAACTATGGTTCCCATTGGCCGATATTCGTGGTGCTGATTTCTCTTGCGCAACTGGGGTTTTTCGCGTACTGGGTGACCATGAAAGAGGGTCTGGACACGCTGTCGGCGTACACGCCAGTGGGTGGGCCCCAGTCCATGTGGCTGCAACTAGTGTCCGCGTTCCCCGAATGCGAGTCGTATCGGGCGGAGCCGTACCGGATGCTCACTTACCAGGTATGAACTTAGGGGACTTGGCGCACTTCGATTTGAAGCCCCCGCAGAGTGGTTTGAGCAAGGCCTCGTAACAACGTTTCGTTTCTTTTCTTTTCTTTTCTACTCAAATGCCAAGCTCTGATGTGCTCGTGTGTGGTTGTGTTTATGCGTCGTGCGTGCCCTTTTCAAAACTTAAACGTACTAGTTTGTGCACAACGGCGCGAACCACATCATCTTCAACATTGTGTTGCAAATCATCTTCGGTTTGCCGCTCAACATGGTCCACGGCTCAATGAAGTTTGGCCTGATATACGAACTCGGAGTAAGCCTCGTCGATTCTCCTTTCTTTTTTTTTGTCGTCCTGCCTCGAAACGAATTGTGCCATCGCTACTTCTCTCAAGCTACTTTCTTTTTTTCAATTTCCTTCTCGAAGCGTTTACTGCTGCTCTTCACATCTTGACCTCAGGTGATCAACGGCGCGTTTACATGGGGCATCATGGATGGGGCCTACAATGCGGTGGTTGGTTGCTCGGGCGGCGTTTACTGCATTTTTGGTGAGCAAAAATCGAAAGCCTTTCGCGTGTTAATTTTTTTTTGGCGCTTTGTACCTGCTACGTCAAGACCAAACATAACATGTTTGTTTTCATGCCAACCGAACGGGTTGGCTTATCATTCTTCCACGTTTTCGTTTTTGTTTTTGTTTTCATTGCATTAAACGACAGGGATGCACCTCGCCGAAATCATCACGAACTGGAGCTTGGAAAAGCGCGGCGTCTTCAACCACTGGACGCGGCTCTTCGTCATGGTCTTTCTGTTGGGGGCAGACACTTACATGGCGTACGCCTCGCCGTCCGACACCACCTCGTATTCCGCCCACGCCGGTGGCCTGGCCTATGGGTTCTTGTGCGGGATTATCTTCCTCGACTCGCTGGAAACCACTTGCTGGCACCGGTGGGTGGGGCGCCCGCTGAGCATCTTTCTCGCCATCGCGCTGCCTCTCGGCGGCGTGAACTACTTCTACAACAACACTTTCCCCCCCGCTGCCGTGAACGCCATGTACATCACGGACTACCCCGAAGAGCCTTGCTGCTGGCCGCTGATGCATTGTGCGGGCGAAACGGCGCCTTATGATCTCGACCCAGGCTCGTACGAAAGCACGTTTTACTGCCCGGACGGCACGTCCATCTTTTCAAAGGAGACGAAGACCGAATTGTTCACCTGTGCTGAGTTTCAGGAAGCTGCAACGGCCAATGGGTTTTAGTCGCCCACTGATTCCACGTCTTAACCCCTCAGCAATGGCAGGGTGTCACTATCAAGTGTGGATTTCGTAAATCGCCTACCAACGAACTGCGAACTCGAACGATCTGCTAGACCACAGGAAGCTACCACTGAATGCAACTACCGCGACGAGCACACTCGTAAACTTCGTGTCAGTAAGTACAGCACAATGGCTTGTCCATGTTTTGTGAGCTTTGACCTAGACCTAGTACGCTCTTGGCTCTTGGGGGTGGGTTGTCAACGAGTTGCCGAGGTCAATAAATACCGGAATCAGCCAGGAGTCATTGAGGTATTAACTCGATACCATTTCTTTGTAGTCCAGAGGAAGAAAGAGCCATTATTACACAGACCGAACTCGAACTAATACAAACCCAAATGAATTATGCGGGCAGAAGTGTACGCGCGTGAGTTGCGCGCAAGTCAAAAGCGTAAAGAGAATAGTGTTTAGAGGGCAGGGAGCATAATACTTCCAATATATAACTCGGTACCATTTTTTTGTAGTCCATAGGAAGAAAGAGCCATTATTACACAGACCAACAGGCCACCAAGAGTACATTTAAGCCTGGTGCGTTATATGGCATAGGCCAGGTTTAGACCGCTAATGAGCAGGGGCGCGTTTAATTTTCCGAGACTTCCCCCCAGGGGCGAAGGGGGCTGGATATCGGATTAAGTAAATTATTTAGAGGGTTCCACCTAGTCGGCGTTTAAAGAGTTATCGGGGCTGAACTTTTTGTTAGAATGATTCAAAGGCCGCTGTTTTGGGCTGTTCATATCTATGTCCCTTAAGTGGGTCTGTTTGTGGCTAAAGGGTCACGTAGTAGAAATAGAAGTATGCCTGTTCGACTTCTTCTCTTTATGAAAATGAGCGTCGAGAACGGAAGAGCGCAAGAGCGCCCTACATAATAATAGATAAATGGGGCTGTGGGCTTTACCAAAGGTTCTATTCAATAAGCGCTAAATCGGCGTTTGTCGAACTGTGAGTTCACTTAAGTCGTGTGGCTCCTCAAGCTAATGTGTAAAAATAGCCTGGCTTTCAGTCTGGCCTTAGAGACTCCGTAGCAACCGACTATTAGATGGCACCCCGTCTGTAAGTTACTAAATCCAGCCCCAATGGATGTGACTAAAATGAAAAATGTCAGGCCTAAGTAGATAACTGTTCTGGCCAGACAACCAACTGTAGCAGAACCTCGTGGTTTGTGGTCTCGAGGTCTATGGAGTGCGATCTATTGAGAATTGTATCTCATATGCAAAGTTCGCCCGGGAGTCGAACCCCTGACCTCGTTCTTCGTACTGTGCAGCACTAACTACTACTCTGATAGACTTGCTTCACCACAACAAAAAATATGGAAGTTTAGAGTCCATCACAAGCCAAAACCCCAGATTGAGGCTAAAATGCGCGAAAATTTCAAATCGCGCTTTTCGCGGAAATATTGTACTTCATGGGTTCCTTACCTTGGGCAATAAAATACACCAGGCCACTCTAGCTAGCGCCGCTTTCCTTCTCTCGGATACCCATAGAGCACCACAGAAGGCTCAAGTCATCCTGAAAGACGTGGGGACCATTCACACAAGATTCCCTTTGTCTTAATCGGCGTTCTAGGAGCAAACCTCCTGATGCCTGACGGCTGAAGGACACCTCGAGAGAAAATGATTACAATTGCATTACGCAAAAGGACACTCAGCCCAGTCAGACTTGTTCTGGAGGTTACATTTTCTGTTGCTATTTGCCACAGTGGTGTTTCTTTGTATTTTGGGGAGTATTAACTAGACTAGACTAGACTAGGAGCACATAGCCAGCCTAGTTTAGTTCGTACATCCCAAAAATTAAGAAAGGCAAGCACACGGCAGCCACAGAGGCACATTTAGAATACACTTGGGCTGCATATGCGCTAGTAAATAAGTCGGCGGGACTGAGTGCTCGTTCATGAGGTTTTGAAGCCTCCACAATTCCACAAACCAACAAGTGCCATGCGATTCAAGAGGAGGAGGGGAATTGTTGCGCACTCCGTAGAACAATGAAGAGGAAGGCGCGCGAGCAAAGAAGCTCGTGACACGTGGATCGCGAGGTTCCATTTGTAGAGGCCGAAGTATGCCTTTCAGCAAAAAAGGTGTATATTGTTCTGACCCTGAGCCTTAAGGAGCCTTAACAGGACAGGAACGCCTTCCGCGCCCGCAGAGTAGCAGTTAATACAAGCGGCAACTCGCTATCATATAGCTAAATCCGTAGTTCAGGCAGGAGCTTATACGCAAATGGGGTCACGCGGTTGCTCGGGGATAGGCGACTCCCCTTCTGGATCACCTGAGAGGTTTCGTAGTAGCCCGTGTAGCACCCGCCTTTAAGGGCGGATACCCCTTCTTCTTTTTTTTTAAGCAGCACTTCCAGAGCACGGAGGAGCTTACCACTTTGGACAGCTATCACCAATTTCATGGCCACTCGGATATGTGTGCCTGATTAGCTTATTTATGTCTATAGATTTTCTCCCCATGGTGCATGCGGATTGTAAGCTGATCAGACTGTAAAGTGTCGACGCGATCGTATGCACCTATCACGCTAGCTGCGTGGGAGAATGCGCGCTGAACAACGACGTTTAAAACGGCTTGCTAGTCTAGCAGCAAGTTTACACTGCGACCACGCGGTGCCTAAGAAAATCCAAGGTGGTGGTCTTAAGGGCTCAGAACTCGAACCCGAACTCGAACCAATACACACCCAAATGACAGAGAAGCCAATGCTGTGGGCAGAAGTCTACGGGCGTGCGTTGCGCGCAAGTCAAAAAAAAAAAAATGCTTGACTGTTAGTATGATTTCTCTGGTGCCCTTGTGTATAGGCTCTCGAACAGCGCGCTCTATGAGCATAAGAACGCCATCGCGGCATCCTCGATGGCACTCTTTTTCGACATGCGGACTACGGGGACGGTATATACCGCATGTGAAATTTTCAAACATTGCTATTTCGACGTGTTCTAATGCGATGTCTTTCATTGGTGGAATGAATGAGGCAGTTTTTTCTGTGATTGGTGATTTCTGGTGGGAAGCTGAGAAGGTGGACAGCAGCGGCGTTGGGCGGCAGAAGAAGAGGGCACCTTCGGAACGGAGGCACGCGCGAAGAGATCTGCTGACAAGCGATCGCGCAGCGAGGCATCCGCGAAGTCACGAGACGGAGGCATACGCGTAGAGAGCTGCTGACATGCGATCGCGCTTAAAGGCGCACGCGAAAAGATCTGCAAACAAGCGCGCAAAAACCCGGAAGCGGAGAGCATAGGCTTCGAGCCAGCGAACGCAAAGGAGTTGTGTCGGCCTTTTCTCGTTAGAAGAGTTAAAAAAAAAAAAAAACGACGCCGGTGTTCCTTTCAAGTCCACCGGATCTACTAATGGACAAGGCACCAAGAACATCTTCCAGCGACAACTTCCTAAAAACCTGAGCGGCTCTTCACTCGAGAAAACAAACAAAATCATACCAGATCTTGTGATAAGGGCCTCTCATTTATCAGGTAGCAATGGTGTCGATTGTGACTTAGACGGAGCAAACCACATTGTGGACTTCAAGACGCTACAAGGCCTTTCACACTACGACAACACCTCTACTATTCCCGGGGCAGCTCTGGAAAAAAGGCAAAAAGCTGTCGACGAAGAGTACCACGATCGTACAAGGAAGCTTGACTCGGAGCTGCATGGCTCGCAGCAAGATCAGAGAGGCCCAATAGAGAGCGAACTCAATGAGTACGGCCACAGGGGTCGTGTTCTTGCCCCAGTCATTGGCCGATACGGGGGTGCTTCCTCTGATCTCAGCCTCATTTTGGACCTTGTCGCACGGGAAATGGCTCGCAAACACACGGCTTTTTACAACATTGGCTTTTCAGAAGCCAAAGCCCTGTTCATACAGAAGCTTGCACGTAAATGGGGTCACGCAATTGCTCGGGGATGGGCGACTCTTCTTCTGGATCGCCTGAGGGACTTCGTTGTAGTCCCCTCCTCTGCGGGCGGAAACTCTTCTTTTGAGCGGCACTCTCTACCATCACTTCCATGGCCACTCGGGCATGTGCGCCTGATTAGCTTCTTAGGTCTAGTTTGCGCTGCTTTGCTTTTCTTCTCTACCTGTTAGTCTTCTAATTCCGGCCCTTCGGGGCCTGTCTCA
>Ga0307931_1000329_pt1 | contig 28558 bp, 26 predicted proteins | sample OrgLakmetageno47_FD_201816 | JGI IMG/M metagenome (GOLD analysis project Ga0307931, IMG submission 201816) | Saline water microbial communities from Organic Lake, Antarctica - #47 | ecosystem: Environmental > Aquatic > Non-marine Saline and Alkaline > Saline | place: Antarctica: Organic Lake...
CTAATTCAGCTATGTGAGCATTCTTTGTAAATTAACTCTGGGTATTTGTAAGCCATAGGTGCTATTTGCGTGCTATTACTGCTATGTGAGGTTTCGACGCGACTACTTGCGCTTTTTGTCATCGCTTTTTTTACGCGATAATTATGGCTTCCATCGCTTCATCCGATAGTTTTGAAAGATGCTCGATTTTTTCGGCATGAACTCGATTTTTTTTGAGACAGGCCCCAAAGGGCGGGAATTAGATTTTTTCAAGTCTCCTTTCCAGGAGCGCTGAGGATTTGAGGAACAACCGTTTTGTAGTTGCACGAGAGGGCGAAAGAGTAGCACCCGTCATGTTTGCCCCCGCTCCGTCTATTCGAGTCACTAACGAATATTCAGCATCGGCTGTTTCCGGCAATTTGAGTGCGTCGAGTGACTATCTTGCTTTTGCACATCAGGCTCTCGGTGTTGTCGTTGACCTCAAGGGGCTACGTGCCGACGATGGCGGCGTTGCACCAGTCATAGAGCTGAATCACAGTAGCCCTCACAAAGTTTACCAGGTTACAAACCTAGAGCTAGATGGATGCACTACAGCTGTAGTGCTTTCCACTAACGGGGCTGAATTCTGGCGGATCGAGGACGGCCGCTCTAGGCTACTTTGGGACGAGCCCCTTGAATGTTTTCAGGTACTTGTGTGTTTTTAAAGAGCGCGTGTGTAATAAAATACCGTTGCTAATGATAGGATTAAATGGTGGATGAGCTTCAAAATTATTCTTCGTTATGCTTGAAAATTATGAGCCCTCCCTTATATTTCATCCTGATTCAATCTTTCTTTAGCGGCCAGAACAACCGGACGAATACCGTTTCATGCGTGGGTGCGCCATGGTCAAGCTAGACAAGGTGCCGTCCTCCGAAGACGAGTGCGTGTGCCTAGGCATGAACAACGGCGACATTGTAGTGCTAGAAGACTTGAGAAGCAGCCTCGCGAGGAAGAACAGCAGCTGCCCGCTTGAGCGCTGCGTGCTCTCTGGCTACCATTCAGCACCGATCGCCGCCCTTGCGAGCGATGCCAACAGCAGTAGCAGTAGTAGCAATGGTGGTAAAGGCGTAGGGAGCAGGATTAACCCGTGGGCTGATCTTGTCGCAAGCGGTGACGACGATGGCATGGTGCGTTTCTTCAACGTGCGCCTGGGAAAACCGCACAATTCCCCCTTAGCGGGCCCGCCGTCAATAGCGCCTTCGGGCGGTGGTGGGGCACATGTAGGCCCTGCAGTGGACGACTACACGCCACGCACTCCTCCAGGCGTACCCTGTACTTGCCTTGCTGCGTCGGGGTCTACCTTAGCGGCTGGCTATGCCAACGGCGCCATTCGGTGAGCAGTGCTTTGATGCGATGGTACTGCACGGCCTTGGAACATAGCACGTGTTCCACTACTTTAGGTTACTGCCGTTGCCTGTTCGTTCTACTCGTAGACCTCTCCATCACGCAATTTATACATTCCAATTTCGTTTTGACTCGTTCACCTAATCAAATTATACCTTTGCTTGCCAGAATGATTGCGGTGCCAGAGTGCGTGCTCCTCATGGAAGTCGCAGGCCATAGCCGCTCGGTTGGGGCGTTAGCGGCTTGGCGTGGATTAGGCGGTGCCACGCTCCTTGCCTCCGTAGGAGAAGACACTTTCTTACACGTGTGGGCACTGTCCAGCACTTCTAGTAGTAGCAATGTGGACAGCAACAGCAACGATGGAAGTGCAAACGAAGTCGAGCTCGTGTACAGTGATCGACCTGAGGACGCCGTGTTTACAGGCGTTTGCGTAGCGGGTGACGGCAGCAACCGGATTTTCGCCAGCGCTTATGGCGAGGGCGCAATTCGGGTCTGGAACCCAGTGGGCTCATGATAATAGTTACTCCGTTAAGTAAGTCCCGCAATACCCCAATTTCTTATTGCTTACTTGGGCTCCATATATGCAATACCTAATACGGATACGGTATAGCCGGAGAAAGGGCTTGAGAGCTTTAAATATATAATACATTTAAATATAAGATATAGGCGATTCACCCCAAAAACAACATTCTGCTTGTTGTTCAATGAGGCATGAGACCCCGCACATTTGACATTTGAACCATGCACTGCGCCTGGGTGCTTAATGGGCTGAGGAACTCATCTCGTAAACGAGTATTAAAGCACAACAAAGGAGCTACCTTTACCCTGCATCTATATTTTTATGTGCCGCTTTCGCTTTGCACTGCCATCTGCCCTGTGTCTATCAAAGTTGTAGTGATAGTGATGTACAGGGGTTGCTGGATTTGCTGCTCTTATAGGAGACAGGCCACATCGCACATCGGCGGTAGCGGTAAACCTGTGTTCCCTCCTGCACCTCCCAGTCTCCAAGGCACCTCACTGTCAGCAATTTTACTTCGAACTCTTCGCTAGGGCGCGCGCTTCTACTGCCCCCTGCTTCGCTTCTTCAGTGATAAAGTCACAGAAATCTTGCTCTACCGGTGAAATGCACCTCAGCTTCAGGGACGCTTCAAAATCGGCGGCTGCATCTGCCCATCTCTGCTGCCTGAAGGCGACCACACCGGAGTAATACCTGTGGCGCCGCAGCAAGAGTCAAAAGTAGCAAGAAAAAAAACACAGGGAAATCTTTCACTTCCATACTCATCATTCATAGTGTGGTGAGCACACGCGCACGAAAACGACTAACTCTGATTAAGGACAATCCAATCACCTGTTTCGACGACTATTGGGTGAAATGGAGTTCAGAGTCGCCATGTGCTTTTGCGCGGTTTTCAAGTTGCCAAGCGGCCACGGCGCCACCGTATAGAACGCTCCGAGGTACGCATGACCCACGCCCGGGTCGAACTTGGGGTACTGCAGAAATACAACAAAAATCATAAATCAAAATCAGACTGTAGAACACAGTGCAACATCATATGAACACTGACAAAGGTCAAAGGTCAAAATTCAAAGGGTCTTGAAATATGCAGCATTGCTTCGCTGCACGCACCTCCTTGATAATCTTTTGCGCCAGAGCGAGGAAAGTAGTCCCCACGCCTGTCAGGGCTTGTTGCACGATGCCTTTCGAAGACCCTTCGAGAAGGAAACTGTCTAGGTACACGGGAAGCAGCCAAAGTTCGTAAGTTTGAGAAGCTGACCCGCGAGATAGAGGCAACCCAGGAGGCAACACAGCTCCTCCTTTAGCCGCTCCATCGTTCGTTGAGGTGATGGGTGGTGGAATCACTCCAGGAAGCCCAGCCACTTTCACGCCCAGCTTTTCAAATCCAGCTCTCGCTGCTGCAGCATGCAACAAAGCCTCGGGCATCAACTCGGACCAAATCTATGAAGACCAGCAAGTCACAGATAGATAAGTGAGCTGGACGAGCATTACTTTCCAAAATAAATCAATACTTGCCTTCCGAAATGCTGGGTCGAGATCAAGAGTGCCCCGCCGAATCAACGTGTTGGAGTGTGTGCGAGCGCGTGCTTCTGAGTTGATGGCGTCTGCTAGGGCCAACCTGACGTGCAACCGCATGGATCTCAACGTGATCGGCACTCCTTCCGCAGTGCGAGCTACTGCATTCTCGGCTTCGGCTAACCGTTTCTCTACGCTTCGATACAACGACGCCGCCTCATGGCTGTCTGCGATGCTACGCCCCTTGCGCGAGACGAATGATGCCGCTTTGATCAGAGCAGCTTTGTCAGATGCTGTGAGTAGCCACGTTCCTGCTTGCGTGATGTTCGAAGGAATTGCGTATGCTATTCCAATGCCTGAGCTATCAAAAGGATACTTTGGGAGGAGCGTCCCAAGATACAGCCCGAGGAGCAAGCTCAGAAGCGCCGTGAATGGATCTCGAAGGCCAAACATACGATGGGATAATAGAAGTTTGGGCGAAAGCGAGCTGCTTTCGAGGCACGACGGACGAGAGTGATGCTTTTCTAAAATTTGGAGAGCTTCTCAATGAGACGTCTATAGCTGAACGAGTCTTTTGCAGAAGCAATCTGAGATTGGTGTCACTACAGACGAGACATGATACGGATAATACGGATCTACTGTACGTACGTACGTACTGTAAGTAGCTTTGAGCTTCAAGCTTTGAATCAAGTGCTTGCTCCACCTTAGGATTTCGTGCCGTACTCGTCAGTTAGTACATACTGCAGGCAGGCTTGCGGCTTGCTGGCTACACTGGCTACAGGTCTTGGGTCTAAACTGTACTGACTTAATAATATACATACAGTATGAACAGTTTGCGAAATCCTACTGTACCGTAGCCAACATTCGCCCCGGCACTAATTAGCCCCGCCCGTGCCGCGCACACTACATCAAAGACTCCCAGAGCACACACATCTTTGTTTACACTATCAGAGCTGATTCTATAAATTTTTAATTTTAAATTTGATGCGCTACGTCGGTCACAACGGTATGGATTTGTCACGCCCTCTGGACATTATCTGTGACGCGCATCTAGGCCCCGAACAAATCCTTAAAGAGCTCTAGGCGCAAAGAGGCTTTCAAAGGTAATGACTATAGTATTCTTTATGAGCTTGGTACGTTCTTCCCGGGCGCACTAAGTCGTGGTGCCTCAACTTCTTTCATTTTGCCACTGCGCAGTTTTGCACAGCTCGAGCTCAGCGGTGTTGGGCTGTAGGAGTCGCCAACACAATAAGTATCTACAGAGCAGGCAGATTCTGTCGTGCGATAGTTCCGCACCATCAATTCAAACACAGGTATGAAGAATCCCATGCAAAGATCACAATGCGAACCTAACCTCAACTTTTTTTTGCCTCCTTCAATTACACCGACGGAAACCATAACGTCAAGCCTTTTTTTGTCATGAGATACTCGTTTATGTTCTGACTTGCCAATGTCTATTAATCAATGCTTCTTTACATGGATTGTTGCGCTGGAATGAGCAGGCAGCGTAAAAAATAAAAGTGTACGCGCACACATCATGTTAAATGGGCATGTGAGTAATCGATATTCGGCTCCAAGTGCTTCTGGTGATGGCGAAGGCAAATTTACATCGGCACTGCTGATCGACACTTCCAATGGATTGTCAGTTTGCAACTTCCCTTGTTGCCTGATGACTTTCAATTGTGTTGTAATAAACTTTCTCCCGATATATGCCTTATCTTTCGTTGCGCTTGGGCCTAAATGGCAGGCTTCCTGGTCATGACGCCAACCTTTCGCAAACGGATGCCGAAGAGCAAATGGAAGCTCTACAGTCGATACATTCGGAAGTCACAGCTTGGTTGCCCATTGAGACTCGAATCTACAAGAACAACTTTGAAGAAGTGAAAGTGCTCGGCAAAGGCATGTTTGGGGTCGTGTATCAATGCCGACATGTTGACGGCATTCACTACGCCATCAAGAAATTGAAAATGTCCTCGTGGGACCAAGGTAATATCAACACGGTACTTAGCGAAGCGCACACTTTAGCCGAGCTGAACCATGAGAACATCACTCGTTTATATAATTGGTGGGTTGAGCCGATAACTCGCAGTGAACAAGATACTATGGCGGTAGGATGCAGAAGTCCAGCTTCTTCCTCGACGGCGGGTGCAACTTCCGAACCAACAACCGTTGACGGTAACCCCAGCATTGACCGGCAGCAGCATGGGCCAGAGTGCCCTGTAGACCAGCACTTCAGCAGCGACGGCACGCCATCATCAAAAGCACTCCCTGACCTGTGGCTTTACATTCAAATGCAGTACTGCAGCGGGAAGACTCTGCGCGAATGGCTGCACGAGCGCTCGGAAGTGGACGTTCGCATATCGCTGCAAGTTTTCAGCCAAATTGCGAGGGGAGTGGAGTACGTGCATGGCAAAGCAATGATCCAGTAAGAGTTTCTTCCTCGTTCTTCTCTTGGACGTGTAGAGTTGTACCTCATAAACTTTCTGTTTACGTTGACTCTGCACCTCTTCTATTGTTGATTCATTGCGGCAGCCGAGATCTCAGGCCCAACAATTGCTTTCTCATGGGCGACGGCACTGTGAAAGTGGGGGATTTTGGCTCGTGTCGCAGTGTTGCAAAAGTCGCTTCAAGGCATGGTGATAATGAGCCATGCCAGTACAATTATGCGTCTCCAGAGCGATGGGCTGGTGGAGACTACGGGCAAAAGACCGACGTGTACAGCCTTGGCGCCATGCTCTTTGAAATGTGCCACCCGGTGTTTGAAACTGCCAAAGAGCGGGTCGACGCGCTTCGTAACTTGCGAGAAGAGCGGCTGCCCCCCAACTGGACGCTTCCGGAAACGCACCCGTCCGTGGCGCAATTGGTGTTGTCGATGCTGGCACTGGAGCCCGACCGCCGCCCTTCAGCCAGCCAAGCGGCGATCGAGGCGGAGAGACTTTCGACCGAACAGATGGCCTCAGCGGATTCGGGCCACAGGGGGTGGTCAAGGTTGATTGGATTGGTGACACAGATTTTTTTGTGCTGTGTAAAAACCAGCTCACACAAACGCTGAACCGGCCAAACGCACTTCCAACGCCAACGCCAATAGTCGAAACTTCGATCAGGGGGCTGTGTAGTCCGGTCGATAAGCACGCATTGACTAAACCATATATAGTATAAACACCGCAACCCCAAACACCAAGACCTTCTATATTTCGGTTCGTAAGAATCATATTTTATGCGTTAGGGCGTTAGGCAGCAAAACCCATTTGCTTTTCAGGTACTTCGAGAAAAAAAGAGAGTCCTCGTTGCCGTTTCCGGATTTCCAGACAGACTTCAATAAACAATAAATTCTCGTAATGCACAATACAAGTATCATAGTTTTAATATCGCGAACCAAACGGGCATTCATGTCACTTGGGGAGTAGATAAGGAGGCTTCAGCCATTCATGTCATCTTGACCGCTATTTCGCACGCCGTACGCACACAGCCACCTGAGCCTTGGCAAGGCGATTGGGCTGCCATGGAAGCGTTAGCGAAAAAAAGGCCGCTTACGAAAGACGCGACCTGCTTCTGTGCTTCAAAATCGCGCCTTAGGCATTCGTGTACGGTATTGGAAGCTGGAGCGAGGGGGGCAGCAGCAGCTTCTGCTAGGGCCTCTGACTCATAACGCCACTCGCTCAGCACAGCGATGCCTCCAGCCACAACACCACTTTCAGAAGGTGAAGTGTTCGGACTGGAGCTATTTGTGCGGCTGACGTCCGTGTGATTACTGCCGTTGTCATCATCTGATGCTGCGGTCGGCGCTGTGGTACCTGTCTCGGAACCAGGCCCCCACAGGGGTACGCCAAAGGGAACTGCTGTATTGTCATCACTGCTTTTGCTGCTGCGGCCAGGCATCGGTGTAGCTACTGCGCCCAAAGCACGTGCGAAGCTTTCTGCCCCCATAAAGGGTGCTGTGGCGTCACCTTGCGCTGCCTGGCAAAGCACTGGCGAACGAAGCAATGCCAGGGCGCGGCGGCGCAGGTCGCTCCAGCTTACTATAGTCGACGACGACGACGACGTTACTGCACCTGCATCATCTGCAGAAGATGCAGCAGCAGCTTGCGCTGAGGATACGACCTTCGCCATGGACTCAGCAGGCACCATGCTTTGAGGGGGCGGCCAGGACGCAGGCTCAAAAGCCATCCCTACCAAGGCTAAAATGAGGCGCCCTGCTTGCCGGTCAAAGGTCACCAAATCCATCAGCGAGTTCACGATCCCAAACCCTTCTGACCTCGGGCTGAACCCCCCGCCACCCCCGCCGGACGGCCCGCCAATCAGAGTCGACCCTACAGATCCCAACACAAACCGGTCGAAGAAAGTGCGGCGACGACTGCCGCTGTCAGCAGAGGGCGACAAGGAAGCCAGGCCAGCACCAAGCGCAGCGCCGTTACCCAGGCCGTAGTACACCAATGGCACTTCCGCCAAGGAAGAGTGAGCGTCACCATTACTATCAGTGGTAGACTCAGGATCAGCAGCAGCAGCAGCAGCAGCCTGAGAGGCCGCTAGGCCTGTGGCGAAGGTGGTGCCAGGGGTAGCTGCGAGCTGAGCTTCCACAAGAGGCTTGGCAAGCGTTGACAGCACAAACTGATCTACTTGAGCCTGCTCAGGTACAAATAGATGGAGAAATGAGGAATAGATTAAGGATTTAAAACCACTCTGAGAGTACAGTAATCTTTCAAGTCAACAACGCATGCACCAATTTGATTGAGCGTGAAATAAAAAACAAAAGAAAAGAAAGAAAACAATACTCCAACCACCAACCTCTTCATTGCCGTCTTCCTTACCACTCTCTCTTCCCTTCTCCGGTATATGCACAGCCTACTCTCCCCACACCAACACATACCTGCAAAAGATGGTCCACCGTGGCTCGAAACCCATCAGGCCTCGCCAACAACGCGCGCGCTACCACCGGTAAGTCCGGCTTCGCTAAGCCTCGCCAGTCGGCCGCAACGATCGCCCAGCCCTGTGCTTCCGCGAGGGTCAGCAACCAATTCTCCAGCGCTTCGCTGCGGTCGTCGAACAAACCGTGGCCATACTGCACGATGGCTCTCAGTGGTGAGTGGCCCGTGAGTACCGAACACGGCAACGCCAGCAACACACCTACTTGGTCTTCTTCTTGATGATGAGGGTGATGATGTGCACTGCCACCGCCATGAGCCCCGCCCGCTGCAGCTGCTCTTAAGCTAGCGTACCGACTCGAGGCATGCTCGGCGCTCAAAAAGGAAGGCACGTGCATGTTAGCCCACACGACTCGCCCCCGCGGTCCGCTGCCCGATGCACCCGTAAACCCACGCGCTTCGTTGTCGAAATCGTCGCTGAGCCCACTGGTAGCAGTGTCCATGAAGTCTTGCCCGCCGGACTCCAAGCCATCTCCAACGTCTTCAACGGCGTCACCTAATGCATCTCCAACATCGCCGAATGGGTCCGCATCACTGCTGCTGCCACTGCTTGATGCACCACTGGTATCACCTGTTCCAGCAACCCATTGCCCGCTTGCGTCGTAGTACCCACCATTGACGCTGTCGTTGCTGCTGGCACTACTGCTGCTGCTGCTGCTACTGCCTGCGCCAGTAACAGTTCCGTCACTTGTAGAACCAGCATTATTCGAGGTGTACGCCTCACAGCGCTCGGTGTCAACGCGCGACACCCTGTACAAGGCTGCTCCTTGAGGCTGTTGGTCCAGCCAGGTTTCCGTGGCATTCCTCAAGAGGCTGGGGGCCGCTAAAGCGCCCGAGTCTCTGGAAGCAACCGGAAAGGCAAAGGCCAATTGCAGCCGTTCGTCGCTGACCCACGCGCGCCACGGCGACCACTCACAGACCTTGGTGGTTGCGGTCGTCGTTGAAGTTGAAGTTGCATAAGGGTCTTTACTGGAAGGGTCCAGCGGGTCTGTCGGGCAGGGTGCCGTCCAAGCACGGTGCAGGGCGCGCAAGGCTAGGAGCCGCTGCTCGGCTAAGATCTCCTCGGGAGTCGGCTCCACAAAGGCGGCGTGCTTGTCTGTGCCCCGGTTGAAAAAAAGGGAGAGGAGCACGATACAAAGAATAAAGAATTGAGGCACCGAGCGAGAGGGTTGCGGAATTTTTAGGCAAAAGAAATACGATATCTGTGGAGGAAAAGTAGCATTACTTGGCCTCTAACAAGGAGTATAATTTAAATCAGAAACAAACGTACATCAATATTGCGCGATACCCTCCAAGAAGGATACACACACATGTGCCTACCATTTTGAGCTGATTGCGCTTGTGACACGACCACGTCATCGTCCGCTAAAGTCGCAGGGCGCCCAACCCCACTTGCATCCACCGAGCTTCCGCCACTGCTACCACTCCACGGGCTATTACTACTACTACTGCTACTACTGGTGCCGCTCGCACTGCTGCTGAGGAAGTCCCTCTGAGCCTTGCCGAGCCCGGGCGCTTTCGGCAGGAGGCGACCGTCGCGGGAGTCCGTCAGTCCTCGCACGAGCACCACGTACCAGTCCCCGTGGTCTAGTGGAGTGGCCGGCAAGAGCACCGCGTTGCCGTTGGCGGTGGGCGCCCACGCGTCGAGTTCGACCCAATGAGGCACCGGCTCGCCTAGAGTAGAGATCAGGCAGTTAGTTGTTGATGGAAGGTCGTTAGCTTGCAAAAGAAAAATAACACAGGAAAAAGAAACGGTGATGCTGACGAGCACACAGCAATAAATGTGAAGAATAACGTGAAATTTCTCTCGTTTTATCTCCTTATTTCACTCAATTCTTCTGTTCTCGTTATGTGGAAATAAGCCTCTCGCTTATACCTGTGCGTGCATTGAGGACCAAAGTTGTGCTTTGCCACGGATCTACGGACACCGCAGCAGCACTCGCAGACGGCACCCAACCATTCAACAGCGGGGGTGGCGCTACGACCTCGGCCTCTCCACTACTTCCCTCCTCACCAGCACTAGCCGCCGCCGCCGCCGCTTCCGCCGCAGCAGTCGCGAAAGCCCAGGGAGGCTGGGCACTGGCCGCAGCGCGTGTGATTGCAGCGGAGCTAGGCTGCGCAGCAAGGCCCAAATTGGGCAACGAAAAGAGAAGCGGGCCAAAGGCTGCAAAGCCGTCTTGTGTCGGGTTCGTCCATCCAAGCAAAAGGTCCACGTCGAGCTCGGCTCCATTTTTGTTGGCGGACCTCAAGGGGGGCAAAGCGTCTTCGGGAAAGTTGACCCGCACTTGGGTGGGAGACAGCGGGTCAAACACGGTGAGGCGCTCCGAGGGATACGGCAGCCAACGGTCCCAGTACGTAGGGCCGCGCTGTCGCAGCGCGGACGATTTGAACTGAGAGGCCACCAGGCTCGCAGTGACTACGGAAAAGAGCACTACGGTGCCACTCCAAAAGAACACCGCATAGACTAGCAGAGGTCGACGGAGCCGCGCCCCCACGGTCCACCTCCGGTGCGCCAACTGCTTCTTGCGCTTGACCTGGTCGTCGCCGCCGTACTCTACCCCGCCGCCCAGCGCCGCCCTGGCTTCGGCCCGCTCAGCGTTTGAAGCATACGGGTCGTCGAGCAGGAAGGCTCTCGGCAAGAGGGCGACTTGAAGCAAACTCAAGGCCTGCACCAAGCGCACCAGGGCTAAGACTAGTTCCCCGTAGCCCATGGCGCCAAGCCCGATGCGGAGGCCTGGCCATTCGCGCACTGTGGTTACACCATCGGGCTCGAGGGTCACAGTGACCCGCACTGCCAGCGACAGCAAACCACCCACCTTGAAGGATGTGGAGGTGTTAAGTTGTCGCGAAGAGTGAATGATGATGGTAACATGTAGGTGGCAATGTAAACAGCAGATAAAACACATGAGAAGGAGAATAGACGTCTTTTGGTTACTACTTAGCGTCGTGTTCTTACCACTGAGAGCGTGCCATCAGCAAGAGCCCAAACCATGCCGACTGCACACGCTCCGCGCCTTCGTGGCGTCACAAATTGCGCGTATTCTTTTGGCATGCGAATTCCTAAACGGTTCAGCCCTTGCCGACCCGCCTTGCGCTCCTTGCGCCGCAGCCGCGTCCGCTTGAACACGTGGGTCATGTACAGGTCCATTCGTTTCGCAGCGTTCTTCATCGCACCTGCCACTCGCCCTCGCCCAGTACTTTTGCTGCTACTGCTGCTGCTGCTGCTACTGCTACTGCTACTGCTTGTACCTGAATGACTGTTGCGGTTGCTTTCGCTACTATTATCAATGTTGTTGTTACTAGTTGCAGCACTTAAGCTGGTGTCTTCTTCATCTGGCTCATCATACTCAGCGGCTGTCCAGTCTACTCGACGCTTAGGAGGCACCGAGTTAGGCTCTGCTAGACATAATGCCACCAGAAAACTGGCATCAATGAGGGCCTCAATGGCAGCAGGCGTCATGATGTACGCCGAATGAAGGTAGTACTTGCACAAAGCCCATAATCCTACGGCGCGACAGGATCCCATAAGCGTACCAACAGCACTGCACGCGCACGCGATCTGCCAAGCGTAGCCGCGGTGGACAGCTCTCACTGCCAAACGCCGTGGGAACCAGTATGCACGGATGTCGGCACGCTTTGGAGGTGGCAGGCCTTCAGAAGAAGAGAGTCGTGCTTCGGGGCTCAAGAGAGTGGCACTTGATTCCTCATCGTCATCATCATTGCCGCCGCCGCTGCGGTGCTGCCCGCCTTCTGCTAGCTCGAGTTCCATATTAAATCTATCAAGTTGTCACAAAATGCTGGAATGCGGGCAGAGCTAGGGTCGTTATCGCACAGGATTGTCACGTCTATTGTTCTATGAAACCATCGTATCGTAGGTTCCGCTATATTTGCAAAAGATCGCTGTTGGTCGACACTGTCCGCTCGCCTCGTCCTAATAGATATTTTCCAGTTTATAAAATTTGGCGCAGGAGCAGGTTTTGCTTGACAGGTTGGTTGAAGCTAACGTTGAAGCGTTTGTAGGCAATAATTTCTTAGAATGAGGATTGGCACCTTCTTATTGATGCTTGGGTGCGCCCAGGCCTCAGCCAAGTTGCACGTGCGTAGTGATTTAAAGCATGCCCCGATAACTTCTGCACGAAGCCATTTCAGTACGCGAAGGCCTGCGGCATCGGCAAAAATGGCTACTCTCACTCTTCGCGGAGGGTCGACTTCAGCTCTAGCTCCGGTGACTGAAATAACACTATAATCACTGCTCTAGTTCGCCAATTGGTACCAATTAGCTTGCCTATGATTTATTATTCAAACTGCTGCCCTAGCAGTCTACCGATACAATACAAACTACCCGTTCCCAAGTATGTCTCTAAGCAGTTGACTACAAACAGTAGTATCTTACAGCTCGTCTACACTCTTTTTAGGCTACCGTAGGACTCAAGGTTGCTCTGCAAGCTGGACTGACAGCTTTAAATCTGGCTTGCTGGGCGATTCCCCTGCATATGCCCTCCTTCACAGACAACCCGCGCTGTGAGTGCTTGAATGCATCCTAAGAACTAGCACCAGAAAAAAATGTGCTAGCGGATGCCATGTTTTGATTGTCACATATCAAAAGCTTCGGTACCTCACCGCAATTGTATCTCACAATAATTCCTTTTCGAATATTATGGCAGCCATGAGCCTAGCCAACGCGTTTTCGGGTGGCGTGTTTCTGAGCCTGGCGTTTGGCCACCTGCTACCACATGCTATCGATGAGCTCACGAGCTTGCACCATGGCGGCAGTGGCCAAGCTCTGCCTTTGGGCTTAAGTCCAGCTACATGTGCGTGCTGCATGGCAGCTGCAGGCTACCTGATGGTGTTCCTCGTCGAGCGCATCGTCTTTGACACAGAAAACATTCTCCAAGAGGTAGATCAGTTTCTATGGTCTTTGGGTAACACACTATTGATTCTGATCATTACTAAGCACGGATAGAGCTGCTCTGTCTAAAACTCTGAAATAACTGCAAATATGTACCCTTTTCTTTCACACTTCGTCGTGCCATTTTTTTTTTCAACTTGCCAGGAGCAAGTCAAAGTAGGCGCAAAAGTTAGCAACGGCCACGCAGGAGATCGAGGCAAAGGCATCGGAGCCGTGTTGCTCCTCTCAGCACTCGCGGTGCACTCCTTGGTTGAGACTGCAGCGCTCGGGGTGCAGTCGACAGCCAAATCCGCGTACTTGATTACAGCTTCCATTGGTATGCATGCTACTGTACTAATCACCAGCCTACCATTTGACTCATACCCCAATTTAATATCGCAGGCCTCCACCAGCCGGCGGAATCGGTGGCCCTTCTCGTGGCCTTGGTCAAGTCGGGCCTCTCCAAGCGCCGCATCGCGCTCTTGCTCGGTGGCTTTACTCTGGTGGGGCCCCTGGGCTTGGGCTGTGGCGTGCTGGCCAAGGAGGTGATTGGTGGAGCCGTAGAGCCGTTACTGGTGGCCTTAACTGCGGGCACCTTCTTGTACGTGGCCGCCACGGAGGTTCGTCAACAAGAAGCATGAGCATTGAGCAACCGTAACTGTGAGGGCGTGTGTCCAAATTTAACAGGACAGGAGGGCACGGTCCTAATGTTTTCGTTGTCTTCTTGAGCCGTCATCACATTGGAGGCATCTACCCCGGATCGAATGGCATTTTCCCTCTTCATTGTGCTCCGCTTTTGCTTTTTACTTTTGCTATCAGTGCTTTCCACCTGCCCTCGTAACCATTCGAACATTCCTCCTTCTTGCCAGGTGGTGGCTGAAGAGTTCGAGTCCTACGCCCATTGTGGCAAGAGCGCGAAATTTGCGGCTTTCTGCAGTGGAATTGGCCTCATTGCCGCCGTGGTGGGTGTCTCGGAGCGCCTGGAAGGTGCTGCTTTGGGCCATTAAAAAAAAAGAAAAAAGAAAAAGCTTATTCATATGGTGTCTTGTGGAATGGGAGATGCGAAGCTCTCAAATGGCTCCGCTCCATATTTAACGTTTCGTATTTGACGAACCACTCAAGAATTCGCTGTACTTAATTAGAAGGCACTGGGGGACATGAGAGAAGGACTTTGAAGTACCGTCCAGCAGGTACTTGGGTAATCTACGGGCGTTCGTTGCTCGTTGGCCGCTATATTTTATTTTTATTAACACCAACATCAACATGTAGGTATTAAAAGGGCCTTTATCTTTAGCGAGATTTCCTCGTTTCCTCGTAGCTCGTAGCCAGTGTTTGTGCCCAACATATGCACTGTGCGCGAATTCAGCACTTTTTTCCCAGAAGTGCGTTATCTGAAGTCCCAAAGAACTAAGACTTCATCGGGTGAGGTTCGACTAATAAGATAAAAGGGAAAGGGGTTCTCACTCTTTGATTTGGCGCAGAAGGAAAGCAGAGGCCACCAGCATCGCAACAACGGCAGTAGAAGCAGATACAAATGGAAACAGATCAAATTGAATGAATGAGTTGCTGTCGGCGCTAGGGCCACTTCCAGCTCCAAGACTAGCGAGATAAGCACTGCAGAAAGCTCCAATCGTGGCAATACTCGCACTGGCAGCGAAGGAGCGAAGAGCGGGATCGTTCACGAGGAAAGTGTCACGGGAGCCGCCAACAAGCCGAGCGTAAATGGAGGTTGCTGTGGCTGTGAGGTCTTCGGCAGCGCCGCAAAAAGTCGACAAAGCGCCGCAAAAGGAGCCTTCAAACTTGACGAGCAGCAGCGTGTGGCCGGAGAGCCAAGGAAGGGATGTTTTCGGTCCCAGGAGGGGAATGGCTCGCGCCACCAAAGCCATCAAAGTAGCCCACGCGTTAGCTGTGGAGTTGGAAGCATTCGTGGCTGTGCCCACCAAGGCAGCTAAAGAAGCGCAAAGCATGCCCATGGCTAAGTCAGGAGCGTCGTCGTTGGCGACGAGCAAGCAAAGCCACATGATGACCAAGCAGGCAAGCTCAAGAGCCACCGGCGGTGCTGCTGCCTCAGCATTGTCAATGGACTCAGTTGCTGTAATATTACCTGATTTCAACTTCCCTGCACTTGCAGATGATAAAAACCAAGGTAAGCAGAGGTAGGCTGCAAAGCGGCCCACTGCAAAAGCCATTGCACCTAGACCCAATGACCCAGCTACTATGGCTACGCTTGCACCTCCCACTGCCATACCATCACCGCCACCGCTGCTGGAAGAAGTGAATTCGCCTGCTTGCAGGGCCATCCCAGCAAATGACGTGTATGCGCCTAAAAATCCACCCCTCAAGCTTGCCGCTGCGGCAGCAGCTCGCGGGCGGTTGATTTCTTTGCTCGCTCCTTCTTGTTCGACCACACTTGCAACACCACTCAGCGCGCTGCCAGTGACATTAAGAGCCAAGCCAGCCCACCAACACGCACCAAATCCACCGACAACATCGCTTGTTAGACCACTAGCATCTGCAAGCAGTGGCAGAGCAACATTAGCCACTGCTTCTCCTGCGGCTGCTGAAATGACAGTCAGCCGCAGCGACGCATCAACAGCGGCAAAGCTCGCAGCCGTTGCTTCCGCTGTAGCTGGATGTTTTCCAGCACCCAAAGTACTCGATGGCAATGATTTTAGTACCACTGAGGACTGTTGATTGAATTTCTTAGCCTTTTGAGCCCCTCTAGTTGTGGAAGTTGCCTCCAGCGGAACACCACGAGACGATGAGGCGTTACGGCTCGCCTTCTTTGCGGAGCTCTTGGGAACAGCGGTAGTTGTGTCGGCGCCCTCTTGAGGAGAAAGCTGAGTCGCAGATTTGGGCCGCTTGCTTGAATTGCCTATAGTAGTAGATTCAAGTCCCTTGCGTCGCCAATTAAGAACTTCTGACGATGTTATAACCTCGTCGTCCCCGTCATCGTACACAACCTTGCAGACCTGCCTGATGCCATCAGGCCCGATCCCGCAGGCCGTCACCGTGCCCACATAATTAACTGAGCCAAACGATTTGACAAAAGTGAGACCCACAAACTCTGCATCATCTAGTTTGCGCTTGGACGTCGAAGGCATTTGTGAAGCTGTAGTCCTTTCGCAGGATGGGCCTCTCACGAGGCTGTCCTCAAGAAGATCGAAAGAAGATCCCAAGAAGATATATATATCCTCCACAGATTTTTTCCTTCTTCTTTCCTCATCTCACACGAGAACTTCTTCTTCCTGCAGTAAGTATAGCTGCAGTGCTGCAGTAGTACTTTAATTACTTCACTTTTAGCTTCGTAGATTCTCCTGCTGCTGCCCGCATTAGTGTGCCATAGTTAGGCTGTTTAACTCCGCGGTATTCGCCTCTGAATAAGCTAAGGATAGGCTAATGAGTAGCAAAATCAAAGCTGCTGCTAAGCGTAAGAAATTGATCGATCATTTTGCTGTTGTTACTTCGGATGGAACTGCGGAGCCAACATTAGTGCACCGTTGGCCGCCGACAGACGCGCACGCGCCCTACGAACTCCCACCAGTCCGTTTATAACTGAATGCCATGAACTAATTTTACTAGTGCATTTAAATGAATAGATTACTTATGCCATGCACCCCCATTCATCTTAAATCAGGCGCTACCCTTCTTCGTAACTGACGATGGCGTTGCTCAGTCCAAGTCGCGGACCGCTGTACGCAAGCACCGTTGGTTTGCGCGCAGCCATAGCCCTGCTGCTAACACTGGAAGCCAAAGCGTGCGAGAAATTCATTTTTATCCTTTTGTTTTGACGGGTTCTCACGGGGAGCGCATTTACGGCGGAACTCTCCTGCGGATTGTGCCATCGTCTCCAGTGTTGACGCAAGCGACGCCTTCGTCTGCAAATGCCAGCACTGGTCGGCCCAAGCAGATCTCAGAAGCGCTGTGTGTACTCTCTCGATTTCCGTTCTTTTCGCTGTTTCATGACCTCTTGTTCCACGTGCACCGCCTATCTCGCCCACCAATTTCTTCTTTTAATACCGAAGGCAGCAATGGTGCTGTACCAGGCACTGGTGGGGACAAGAAAAGCAAGAAGAAGCCAGCCACCGATCATAGCAGCATTGGTGGCGCTGCCTCAGCTGCAGCAATTGCCAGTTCGACAGCCGAAATATTGGCGGTGGCTGCTGCGTCCGCTACTCGGGCTGAGAGTAGCGGAGCTCCTGAAGTGCGCCTTCAAGTAGCCCTTGGCAGAGGCCCACTCGGCCTTTCGTTCGCGAATCACGACGCCGTTGATGGCCGATCGAGGCTCTTTGTGGTGGAGTCCAAGGGGCAAGCGGAAGAAGCTGGGGTGTGCATTGGTGACGAGATTATCGAACTCAACGGTGTGCCCGTCAAACCAGGCACTCGTCATTACGAGTTTCAACAAAGCATTTTGAACGCTCGCTTTACAAACCCCGCCGTAATTATTTTGACCATTCAGAGTTCAAGCTTACGAAAAACGCAAGCGTCGGCTCAGCCTTTGATGCTTCCTGCCTCTGCAAATCCACTTCTCAATGAAGCTGAACTCCCTCGTGTGAGCCCCTGCAGCCTAGAGCGTCTCATTCCACACATCATGGAAGAGCTCCGCCTGCCTTCTTCAGGAGGCACCGTTGACATTGCTCTAGGGCCTGGGCCTCGAATTGCGAGGTTTATTCGTTCCGCAACAGGTGCTTTGCCGAGGGTTGAGGACGCTTCCTTTGCGATCTTGTGGCAGTTCTTGTCCATTCCGACGGTTATTCACATTATCGAAGCCCTGCTTTCCGAGCGGCAAGTTGTGCTGATTGCCGATGACGTTGCTGTGCTTGCACCCATCGCAGAGGCTCTTTTGAGCTTCCTTTTTCCGTTTGACTGGAACCATGTCTATATTCCCCTTCTTCCTGTAGAGCTCTTGATGTACCTTGAGGCCCCTGTTCCGTTTTTTGTCGGGCTCTCGTCTGCATACCTTACGCTCGATAGTGTAGCAGCAGTTGTCTACGGCGAGAATGAAGGCGGCGCTGTATGTGTGTTCATCGATTCAGACACCATTACAACCCGAGATAGTGCGCACCGTGACGGGGATGCTCTGCCCAATGCAGAGACTGAGGCAGCCACTCAAATTCCAAGCATTCTTCGGGATCAATTATTACACGGGTTGGAAGCCAGTTTAGTCTCGCTTCGAGGAGTGACGCGCGGCATCAGTGCAATTTATGGTACGCACTCATCTCTAGCATCGGTCGCTGCAGTGTCTGCTGACAGTGTGCGTCGGGCGCGCCAGAAGGCTAAATTGAAGATGAGGCACTCGCTTCGGCAACAAAGACATCAGACTGGGAACCGGTCTTCGTTTCGTCAGATGACGGATGTTCCTGAAAAGGATGAGGAGGCATGTCAAGAGGCATCTCCGTCAACATCAACCAAAGCGGACGATTCTGACGAGAAAACATTTTTACCTGACGATGGGCCAGTGATGGATGTAGATGCTGCACGATTTCACTTTTTACATCTCTGGACTGAGCTCCTTCTACCATACACGGAGTTTCTTCAGCCCAGTGTTGCTGAAAAGTCAAAGGCAGCAGTAGCTGAAAAAGTAAACACTGGGCAAAGCAAAGACGAAAGAGGCGATGAGCGTGTGGTCCATGAGTTTGACTCTGCTGGATTTCTTGCAGCATCTCCTCCAACGTGGAGGCCATTTCTTCAAGGACTCCTCGAAACTAATTTGTTTCAGGCATTTAATCATGAAGCTTGTGAAGCTCTGATTAGACGTTCGCGCAACACGCGGCGCCCTGAAGTATTCTTTGAAAAACTTACTCAATCAAAAACCCTCGTAGAAATGCGCTCTATGGTGGAGAACTCATTGCTATCACCAGATGTGGATGGCAATCGCATCCTTCACACATCTTCGTCTTACACCTTGAACCTCCCATCTTTAGAGTTTGCGGACAAGAAGCATTTGAGGACTGCAAACCAAACAAATTGCATTATGTACTTTGCGTACACAGTATTCCCTGATCTGGCTCGGCAGTGGGGCGCTGGTCATGCTCCGTCACTTGAACTACCCTCGGAACCTTTACCCTCGCTCAGTGGCCCAGCGTCGCCTTCTGGCCGTAAGAAGCCTGATGTGCCCGCTCGCAGTCTTTCCAAGCGCGAAAACCTCATGGACGCCCTTGAAAGCGGCGAGTTTCGGTCTGCCTCGTCGTTTCGGATGGGTGGCCCTGGTAGCGCAGGAGGGAGTGTTGCTGGTAGTGGGTCAAGCGCAGGAAGCAGCATAGAGCGGGGCACTATGGACGACATCAGCGTTGGTTTATCGAGGGGAGACTCGGCGCAACGCTTTGGCTCTGATGCGTCAGTTCCAGACGAAGGCCCCGAAGAAGCTGAAAAAGACGAAGTCAAACCTCGACCGCGCGCCATGTCTGACTCGGGCGCCGCAGCGGATTTGCCTCAAGATGGTACTAAAAGTGCAAATAGTTCAAATTCAACGAAAAATTGGCTGGAGGAACAGGAAGAGACGTTGAAGAAAGTAATTGAAGGAGCTTCATTTGGTTTGTTTACAAGTCCTTCTCGGAGTGCTCGTGAAAACGCTGAGGCTTACTTAAACTCAGATGACGAGGATGGAAGTGGCGAGGACAGTATCAAGAGACATTATATGCGGAGCCATGAAGAGTGCATTGAATTTGATGCCGAAGAGCTTCGCTTGCTCCTCAACAAAGAGTCTCTTGAAGAATATTTTGAGCTTCTTGTCTCATCCGGAAACGGCTCTGTTACAAAAGTATCTCTTTTAGAGGATGTGAAGTTGTGCGAGCTTGGTTTACAAGAAATTCACGCACTCCAGCTCCAGAGAGCACTTTTGCTTGTATTCTTTGAGAGCCAAGGGCTGTCCCACTTCACTTTGACGCTTGCAGAAGCCGGCTACGACACGATTCCTAAAGTTGCTGCACTTGACGAAGAGACATTGTTAGCCATGGGCTTTCGCAAGGCGCATGTATTGAAGTTGCAACGATCACTCGATGGTTGGCGAGCTGGAGACAGCATCAGCACCCCAAGGCGTGAAACGTCAACGGCCAACGAAACGCAAAAAGCAACCGATGTGCCGCTACAAAAGAATGAAGAGAAAGTGAACTCACCCGGATTCTGGGATGGATTGTTTGGCGGGTCTACAAAATCGAGCAGTGACGGGATTGATGAACTTCGGTCGCTGTACGAAAAGTTTTTGGTACCACAGCAGTCGCTGGGCGTTCCCGAATCAAGTGAGCACGATCCTGGTCTAGAGGCTGTGCGTTCGGACGTGGAAACGCATGAGAAACCTGAAGCTGAACTTCAGAGCAAGCAGGAGTTTGCTGACGATGAGGGTTCTAGCAACGACGACAAGTCAAAGGAAATTGGCTCCACGGAGGGAGAAGTTGCCGTTCCGTTTTGGAGTGCTGTCGAGGAAGCATTCGCTAGTGGTTTCAACTTCGGAGGTGTCAGAAAAAAATGATTTCTTGAAGCACTTTGAATCTTTTTTGGACTATTATAAGACTTTTCCCCCTTTTGAGCTCCAGTTCCGTTGCGGCTCTTATTTTGAAATGGCGCGTGGCGCGCTTATTTTTTTAACAAGAGCCCCGTAAAAAAATACTTAACTCTGAATAGTGCTACACTACTAAGTATTGCCCACTCCAATTCTAGAATGGGTTTCTGGCGTCTTCCCGCTTCTCATTCTGGCCTCTAGACTCCTAGCTCCCAGAGGCGACTTATTTAGGAGTCTAACTGGCAGCTAAAGGGGGGTCACTTTTCGCAAAAGCGGAAATTTTGCGCGTTATTGGCCATTTCGCATCATAGACGCGATTTATTTATCATCCAATGCACAGATAAGCCGCATTTGGTATACCCGGTAGGACCTCGACGTAAAACCACGGAAAATTTGTCCGTTGTGTACCATATTTTTTTGGTGCTCATCTAGCACAGCGAGTGCAGCTCGGCTGCACTGCGGATTTCGAGCGATTTTGGCCCATTCTAGGCCCCAAATTCAATAGAATACCGTGCTTCTTGGTATCGGGATTCCCCCTCGATATTGTCAAGATATCGGGCCACAGTGCTAAGGTCGTATGAGCTCGCTTAGGGGGAATCCCGCCTCGTTTGCGTGTGCTATGGCCAATAAAGGTGATATTTCAGAAGTGGCCCCCCTTTAGCTGCCAGTTGGTCAGCAGCAGGTTACCTGCTGGTCTTAGTGTCCTTTCATTTACCCTAGTCTAGTCTAGTTAATACTCTACCAAAAACAAGGAAAGGCAAGTACACAGCAGTCACAGAGGCACATAAGGAATGCACTCGAGCTGCAAATGCGCTAGCAAATTCGCTCCAGAAGGCCAATTAAGGCTCCAACTGGCGCCTTTCCTCCGAACAAGTCGTCGAGACGTGGTCGTATTTAGATTTAGATTGACTGGGCTACTGCACTCGCAGTATGGACTTTGTACATTAACAGCCATTGGAAATTTCTGGGTTCGTTCAAATATGCCTCGCTCACCCTCTCGGGAATCAATTCCAACAGTTATCTGCAACGCCGAGGATTTTATAACACGGAAGTGCGTTTCACGCCCGCTCGCCTCGACGTATTCAGATTCAGTACTGTACCGTAAAACCGTAATCTCCCCTGTAGCTAACGTCAACATTTTGTGAGTTGCGAGTTGCGAGTTTCTGCATTCAGCAACGTTCAACCCAGCAGCTTTTTGTGCAGGAAATAGCTCTACAGTATCTTATTACAGCTACTGTGAAAGGCTGTACTATCAAGCTCCCAAAAAGCGATGAATTCTAGTCCTGACCAGCTTCGTATCTGGGCCTCCGCACTTGGAGCAAGTGGGGTGAGCAATTTGCATTCTTCTCGCTTCTGACGAAGACGTCGGAACATGTCTCACCTATTAATTTTGCTATTCATTTATCGACATGCTCAGGTTGCCATGGGAGCTTTTGGAGCTCATGCTCTGAAGAAAACCCTAACAGAGCGAGGAAGCCTTGAGTCGTGGCGCACTGCCGTTACCTATCAAGTCTTTCACGCGCTCGCCCTCTTGGCGCTTTCGACGCGGGAAATAGACCACAAGTCCACGGTTCCTTTCGACACTTCTGCAAAGCTCTTCATTGGCGGCACCGTCCTCTTTTCAGGCAGCATTTACGGCCTTAGCCTTGGTGGGCCTAGGATTCTCGGTCCAGTCACGCCTCTAGGGGGCCTATGCTTGATCGGTGGCTGGTGTGCGCTTGGCTTCGGCTCTGAGAATAGCGGCAAGCAATAAAAAGATACATCAAATTAATTGAAGTCGGGTGGGAATATAGTTTACCGAATCGATTGATGTGAAAAGCCACGACCCTAGGGTTCTTTGACATCAATGTTGTCCGTAATAGTGGGTCTCTTTGAGCGCCGTTTGGCCCTTTTTTAAAATATTCCTTTTGGGTGATTGCTCAATCTCGAAAACTTTATTTGCCTCTAGAAGAATTTAAGCCCCACTTGGCTGATAGCCAGCTGCCTGAAATAAAAAATCGGAATAATATACCCATCGAAACCTTATTAAATGTAGGCGAGTGGCTGCTAAAGGTGTAAAGCGCATGTCGAATATTATTCCCACGAAATCCAAGGCCGGGAGTTGCTGTTATTTGTAACCACGCAAGAGGGGCACAGCAAATCGAATCCCTAAAATCGTGGCGGCCCGTGCTTTGCCGATAAGAGGCATTATCCTGTGGCGGCGTGGCAGTCCAACGTCTGCACCTCGGATCACCTCGACCTCGCCTATGAGAAGTTCTGAGAAGTGAGAAAGAGTCCCTGACTACGACTACCTGTAATAGTGTCAAGCTGTAGTGCTGGAGTCGTCTGTCGTCCAACCTCGTCTGCAGATCGAGAATGAACAACTTTCTTGGAATAAGTACTTCGTATCGGCTCGAGGCTTTCTATAAACCTCTCCTCGCTCGGCGAGGTAGTCCCTCTTTGCAGCTCGATAGCACGCTCTACATTCGTTGCTATTAGCAGCAATAATATTTTTTTGAACCTAGCCGAGAAAGCGTCGACTACCACAACTACTTGAGAACGAGACAAAAAAGTAGCGATGTTCCACGCACGATGCACAATGCTAGTGCAAGTGCGTCGGCATACGCCTAGCCTTGTTTCAACTCGAGGATTGTCCTCATCTGGAGTCAAGGGGCTGCTGTCGGTGCCGATTGTAGGTCGGCCGAACGTCGGCAAGTCGACTCTATTCAATCGGTTCGCACGCGCAGCAGTGGGGCGGCGCGGCGGTGGTAGTGGCGGTAGCGTAGGGTTTGGAGGTCGGCGACCTGCTAGCAAAGCCATTGTGAGCCCAGTAGCTGGCACCACACGAGATCGACGCGAAGGCCCAGCCGCTATCGCTGGCGCGCATTTCATTGCGGTGGATACGGGTGGGCTTGAATCGTTGGATGGCGGTGGCAGTGGCTCCGCGTACGGCGACTTAAGAAGTGAAATAGCAAAACAAGTGCGTGGCGTTTTATGGATTTACTAGTAGAAATTTACCTTGCTTTCTCTCTCTTTTCTGCGTGCTGTGTACTCTTTCGACACAGCTATATACGTTGCTCAACACTTATTCAAGACAAACTGAGTTTCTTCACACTGCAATCGCATTATTTCTCTCATAGGTAGCAGCAGCGGTGGCGCGCGCAAGAGTTGCTTTGTTTATGGTGGATGCACGCGAGGGTGTTACGCCGCTCGACAAACACTTCGCTTTGTGGGCGCGCAAACAGCCCGATCCTCCTGAAGGCCCACGCAAATGGGTGAGACAAACGCATTCGACTAATCTATTGATGCTTGAGTAGGGTTGCTTCTATGTTTTCTGCTGATCAGTGGGCTTTAAACCCATTTATACAACATTATGCGATATCTGCAGTCATTAATCCTTTACACGGTCGTTTTATTCATTGCCGCTTCCTGACGTAGATCATAGTGGTCAACAAAGCCGAAGAACTCATTGCACGCGGCGAAGAAGTGCACTTCGACTACGACGGCACCAGACATGACAGCGACCAAGCGCTCCTGTCCTTACACCAGATGCCAAGCAGCAACCACAGCGATGACATTGACAGCAGCAGCAGTGGGTACCGAGGCCACGCGAGCCGGCGAGGTGCGTCGACGCTAGCGATGCTGGCCAATGACGTGCAGCGTCTGGGGCTAGGAGGCGATGTCGTGCTCCTCTCCGCGCAGGTAAAGAGGCCTTTTTTTAAAAGCATTATTTAATCTATCTTCGATGCTTGCTGTGTGCCCTTTCAGCCTGCTTTATGTAATGAACCTCGCAACTTAAATTAGTCTTCCGCTAGGAATTTTCTTGGTATGTTGAGGGTAGCGTATTGTTGTATTATCTCTTTGGGTAAATCTGATTATTTTTTTCCAATGATCTCAGAACGGCGAAGGGTTTGGAGCTCTTGCCGACGCACTTCTTCCGTTCATTGAGCCGGACTCCTTGGCGGGTAAAAGTACTCAAGGGGACGACGACGAAGAAGATATTGAGGGGGCAAAGGAAAGCACTGCTCATAACAATGCTACCGCTGTCAACGGGCACCAAAGTAACGGCGTGAGCGAAGCTGATTTCGCTCTCGCAGAAGCGGAGGCATCAGCTCACAAAGACGGTGGTGGGAACGAAGTCGACACAAGAGAAGCCGCGAAGAGCAGCAGTAGCAGCAGCAGCAGTGGATGGCGAGCCCCGCCTCAGGTGGACAGTGTCATCGAGCTCGCGATCGTAGGACGGCCAAATGTCGGAAAGTCGAGCCTGGTAAGTTGAAAAGACAAAAGTCCTTGAGATGTGAAGACGTTTTTGAGAGTACACAGTCATTGAGATGATAGGATGTTTTTGTACTATACTGCCGATTATTTTTGTCACCTTCGAGTGCGTGCAACCATCGTTCAAATTCCGACCACTTGAATTTGCCTCTTCACGTTATTATTTTGTTTCGTGTATGTGTGTCTCAAGGTGAACGCGCTAGTGCATGAAGCTCGAGTGGTAGTTGGCCCCATGCCAGGTGTAACGCGCGACTCGATTCCCGTAAACTGGACCCTCGTTGACCCCTCCCACCGCCACCCGGACCGGCAGCTGAAGCTCGTGGACACCGCGGGGATTCGCAAGTTCACCATGGAGCGAAACCCCCGCGGAGGGGGGGTCCAAACCCTGTGGGCGGCGTCGGCGGGGCAAGGCGGGTCCTCGAGCATGCTCCACCAATCAAGTGGCAGCGGATCTTCCACGGCAGCAGCAGCGTCTGTGGCGGCGGCGCACCGGCATGCGATTGGAGGCGGCGCGGGCGCTGCTTTGGAGTTGCAATTGGAGCAAGAAGCAGTGAACGCGAGCTTGAAGGCACTCGGCATGGCGTCGGTGGTGAGTTGAGTTGTTTTTGGCGAGGTCATTCACCAAGTAAGTAGTACTGTGGCAGGAGTTCTCATTGAAGCAACATCAAAGCTTTTGAATTACATGCTCGCGCGTGTGCTCTCTTTCTCTCTATAATTCCCTCTCTCTGGCTTTTCAATCGATCATTTCCTTCATGGACTTTATCGTTTCAAGGTGGTGCTCGTGTTGGACGGGAGTGCGCTGAACATGCGGCGACTAGAGTTGGCGCTAGCGGGGCGCATCCTAGAAGAAGGCCGCGCTCTCGTGATTGCGGTAAGGATGCACTGTGCACATGATAGAAGAGGAGGGTGGTGGACTTGGCAGTCTTTCTGCGAGTGGTGTGATCAATGCAAAATTGTGAGTTTTTTGCATTGACAACACACCTCCCTATACTCTGCCGTCTTTTCCCCTTCTTGTTGCTTGTTGTCTTCTGCATTGTTCCTTACCGCGACGCGTGTGTTATAATTTCTTTTCCAACTCTCCATGTCTTGAATAGGCGAATAAGGCTGATCTCTTGGAAGGCACTTCGATGCAAAAGTTTCAATCTGGGGTCCAAGAGCAAGCGTCGCTGCTTCTTCCTCAGCACGGAAGCTTACCGGTGGTAGCGCTCTCAGCATTAACTGGAAAGGTATGCTCTTTCACTTGTTTATATCGAAGTGTGCTGTTGACTCTTCGTTTCTCTTTTACCTTCCTCTACTACCTATTGCATCTTACTCATTCACATTACTTTTCTCATAATACACACACAGCATCAATCACCTGTGGAAGCACAGCGAGACTTTGCCTTCACACACTATGCTCTTGACGGCTCTTTCGCCCTCTTTCTCCCTCTTCTTTCGTTTGGTAGGGAGTTGATCGTGTGCTTCCCGCGGTAGTGTCCGCGCATGACCGTTGGGCTGCGCGCGTCCCGACGGGACTCCTGAACCGCTGGCTCCGAGCCTTGGAGCGGCACCACCCGCCGCCAAGACAGGCCCCCAAGGGGGGGTCCAAACCGGGGGCGCAGATCAGCGGCGGCGCGGTGAAGCTCAAGTACATGACCCAGCTCAAGGGGCGCCCCCCCACTTTCGCGATCTGGGCCAATCGCGCCGAAGCCCTGCGGCCCGACTACTTGGCGTTCTTGCGCAACAACTTGAGGGACGAGTTTGGTTTTCAAGGGATTCCCATGCGGCTGCTGCTGCGATCCACCAATGTTTCCTTGCGCGATCGACTGGAGACCAAAGCCGCAACTGCCAAAACCACTGCTGCAAAAACGAGGAAGAAGAAGCCCGCAGCCGACGACGATAATGATAGCGATGACGGCAATGCAGATTCCCTAACCACACCCGCAAAGATGACAGAGAATGTTACCGTAAAAATCACGCCAGCGCGCGCCCCTGCTCCGAAAGTGCCGAAGCACAAGCAGCCGCACACGGTGCGATTGGGCCAGAGGCGCCGACACCAGTCCAGCAAAGGGAGGCCGCCAGGGACAAAAGCGCAACGAGGAATGTGAAGATCAATTGATGTGACTATAAAAGTTTGCGTTTTGTATCATATATGAGTCACCTGAAATCGGAGATTTGCCTCTCGTGTTTTTTTGCCCTACCAAATCGCACTCATTGAGAAACAATCTTTTTTTCGAGTATCACACTGGCTATCCCATCACCATGCTACTAAAAAATGTTATCCATATTCTTAATTCGACTTCGAAAGCCAGTTTTAATGTTCTAATTCAGAATTCAGCCGAAGTTTTAAACTTTCTTTGTTGGCGATAAATAACTGGGGAGAGCCGACGGACACGAATTAAGACCTTAAACAGCAAGCCGGGCAGGTGACATGAGAAATGAAATACATAGGAGGGCTGTATTCCTGGACAGTTGGCGCTTCAATTCGCATTCGCACTGGACGGCGTATCATTTCTGGAAGCTGGCACCGCAGACGCATTTTCCATGGGTTCAAGCAATGCAGGCGGTGCCTCAACCGGAGGCGGCAATGGGGGTTCAGACGAGACCAAAAACTGTTCAGACTGCTGGGTTGCATTGACCTCATCATGAGGAGGGGCGCTGACGACAGGATTAGGGCTAGGGCTGCTGTGGCACGGCCACGCTTCGATAGGGCGCTCAAGTGCTTCGGCCCATTTGCGCCGCGATGAGTGCGCCTTTCGCTTGATCTCGTCAAAGTTGGACAGCGAATTGGCCGGGTTGGCGGGGCTGGCTTTCACTGAAGTCGTTTCTTTCGGTTTCGTAGCACATGTGCTGCCGAAACCAATGAATTCGGCTACGCGTTCGGGCAAAAAACCCGAACCCCGGCGCGATTGAGCGCAGACGAGTTCTGAGTACGAAAACTCTAGGAAGTTCGACTCGTTTTTACCAGTTCTCAAAGAAGTTTTGAAGCGTCGAGCGGCATCTTTGGCTAATTTTCGAGCCGTCACACGGTGGCTTTCGATATTCTGAATAGTTTTATCAAGTTCTTCGAAAGGCGTTTTCAGCTTTTCACCGATGGCTGCTCTGCAGGAGGGGCCACCGCGTTGGTTAACGTTTACGCAATCCTTCTTGGAGATGACACCCTGCTTTCGATCGGTGACAAGCTTGTTCTTCTTCAGTAAGCTGATAGCCTGAAAAACGGCCTCCCGGTTGTACAGGACAATTTTCGGCCCGCGTGGGCCATACATAGGCCCAGACGGTGATTTTGAAAGCTCTTCCATGTACCTGTCCAAGTAATTCCACGCAAGAAGCACTCCGAACGACTTCCCCCTGGCCTCTTGGAGCATTTTGTGCATGTGGGTGACTAAATCGCCATATTTACTTCCTCGGTAGTGTCCGTCAGGCCTCAACCCAGCTGGGACGAAGGAGTGGGCGCATGGGTGATGTTCGAGGATCTGCCCTAGCCACGTTGACCCGGTGTTGCTCTCAACTATGAAAATTACCGGACGGCCTTCACCGCACATGCATTTCCTTCCCAAAAAGTCTGGCACGCTGAGCGATGCAGTAGCATAAGTTTTGTTGGTGGCGTTGCGTCTGTGAATAT
>Ga0307931_1000330_pt1 | contig 28524 bp, 25 predicted proteins | sample OrgLakmetageno47_FD_201816 | JGI IMG/M metagenome (GOLD analysis project Ga0307931, IMG submission 201816) | Saline water microbial communities from Organic Lake, Antarctica - #47 | ecosystem: Environmental > Aquatic > Non-marine Saline and Alkaline > Saline | place: Antarctica: Organic Lake...
GTGCTTCCGAATGGACGCTGGAGGGTAGCCGGGTGAAGTTAGAAAAGGACCAACTAGCCAGCTCGTCTAAACTAAACTAGTGGCCAGCGCGCATGAATCCAGACACTTTCACGTGCATCTGCGCCATGCGTCCTTGCGTTTCTTCGGCGTACTGTAAGCGCGCGTCGAAGGTACCGAATTGAGTGGTGGGAGCTCCTTCTGCCAGTGATTCCCGTGTCGACCGCCCACTCATAGCTCATAGCCCGCTCCAAACAGAAATCTTAAAGGAAAACGATTGGGAGCACTCTGCCTCAGAAAAAAATGAGGAAGATGGACCGGGATAAGCAGAGCAGCAAGCGCGGATTTGATGCGCTGAGCGAATCCAAAACAACTTTTTGGTTGGATTCAGCCGCTTGGTCATTCTGGTCTAGCTCCTGTCGCTGGATGATTCCTCCTTAGTGGGGAATGGGAATAGTAACTGTTCTTCTCGTTTCTCGTCTTCGTCTTCTCTTCTCGTCTTGGCTCTGTGCCTAACTGCGGTTTCCAGCGCATCACTTCCTCAGCTGTCTCACGCGGCTCACGCCGCTACTCCAGCTGCACGGCCAGGGCTGTCGTTCCACACCTTACTGCTTGCTGGTACAGTGCGCTTTGGCGCACTCAGCAATATTCGTTCTTCAACAACGCTGCCCTGCTGTCAGCCTGCTGCTAGCAACTAGGGTCAAGGCCATAGTGGGGAAAGGCGAAGTAAATAAAATTACCCAACTCCTCTATATCTCATACAAGCAAGAAGGGGGCGCAGTTCTAGGATATCTCGTTGTTGCTTTTGTGCATCTATTTACGATTTTGACTTGCACGCAACGCACGCGCGCACACTTCTGCCCTAAGCATTGGTTTCTGTGCCATTTGGGTTTGTATTATTTCGAGTTCGAGTTCGGGGCTCATATCTATTTTTGTCACTTTAAGTTCCAAGTTTAAACCCATCAAAAGAAAAAAAACGCACTTGGCTCAGTTGGTTTGGCACCTGTTTAAATCGCAACTCCGCTTTTGAAATCAGAAAAGAGAGGAAGTCCCATGAACGAATAATTATTCATCACATATATTTCATGAACAGTTTCTACTTCAGAGAGAGGGGGGGGTCCAGACTTCCTTGCCTCTACACACTTCCTATTTACGATTTTGACTTGCGCGCAACGCACGCGCATACGCTTCTGCCCGCAGCATTGGCTTCTGTGTCATCTGGATTTGTATTAGTTCGAGTTCATTATAATTTAGGCGATCCACGTACACGATTTGTATTGATCTCAGCCCAAAACGCGGCATCGCATTCTGCCGCTTTTTCGCGCGCATCAACATCACTACTAGCAACGCGCGCGCCTGGCCCTGCTTCCATCACCCAGCCCGGTGCAAACAAGCCAAGGGATAAGCCGGCAGCAGCGATGGCGCGCACCCCTTTTGCAGTGCCGGCACACCCCTCTGCGTGCCAAGTGTGGCGCCCAAACACGTCGAGACCGGCGTACACGTCGCATCGCCGCCCGCTGGTAGCAACTTGAGCAGCATCAGCCCTCGACTCAACCTGAGTACTTCCACGGAGCATGGGATGGGGTGATACGCTGGTGCTGGTGCCACTGCTGCCGCTAGTGCTGGTAGTATTGCTATTTCCATTGTTAGTGGTGGCAGTGGCATTGTCTTTATCTTTTGGTTCCTCAGCAGCGCGATGTAAGTCACCTGGCTTTTTGTCAGAGCCAATCACAGGCAAAGCGTCTGCCACTTGGCGTGATTCTAGGAGCGCTTCAGGAGACCACTTGTAGTCCAGCAAAATACCGTCACAGTGGGCCAAGAGGGAAAGGTTGGCGTGCGGTTCCCCACTTTTCGGGTGGCAAGCACTGAGTTCACTGCACCACGCCACGGTGCCGTCGGCGCTGACCGAGTCGTAAATGAGCACTTTTGGCAACGGAAGAGAGGAGAGCTCTTTGCCGTTTTCTTCTTCTGCGTGTCGTGGTTGCTGTTCTTGTTCTTGTAACACCGTGGGAAGTGTGCTCGCACGACTTGCATCAGCAGCGTCATTCGTCGTGTTGTCAGCAGTGGCGGTAGCTGCAGCAGCATGAACACTAGCATTAGCATGCGCGATCCTGCACTCATTGCGAAGTGCCGCCAAAAAGCGTTGCAGTCTCTCCACATCGCGAGCGCCGTCGGGCAGAGGCGCTTCGATGTTCACGAGCCAGCCGTCGAAGCCGCACCACGCCATGACCTTGGCGAGTTGCTTCGCAGCAGGAAACTCCTCGTTCTCAATATCCAGAGGAAAAGGCGCAAAAGGTTCGTCAGGCACGGCTGCGCTCAGGTTACAACTGTATCTATTAGCCGACGAAGCGCTTCTTTGAGACGGTTGCTGCCTGTTGTTTGTGGTTGTGGACCGCAGCAGCGCACTGTTTTCCCACGCGTGGTGCTCGGTGATTAAAGTGCCGTAGCAGGGCACGCCTCGCGTATGGCAAGCTTCAATCCAGCACACCGGAGGGACAGTAACGAGGTGGTGGCTGAAATAGCAAAACTCGTCAATCGAAGCCCAGCCTCGGAATGCCTCGAGGTACCTGGAATAGAAATGGGAAAAGGAAGAAAAAAAAAGTGGGGTCACGCTCAACAGGAAATAAAATGCGACTACGGCAGAATTGATAGAGAAAAAGAGATCAGAAAGAGAATGAAAGCCATCGTGAAAGCTAGTGTAAAAAACAACAGGACAAACAGCTCATTTCCAAAGAATATTCCCCAATATGAACACGAACTCTCCTCTCAAGCTTTTGAAGCGCCTACCGTCTGTCAGCCGCGTCGTTGTAGCCGCCTTGCATGTCGTGAATCATCAGCACGCGAGGCTTGGGCTCTTCAGACGACATGCTCGAGTTCCTTTCAGTAAACCGTGCACTGTCGTCGACTTCAGCACCTTCATTGGCAGTAGGAGCAGGAGCAAGAGCAGCGGCTGCAGTGGCTGCAGTGGAGGTCGTCGCGTTGGGCGAGGCAGCAGCACGATGACGGCCGTCATAAGGAGATGGTTTTGACGCATAAGTGAGCGCTTGCAGTGACGCACGAGGCAAGTCCAGCCCTCCCTTTTTGCTCTGCTTGAACAACCCTCCATTCTTTGGTGCTTTCCACGCCAAAAGTTCGGCGACGGAGAGCATGAAGCGCCGCGACGGAGGCTTGGGCATGCAGGGCTGAGATACTTTTAGTTCTAGGCTCATATCTTCATCGCCATCGCTGCCACCACTGATACCACCACTAGCTTCCCCGTCTGATTCACCTCGAGACTCAGCCCTATTCTCGTTGAGCACTTTCTGCTGTTCGTTTCCATTTCCATCTTCGTCGTCGTCAAGTATCGCATGCGCTGCGAGGCACACCAGGGTGAAGTCTTCGGCGGTAACTTCACAGCCGCCAAATGCGCACGAAGCACCTCCCAGGCCCGGCCGGGCTTTGCCGGGAATGCGCGGCCGAAACGTCGAGCTCAACTTGAAGCTGCCACCGCTACCACCACCACCACAACCACTGCGTTTAGTGTCACTCTCAGCGCTCCCTGCCAAAGGATCCAAGTCCAGCCGGGCCACCGCTCCGTACAGAGGGGTGCCGTCCGTCTCGAAGCCAGCCACTAACGCGCGCACCGGCCAATCACGGCTTGCGTTACTGTCTCTGCCACTGCTGCTGCTGTTGCTGAGGCTGCTGCTGAAGCCAGTTGTTGCATCAGCGCAATTATTCGGGTCCACCAGCTCTAGTGCGGTAGGGTGCGCGCAGAGCACTTCGTAACCATGGCCGCCTGCGTTCCAGGCATCGACAATGACGGCGCGGCCTCCATAGCCCATCCGGCAACCGCCACCTCGCACCCCCCACAACGGCTCTGGATCACCCGTGGTGCTGTCGTCACCACAACCACCGCCACTGCTACTGCTGCCCCCGCCACTACCATCAATTTCGTGTTGAGATTTTCCATCGTCACTGGTACTCGTGGATTCAGTAGCGCTACTACTAGTAGCAGCTGCTGGTGTGGTAGGCATAGAAGAGGCAACGAGGGGCGCTGATCCAGGGTGCACGCCTTGGCTGACGCAAGCCCGGCCGAGGCACAGGGGGGCGCCACCAGCGTCGACCCCGAGCATGCAGGGCATGGGCAGCATTGCAAGTTCGCCGCGCGCTGACTCAGCGGCCAGCTGCTCGGGCGTGCACCACCTGCAGTGAGAATTTGTTGGTGGAAGAAAAGAGAATAGTAGAAAGAAGAAAGAAGGCACCATATCACGAGAAAAGAACTCTAATTCGATGCGAGCTAGTACACACGAGAAACTTCTTAGCTTCCTACTCGCGAAGCTTCCTCGTAAAAGGAAAATAAGAACGACTGTTAAAACATTGTGTTTGTCTTTCATTACCGGACGCGCCGCTGTGCTTCAAGTTTGAGGCGACTTCGTGCAGCTTGCACAGCTGCCAAATCAGATTCAAGCGGCAAAATGAGATATCCTGGATCACCTAAAGTACAGTATTTGAGCACGATTCCGCAACGTTCCGTTTGACTTCGAAGTGTAGTAAAAACACCAAAAGCTTCAAATTTGGGGATTTGGAATGAACAGAGCACAAAACTGAGAAAACATGAAGCAAAAAGGCTCGCAGCAGACGCACCATAAGTATTGCCATCCGAGGATTCCTTGTGTTCAAAGCCAGCGCATTCCAGGAGCGCGCGAGCACCTGGGCAAGGTAACAGCTCGGAGGCAACAATGGGGTTGGCCAAGCGCAACGATCGAAAGCGGAGCACTTGCGGCTGATCGAGGACCAGCCGAAGTGCCTATCAATCAATGCAAAGAATACAAAAACGATGTACACACAATTATTAGCCTCAAGGCATGGTGAACAAATGAGTTATATATAATTCAATCGCAGTCATCTTGAACTGTTCATTGCAGAGCTTGCCTTGTCTAGCCTCAATACAGCTTTCTGAAATACAACTCCCGGGGCAGACGCTAGTAACTCAGCAGCATCGTCAAGCATATGTTCTATTGAGGAGGATTCAGCTGCTGTGTTGAGCCCTCGTAGCATTTTGCATTCAAGTTATACTGTGCTTCAGGCCAGCTTTGTTCCCTACAACTGATAGTGCTTCGCGGAGCTGAGATGTGCAGTAGCTAGCTAGCACCTAGCATCCAGGCTAGCTGACCTCTGGCACTCATTAAGACTCGATTCTAGCTACTTATGCCCTTGAGCTGTCGAGCTCGTAAACTCCCGAAGCTCTTAAAAACTAATAACTCTCAAACTCAAAACCCGAATCCTCATTGTTGTCCTTCCTCATCGATATCGATTATCGATCGATGAGAACATGAAGAGCGTAGCCTAATATAATATTCTGCTCGTGATGAACATTCTTTGTTTGTCTCCCTCGCTTTCTTTTTTCGGTCTCTCGTCGAGAAATCAATAAGTAGAAGTTCAAGGAAAGGTTGTTTTATACTTCCGCACCAACAAAAGTGCGCTAAGAGACAATACTTCGAAGAAAGCGACATCATCATATCATTTCTTGTCCGCACATCAGTTGATTTGGAGTTCACACCAGTTTATTTACGTTAAATCGATCGTAAACGCCTACCTTTTCTACCTCAAAGCATCACTAATCGAACACACAATGAGCCGCCGGTTGTCTATTCTTGCAATTCTGGCTATTTTAACTTCCAAATTATGGCTCGTATCCGCGGTCGTGATAAATTCGCACGGCAGAGTTCCGCAACGGCGAGCACTTCCACGAGTTCGTCGCCGTTGTCCACCTCGTATGGCAATGGTCAGCGGCCACGTTTTCTTAAACCCGCTGCAGTACTACAATGGCCTACTTACTTCCCAGCCCCTGCTTACTAACTGCTTGACGGCAGCTACGCTTGCGGTGGTCTCTGACAGTGTGGCTCAAAGTTTTACTCGCCAGCCAGCGAAGCCAGCATCTTTGACAGCACCGGCGGTGCTCGAAGCAACGAAACACGACTACACGAGAAGTGCCTGGATGGCACTATGGGGCTTTACGGTGTCTGGGTTAATGTGCTCAGCATGGTTTGCGTGGCTGAATTCGATTTTCCCTGCACACGACTTATCCCTTGGAGGCGCTTTCCGAAAGGTGTGTTTGAACCAATTAGTGATGTCACCCACCCTCAACACCCTCTTCTTTACCTTCACGACATTTACTCGACCTGATCGCACACAAGTTGGTGTAAGTCGCCTCGATCTACTTCGTGCGAAACTCGTCAAGGACCTCATACCGACTATCAAAAAGTCGACAATCTATTGGGGGTCAATTCAAATCGTGAACTTCGTGTGCATTCCACCCAAGTATACCATGCTTTACACTAATGTTGGCTTTCTCATTTGGACAATCTACATCTCCCTCATTGGTTTCAGAGCAGTGAAAGTGAATGCACCAAAGTAGGCAACAAATGCATCATTAATAGGAAATGAGAAATAGTGGATGAAGTATGCTCTTCAGTGCTACTGAACCTCAATTCGTTCGCTTGCACGGGTTGATATGCCCTACTGAGGCCAAATGGCCAAATGCAGTGGATAACTAGAAACTAGAAAGCAGATATCATACCTCATCCCAGTCGAACTAATTGTGGTTTGAATCGGGTCTACAGGGAAGAGCCATGATTAGGGTTGGCGTTTTTTTTTCTGAATTCGACTACGTGCGGCTTAAATAAGTGAAAATTCGAATTTGAGCGTGACTGGGGTGTGCTTTCGCAGGCATATTACAATTGTAATTGTAATTTCTTTGTGCAAGATATTCCTGGTACTTTACCCATCTACGTGAAGTTTGGACTTTTCTTTAAATGTGGTCATTTTATTCTTTGGCTAGATCGCTGGGGCAATTCGGGGTTATTCTAACCTCAATCTGCCATCTAGGCAAGTCAATAGGCACTAGCTCTCTGTTTGACATAGGCCCCGAGGGGCCGGAATTGAAAGGCCAATAGGCAAAAAACAAAAGCAAAGCAGCTTATAACAGGCGAGTAACCAATAGGTAGCTATACGGGCTCACATGCCCGAGTGGCCATGGATTTGTTTTTAGTGGTCCAAATTGGCGCGCTCCTCTGTGCTCTCTGTTTTCTAGAGCTGGCCTTCTGCTATAGTGCGCTGGAAGTGGGTAAGTAGTGTGCGATAAGATTAGATTAGGTTATACTCCCCAATTGCAAAGAAACAACAACAAATAGCACAAAGCTGCGTTTTGATGAATCCTCCAGAACAAGTCTGACTGGGCTGAGTGAACGATACCCCGGTAAGTCCCTGAAGGTCTATTACAGAGTTCGAGCAAATCAAGAAATCAATCAATAGATTAACGAAGTTATTGTCCAGTATAAGCGTTTCAAATGGCTCTACCAAAGAGTTTTGTGTGTAACTCTGTCACATCACAGAGAAAAAGACGCCTGGCGTGCTTCTTCTGACACGACAACAACTTCGTTGATCGTGGCGCGGCGCACCCGCGCCGCTGCAGTAATGTTATCAAGCAAATGAAACGCCGAAATCCCTACTTAGCTCTAGCTAGCTACAGAAGCTAGCTAGAGGTAAGATACTTACCAGTTACCCATTGTATGGACTGCCCTAGCCTCTTACTGCTGTGAGAAACTAGCAAATTTGTTGTAGGCAGCGAATGTAGGGCATGCGATTCTTGAAGTCAGCGTTTCTAGCTCTATTCTTTGAAGCTAGTTTCATGCTTTTAACCTCTCAATGGAAAGAGACAGCAACAAACTCGAATGTTCCTGAGCCCTTTAGTTCTAGTTCCATTCAATTGACGCAAGTAGACCCTGGCTCGGCGCCGCGAATGACTTCATTGCCGACTTCTCGAGCTTCTAACGGGAAAGACTCACTAATAGACTCAAACAATGCGACGAATGCAACTTGTATGCTTGCATCTCGCTATCGGACCTGGGGCGATCCTAGTGGGCCAGAAGGTGCTGAAGCAGCCAACCAAACACGCTGGCACTGTTTGCCCTCGTACCTTGGGATCGGATTCCCGAAATGTGGCTCCTCAACGCTGTGGCGGTTCGTCATTGTTGTTTTGCGTTGAACTCTGTCGAGCTCTATGACCGAACCTCATCTCGAGTAGCTTTCTTGAGAGTCATACCTCATATCGCAACTTCTTCAGGTACCTCCAACAACACCCACGTGTCAAAGTGTACAAAGGCGGTCGCATTAAGGAAGCGCACTTTTGGCACCAACCACGAGGGCAAGTACGCACCCTTCTTGGGAGCTACACGCGACACTTTCCGCCGCTGACTGCAGACGAACTAGTAGCTGATGGAAAGACGGCCGTCGGCGAACACACTCCAGGCTACGTGTGGCGCGTGCCTTACCAATGCAAGCGCCACCCCAGGGTAAATTGCTAATCATGAAGGCTTCTCTGCAGCATACTTTAGAGAGGTAGTAGTTACATTATCTAAGTATGTTTTCTTCAGTTTCTTTAGTAGAGTGACCACACAAGTCTTGGCATCACATAATATGTGCCTCCGTGCGACCTCATTTACGAGTACATTTTATGTTTTTATGCTCCATGTTTTGCAGCATCAAGGCTGCTGGGGCAAGAATACACGAGTCGGCGTGGATTACACGGTCTCCACTGTGCTTCAATATCTCGGCGCCAACACCAAGTATTTGGTAAGTGCTTCTTAGGTACTCTAAAAGCCTCCGTCCTTTGAAAGCAGCGTGACTCCGCGGTGCATCACGATTTGCTCCCACAACTTCTTCCGATTTTTTTTTGCAGGTGTCCCTGCGCGATCCAGTGAAGCGGGCGTACAGCCACTACTGGCACTTCAGCAGTGGCTTCGAATGCAACGCCACTTTGGGCGCCCCTCCGCGCCGTGCGCCCGAATGCTTTCACGCCAGTGTGGTCGCTCAAATCGATGCTTTGCACGCTTGCGAAGCTCAAGTGCTCAGAAGAGACGGAGCCAGGGCTCCCCTTAATGCTTCAAGAAGCGATGATGTGCAAGTAAATCTTCGTCGAAGATTGTTTTGGGTACAGGATTCTGAAGCTGTACATGAAGTAGACCAATGCGCATGGGGCGATCGCACCAGTGCCATGGTGTGTTGTCATATATGATGCATGCGACTTGACTGAATGAGATTTTTGGTGCTATTGGACAGTGGACTACACTTCGATGTTGTGGCCATAAACTCGTTCTTACAAGCAGCGCTTTGATAGTGAAATACTTCTTCTTTTTTTTTCCTGTTCTCTTTTCTGTTTTCATTCGCACAGGCGTGGTCCATGGCCCCCCGAGCCGTTGCCCTCGGATTATACGCACCTTTCCTCGCTCAATGGGTCGCCACCGTCAACCGGCATCGCCGCCGCCATGAGAAACCACGCGGTAGCAGCAGTCTGAGCGGCAGCAGCAGTCTGAGCAGCAGCCGCTTTTGCGTGGTTGCTCTCGAGCACTTTGCACCCAAATCCACGCAGCTTTCGACCTCTCCTTCTTTCAAGCAGCCTGGGATTATACCAGAGGGGCTGGCTGCCGATATCAGCAGAAAGAGCGATGCGAAAGATGTGATTCCAAAGGGAACTAGCTTGGCATACGAAATGGCATACCTTGAAGATTGCCTCGGAGTGCCCCCTCTCGGCCGTCCTTACGAGGTCAATAGAATACTTTTGTCTTAGAATAGAGTAACAGAACTTCTAGCGCAAATGCTCTTTACTTCATCCCTCAGCTCGCGATTGAGCTCTTTCTATTTCTTACCCGCCATTGTGTTCTCTTATTCTCTGGTCACATGATCGTTTCCTCACAGGTAGACGACTCAGTCGTCAATCGCCGTGGAACTGTCGCAGCGCCGATGTTGCCAGCTACTGACGAACTCTTGCGCTCATTCTACGCGCCGTACAACAAACGGCTTTTTGAATTCAGTATAATGGCGCACATCACGAGAAACCCAGCTCGGCCACCTCCGTTATGGCTGCCTCAACCGAGCTCCTATGCTCCGTAGCTCCGCTATGAAATAATTCGCTGGACCAACAGCCCTAAAATTAGAGAGCTACTCATGAATGATTAATGCCGTAGTGGCATTTGGCATGCGCATAGAGAACTTGGAATTGCTGGTTGTTGGGTCATATGCGCCACATTAGGCCATAGGTTATCATGGCGCTACGTAACAAGTAACAATCAAAATCGAAAATCAAAAAAAAGTGGTTAATAAAAATAAAAGGCGAATCGGCCATCCAAATAAACGACGTGATATTTATCAAAGGGATTTGCGTCATTCATATGAATGTTTGCGAATGCCTATGATCGAATTAATGTTTTCTTTATCGGTCTTCGGTCTTTGCGTTGTGTGTTTTATGTTGCGCTAGTACAAGTCAAATCGAGGTGGTAAGCTACGTACTTACTAACTAACATGTATGTGATTCGAAAAACTTTCACCAGTTGTTTAAGCCTTCCCCGCCCGCGGCCCCTGACGTCTTTCGGCGCTCAGTGTAGTCCTTCCAAAGCGCCCGCCTTTCATCGGAGCTGGACGCGCTCGCAGCCACCACATTCGCGCCCTTGAAGAAGTCGTCGACCACGTCCTGGGCTTCTTCGGCGGCATCGACGTCGGGATCGGTAAACCATCGCTCGCCTAACCCCGCAGTCTCGCCACCGATGCGAATCTTGGGAATGTTGTTGGCCACACGCCACAAGTTGCTGTCGCGAAGCGAGTACGAACAGCCGCAGTATTCTTGCTTGTAAAAACGCTCCGACGCTGCAACCTGACGAATTCCAAGCGAGCGAGCGCACTATTAGCACGCACGTGAGGACAGACAAAGATGCGCAAGAAACAAGAAGTAGACACACAGACAAATTTTCCGAGTAATTTTGTCTACAATAGAAGATCGGTAGTCTTTTAACCTGGTACTTTCGCAGCGTCATGTGGTCCGTTTGCCAGTCTGCCTTCCAGTATTGAAGGGTGTCATGCTTAGCCGCCGCCCGATACCCGGATGCATCCACCTTATTCGGAATAGAAAAAGTCAACAATTGGGCAAATGAAATAGAACGTTGTCGAAGGTAAGTGCTGGTAAATGATATTTTAGGCTATTTGCGGATAATATAGCCAACCCTCTCAATTTTATAATAAAACCAACCTGTTTAGCGTCCTTCCAACGTGAGGTTGCATTCGTGGTGGCAATCACTTGAAAGTCGTGGCTGGCTGCGTAGTCAGCAGTGACATCCATACGCATGTCAAAGCACATCGTGCACCGCTTCCCGCGCTCAGGGTCACCCTCCATGCCTGCAGCGAGTTCAAACCTATGCACGCAGACATGACGAAACAATATCGCGGTGTCAAGATATTGTGCTTTTCCTATGGTGCATACGTGCTTAGTGGCCATTCAAAACCCCAGTGAATTGCCTATTACCATTTGCCGTCTTCATAATCTGCGTCGACGAAAGGAATCCCTAACTTGGCAGCGAAACTCTTGTTCTCTTCCTTGCGAATGTCGTACTCTTTCCGAGGGTGAATGTTCGGGTTGTAAAAGAATATCGTCACGTCGAGTCCTAATTGCTGCATTTCCATCACCATGGCTCCACTACACGGCGCGCAGCAGCTGTGTAAAAGTATACGAGTGGCACCATCCGTAGGTGGCTCAATAACTGTGTCTTGATCCTTCGCAGCATCTACTTTGGCTAGAGTTGAGTCCTCATTTGCAGTTGCCTTGGTCTCGTCAGTAGTAACACGTCGGTGTGCAGCGAGGACATGCGAGGGCATCTTGCTCTCGTCTTCATCGTACGATAGCGTAAGTTTGCTCATCTTAAGCTGCGCAACCTACACCCTAGTCTCAATGCCGTGAATGCCTCGAGGGAAGGCGAACTATAAACGAGCTACTGCAGAAATGTTAGCTACTGTAAGCTTGCAGTACAGTACTGTACGTAGCAATGTCGATGTCGCGATGTCGATGATTCGACGATGATTTTCGATGATCGCCCTCGGCCCTCGGCCCTCGCCCTCAAAGAAATCAAGAACGGCCCTCCTCATCACCTCATTTCCTCATTTCCATTTCTTCGTCATCTAAATTCATCACGACAAAAAAACATTCAACAACATCACTTCTTCTTTGACTTGGCACTTGGCTTTGGCTTGGCTTCATTGCCATCGATTCCCAGAGACAGAGACAGGAGTCAAGAGAGATATCACATAAACATATGGCTCCAAGCGAGCGAGCTGTTTAATATGAAGAAGCACGCGCAATTGCTGTTGCATTTTAATGCAGTGCCGATGTGGCGTCACAAGTGTGCTTGCCAATGCCAGACTCGTTTTCTCTCGTTATCATTAAACCAAGTTCATCTGTTTCGAATTTCTAATTTCTACACACTACCTCACATGAGACCATCTAAAACCTACTAGCAAATCAGACCACTTCGCTCTAAAACCCAAACCCCAACCAGTGCCCAACGCCCGAAGTCCCCAAATCTCCATACATGGGAGTAGGTAACTCCCGAAATGTGCGCTCCTGGTGATTTGGAGCTCGCTGCTGCATTGGCCGTGTAAACTCCTTCCCTATCTTTCGTAGGAACGTTCGGCACTCGCTAATGGGTTGGTGCATCGGAATGGCTTTAAGGATTTGTAGTCGAGGAAGGCAGTTTTTCTAGGAGCCTTTCCAGGGTAGACCGCGGGTCCCGAATGTGGTTGGCGTCCACATGTAAGTCAGTTGTAGCAGTGCCAGGAAGTTCAAACTTGAATTCGCGCAATGCAGAGTCAAGCACCTGCGTGTAGATGACAACAAAACACAATCAGCAAGAGTCCACGATGAACAGAAGACACCATGACATATGCTTTGGATTCTATGTTTAAACATGCAAAAGTGCATTATGCAGACGAAGACTTTCTAATCGAATAATCGTAGAAGCAGTAGCAGGACAAGGGTTTACGCGTGCGTGAAATACACAAACAATACACAAACATCAACATCAATGTCGTCATTTATTTACCGTCAGGAGTCCTCGAGCGCCCGTGCCCTGGTTCACCGCCAGCTCGGCCACGGCTTCAAGCGCTAAGTCATCCACCGAAAGGTCGATGCCATACCTAAGTAACGAAAGGGGCGAGCATATACAATAGAAAGAGAATACACCTCAGGTGATGATTTTTCTCAGTCGTCTGACAAGACGCTAACAAAAGTAAACACAACCTCCAAACGTAGGAGGCACAATGGCACACTTGCTGTCTCACCCTTTGAAGTCCTCGGTGAATTGGTGGAGCACCGAATCTTCGGCTCGGGCTAAAATGCCGACGAGGTCCGAAGTGGCGAGATGGTCGCAAGCCACCCGAACCTGTTTTAAGTGGGGGAGGGGGATCGGAGGGAGCATAACTACACACACGCAGAAGAAAAGTAGATTCTTGAATGAAATTGGAATCCGATGAGAAAGAATTAATTACGTTTCAATATAATAACAGCTGAATCCTTCTGCATGCTTTCCCCCACACCCAAACACTCACTGGCACGCGGCCCATGAATTCGGGCTCCATGCCAGCGTCCACGAAATGGCGGGTCTCAAATCGCCCCGATGATGAAGAAGCACTACTACTAGTGGTTGTCGTCGCTGCGCCATTTCCTTTTCCTAACGCGTCTCCGCTGCCACTACCACCACCACCGCTGCTGCTGCCACTGCCACCGTGACCTGTATTATCTCCCTCTTCTTCCAATGCTACATTAGCGCGAAGAGCGTTGAACGCCCCACTGAAGATGAAGAGCACATGCTTCGTGCGCACCATGCTTTTCGCTTCCGTTCCTCCTGCACCATTCTCACCATTGCTCCCTTTACTACTGCCACCGTGACTGCTACCGCTGTTGCTAAAACTAGAATTGCTGCCATGGGGAGAGTAAGGGTTGTTGTTATTGTGGTTGGTTGTGACGCCACCGCGGCCCGTAGCGCCAGGGCCACGCCAGGAGGTAGGAGGAGGAGGGCTCCGGCTAGGCGGCTGAGCGCCAGCGTCAGTGTCCTTCAAAGTGACCTAACATAATGCACCGCAAGGAAACAAGTGATGTTCAAGTATTCCTGTACTTTCAAATTCATCCCACCGCCTTCATGCATCAAAGCCTAAAATTACGACAGAGAAAGACCAGGCTTTCAGTCCTGCGCAATCGAAGTGAACAAAGTACAATATCATGCATGCTGCACCCTCGGCAATCAAATCATTGACCAAGTACCTCTCCGTCTTCCATCAATTTCAGCAAGCTAGTCTGCACGTCGCGCGTGTTCACCGAAGTCGCTCCGCCCGCGCCGCCGGGCACGAACGCAATTTTGTCGATTTCGTCCACATACACGATCCCGAACTGCGCGTAACAACACAACAAGTGGCAGAAAGATTACGCTGAGGCTACGTATAAATTTTACAGTAGATATCTTACAATAAATTTATCCTTTGCGTGTCATTCTCTATCATCCAAATGAACCCATTCTCTCTTCTCTATTTTCTCTCCTTTTCTCCATTCCTCATTACCTCGGCGAGCGCCACGTCGCCGTTTGCAGCGGCCACTAGGGACCGCACCGGGTCTTCCACGTCTCCGCCTACGTAGCCGGTGGCGCTGAACTTGGTGGCGTCGCACTTGACGAAGGGTACTCCAATGAGCTTGGCCATGGTGCGCACTAAGTGGGTTTTTCCGCACCCCGAAGGCCCCAGCACTAGCACGTTGGGCTTCACGTAATTCCTGCAATGAGAGGGAATGAAATGTAAGCAAGGGAGGCAAACACACATTTTAGGCGAAAAGAAAATGCACGTAGGCATGAAGTGTATGCGACACGTTGTCAGTTGTAAACTACGCGTGTTTTACAGCGCACCTACGTAAAGGAAGTGCCATAATGAGTCATAAGAACTAGACACTCGCAAAATAAAGGAAGATAAGGGCATGATGAATGAGACAGAGCGGTTGAACGGGTTACAAGCGAAATTCAAGGAATGACAGGCAGCAAGTAGGAGGCCCACCGAGCGTGCACTTCTGGGTCAGCTAAGCATCGCCGAGCATGGTTGTAGTGGTCACAGAGGGCTACGGCGAGTGCCTTCTTCGCATCGTGCTGTGCGACGACGAAACGATCGAGGAACCCTTTCACCTGCAAAGCGTGTGACCACAGAGGATTTACGGATAGCAACTCATTTAGATAGAGGATTAAAAAAGAGAGTGGAGATTCCAAACCTCTCGAGGCGTTTTGTTGAAGTTTTCAATTGCTGCAACACCCTTGGGAGGTTTCCCAGTAGCTCTGCTTTCTTCACCAAAAGGCGGCTGCTGTCCTCCAGTTTGCGCGCGAGGGCTTTTGAGAGCGATAGCTGGTCTAGGTTCATCACTTCGGGCTTTCACGTTGAGATTGTCGAGGCTGCTCATGGCAGTCGTTGAGGATGCTGGCCCTGAAGTCGACTTGTGGTTCAAGTGACCTAGCCGCTCCATGCGTGCTTTAATGCCATACCTAATTCATCACCCGAAGAATATTTTCATAATTCAAAATTCGATTCGGAGTTATCAGTCGAATAGGTTAAAAGCATACTTGTCGAGCGCTGAGCCCACGCTAGGCGAAGTTTGATCCTTTGACGGCCGCTTCGAACCGTCTTCGTTTATCGACCCGATAAATGATCGGGAAGACAATAGTGCCAAGCGCCGGGTGCGAACTAACGTGCGTACAGATGAAATCATGCTTTGAGCTTAAAGTCGCTCGGTACGCCCGCTTGCCAGCTAGAGTAGAGAGAGCTGCGCAAGTAAGCAAAAGTAAGACGTTATACACAGCTTTCAGCCTAGCTAGCTACAGTAGAGTGCGTGCTGCAAGAATACGAATGATGCGCACATTGAAGTTGCTCTAATACAACAACAACTTACTTCTGGTGTGCGACTTGCTTGATTTGCTTGACGACTTTTTTTGAACTTTTTCGATGACTCACCTCTATTCATCCACGTCATGTGAAAGAGTATCTCGCAGTGTGCGTTGTCCGAGCTTGTCACTAGAGAATGCCTACGGGTGAAACAACAACTAGAGTGTGCACTTGATTGAAACTCCTTCCAATCCACTTGTATGAGTGTACACTGTGCCATCTTTGTTAATAGCTCACACACCCCTTGAGTAACCATACGAAATTGCGTGCCACCCGCAAGGCTAATCTTCCGTTTGTTGACCTCTGTGATTTTCCCTTCGTTTCATAAGGCAACAATAGCGGTGCGGATCTACAACTGTCAGAATACGAATTGTTACGCGAGCAGCGCATTCAAGAGAACAAAGCAAAGATGGCTGACCTTGGCCTTGATGAGAAAGCCACGAGCCCCAAGAAATCACCAGCCTCGAAGACGAGCAAAGCTCCGTCCAAACAGGAAAAGCCAGCTCCAAGCCGCCACAGCTCACGTAATGCCAACAAGCCTGCACCGAACTATGCCGAAGAGCGCATCGTAGAAGACGAGCCTAGAAGTCGCGGCCGCAAGCGAGGCGCAGCTGGTGAGGCCTACGAAGACGAAGGCAGCAGCAGCGAAGAAGACAGCGACGATGACGCCCCCGCGATCTCGGCAGCATCGTCGTCGGAGGAAGCAAAACCTTGGATAATCCGTCCTCTGCCCAAGTACGACCCTAAGGAAGCTCAAGCCAAGTTCCCAGGCTTTGAGGTAGCTCGCAGTGGAGTTTCGCGGGACAGCAACACCAGAGCGTTGAAATTCGAGGCTGCACCCAACGCTGACAAAGAGACCGCTTCCCTGGTGGCTTCGTTGCGCCCAAACCGCACGCCAGAAGAAGTGCTGCGAGAAGGAGCCTTTGGAGGCACCTATTTCCGTACTATCAAATCGGGGGTCGCCAAGGAGACGTTCGTGGACCAATGGAAGGAAGACCTGCCTGAGGAGTGGCGGGAAGGCCTCAACCCGAAGACTTGCTTGTGCCGGTCGTGGAAATCGTACGACGTGAACGTGAACAAGTTTGGAGTCAAGTCCGGCCAAACGCTGGAAGATTGGGAGTCGTCGGGTTGGATTACTTCCTACGACCCTTTCGGGTGGTTTCAATGGTGAGTGTCCGACTGCGCTTACTGTACTGAAATCAGCACGAAGCAAGCTTTGTTCGGGTTAATTGGAAGTTTGTTGAAGGCAAGAGTAAGAGGGGCAATAGAGTTGTCCGGATACTTCAAATACCGCACTCATTTTCGTTTAAGATGTGTGTGTGCCTGCTCTCCTCAAAGTCTTCGCTTCACTTCAATTATTGGGTTGTTTTTGCTCTTTCCCTTACACCTTCCTCTTTTTCCCCACACGACTTGCCCTCCAAACCCTAGGTACGTGCGCTTCTTTCAAGGCAGGCGCTGCCCGGACGATGCTCGGCAAATTGGAAGGTGGCTGAAGTGCTGCGGCCCCACCGGGCGGTGGAAGGGGAACTTGTGCGCCAAAGTAGCGGTGGCGGGAGCGAGCTACGACGACCCCGCGGTGAGCCCGGTGGTGCGGCAAACGCTGCTGCATTGGGGCTACGAGCTCACGCCGGAAGATTTCGCGGCCAGCTTGAAGAAACTCAAGAACAAGGGGGCGTACCTCGTAAACAAAGCGGACTTGAACGCGGCGTTGAGCAAGGGAGGAAAGAAGCAGGCCAAGAAATGAGCTGTTATAGCAGCATCCCGCTCTACTCCGCCTGCTGCATGTAGATGCATTTTTGCTTTAGCTTCATGTGCTATAAACTGGGACTTGAACCTGAGGGTTCATGACTTGAATAGGCATAAGCATTGCTTTATCACGCAAAGGGCGGTAAATTTACAGCAGCGCAGTCATCCTGGTGTATCGTATACGTAATAAGCCTTTAATATACGAATTGTGCGTATCGGAAATAATCGCGGCTTCAGCTTCAGATGGGACATTCTGGCGCATGCGCATGGAGCATTGAGCATGGAGCATGCGAATGCATGTCGCTAGAGCGAAAGAAACCAACTTCGGAAGTAAGTCAGTTCGCTTTTCGCACTTATTTTGTTTTTTGTCGTATATCTTATATCTTACTATATCTTATACCTATATGTAATATTGTGCGTTGTGTATTGGTGCATTGGGGGAGTATAATTAATCCAACCAAATTCACAGGGAGAGAGAGCGGAGAACGAGGAAACACGAGTTCCTTGCGTTAGCGACAAGCGCCCCTTTGGGCAGTACTTCGATTTCGACTTGCGAAAGCATCTATTGATTGGGCGCAGTTTTGCCTCACCAACACCACCACGCCTTTTCTTGTGGCAACTGGCGCTGACTGCTAAATTGGTAGATGTTTAAACGTAATCGTTTCTGAAGAAGGCCTTAGCAAGGCACATCAATCGCGGAAGAATTTATTATTCCTTGCCCCTCCGCCCCATTTGGACGCGAGTCTCATGTTCTCAATTGCATATTTTTGCTCCCCCCGGTCCCGCGACCGACGAAGAAAACAGTAGGAACCAATAGGAACAAACAAGTACAAGTATTATGAAGATGCGCAGGTAGCAGCCGCCGTAATCCAGGCTCAAGCCTCTTTTGTTTCACTTTTAGGCCATATGTACGAGTATCAACGAAGTAGTGCAGTGGAATTACGTTATTCAGCTCCTCGACAAGATCGCCGCTGCTGATATGCTCGATAGTGACACGACTTCGCCTCTTAAGAAAAAAAAGAACACATTCCTGAAACTACCAGGCTTTATTGTAATCTAAGGTACATAAAGACAATGCAATCTTCATAATTCAGATCGTGCGAACGCGCGAACTTACTGTAAACGAAACACATATTATTCTAAAGATCCAACAAGAACAAGAAGTAAGTGACAGAGGATGTCATCACACAGTGCCGGACAACCGAGTCTATTGAGTGTTGAGCCTTGCCCTTCCGATATAAATGTGAGATAATACTTGAACCTAAAAGAAAAGGAACGCTGTGCGTCGGGGTGGTATCGTGAAGGTAAATATTCGCGCACATAAGCCAGAACACTCCTTATTACTTTCGTAAACATTTTCTAGTGCATCCAAAATTCGGCATCTCCACCAATTCAAAGACAAATCCCACGATTAGACGCCATCGCCAGCTTGTTCATCAAAAGAAATAATTGCAAGATACTAAGCACCTAACTCTTTGATTTAATCAGTTCAAAGGAAGGAGTAGATAATTGGCGCGTGCTCCGTGAACCCACCACAACTAAATCTCGCTGATTTTTCAACTTTTGTTACAGAGAAGTAGGTGACGTAAATTCGACCTATGTGGTTTGTCAGCAGATCATCTCTCCTCAGCAGACTCTCTTTGGCTCCTTGGTTAGTGTGGTGACACAATATAACCAATTCGCCAGTCTCCATTTACTTCACCGCCCTCGCGCACCAGTGAGTATACCGACTTGCAAAGCTTCCAGAGTAACATGCACTGTACTGAAAACGTGAACCCTTTTCGTTGTTGCCACTATTGGAAAATCTTCTTCCCCCCTCCCTCCCCGACAAGCGCTGTTGCTGTGAGCACAATTCGAGCCTGTGTGTTATCATTATCGCATGCAGTGCATGTGGCACCACAGTCGTGTTCTGGTCGTTTATTAATACCTGCGCGGAAGGGGCCTGTCTCTTGGCAAAATTTGTTTGCATTTTTTGCGTTCAACCACTCCCTGCTGCAGTCACATTGTGACGACGTCGTAGTAGCAACCAAGTGTGGCGGAGATCACATAAACCACCAAGTTTGCCCCTCTGGAGTAGAAGCAAATGATGAAAACACACCATAAATACCTAGGGTCTCTGGCAACTAGTTTTGCTGATTGATTTATTGTTTTATTTTTTTTGGCAGCTGCTGCGACTATCATGGCCGACGACGTCGTAACAAGCGATCATGCGTTGCCGCATCAAGGACCTCCTCAGCCCATTCAACTACAACCCCCATCTCCAACGTCCAAAGAACCTGGCCAAGTTACTGGCAAAACAAACGGAAGCCCAGCAGCGGCGAGCTCTGAGGACCCCGGACGAGCGAAACGACGGCGTCGGCAACCAGCAAGAGACCACGACCTCGATATTGAAGACATGAAGATCTTCCATCAAGCCATCGACAATTCGCGCACCGAGAACGTGAATTTGGATGTGCACATCGAAGAGTGTCCCGTGTTCTACCCCACGATCGAAGAATTCGCTTGCCCAATCAAGTACATATCAAGCATCATGCCGAGGGCGATACGATTCGGCATCTGCCGCATTGTGCCGCCTGAAGGCTGGGAGAACCCTACTCAAGTTGATTTTGACTCGAAGAAAAAATTTGCGACGAAGCTTCAAAGAATGAGCTTGATGCAGGAAGGGCGGGCAATGGGGGACGGCCAGTTCTATAATGTTCGACAGTACGAGAAGATGGCCGATGAATTCCGGGCGAAGTGGATCGAAGAACATCACGAAGACCCGTCTAAAGTGACTTACCGAGACTTGGAAAATGACTACTGGAAACTAATCAAGGGGGTATCCGGTGAAGCAGTGCAGGTACGACAGGAGGAGGCATATATTAGCCATTAGTGATCGAAGGAAATAATCCTTTAGGTGCCCCCCCTAACTTGTCAGCGTTGCTGTAATCTCTACTACAGGTAGAATACGGGAACGACTTATCGACGTCTGAGTACTGGTCAGGGTTTCCCCGGCGGCTGGTAAGGAAATCAAACCTGAGTTTGTCGTTTGCCTATCTCACACTGTTTTAATCGTGATTTATCATATGATTTAAACAGCCATCTGACCCACCTCTCGGCGACACAAGCGCGCCCTTTGGGTCACCTGAGTACTACCGCACGTGTGGCTGGAACCTCAATAACATCTCGACGTGGCCTGGTTCAGCCATCCGCTGCGTATCTCACTCTATCGATGGCATCAACAAACCCTGGCTTTACTTGGGCATGATGTATTCGTCGTTTTGCTGGCACCGCGAGGACATCTACCTCGCATCCATCAATTACATGCACTCGGGCGATGGCAAACAGTGGTATGGCATCCCTGGCGCCAAGGCGAAGGCGTTCAAGTCTGTAATGGAAAAGATCATGAAGCTGCGGCTCAAAGAATGCCCCGACCTAGGTCAGTGCGTAAGCGCAACAAAAGCGCATTCATAGATGCCAGTGCTACTGTAGCCTGCCCTCACCTATTTTTTTTGTCTGGTTTATTTTTCTCTTTTAGAGCACCACATCACCACTCAAATTGCGCCGTCGACGCTCCTGAGTAACAACGTGCCCGTGTATAAGACGCGGCAAGAGGCCGGGCAGTTCATTGTTACCTTTCCTCAGGCCTATCATGCAGGCTTTAGCTACGGCTTCAATTGTGCTGAGGCAGTGAACTTTGCTACAGCTGACTGGATTCAGCACGGGAGCGTGTCTGTGGTGGACTATCGGCTGAAAGGCAAGCGCGAAGTGTTTTCGTTCGACCGTCTTCTCTTTACACTTACCTACCATCTCCCAGAGCTATCTCTTGAAAGCTGCAAAATGCTCTTGCGGGAGCTGGAGGTGCTACAAGCAGATGAAGACTACTTCCGCAAATTGCTGTACAGCACAGGTGTGCAGGACGTCTCCAAAGTCGCACAGCTGCCGAATGAAGGCCGAATGGCATCAGCAATTCCAGAGGAGCTCGCGAACTACGACGACCAGCGCATGTGCCACACCTGCCAGCACACATGCTTCTTGTCAGCTGTGTGCTGCAACTGCAGTGAGCAGGCTGTATCGTGTCCCAGGTGCTGCGACTTCATGTGTGGCTGTCCGCGCACCAACAAGTTCATGCTTGAGTGGCATACAGTCGCCGAAGTTGAAGCAGTCGTAGCCATGACCCGTGAGCACATCGCCAAAATTGAATCCAGCTAATCCTGTGATACTTTCTTGGTTGTCTCAATTTGTTCGGAAGTAAGATCATCTGAAAGCATTACAAGAGAATAGAGCGAACCCTGCTAGCCTTCAACACTCGAGTTGCATCGATGGGGATTTCTCGATTCCTTTCGCAACTTCATCTCTTCCTCAATTATGTCGAAAGTTTGTATGTATTTTTGTGAGGTATGGCCGCTCGAGCACGTGTGCCGGATTGGCAACTTGGGCTTTCGACTTGTGTATGTTTCGTGCTTCGCCAGTGTCTATGTCAAATTTGTAAAGCGCGATGTGGATGTGCGATATGGAGATGCATTTGAAAAGTATTACACAGGCACGGGCCTCTGAAGGCATCACGCTTATGGGGCTATTTGTAATTTTCTGTATGTCGCAATCCGCATTGAAATAGTCGTGCAATAGCCGTAGCCGACTAGCCGACTGCATTGATAACATAGCATCGTAAATGCGGTAGGCGATAGCGGTGCCCGGTATATGATATCCCACCTGCGAGCTGCGATAGATAAAGTTATATGTGTCATGGACGTTCAGCCGTAGCGGTGCGTATGCCACATGCCACCGCGTTCCGCATTCGCATTCTCATTCACACCAGTAATATGTAATCAAGGACCAAGGCAAATCAAAATCCAGAAACCCACGCGATTTGCAATATGCAATATATGTCAGCCGTCAGCTGTCGGTTGTCCGGAAGGAACGTATCGGGAACGTTTCCTGCTCGGCGACATAAATCCTCGACGTCTTCTGAGCCACCCTGCGCTGAAAAGCCTGCCTGTTCCGCTCCTTGGCTTGCGCTGAAGTATTCTGCCTGTTCCCGTCCCAGTGGTGTCATTTCTCGCCGTCCCGGCGGTACATGAATCGTTTTCCATGGTTTCTGCACCAAATGGCACATAAATTGTTGCGCTTGAATTATCTATATTCACTACACATTAATCTCAGACTGCGGCGTGAAGTCGCGTTTACTAGGGCCCACCTTACCGATTGTCCAGAAAGAATGCATCGCCCGCTCTCTATATCTAGTTAGTACGGTAAGTCAAACCTCCCCCCTCCCCCACAAAGACAAATGGGAAATTCCTCAACAGCACAACACGAACACCTCCCACATACATCAACATCAATATCAGCTCTAGGACCAGGACGGAAGCTCTAGGATTATCGTAGGACCGCAGGATTCAGAATTAGAGCTAACCTCACTTTTTTAAAGACTGTCTACCATAGACCTAGATCCGAGGCTTCGCCTCTTACTATTACCTAGATCCTGAGTGCTGCTCGTGAAGATGATAACTCATGTGATACTTTCGTGCTTTCTAGTTGCTACGGTACTACTATTATTGAGCTCTGAGCTGTTAATCTGCAATGCAATACGCAGTTCGCTGCGAGGCTGCGAGGACGAAGCAAGGGAATCCTAATAAACCAATTTGATATTCAGCATACATAAGGAAATTAGCTAGAATTGATTAAAAATACAATCAAAGCAAGTGGAAAGACGACAAATCTCCCACTGCTACAATAAGTTGTGTCCAGTCAAAAGCAATGTTCGTCTCTTTTTACGCGTTTGTAACGTTGCCAAACACCGTACGCGCGGGCGACGCAGCCCCAGCCAGCTCCCCCTTGAGCGCTGGCGAAGAGGTTGCTGCTTCAGTCGCCTTCTTCGCCGCTCGCTTCTCGGCTTTCCGTGCAGCTTTGGCTGCGGCTTTGGCGGCTGCGGCGTCGCTCTCCGCCGTGTGTTTGCTGTTCGGGCTGCCGAAGTCCGCGTAGGTCCATTTGTTGACAGGTTTGGGCGAGCCCAGAGGAGACGACAGGTACACTTTCACCCCCGAAAACTGCGGCATGCGAGACCCAATCGGCGACGTGAAAAGCGCAGTGCTCGCGCTGTTCGCAGAAGGCACATTTTCGTCTTCGTCGTCGTAGTAGTCGCCTTCGTCGTCAGCTCCCCAAGCACCTGCCACGTAGGGTTCTTCCGTCTCGTCTTCGGCCCATGCCTCCACGGATGCGTGCTTGGCCTGTTTCACTGACGATGGCGTCGCTGCAGCTTTGCTCTTGGCAGGAGTGTTTGCGGGTGTCTTCTTCGGGGTGTTGGATGCCTTTTTCGATGGTTTCGCGTTGTTCGTGTTGAAAATGGCATCAATTTCATCGCTGGCTTCGGAGGCCAACAAGGAGAGGTCAAGCGTCGTTGGTTTCACCACAACAGCTGGTGCGGGTGCAACTGGAGCAGCTTTTGCCTTGATTTTGGGCGTCTTGGCAGTCATCCACGCTTCCACCGCCACCATAGGTTTGGCCGCTACTGGTGGTGCTGTTGTAGCTGTTGTCTCTGAGGTTGGTGCCGGAGCAGCAGGTGGGAAGACGGCAGGCGCAGAAGCGGTTTTTGCCTTGGGCGTTTTCCCGGTGACAATCTTGGTGAATGGGTTGGGAGTCTTGGGCTTCAGCGCTGATTTGCCAGCCGACTTCTTAGGAGTGTTGGCTTTGGTCTTCACGGGTGTAGATGCCTTCTCCACCACCACTGGTGCCTCGATCACCTCTTCTGCTTCCGCAGCAGGAGCAGCAGGTGCCTTGACAGCTGACTTCTTGGCCGACTTTTTAGGAGTGGCAGCCTTGGTCTGGACCGGCGTAGCTGCCTTCTCGACCACCACAAGTGCCTCCGCCGCCTCTTCCTCTTCCGCAGCAGGAGCAGCAGGTGCCTTGACAGCTGACTTCTTGGCCGACTTCATAGGAGTGTTGGCTTTGGTCTTGACCGGCGTAGCTGCCTTCTCGACCACCACTGGTGCCTCCACCACCTCTTCCTCTTCGGCCGCAGGAGCAGCAGGTGCCTTGACAGCTGACTTCTTGGCCGACTTTTTAGGAGTGTTGACTTTGGTCTTGACAGGCGTAGCTGCCTTCTCGACCACCACAAGTGCCTCCACCACCTCTTCCTCTTCCGAAGCAGGAGCAGCAGGTGCCTTGAAAGCTGACTTCTTAGCCGACTTCTTAGGAGTGGCAGCCTTGGTCTTGACAGGCGTAGCTGCCTTCTCGACCACCACTGGTGCCTCCACCACCTCTTCCTCTTCCGCAGCAGGAGCAGCAGGTGCCTTGACAGCTGACTTCTTAGCCGACTTTTTAGGAGTGTTGGCTTTGGTCTTGACCGGCGTAGCTGCCTTCTCGACCACCACAGGTGCCTCCACCACCTCTTCCTCTTCTGGAGCAGGAGCAGCTGGTGCCTTGACAGCTGACTTCTTGGCTGACTTCTTAGGAGTGTTGACTTTGGTCTTGACCGGCGTAGCTGCCTTCTCGACCACCACTGGTGCCTCCACCACCTCTTCCTCTTCGGCCGCAGGAGCAGCAGGTGCCTTGACAGCTGACTTCTTGGCCGACTTCTTAGGAGTGTTGGCTTTGGTCTTGACCGGCGTAGCTGCCTTCTCGACCACCACAGGTGCCTCAACCACCTCTTCCTCTTCCGCAGCAGGAGCTGCTGGTGCCTTGAGAGCTGACTTCTTGGCCGACTTCTTAGGTGTGTTGACTTTGGTCTTGACAGGCGTAGCTACCTTCTCGAGCACCACAGGTGCCTCCACCGCCTCTTCCTCTTCCGCAGCAGGAGCTGCTGGTGCCTTGAGAGCTGACTTCTTGGCCGACTTCTTAGGTGTGTTGACTTTGGTCTTGACCGGCGTAGCTGCCTTCTCGACCACCACAGGTGCCTCGACCGCCTCTTCCTCTTCAGCCGCAGGAGCAGCAGGTGCCTTGAGAGCTGACTTCTTGGCCGACTTCTTAGGAGTGTTGGCTTTGGTCTTGACCGGCGTAGCTGCCTTCTCGACCACCACAGGTGCCTCCACCACCTCTTCCTCTTCTGGAGCAGGAGCAGCTGGTGCCTTGACAGCTGACTTCTTGGCTGACTTCTTAGGAGTGTTGACTTTGGTCTTGACCGGCGTAGCTGCCTTCTCGACCACCACTGGTGCCTCCACCACCTCTTCCTCTTCGGCCGCAGGAGCAGCAGGTGCCTTGACAGCTGACTTCTTGGCCGACTTCTTAGGAGTGTTGGCTTTGGTCTTGACCGGCGTAGCTGCCTTCTCGACCACCACAGGTGCCTCGACCGCCTCTTCCTCTTCCGCAGCAGGAGCAGCGGGTGCCTTGAGAGCTGACTTCTTGGCCGACTTCTTAGGTGTGTTGACTTTGGTCTTGACAGGCGTAGCTGCCTTCTCGACCACCACAGGTGCCTCCACCACGACAGCAGCAATTTTCTCCTCGGCAGGAGCGGCAGCAGGCGGCTTCGCTGCCGATTTCTTGGCGGATTTTTTGACGGAACGAATTGGAGTAAGATCTTTCACTGTCAAGCCCTCTTGTGAATTCATCGCCTTGGCTGTCTTGTCGGGGGACGCAGGTGCCTCAATGTCGACCTCGGGAGCTGCGTCGGCTGCTGGTGTGGCTTCGAGGAGGCGTTCGAGGAGTTCGGCTTTGGAGCCGTTGGCCTTTACGCCCTGTGCTTTCGCTGCGGCTTGCAGCTCGCGGTAAGTCATGGAGTCGTACATACTGGACATTCTTGATGAACTTGCTGCTCGGTCTGAAGAATAAAGCAGAGGAGACATTTGCATGGTGAGATGACAACATAAAAAGTTTCAGATATTTCAAGTGCATAACAGCAACAGCTCAAACGAATGATTAGATATAACAATGTAATATATGTGACTTTTTTTGTTATTGGAAGCTCAATGAATGGTAAGCCAGGACAGTAGACTGCAGTACCGTGGTGCGAATGGCTGCTGCTAGAAATGTGCTCGAAACACGGCACGTCGACTTCAAAGAACAAAAAGCAACCAAACATGATTTTAACGGCTAGTTTGTCCGACCGCGCCACGATCAGCGAATTTGTCTTGTGACAGCGACACAGCGACATCGACGACTCGACGACGAGCAAAGATTACTCAACAATTTTTAGCAGCTTTCTATCCATTTCCCTACTCGCTACTTCTTAGCAGACCGATTTGCAGATAACAAGTTGAACGCGTAAGCAGCCGACGACTGCGCAGGCAGCGAGCTTGACGAGTATTCGAGCTTATACTTATTCTCGGAAGACCCAAGTATTCGTAGGATCTTACTCTACAACTCTATCTAATATCATCGAAAGGTCAAGCAGCATCTTGCACGACACACTTATAAACACGATAAGATGTCTACAACTCCTGCGACGGGTTCTCAACCCTGGTTTCGCAAGTACAACCAAGACGAATCTTTGACGTCGACATCGCAGTGCAAATCATCCCTACAACGGAGCATCCGCTCCAAGCTAATTCAGGATTATCCTGCAGTAGAGGAAATCATCGACGACTTGATCCCTAAGAAAACACAGCTCGTGCTCGGGAAGTGCCAGGTGCGTTTTTTTAGTAGCCCTAATTCTTTTGATACCATAGTGCCTTGTTTATTCTGATCAATTATGCTCGCTGAATGAACGAAATCGAGTCGTAGTGACTCAAGTTAGCATGTATGGATTATCACACCTCGTTGTGTATAGGGTCACATCAACCTTTTACTGGCACCGGACGGAGAGGTGCTCTTTTTCCAGCACCGCGAAGGCACCTGGTTTCCTACCCTGCGGCTCGTGCACCGATTTCCTCAACTCGGAGCAACGTGGCAGGTGTGAGCTTATTGTCGCCATTCCTTGCATTCATCAGGACTGAAGCTTCCCTGAAGACCCTATTAGCGTTCGGGTTTGGCTTCTTCTACGACGAGCCATGTGGAATGTCGACAAAGGATGAAACTTGTGTACTTGCAACAGAAACTGTAAGGTTATGCTCACACTCGCGCACCCGCTTGCGACTTATGCTTTTTCTTTGATACAGGTGGACAAGGGCGCTATCAAGCACGTGCTGGCTGGCGCCAACGTGTTCTGTGGGGGGCTCGTCTCCAGTGGCGCCAAAATGGAAGCCGACTTGCAGCCGGGCCAGCCGGTCATTCTCATGGCAGAGGGGAAAGTGCACGCTTGCGCGGTGAGGAACAAATCGCGCGCGCCCCGTCTTGAACGAAACCCTATGTTTTCCCCTTTCTTCCTTCTGTTGCTTTGTTGGACCTGTGCCTGACCTGTGCGCACACCGCAAGACATTGAAATTTATGATATTGGTGGGTTGCAATTTGGATTTTTTTCCTTCGTTCTGCTGTGAATTGTGCAACGTTAACTCGGAACATCTTTTCTCCCTTCCTATCCTCACGCACGCACCTTTACTCCAATACATTTTTCACTATGAACTTTCTCTCTTTTTCGTTAGGTGGGTGTAGTCGTCATGTCTGCCGATGATGTGCGGGCCAATCCCAAGGGCGTTGCTGTCGACATCGTCCACTTCCTCAACGACGGCCTCTGGATGAACCCCAAGGTCGTTTGAGTGCTGGTGGCACTCAGAAAGGAGAGGAGTTTGATCGTCTTGGTTGGTCGTTGGTCGTTGGGCTTGTTTCTTTTCTGAAAGAGATGCAGTGAAACAGAAGTTAAGAGCCGTCAGAAGGGCGCCAAGGCCCTTAGCATAGAGATTTAAAGTGTTACGAGAGCCGCGGCCTACTATTTCCGTGGAGCATAGCACGCAGCAAGCCACCACAACGGCCCTTGGAGGCACGATGAGGTCGAATCCACAAGACAATTACAGGACCCAGGTCCAGGTTCGTATTCCAATTTTTATAATCTAAAATCTAAATCTGTCGGAATGCGATTCCTAATTGCGGCCGACATCGTCAACCGACCACTGAGCAACACGCTCGCACGGCGAGCTGGATGCGAACAGACCAAGCCAAGGGCTCAAACAAGGGAACTTTGGAAAGTTCCAAGAGAATGATTACTCTACACACAAGAGTGCTGCCAGA
>Ga0307931_1000331_pt1 | contig 28495 bp, 38 predicted proteins | sample OrgLakmetageno47_FD_201816 | JGI IMG/M metagenome (GOLD analysis project Ga0307931, IMG submission 201816) | Saline water microbial communities from Organic Lake, Antarctica - #47 | ecosystem: Environmental > Aquatic > Non-marine Saline and Alkaline > Saline | place: Antarctica: Organic Lake...
GTCAGTGTCCTGGTGGCTGTGGCGCATACTGAACATACCGGCAGCCTTGACGTGTTTAAAGACCCTGGTGAGGAATTTCGACGCTTCCGGTCCAAGAGCTCCATTCGTCGACATGGCAAAGGGGATTTTTTAACAGCAGCACTACAGGGCTACAGGGTGAGCTTTCCCGCTGGAACGACGACCAGACGACATCAACAGCTGCTGCCGACGACCGAAAATTCTGCGTGGATTCTGGAACCACTCAGCATCATCTCACATGCACACGAGGAGCGTATCATTCGATCATAGATTAGCACCGTAACATCAACAATGCAGCGTTTCGGTACGTGAAGTCCGTCTCTAGGCAATTGTATTGATTTTGGTGCGATGAACTCATTCCACAATTATCGTTCGCTCGCAGTTCTCGCTCTTCTTCTTGCGACTGGCGCCTCTGCGTTCATGGCCCCAGTGAAGACTCCTCAACGTTCTGTAATGGTGAGAAGAGACTTCGGTGCGGTGCAGAAGTCTAGTCCGCTATGCAGCACTTCTGGGTGTAAATTTGATTTGATCAGCCTACTTTAAAATGACGTGATGCTAGCGCTTCGGTTAGCCTAGTCGCTCTGCTTAGGTCGCCCTGAAAGCTCAGTCGAATATGCAAACTACTCCTTTGCACCACTGTTCGCTCACAATTACGTCTGGTCGCACTCTGCAGGTGGCAGCGTCGTCTCAAAACCCTGGCAAGCAGGTGTCAGCTGCTGCGCTTGCTGCTCTCTTATCCTTCAGCAGCGTGGCTGGCCCTCTGCTTGTGATGCCGGACGCTGCTCACGCTGCGCGGTCTGGCGGTCGGGCCGGTGGCAGCCGAAGCTTTTCTTCTCGGCCGGCGCCAGCGCGGGCACCTGCGGCACGAGCGCCGGCTGCGCGGGTAAACACCAACACCAACTACGCGGGCGGCGGCGGCAGCGTGCGGTACGTGCCGAGCCCAGTGATGGGCTTTGGCTTCTCGCCTTTCGGCTACTCTCCTTTTGGCGGCATGGGCACGGGCTATGCGCTTGGCTCGATGGCGAGCAGCGGACAGCGTTACGAGACGAACCGGCTCGAGAACGAGGTCAGTGTTACTTATCAATGCAAACTTGTCAAGGTTTTATTCGTAACTTGTTCGGGGTTGGGCGTGAACACATCATGATTGTTGACTGAACCATCCCATCGGAATGCAGGTCTCGGAGCAGCAGAAAGACCTTTCCACCGTGGACAAAGAATTGGCCGTGCAAAAGGAGAAGAACGCAGAGCTTGAAGCCCGCCTTGCTCGTCTTGAAGCCAAGTAAATTTGCAATGGCTGATATCAAATACATAATTCCATTTATCACGCTTGAAGCTTGAGGCCCCGTCGTCATCAGCAAGAATGAAATGGCCTCACCGATCTGGGAGTACGAGTACATGGAAAGAATGCTACATACACCTCCTAATGTACTTCATTAGAGCTAGCGCCATTTGAAAAAATACCCTTTCTCTTAGCGACTCGCTTGGATTCTGTTCTAGGACATTAACTGATGGTCATTTTGGCGGGTAAGTTCAAATTAAACACAAATTTTCCGAATTAGGAATAAAATAAAAAATCAAGCCCTTATTTATCGCTCGGCGCAGTTGTTTTTTTACTTTCCCGACGGTGTAAGATAGAGCTCAGTCCCAGGGATTTACGAGTCATGTCGGCATGGCAGTCATGGTTTCAAAGCAAGACCTCCTGCTATATGCTGCTTTTACCCTCCTCTCTTAGGTGACCTATTTCGCAATGCAAGAAGAAAACCAAGGGGTTTCATAGTGATTGACAGTGTAGTATCCAAATAATATCAACACTTCAACCAAAAGCTAAAGGTGGTACGTAAGTAGTTACAGCAATGGTTAAAGGAAACCACGTTTCATAGGGCAGTTTCCATTACTTCCGACTGGATGTCCCTGAGGTCGCACGTGCCTTTCCGGTCTTAATACTTGAAGCTTTGCAAAGCTTGTTACAAATTCAGCTGCGTCTATGGGATCTAAGGTTTGTTCGGACAGACGCAGCGCTTCGAATGTTTTGAATGCAATTCTCTTGGAGTAAAACTTGTCGATGAATTTGACTTGTTAAAGCGCATATTTGTAATAGTGTATACGTCAACGTTGAGCTTTTTGTGGAAACCAATATGTTATTTGCAAACATGTTGAAACGGTTGGAAGTGATAACGCAGTAGAATTCTGCAGCATCATCGTGTATTTTGGCCCTTTCAAGTAATTCGATGTTGTTGCCACATGAAGTAAATGCCGTTGTGCTGTACACAGTGGTCTCCTGAAACAAAGGGGCAAATTCATTCTCACAGAAGTATAGACAGTCGCCAATTACATAGAGCGAGGTATTTGCACTAAAATAAAGAGCTGTAAACTCAGTCGCAATCACTGGCATTTCGATCAAAAGAGCGAGGGCTTCATCAAATTTTCCGGTGTCAAAATTCCATACTAAAAGCTTGCCTTCGTAGTTTATCTGTTCAATGGGCTTTGCACTACCGTCTACTGCCAATGCAATTGGCGTTCCTTTCAAGAAACCAGGCCGTACGAAATGCAAATGAAGGTGGACTCTGCGCAGATTCAATATTATTGAAAGAAGTTTGCATATGTTCTAAATTTTCGCGTGTACTTGTTGCTTTTGCTTCCATCATCGATGATGAGAGTAGGAGAAGTAGTGCAGCAGTCATCTTCATTTTTATCAGAAGCAGTCGTATTCTATTATGTCACGAAATATAATTATATGGAGCGTCTGAGACATTACAATTACACCTTGTACATAATGAAAACGTGGCATTCAATGTAATTGTAAGTGGTGGCATTAGTAACACCTCCATGATCAGCATACTATCATGCAAGAGCCCAACTTTGATAAATAAATGATTAGGGAGACTGGTCGACCGATGAGTAAGTCGATGATTAAGTACTATCCAAATGACTATAGGTAGTGCTTGCGCACGGTCAGGCATTGTGGTGCAGTATACGTGACTTCCATTCATATTCATACTCAGGGCTCAATTGGCTGTTCGAGATGATGAAGCTTTCATCTTTCATCTTTATAGGCAGGCTTGCTTGCTTGTTGTAGAACCCCAGCGAGTATGCACTGGCGTATTATGAAAAATTAAGGACTGAAAACTATTTGCGTTCTATGAGGTCCTTATACCCGTGATCCGGACGCCCCGAATAAGCAGGGCCCCTGTGATTTATGCGCCTGAGTAGTCCTAGCTCCGAGCTAACGACTTCTTTACGCATGAAGCACTGGCGTAGCCTTCGAAGTCTGCACCGCCAAAAAGAAGTCAAGAAAAAAATATTACCGATTTTTTTCTGAAGGTGCTATGCCGTGCCATGGCTACTTATTCAGCTGCGGCGTATGATTTGCTAACCCGAAGCGCATTGCGTGCCTTTCATTTGGCTGATTGTTTGTATATTTGGCGACAATGAACTAGAAGAAGTATGTACAGGCGCACCATAGGCATAATCTACTCGTACATGAATATTACAGGCTTCGGCTTCTTCTTTTGCTTCTTGGCCACGTTTTCTTTGAAGGACGCGGCACCTCGGAGAGCAGCCGTGTTTGCTTTGTGCGTGTGCTTGTGGCTGCCTCCAGTGCCTGGGGACTTTCCCTCGGCATCATGGCCGTCACTTGCATCCCCGTGGTGCTGATGTCGTTCCTGGTAGTCTGGTATCAGCAACGCGTCGGGTTCGTCGGGAACAAAACTCGTTTCCTGTTGCAACATACACAGTGAATAAGCTCAGAGAGGTCCCGCTACCGCTGAGAGAAGCATGTGCACATTGGCCAGCAGAACAGAGATAATTCAGTTTGCGCAATTTGCGTTCCTCTAGTACAGATAACGTCGTCTAAGTTTAAAATGCACTTTATGCATCAATATTTCGTCAAAAGAAAATCCACTTCACAATCGTTCGTCATACCAACGCTTACCCAAGGTTTACTGCTCATCTCAGGCTTCTTGGAATGCTTGAAAGCATTTGCGCTGCTGTCAATGTTGGCCTGTATTGATAGCACAGTCAATTGTATTGAGATTTCAAAACGGCCACATAAACGTCGACAAAGAAATTGTTAGCTGCCCAAGATCTATGACCTCAAAAACGTAATCACGCTTATAAAAAAAAGTCGAAGTTCTTACTGCATCGCCGCCCCAATTCGATTTCTCATGTTGCCCCACTGCATCAGCCTGTTTGCCGTGGTGACCATCATGGGCATTGCCGTAATGTTGGTGGTAATCGCCATGATGATGATGGCCACCGTGGTGATGGTGCTCGCCATGATGCGTGTGGTCAGAATGTTCTGCTTTTGTCATCATTTTTCGAGTTTCGTGGTGTATTGTGACTGCAGACACCTTTAAAAGTAGAATGAGCAGAAATCATTAGGAAGACCGCGACGAGGAGGGCTTATAAAGATATTGAATGAAAGAAGAGATGAGTGGAGAGAGTATAGATCATGCTGCACGTCACAAAGCTGAGATTTGGAAGCAAGCGTTCCTAATGTATGCAACACAAAATTATAACACGTCACTCCAATGCAACGCCTCGTCAATGTTTACCTCTTCTGCTTTGCAGAATTCTGTTAAGCGCTTAGTTTCTCTCTCTCAGAACGCAGGCCCGCCAAGCACTCGCCTCAGCTCAAGCTGCGTTTGAAAAGCGGGGTTGAGCAAGTTGGCGTGGTGTATCATCGCTAACCAAAAACAAATGAAAACAGATCGATGGATGGAGATATCGATTAAGAACGACAGTCGAAGACCAAAACAAAAAGGGCATGGTACGAAATAAAGTGAAAATGGACATGGAAAGCAAGTGTCATTCGTTGTGCTTGAAAACTGTCAGATCTTGATCAACAATGTAGGCATCAATTGAGTACACCTGCGACGACGTACACAGACAAGACGTGCGCACTTGTAAAAACAGTTGGACACACCTTTAGTGAACTCTGCCAGAGAAACTCTTCCGCTGTGATCAGGGTCACACGACTTCATCACAAGATCTGCAGTGTCAACATCAGTGTGATGTCGCGTCACTATGAATCCTGCTTCAGATTTGGCAATTTCAATTTTATTCGAAGGTTACAGAGAGATTGTTGCAAAGGACGCACCAATGTATCAAGTTCCTCGAGCGAAAGATAACCAGACCCGTCTTTGTTCGCGAACTTGAATGTAAATGCAGTCAATTTTTCGTGGTCGAGGGTGCAGTAGATGTACAAAGTCGCGAAGAAGTCCACAAAATCAACTTTTTCCTCGACACCAAGCAGATTGAGGGCTCCGATAGGGAAGGGCTCTTCGCCAATATTTGAGGCGACGAGGAAGTCGCGTTTGAGCAAACGTCACCAGCTACGTCCAAATCATTTTGAGTGGAGGCGTGGTGTCTGAGCGCAAAACGAAGAAAACATCATGAGAGTGGCTTCACGGCCATATGCATCTAGCGAGGCAAGGTCACCAAAGCTATTGAGGCAAAGTTCTCTATAGTCGAATTCATCGATATAATTGAGAAAGTTTGGCGCCTATAAAATTTATTCATCATTCGGTGCTACATATCTCAGTCCAAGCTCTCTCACGCTTACACTTTTTCGACGCACGCAACAGGGATGGCCAGTTTTTCTAGGAAGCGCTTCAGACCCTTGCCCTAAAACATGCAAGTGAAAAGTTGGTGATAAATTCGTCAGTGCCAGGCGAATATTCTGGGTGGCATTGAATTTGGATTTAGGGAGATTCTTGTTGTGGTTAACGTTAGCTTATTGCTTGCGTCACCGCCTGTTACGCACAGGACTCTCTTGGATCCGGTTCTTCAGCTGATATCGTCGCTGAAGTTCTTCTGCAGATAAAGCACCATCATGCGTATCATGCGTGCTGACACTTACACTAGTCACGGTCTTACTGGATCCACCACCCATCCTTCAATAGCCTTCCTAATGTTTCCCCACGAGATGCAAGTTTGGCATTATCTGGAGGCCTTTGTGAATGCAACTTCTAGAATGAACTGGTATGCCGCTGCTATGAAAATGTGTGCGATTTAATCGAAAGTGCCTAGCGATAATTTGAGGGGATGAGAAATGATCTAGTAGGTACTGGTTGCGACCAGGTTAGCTTTTAAAGGCTACGGCGTCAACAACGCCTTGCGCTCCTCGCTCTGTCATTATCTTCGTTTGTGGAATCCTGATTGGTTGCTTCGTAACGGCATCCGGCATCCGGCATCAGAGTTTCTGAGTCATCACTCATCTCTCATCAGATAATCACATCACACATCACACATCACACATCACACGAGAGTGTTCCAGCGGCTCACTTAAGGTTCACTCGCCACTCGCCACCACACACAGGCAATAATAGTGCACATAGATAGTCCTAAGGACCCCAATTCAACATAGCACAGTGCGCATAAAACGAATCTTGAATTATTATTGTTATAATGGTTTTGATTCAATTCGCGATGTGCGGGATCGAACTCAATCCAGATTCCAGGAAGCAAAAAGGGAATTTAGAATAATGTCTTCCTTCTCTACTCCATGGCCCATATTTCACTGACAAAGCTGTCGCGGCCAAAGCAATTGCAGTGGCTTCGTAACAAAGAGCTACTGGCGACGGCCATATTTTTATTCATACATCATTATAACGGGCTGCTGTCTCTTTTTCTGTTGTTGTGCGGCGTTTTCTTTAAAAGAAGCAGCACCGCGGAGCGCAGCCATGTTTTCTCTTGTCAAGTGTTCTCTACTGCTATTACCTGCGCCGCCTCGTTTCGGATTGCCAGACCACCGCATCTGATAGTCAGCTTTCATTAAAGCATCGGGTTGTTCAGGAACGAAGCTCGTTTCCTGTTGTGACATGCATGGCAGACAGAATGAGTCACAGTACGTCCAGAAAAGTCAGCATTTGAAATGGGAAGAGGTGGCTTCTCATGCCCTGAAAGCGCATGTGGAAAAATTTCGACAATCGCATGACCGAATTTCATTATCCACGAACGCACAAACACCAAACAAGTTTCTACTCTGATTACTACTATGGAGGGCCAGAAAACTTACCCAGGGCTTACTGCTCATGCCAGGCTTGGTGGAATGCTTGAACGCTCTTGCACCTTTTGCCAAACTGACCTGCGATGTGACACGGTCGTGTAAATCGACACGAGTAAATGAACAAAAATATAACAAAATATATCAGCACAAAAAATCCATGGCCCCAAGTAGAGGGTTGCATTTGCCATTTAAATGGCGGACGCAAGCTCTCACCGCCGTCCCGCCCCATTTCGATCTCGTGGTTTGCCATTCGGTGTCTGTCCTTTCGCCACCGCCTGATTTCAGCAGTACAGATAGCGTAAATCAACGAGAAATTTAGATAGAAAAGGATATTTTTGACACATTGTTTCTACTTTGCTTTCATCAACATAATTCCCATGCGTACCATCGTCATTAAGTTCAGCTTTCGCCATCATTTTCCGAACTTCAGCATGCACGGCCGCTAGAGACAACTACAGTGAAGGCGGGGGATTTAAAAAGGAGGAAGGTTGAAGAAGGAAATGAGCGGAGTGGACCATCAGTCGGCCAGCGGATAATTGTACATAGTTTGTACGACACCCACGATGCAAGAAAACATGCTATGTACGCAAGTACGTAATTCGTGTTGTGTTCTCAAAATTTAACCTGTTCTTCTTTGCACAGCGCAGCGAATCGCTTGGTTTCTTTCTTCCAAAATTTAGGCCCGCCTAGCACCCGCCTCAGCTCGAGCTGGGTTTGAAAAGCGGGGTTGAGCAAGTTGGCGTGGCGCTTCATGGCTGGTGATAAAATAGAGTGGTGAATAATTAAACAGAAGAAACAAAAAGGAAAATAGAGCAATTGAATGGAAGAGGCGGGGGAATGGACACCCAAACTTAATAACATGAATGCGAATTGCAGAGCATGCACTCTTATGCGTAAAGTAGGTGTACATGTAAAAAAGACTTGGGCACCCACAAGACAATCAGGTGAATGTGCGTGTACACGTATCGTCGGCATACGGCCTCATATGACTGTTTGGGGGAACACAGTCACATACACACGCACCATGAGCGAATTGTTGCATGGTCACTCTACCAGTATTACTTGGGTCACATGACTTCATCACAAGCTGCGCAGTTTTGTGGTCCGTGTGATTTCGTGTCACTATGAATCCTGCTTCAGATTTGGCGACATTCGTGCCATATACGTAGTGCACCTGAATCGAAATTGGAAGAAAAGAAAGAGGGTGAAGACGAGTTAAAGAAGGAAGTCTGAGAATTGCATGCTACATCCAGATTTATCAAAAAAGTCACCAAGGTTGTAAGCTCCTCGAGTGAGAGGTAGCCAGATCCGTCGATGTTTGTGAACTTGAAAGTAAACGCAAGCAATTGATCGTGGTCGAGCGTGCAGTAATTGTACAAAGTTGCAAAGAAATCCACAAAGTCGATTTTTTCCTCGACGCCAAGTGTGTTGAGTGCACCAATAGGAAATGGTCCTTCGCCAATGTCTACAGCGACGAGAAATTCACGTTTGGAGCACACGTCGGAGACGACATCCATTCCATTTTGAGTTGAGGCTTTGAATCTGTAGGCAACAAGGAGAACGAAAATAGATGAGATATTCATTGAAGAAAAATTGATATATCGCTTGTTTCCACGAATATTTAAACGTATAAACGGATTCGAAAACATAGACAGCGACAAGGAATCTCGGCAAATCCTGTGTCCCTTGCTAGCTATATTGTAGTCTGGTATTTCTCACGCTTACACTTTCTCGACGCACGCAATGGGGATTGCCAGTTTTTCTAGGAAGCGCTTCAGACCCTTGCCCTAAAATACCCGAATGCAAAGCTGGTGAAATAGATTAAAAGCAAGCTGAAAATCACCGTAGAGATGAAAGCATATTTTACGAAGGATTCAAGGTATTCGTTCTGGTTGTTGACACATTGGGTACTGTACCAGTGCCTGTTACGAAGAAGACTCACTTGGATGCGATTCTTCAGCTGATAGCGGCGATGAAGGTCTTCTGCAGATGGAATGTCATCGCGTCTGCTATTCACGCTCGTGCTGGCCCCTCCGCCCATCCTTAAGTAGCCCTATAAGTGTTTCCCCACCGACGGGAAATTCGGTGATATCTGCAGGCCATCATTAACAATACTCGTAGGATGGAACGGCATGCCGAGGCTATGGAGAGGACGCTTTTAGAGTGATTTATGAAGAGGTGCTGCGAAGATCAGTGTTCCAAGAGGAATAGACAGACAGCCAAACTAGGCTAGGCTACAACGCTACCAACGCTGCTGTGGTTCTGACATCTTGACATTATTTCTTGCTTGGCCTCCTGACCTCCTGACGACGTCTGACGGTTTTGCAACGGTTCAATTGTTGCGCCCCCCCCTGTAAAATTAGAAGGCTTGATCGTAATACACTGAACTTCCGAACTTTTCTTCGTCACACGCCTCGACGCGACGACGACGCAAAAATTAATTTACGCTAAAAAATGCGCCGCATCGTGTCGAAGCCCGCTCCTGGGGCAGCTGCCTCTAAGACGAGCCCGCCGCCACCTGCTGGGGCTAAAGCCAAGACGCCAAGCTCAGGCTCAGTCAAGCCAGCGAAATCGTCGGGGTTCTCTCTGGACAAGCTTGCTCAGATAAAAGCCGATCGTGAGGTGAGGGCTCAGTAACCTGTGTAAGTTGTGAAACTCCTCGTCATCTAGGAATCCTTCGCGGCTAGATGTGCTCGAAGCTTGTATATATTGATGAGCATATAGGGTTATGATGAGCATGTGTATCAACCATAATTAATGCGCCTCACTGTGTCTGTTGGTGCATGAAGTACGCACCCAGGTTGTAAATCCTTTGCCACCGTCTCCGATCTTACTGTGCTCAGTTGTGAATCTCTCTGCTAATATCACCACGTATTGTGTATATCTGCAAACTATCTATGACTTCCATGTCTACGCAGTCGCGACGCACGGCCATGGCAGACGCGAAGCAAGGCGCCCGCGACAAAGCGAAAGCTTACGCTGACGCAGGCATCGTGGGGGACATTGACTTCCTCGAAATGATCGCGGTGAGTTCGTGTTTTTCAGGCTGCCTTGGTTTCTGGTACAAAGTTTGAGCCAAAATCGATTAGTTGTTGGTTTTCTTGAACGAGGTTCAATGCTCCCTAAGTATAAGCTGCCAATGGGGGCCGGATATAGGTTTCTTTTGAACGATGATAGAGGAGCCTGTTGGCTAGATTTCCCCTTATCCGATTCGAAGTCTCCAACTTGTGCACCTTCATGTGACCTAGCGCAGCTAGACTGGTTGAATAATCAAACCTCCAATTTTCTTCCCATCGCAGGAATGGAAAGAAAAGCACCCCCTGGTGGTGGAGCCTTTCACCCCGATTCCGGACATGAAAATGACGGTGTGCATCCGGAAGCGCCCCCTCAACAGCAAAGAGCTGAAACGCCAAGAACACGATTGCTTGACCACCGCGAACCCGTACTCCATCATTCACGAGCCCAAGGTAAAATGCTGGCACCGTTCAAATCCTTCTTTCGTCTCCAGCTTGTATAAAATATTGACCTAGTACTCGATGCCATAACCTGAAAACCCTATACGTAAACCTCTTCACTCACCGTCCTCTCTTTGGTATTCGCCCACATGTACGCACCCGCGAATATACACACGTATGCAGACGTCGGTGGACCAGTACAAGTTTTTGAACCACTTGGCGTTCAAGTACGACTACGCGTTTGGCGCCGAAGACCCCACTGAATCTTTGTACACCGCGGCGGTGAAGCCCCTGGTGTCCTTCATGCTCGACGGCGGCTACTCCACGGTGTTTGCCTATGGCCAAACGGGGAGTGGCAAGACCTACACCATGAACCATTGCCAAGCGTTGGCGGTGCAAGATTTGTTCAAAGCCGTGGAAAAGGTTGGTGTTCGCGCGTAGTCATGTACGACAGAGGGAAAGGGTCGAGCGAGGCTACTGATTTGAAGAACTTTTGTGCAATTCAATCAGTGCCGCACACTCCCAAAGTGGCGTTGCTAACCATGAAAAGACTGTGACCAAGTTATCACGCAATGTCCTGTTTCTGTCTTTCCTTTTGCACAGATGCCTGCCAAGCAGCGGGTGGGCGTGTTCGTGTCCTGCTTTGAAATTTACGGCCCGAAATGCCAGGACTTGCTCAACAACCGCGAACGGCTGGAGGTATAAATACTTACCAACATTTCCTTTATTGGCGTTTCACATGTAGAAGGGCTCGATCCCGATTGATGTTTTTACTGCTTAAAGCATTGCTTTCAACCTAATCACGTAATACCTTTCTCATTCTCGCGGGGCGTTTTGCTGGCCTGCCTCTCATTCATTCGCTTGCCAAAAAACGCGCTCACTTCTCTCACTCAACTCACTCGTTTTTACTCACCCCTTCACTCTCCTCTCTCTTCAGGTGATGGAGGGCACCAACGGCGCAGTGGAGGTGGTGGGCCTCGCGAAAGTGCCGTGCAGCTCGGCCAAAGAGCTGGAAGCGTGCATGGCCGAAGCCAACGGCCTGCGCACCACTTCCAAGACCGACGCCAACGACACCTCGAGCCGGTAGGAGTGTGTGTATTGCATTTGCCTTTGTCATTCGCATGCTCTGCCCTTCTCTTTTTGTTTTGCATTTGTTACTTTACTTGATTCTTAATTTACACTCCCACGAATGACCCACACAAACCACTTGCAATGGTGCCTCAGGTCGCACTCCATCATGCAAATCACGCTACACCCGCCGGGCGACGCCAATGCAGAACAACCCCTGGTGCGTGCTTTTTGTTCTTAAAAATGCTTACAAGGCTTGTTTTCTGTTGCGAATGTGGTTTGAAAGAGGGAGCTAGTTCGAGGAAAACGAATCGTGCTTAGTCTTCATCCTTTCCTCTTTTTTTTATTTTCTATTTTCTACAGATTGGCATGATGAGCGTCGTCGATTTGGCAGGCAGCGAACGCGGGCAAGACACCAAGTCCCACTCGCGCCAGCTCCGCACGGAGGGGGCAGAAATCAACAAGTCCTTGCTCGCGCTCAAGGAATGCATTCGGGCCATGACCAAGGCAGACGCTCACGTGTCCTTTCGCGCGTCCAAACTGACCCAAGTCCTCAAGGCCAGCTTCACTTCCAAGAAAGCCATGACGGTGATGGTGGCGGCGGTCTCGCCCGCGGCTCACAGCGCAGACCACACGATCAACACCCTGCGGTAAGGGCGCACCCCCCCCCCCCCCCGCGCGCACTTTTTACCCTCTTTTTCTTTTCTTTGCCATTTGAGTATTTCTTGGGCTTTTTTTTATCACGATCTCCCTCGCTATCTCCCTCTCCGAAATACAGGTATGCGGATCGCGTCAAGGAGCGGGGCGGCAAAATATCGCTCCCCATTGATCATGCCAAGCTCCAGGCAGGTGGCGACGGTGAAGGCGGCGGCGGTGCGACTTTAGACATGGACGACGGCGACGACGAGTTTCAAGACGGCTACGAAGACAACGGCGACGGCGGCGACGGCGAAAGCGACGCGGGCACCAACCACGAAGCCGAAGAACAGTACGCGGCGGTGTCGGAGCAGCTCAACGAAGCCGAAGAGCATTTGCTGGCGTCGCACATCGGCTGCGTGGAGCGGAACGCAGTGATGTGCACCGAAGAAGGCAACTTGCTGGCGTCGATTTTAGACAAGGACGTGGTGGACTACGACATCGACGAGTAAGCATTCTTACGCCTTCTTTTGATTGTAGTTTAGATGTTTTCCTTTTCAAACTGTGCGCTTCTATTCTAGTGCATGCTTTTGCTTCTTTTTTCTTTTTTTTAAGTGGCGCCTTTCTTTGATTAAGTTACTGTTTTCTCGTTCTTTTCTTCTAATGATGATCGTTTGGCTATTCGTTTAAAAATAAAACATGATCACGAACACACAGGTACGCCGACAAGCTCGAAGCGAGTTTGCTGCAGCGGCTGAGCATAACCCACGAGTTGCAGCGTCGGCTGGCCGACTTCCGGGCCAAGAGCCGGGCCGAAGAAACCGTGTCGCGCCGCATGTCCACCGCCAAGCCGCGCAACAATGGGGGCGACTGGTAAAACTCATCCCAAGAATTGAAACACTTTTCAGAAAAAATGAATAATGCGTTGAAGATCAAGAAAGTGAAATGAAGCCGGCTGTCGATCTCAGTGGCGGTGGTAACGCAGTCACCTTTTGGCACAGGAGAAATATGATCAATGGAAAAGGAAAAGAAAAAGAGTGACGCGATAATAAGTTTAACTTCTGTTCAAAATGGAATCCCCTCGCTTCAAGGGCAGTTCCGATGTATCTATGTGTTACTTTGGTGTCACTTAGCATCCTGACTCATAAATCTATAAATAAATAAACAAAGGTTACACATATAAATAGTAGACGTAGACTTGTTCGGAGGAAAGGCGCCAGTTGGAGCCTTAATTGGCCTTCTGGAGCAAATATAAATAGTAGACGTAGACTTGTTCGGAGGAAAGGCGCCAGTTGGAGCCTTAATTGGCCTTCTGGAGCAACTTTTCTAGCGCATTTGCAGCTCAAGTGCATTCTTTATGTGCCTCTGTGACTGCTGTGTACTTGCCTTTCTTTGTTTTCGGGAGAGTATTAACTAGACTAGACTAGTAGACATAAGTTGCCTCTGGCCTCTTAGAAACAGTTTTACTATATGATAACCAATAACGCATTTCAGGTGTGGTAGTGGATTGAGCCTTGGGCCATATAGTTTTTGTCACTTTCCTGCTCTCTTTATTGTGAGCCAGTTCCTACATACTAAAATATTCCATCGCGGGACTAGGGGGCCAATAGCAATACAGGGACACAGAAGTTTCTCAGAAATTCGCCCTCATTGTCGTTGTTCTCCTTTCTCAATAGCAGTGCTGCCTGGCTTTTCACTTAGGAAATATGTAGCAGCCAGCTGCCCCGTTGGAATATAGGGCCATCAAAACGCATTTCGGCACGTGCTGTAAAGACCTGAACCTATATAAGTCTGCTGCGGCTCTTTGCCCAGCCCCTTAGGGTGTTCTACTCCGATTTCTCCCAAGAGAAACTTCATGCCATGTCCTGTGGCCCAATTCCGGTACTGCAGTTCAGCATCCATTAACACCGCTTGTTAGCTTTGTTGCCACTCCCAAACGGATTGTCTTCTTTGAATTGGTCCCAGTCGCGGTCCAAGTACGCAGCAGCCTCAACCTAAAGTAATGTTCCAATGTGGTTTGAGAACCAAAAGCGACGACGTAAGATATAGATGAAGAGAAAGAGAGCACCGAAACGATGGGGATCGAGACAACTAGAAAGACCTGACAGGAAAACGCACTCTATTGCCTAGTGCTGTGTTGCCACATTCTCAAGAAGGTTAAAGAAAAAGAAAAGCAGCGAAGCCAAAGGGCACCTCCCTCTTGAACATACCAGAGCTTCGTCGTCTTCATCGCCGTCGTCTTCCAGCTGCTTGATGCGGCGCGGCGGTGGCGGGGCGGCAGCTTCCCGAGCAGACCTCGCCATCGCGTCCGCCACCTGCTTGTGTTGTAGCCCCGCCAAGTTGGCATATGAAGGGTGCATGGAATGAAAAAAATAACGGGCATGGCTTACTGCAGAACAGTCACTTTTCACGCGGAAAAGTCAAGAAAAGTTCACGAATAGCATGTCACATTGGTGTACAAACCAGACCAGAAAGAATCTACCAGTGTAAGGATTCCTAATGGCCGTTAAACTATTCTTCCTTACCTCACGATCCGCGAATTCTTCCAGGGTCATGGTAGGTTGGCGGTGGCCTGGCTGAAACACCCCCGCTTTAACCGTTTCTGCGCGGGACCGCAGCGCTCCCGTAGACGGGTCTAAATTCATGTGGGTCACCGACAGGCCCGGCCGCGCAGGGTCCTTCGGGTCGTAAATCACAGACCCCGAGGCCGAGGGTGAAGAACCTACCATGTAACTCCCTCCATCACCACTGTTGCTGCCACCACCACGGCTGCTAGGTGGGGCGCGTGAGTCAGTAAATTGTCCACTGCTGCCCATGACGCCGCTGCCGTTGGAAGGGCGAATGCGCTGGGCCATCATGTTCAGCATGACGAGTTCTTTTTGATGAGCGTCCATTTCATCGAGCGAGTTGGCCACCTATCAGAGTTATTGATCAAGAGAGGGTGTACGTTGGGGAAAAACATGGAGTGAACACAGGAAAGAGTTCGAGTGCTTCTATCCACGGGGAGTCTGCAGTCTTTCTTTTAAAAGGAAGCACGCCCTCTGTGAAGCATCAATGCACGCACCGCCGTTTGCAGTTCAAGCAGCCCTATTTCTCTCTGGCGGTCTTCGTCTGGGACCGCTCGAGTAGCCGTTGCACGTAGCGCCGCTTTCGCCGTGGCCAGCTGGTTTTGCCGGTCGCGCTGCCGCTTGAAACGCGCCATCTGTAAAATTGTACAGTATTTTTTGGATGATTTCAAAAGAATCGAGGGAACGCAAGATGCTCAGTCATGAAGCACGGTTCAGAAACTAGACGAAACATCGACGTAAGGTTGGAAGAGAAATTATATTTGTGCGTTGGAAGCCTCCATAATATTTGCTCATCCTTAGTGCCTGCATTTACGCCACTAGCGTATACCTTGTTGAGGCGCTGTGCGTTTGGGTCAATCGCCAAGTTACCATCCACGAAGCCGCTGCCGTAACCAGTGCTGCGACCCTCGCCGCCGCTGCCGCTGTACCGCACCAGGCCGCTGCCTCCGCTCTTGAAGCCACGCCGGCCCCCACCAGCAGCCCCCGAGTCAGCATCGTCTTCCTCATCGTCGTCGGCGGCGTTTGCTGCCCCTGAGGCCACGGCGGCAGCCTCCTGTTGCGCGTCATAAAACTGTTTCTCTGGGCCTAACATTGGAACAAAGAATAAGGCATTCCAACAAATTAGCTCTTGGCCTATTTATGAGCCTGACGAGCGTCAAGCAGTCACGTTAGCATCGTATGAGGCGTGTGTCGATTGCTTACAGACACAACATTTCTACCCGCTGAAACTTAACGTGGCCATCTTGTGAGTCAGATGTTTTGGATGTACGCTAGAACCAAGCATTCGAATTACCGTTGATGACGCCAAGAGCATCACATTGAGCGAGAAAGACGCCATGAGCCTTGCTACTCGCACGAAGCAAGCGGAGTCGCACCATTGGATCGAAGGGAGGCGCACGACCACCACCGCTAGCGCCTGCCCCAACTGGGGCCTCCGTTGAGGTGCTCTTGGGAAGCAGTTCAGCCCGGAAGTGCTCCAAGAGCAAATACGGCAAGTCCTCCGTCTTGACGTCGTCAAGCTCTTCGTTCGCTGAAAAGTAAGCCCCTTGCCGCAGCCTAACAGCACACTTCTCAAGCACCTCAAGTGCGCGGGCTACCGGGTCTTGAGCAGCCTTACCGGATGAAACTGCCTTTGGCTTAGGCTCGTCTTCTCCTTCCATCAAGCGCTGGACGATGGCGCGAGCTTCATTGAACAATTGCGCTAGTGGGAGGGCGTCATCATCGACGTCGTCTAGCAGAGCATCGTCTTCAAAATCCGTATCTTTTCCGCCCGTTTCCTCGTCGGCGAGTTCAGCTTTTGTCGACAAGGACGACATGTCAAATGCTTATCCTTTATAGAAACTATATTCAAAGATCTAATCACTAAAGTGCGATAGAAATGACTAAACCGCAAGGCAACCTACTCGGAATCAAGGAACGTGGGCTCTTGATGTCTATGCAGTAGTGAACTGTTGAGGCGAGCCAAACTTTTGTTTATTTATAAAGAATAGCAGATTAAAATACTCTCGGGCACTAGCTTCTAATCAGTTTGTGATCCGTGAAAGCAGACAGAGTGCTTCGTGTCAGCTAATTCTAGTCCAGCTCAATCAGCACAAGTCCATAGATGGCAAATGCTACATTGTAAATTGCAGCACTGAACCAACACGACGACGACGACCGAAAGAACAGAGAAAGAAACGATAAACGGACTGAGAACTGAGATCACTGAGATGACGCCGACGATGATGATGAGTCGAGAGCTGAGAGAAGCAGAACAAAAAAAAAGATCCTGTGTAGATGTAGAGTAGAGTGAGTGGCGGTCAACCTGTCAGGAGACACGTGCTACCTTTGGGCCTCAGAGTTACCGTCTTCGAGATCCACAATGAGCAACGCTGGTAAAATGAGCAGCTTTACGAAAAAGCGTATTTTCGCGGTGAGATCCTACAATTCAAACCTATTTTGGAACCATCGATCGGCATCTCACTTTCACTGCCGCTGTGCTTGATTTGTTAGGACGTGCGGGAGCTCAAACAGGACGCTAGCGACCAGTACACCGCCGAGCCCTTAGAAGACAACTTATTCGAATGGCACTTCACCGTTCGTGGTCCCAAAGTACGGAGCCTTTCAATTTTCTTCTTGTTTTCATGCTATCCAACACCCTGATCGTCATGTGTTAGCTCGCTTAGGCACGTCATCATGCACTAATTTTAGCGCAAATCAAATCCATTCACATTTCCATCTTATTCAGGGTACAGACTTCGAAGGTGGTTTCTATCATGGCCGGATTTTGCTGCCGATTGACTACCCATTCAAGCCACCAAATATCGTGTTCCTGACGCCAAATGGTCGTTTCGAGGCGGGGAAGAAAATCTGCCTCTCAATTTCGGCCCATCACCCAGAGGAGTGGCAAGCAGGTGTGTGCTTTGCACTCTTCAGTCTTTTAGTAATCTTCTCAATCACACGTGTTTCCTAATTGGAGCTCTCAAACACTTACCTCTAAACAGCGTGGGGCGTGCGGCTCATTTTAGAAGCGCTCATTAGTTTTTTTCCTACGGAGGGCGGCGGCGCAGTGGGCTCGCTCGATTGGAGCCCAGCTGAGCGCCGGCGCTTGGCAGTTGCGAGCCGAAACTGCCGGTGCCCGAAATGCGGCCTCTTGTCGGACCTAGTGCCGCCAGAAAGGGAAGCGGCAGAGGACACGGACAAGACGAGGGCGAGTGGCGGGAACGCGGGTGCAAATGGCGGGGGTTCGAGCGCAAGCGCGGACGAGAAATCAACTTCGAACAAGTACGCCACTGCGATTGCACAATTGCACCAGCACGCTGCACCGTCCACTCCCACTGCTGCGGCGGCCAAGAGCGAAAAAGGTCAATCTAGGGATAGCAGGGCAGCAGCGGAAGAAGACGAAGGCAGTTTGGGCACGCCAAAAGGCACCACTGGCGGTGGTAGCGGTGGTGGCAGCAGTAGCAGCAGCGCAGGTACCATGCCTCCGAGAGAGGCGGAGGCGCGTTCGGGAGCCCCTTCTGCTTCTACCTCTTCTTCCATGAGGGCCGGAGCGGCAGACGCAGGCAATGGAAGTGCACAAGGGTCTATGCCAGCTCGGCCGGCTCAGGGGCTTTCTCCGCTGCAATTGCCCACGGATCCAAATCCTTTAGGCAACAAGACTTCACCGCGTGTGGAACATTCGAGCGGTGCTGCAAGTGGCGGCAGTAATGTTACTAGTGTTGCTAGTGCTGGTCTTGGTGCTGGTGCTGGCAGTGGAGGTGGGAATGTGCGACAGCGACATGGCGCTGCCCAAGCATCCCCAAGAGCGGAAAGAGGAGCGGCCGATTCAGGGGGTGCGGTGAGCGCAGACCGCTGCGGCAATGCTTCGCCGACAGAAAATGGTCTGGACGCACTTCTATTGCTGGCGTGGGCGCTGGGCATCGCCGCGGTTGGGCTGATTGGGCGGAAAGCCTTGAGAATATTCATGCTCCGCTTTTTCGATGTGCCCATCAATTGGTAGAGGATCCTATTTCTTATGATAACCGGGAAGTGCTCTGCAATTGCAATAACCCACAGTGCATTTCAACTTGAAGGCGATGCAAGAAAGGATATCAAATTCCCATGTGGAGAATTCATGCTTACGAAAAGGACTTACGGCGCTTCGTTATAGAAATGGCACTAGCATTCACCGCAATTAAATGTTGTAGTTCTAGTTGCAATTATAGCTGCTCCTTGGAACTGAAACTGGGTAATTCCTTTGCGCCCTTTTTCATTTGTGGTTTTTGCCTTGCCCAATTGTGTTATTCGTTATATTCCGAAATAAGTAGGTTATCTTGCCTTAGCCGTGGCCTCGGGTGTTCTTGCACAAAACACAGAAAACAAAACACGAACGAATTCTAAGCATTTCTCAAATTCCCTACAACACCGTGAGATCTGGCTACTTGACTTAAGGTCCCGTTCGAGTTGATACCTACTTCAGAGCAGGGAGCTCCAGAAGCCACTTAAACACTTCCGGTGTGCGCGAAGCCGTAATTCCTGTGCTGTGGCCACGAACCGATCCCGTAAACCCCTCCTGTAGGCGTTGCACCGACAGCGATCCAGAACAATTGAAAAAATAAAGACACCACCAATGATACGGATTAGCACACGACCCCAGGAATTGATGCGGATGATGGGCGAAAGGTACATAACAGTAAAACCAAAACTGTTGTCGTATAACATTTAAGTACGCAGCATAGTTGTATATGTATCAAAATATTTTGGCCTCTTAGCCTGATGCGCACCTGATCTCGCTCAAAGCGCGAGAAGCGCACGAGGCTGCCAGCGCCGTTGGCAGCGTTTAAAGTGCGCACTAATTTGTCGCTACATGCCACCGGGAAGATCGCGTCGTCAGCGCAGTGAAACACCCATATCGGGATGCCTCGGAGCCGATCAACAGCCTGCTCCAGCAACAAGAAACAAATCAAATAACATACTACGTAGGGCAAATTTAATTATGAGTAAAAGCTCTGTGAGCCATTCATCTAAAGTGAATACATCGAGCGGTGAATTGTGAGTCTGACTGACCACCGCCACCATAACAGTACCATATTCTTTCACGCGCCAACTTTCACCATTTGAGCTCCAACGACATATCGCTCATATACTCATAAAAAATTGTGCACGCGCCATCGTCTCTCATACTATACTTCCCTTTAAGATCATACCTTGGGCGGCAGCGTGCCCGTAAATCCATACGACGCAACTACGGCGCCGGAGAAACGCCGCGTGGTCAGCAGCTCAACGGCCACAGTAGCACCGTCGCTGAACCCAAAGAGAAAGACTCGACTTGGGTCTACCTCAGGGCATCCTGCTTGGCGGCCCTCGGGACTGCACACCCACTCGACAAACCTGTCCGTAGTAACATAACTAAACAGAGCATGAGACGCAAACAATGGCGATCATGAAATCCAGCGTGTACTAGAGCACTCAAGCAATCAATGAAATAAACAGTATCAGAAATTGAACGAGTAGATTGTAGAAAGCAAGAGGAAACCACAACATTCAAACACCCAACCGCAGCAGTTTCGCCCGAGGTTCTTCATAAAAGCTTTGCCGGCCGGCCGAAGCGCCCGCTGGTGTATTTACCCATGGGGCTACCACGGCAAAGTTATCCGCGAGTGCGGGCGGAGCGCGGCTTGTGGCCAGTAAGCTGGGCGCCAGGCCGGCGTGTTCCCCTGTAGGATTGGCCAGGTCCCAGACGCCGCGGTTGTTGACAGCAGCGCCATGAAGCACCACCTGGGGATATCAAGATAGCAGTGCTTGTGAAAAATGGAAACTGAATACCTTTTACTTCCAACTCAATCCTTGAAGAAAACAAAACGAAACGAGTAATGTACTAAAATGTGATTATCAATGAATAATGAGAGGTGATAGTCATTGTGAATCCTTGGCGTACCAAGAGAGGAGGCGGGCGTCCATCAGCTGGTTTCGATGGAGAGTAAGCTAAGGCTTGGTATGAGCTAGGATCTTCAACCAAGGTAAGGTCCTTTCGTGCTCCCTTTGGTATGGATTCAGAGCTGGTCGATGATATTGAGGAGTCAACCTCTGCTGCAGCTGATCGAGAAGGTAGTCCTATTAAGTTTATAGCACCGAGCGCTTCTCCCCCTCGGAGAGCTCCTGAGGCACACAAATAGAGCCCACATCATATATGTTGGCACTGTATCACAGCATTTCTATAGCTATTTGAAGGCAAAATTGCTACAAGAGCTTCTCACCCTTGAGCAAATCTTGACGGCTTAAACAAGTACCAGTAGCTCTAGAGCCCTCGGGGATTCTGTCGAGCTCTTTACTTTTGTCATCGCGATATTTGCCCGCAGCTGACCGCAGGAAAAAATGTCTTAATCTCACAACTCCGCACGACTTGGATGGTTTTGCTACCCAGTTTTGAATTGTAAAAGCTCCACTTGGCTCCAACCATAGTATTCCAAGACACGCAACCGTCGTTATGAGAGTGCCTCCCCTCATCAGCAAATTAATTTATGAATATTCTGTTATGAGATTACTTAATATATACCGCACAATTAGCACTGGGCGATGGGAATATAACAAGAGATTCGTTCGGGCTACCGAGACCATTGTTCAAGATACGCTGCCTTTTCTTTGTGGATCATAGCTAGCCTGGAAAGAAGTGAATGCCGATGTAAATGTGTTATTGGCGCTTTGATCTGATGGCAAAATTTACGATTTGATGGTCTAGTGATGCGCCAGCTCGCATTAGTAGCTAGAGGATGCTTGGATAAGATGCAACAATGCAACAACGTTAGGATTCGAAAACATCATGGAAATAAAAAGGACCCCGTAGGGGCTACTTAGTGATTGATTGCAAAAGGCACCTTCCTTCTTCCCGGTTCTTCCTTGTTCCTTACCCAGATTATATTCAAGGGTAGTACCCTTGTTAAATTTCTTCTTCTCCTTCTCCTCTACCCTCTTCCCATTATCCCACGTAAGCCCACCGCGATCGCAAAGAAATAAACGAACGAACTAGCCATGTTGAGCTAACGAATTCGATTTCGTGGAATAGCATTTGGCTTTGTAAAACAACAAACAACTACGAAGAATCCTCCTCTCATTTTTTCTTCTTTTTCTTACCGCCGCCGCCGCCTTTCTTTGCCTTGGGCTTCACGTCCACCAGGTCGCGCCAACGCGCAGGAATTGCTGAAAGCCTGGCCAGCCGCCACTCAGCACTGCACGGGGGTGGCTGCGCTCCTCTCTTTACGTCGCAACTGGGGCCGCCGGGGCCACCCCAGTAGGCTTTGCTCTTACGGCGAAGCGTCAGCGGTGGGCCTTCGTACACGTAGCTGGCTCCATCCCCAGGCGGCGGCGGTAACTCTGGTAAAGGCGTGTGCAGGCAGCCTCGTTTCATCCAGATGTTTGCAATGATGGCACCAGGGCATTTGGTGGAGCCCTCGGCCATCGCGGTTTCTAAGCCGTTGTTGCCCAAATATAGTACTTCGAGACAAGCATCTCGGGGCCGTTTGTCGACAGAGGTCAAAGGCGCAGCGTTGAAGAAATCCTCTGCCAAGAAGTCTGCCAATAATGCAGCCGATTCTTCAGCATAATCCCACTGTAGAGCGGGGCAACGCCGCAAGCTAAGAGTGGCAACTCGGAAAGGCTGCTGAGCGCGAAGGCATGCTAAAACGATACTGAGCTAAGAAAGCATGGAAAGAAATATGGAGAAGGAGAAGGTAAGAGAAGAACACTACATAAGAATGATGAAGAACAAAGATTGCCCATCGGCCATAAAGCCTGGTAATGTCTCCATATTTGTAGAAACAACACTCCAGCTAACACAAAAGATTTCTCTCATTAGAAATGACTTGACGCTTCAATGCCTCATTTCATACTGAGCTGATGAACACCTGCTGCGGGGTCTCTACTAAGCCATCGACGTCGAGCACGGCCTGGAACAGTAAGCAAGCACACATTCAATAAATGAATCAGGAAAAAAAGCGCAGGTGAGCAAAAGTACACAAGGGCGAGTACGACAAGATAAATTATTAAGACATAAAAGACGTCTTCAAAATCTTTCGGAAAGCATGCTAATCAAGCAGCGTGCGACTGATATGCTGCGTCCAATACCTTACTCTCGAGAGCTTCAACTCCCACGCCCGGCTGTCGAGGCTTCAAATGCGCGAGCACCGGCAACCTCTGTTGGGCTGCCCCGAGCTCGCGTGGCCGTTGGCCCGGAGCCACGACGCTGCTCAGCGCGAGCTGCAGTGGGGGTGGCAACTCAACCGCAGGAAACTCCCAGGGTGCAGGGCCTTGCGGGTACGGTGCTAATCGGCCGAGTGGATCGCCAGGGACGAAACCTTGCCCCCCGCCGTCATAAAAGATGTCCTGTACGTGGGTGAAAAAGGGAAGGAAAGTTAAGGTGGTGCGAGTAATAAGGAACGAGAAAGCTGTTGGAGTCTGGTAACATGCCTGAACTTGGGCACGTTCAAGATTAAAATAAGTGCCCTCATGTGTTCCCAAACCCTATGTTTCCACCTGGCTGCGAATAACAGCGAGTTTCTGCTGCCAGTTAAATTGATTCCACACAGCTTCGCCGCCAACTTGTGTCCAAGCAGCTACTTTCCGATCGTGGGAGTAGGCTACGACATACTTCTCTGCTTCAGCTTCGAGCGAAGCGTGCGAAATCTGCAGGGTTCCAGTCAGCGGTCTAGTTGTGGACAAGATGGCGGCAAAGTTCGGGCTCGCTATGGGAGCTTTAAACAGCTCGTGGCCAGGCTTAGTCTCCGTCTGTAACAACGAATGCGCCTGGCCTAGTTTAAGTACATATTGTGGTGGCACAGCATCGAGCCTAGGTGCGTGCAGTAGGCGGCAGTGTGTGAGCGAAACACGAGGTCTACAGGAAAGAGCATTACACCTGTGTTTTAATAAATCATGGTTACAAGTCTACCGTATTCCTCCCGTGGGTGGCGTTTGAGGCCCTCCTCCAACACGAGCTCCACCCCAATTACTTTTGCTTCGCTTTTCAGGTTGCGGGGCCATAGAAAGAACGGGCACCTTGTCGTCAGACAATGATCATGCTATATCATCAATGCTATTATTATGTTAGCGCCATTTTTTATTTCTCTGTACAGTACGATGACAACCCAGATAAGAATCAGGACATTGGCGACATGGTTCTGCCGTTCTGCGTTCTGCCCGACGTTCCAGGTTCCACCGTGCCGTTCCACGTTCCGCGTTCCACGGACGGATTTGGATGCGAAGCAGGCCCCGAGGGGCCGAAAGTAGAAGGCTACCAGGTCGGGCCACAAGCGCAAACCGCAAATCAGAAGGGAAGCTTAGCTGCTCCATCACTGCTCCCCTGCTTTGATTTTCATGGTTCTTGGTGTTTAACTCACAGGAACTAGGAACTCAGGTTTACTCCGCACTCCCAAATTCCAATTAAATCACGAAATCGGCAGAGTTCCAATAACTGGCATACTGGCCAAGCACATACCGATTCCTACTTATTCCCGAACTATCCTTTTCCCCCACCACCAATGGCGCATGCCCATGTAGCTCGATTTTTTTTAGAAATTATAATCATACAAGTTACAAGTGTATTATGGTTTTGGGGACTCGCTTGGGCTTGGGTAATGCTGCTCAACTCCAATGCATTCTGACTGGAGACATCACAGGGGCCATTGAGATGCCAACTAAGGGATCATTCGGCGCTTCCTTTCTTTTTTCGCTTTCGATCGCCTTCCTCGCTTGCAGGAAGCTCTTCCCCTTCGAGCGCGTGCAGATGCGCATTCGGGCAAAGCATCGACCACTCCAACACGCCGCCGTCATAATTGGCGCAATTCCTGTGGCCTAACAACTGGGCTACACACCACGCTACTGCGGAGCGCCACCCGGAGCCGCAGTAAAAGATGATTCGCCGTTCTTGGCTCTCCGCTGATGGTGTACTACTATGCTCGGGCTGCCGGGCAGAAGCGACGCTACTTCTGTCACGCACGTCAGTTGGCACAGGCGCTACAGCGCCGACTGCGGATGATGATGATGATGGTGGTACTGAGGATGATACGCTACCGTGAACTTCGATGCCGCGAGCACGCCAGAGAGCTGCGATGTCTTCGAGGGGGCGTATGGCACCCGTCGCATCGTGCGCGAAAAAGTCGCCCCCGACGTAGGTCGAGGGTCCCCAATGAGCCCAACATGCGTGAGGCAGCCTCCCACGGGGCATCGCAAAAGCATAGTCGTGGGCGCCGCCGCGGTACTCTTGGTGCGACCGCACGTCGGCAAGCTGAGGATAACTCCTATGTGGCACTGCGTGGTCGCACTCGTCACCTGCATGGCGATCAACTGACTCTTGCCGCCGCTCGCCAGACTCGTGGTAAAATTTAGCAGCTGCTACAGCAGCTTCTACCTCTGCTGTGGTCGCTGAGAAGGACGGGCGAACCGGAAACTCCCGCGCTTTGCTGTCTTCATGGACGTCGTCACCAGTCGTAGTCGTAGGGTGGTTTCCTGCAAAGAAGTCAGTGACAGGCTGCGGAAGCGACGGCAAAGATGGCGCTGCCAAGCCCCCTACAGCTTCCCAAGCTGCTAGCCCGCCAACGAGGAGCGCAACGTTCTCCACGCCCGCGCAGCACAGCGCCCACGCCAAGCGGCAGCACACGGCCGTGTCCAGGCCACCGCACTTGCGCGCCTGCGTGTAGCACACCACACGCCGCCCACGGGTAACGCCGAAGCTTTCAAGCACCTTACGAAGGGAATCTGGCGACTTGAGCGAGTAATTGCCGGACACTTGGTGCGGCATGCCGAGAGCGTCCTCGTCATAGACGTCGATCGCTGACAAAGGAAAAAGCACAGCACCGGGCACGACAGTATGCGGCTGGTTGCCGCTGCCTGCATCAAGAACGAGCGGCGGCACTTCAGAGCTCAACAATTCCTTTGAGAGTTCTGCCGCCGAAATAAGAGTGAGCGGACTCGTCGCCGTGTACGAGGTCATCGTGGCACTGACAATGCAGGCGACTTTCACGTCTTGTATGTCAAGGCTTTTACAAATGCTCCGAGACACTATGGAATATTTGTTGATAAAAGAATTGAGCGCAGGCTAGTGAAAATTCAGCATCTTCTGTAACGACTAAAGAAGCAGTGCACCGATGTTGAAAAGCTCTTAAAGCAGTGAATTGAGTTCCATTATGTAAGATAGCGTGCAGCAATGTGTGTGTGCGTGGTGCGTGGCCAGGTGGCCGGTGCTTTTTCTTCGTCGTCGGTGCGTTAGTTTTGGATGTTGCACTTTCTCTAATATACTGCCTCAAAATATTTGTCACCGATTTGAGGATGCTCAAAAAGCACCGCAAGGAAAAATGGAGACGAGAAGAAAAGTCTTACGTTAAGATTAGATACAAGTGATACACCATCATACACAAGCCTACTCTGACTGTAGCGCGGGACTAGGCTGAACTCAATTCATTAGTCTCAGCAGAAAGTTGACCGATTTCTTCGCCAAGAATTAGAGATATATTACATTTGCCTTTCGACCGGCTTTCACCGACGTGGAATCAAACTATGAGCAATAGTAGCATGGAGGCTCAGCAATTCGCTGCGGCGCTCCAGGAAAGCTACCCACGGATGTGGTCTGGAGCTACCATGCAAACTTTTCCTATCGAGAAGTATTTAGCTTTCGCCGATGAAGCTAGTGATGACGGTGGGCCTGTCGCAGTAGCTTTACCACGCTCGAGTGCTAGCAATGAAACCACTTCAGTGAAAGCAGGCCCCATCGAAGTTTTTGACGGAGCTGAGGATTTGCAGCAAATGGTGAGCTTTCTTTTTGCTCGACTTCTCTTTCGTTTTTTCTCAGCGCTTCATAATACTTGACACTTCCGATTTGAGACCGCGTTTTCTGACATGGATATTGCTCTATAACTCGCAGGTATCATATCCATTGTCCAAGTTCCTTGCCATTGTCGCCAAGCGCTCTGCTAATAATAGTAATAGCGATGACAGCCGTAGCAGCAGCAGCAGCAGCAGCAGCAGTGGTCACAGCAACAGCACTCACGATGGATCCCTCTATGGGTGTCAAATTCCCTTAGCTGGCTCAGGTGCCCCCTCATTGGCTAGCGGTGGATGCGGCAACGGTGCTCTTCGCCAAGCTCTGGCGGCAGGGGCACGAGCGTGCGTGCCGGAATGGGCAGCGGTAGCTCTAGCTGCAGCTGATGCAGCGATTGAGGCAACAGCAGCATCAGCAACAACAACTCGCGGCAATGGGGACGATGATGATGAATGCGATGACGAGGAAAGTGAGGCTGGTGCCGATAGTAGTAGTTCAAGTGGCGCATTGTCATCGATCAATGCATGGCTATGCGCGGGATTAACAGAGAGTGAAAGTAGCAGTGGCACAGCTGCTATGATGCGCACCGAGGCTCATTTCGACGGTTACCACAACTTAATGTGCGTTGAATTGAGAAGGGCTAAATTGCGCTCTGCATTTTGATTGATGGTTGATTTAGACATGTAATAATAAAAAGGAATATGCTCCTCATGAAGCTGCTGCTCTAACTTGTTCTATACTGCAGGTGCGTGCTTGAGGGGCGCAAAGTCGTGGAGCTCTGGCCGCCGGGCACTCCGAACTTGACCCGCCGCGCTCCCGCTTGGGTGCATCATGTGCCCCCGCCACCACCGAAAGAAGGGCGCCTCGCAGGTGAATCTACAGGCAGCTCATTGTGTACTTTCACTGGTGCCGCTAGCACGATGGCTGTGGAGCTGCCGCCTGCACCGGAAGTGCTAGTGCTGAACGGCGGGGATGTTGGGTTCTGGCCGGAAGGCTGGTGGCACCGTGTGACGTCCCTTCCTGCGACTCGCGCGGTAAGGGTGATGTTTATTCTTCACTACTATCCTACTTATGCTTGGGTGCGTGTTCCTCGCATGTATGACTTGGATAGATTTCCTGAGTGCACGCTTCAAATCTAAAATATCGTTGTTTTGATTTGCCATTTTGTTGAAGATTTGAATTTTTTTTTGTGTTGATGTCGTTGTTTGGGTGATTATGGTGCTCGGGAAAATATGCACCAGGTGAACGTGTGGTGGTCCGGTGCTCGGCCTTTTCTTGCTCAAACTCTGCCATCCGCCGAAGTCCCGTACGCCCTGCGGCTGCTTGCTCACCGAGCTGCAGAGCTAAGGATAGCGGAGTGGACTGAGGAACAGGTAACCTAACAATTTCGCTTCGAGTTGTCAATTGAATACTGAGTGCTTCTGCTGTTTTCTTTCATTCACAATATTTTAATCTCGTTTCGCACTCTCTGCTTTTCGTTGCCAATCTGGTGCTCTATGTTCGTTTACATTCAGCGCAAAGCAGATGCGAAAGCATATCGTGCAGAAAAGGCTGCTATTCCTAAAGGCTACGCCTGGAAGTTACCTTCTGATGCTGAATGCTCTCACCCACGCCGCTACCCTATGCTTTGTCTACCCGATGAGATAGTTAGCAGCTCCTCTCTCGATGAACAATCAGACGAAGACGGCAGTTCCGCACGGAAACGAGCACGAGTGAACGTAAGTCGCAACAATCCGGATGTTTCTCGAGGTCAGAATAGGGGCGATGATGATGCCGATGATAGCAACATGAGTCATAATGACCCCGCAGCGATGGAAGTTGCTGAAAATGAGGCCTGGTGTGCACTGCTACAAGACTGGGCATTCGCAACCCAATCCTCTTCCACGTCTGAAGATGCGGCTACTTTGCTTGCGCGCCTTCAAAGAGTTCTGCGCCTCAGCTCGGTGACTCCGTCAGCACTCCGAACGGCTGCTCA
>Ga0307931_1000334_pt1 | contig 28394 bp, 16 predicted proteins | sample OrgLakmetageno47_FD_201816 | JGI IMG/M metagenome (GOLD analysis project Ga0307931, IMG submission 201816) | Saline water microbial communities from Organic Lake, Antarctica - #47 | ecosystem: Environmental > Aquatic > Non-marine Saline and Alkaline > Saline | place: Antarctica: Organic Lake...
GCGAAGACATCGTCAAGCTGGCGCCTTGGACGGAGGCGGCGCAGCGCCTGGTGTTCACCCCCGCCAACTGGAAGGTCGCGCAGCTGGTGACGATCGTGGGTTTGAACGACTTGTACGACGACTCTACGGTCAACTACAACATTTACCTCAAGACTTCGTCCAGCTCGACTACGGGGGCCGACCCTTCCTACGACATGATTGGAGACGTCACCATGCCAATGGCCAACGACGACGACGACACCGCGGGTCTGGGCGCCTACTGGGACGACTTCAAGACGGGCCCCACCTTTGGCATTGTCTCGGAGCCGTTCTTCAACTACGATGCCACCCTGTACTTTTACCTCACTTCCAAGCCCGCGGACACGGTGCTGGTCACCATTGTGTCCTCGGCGCCGACGGAAGCGGTGTCCGCAGTGCAAGTGGCGGCGATTGGTCCTTCGGACTGGGACCGTCCTGACTTTGCGCTCATTTCCGGCCTGGATGATGCCGTGCTCGACGGGACCCAGAACTTCACCATCACCCTGAGCGTGGTTTACAGCGGCGACAGCAATTACGGCACCGCCGCGGAGAATGCGGACGGTGTGAGCGGGCGGTTCGAGCTGGCGATGCCTGGCTACGCCCTCGATGACCCTACGGACGTGTCGGCTACGCAGTGCACCTTGGGCGCATTCGGCATCTTCTCGACCTCGTCTTCGACCTGTGCCAAGTGCCCCGCTGGCGAGTACGCCGAGACCGGTGGAGACAAGCTGGCGTGCCGCCAGTGCCCACCGGGCACCTTCGGTTACACCACGGGGGCGCAGGCGTTCACCATCTCCAAGGACTTTTACGGTGATTTGCTGCCGCCCGGCTGCTTGCCCTGCCCTAACGGGACGTACGCGAGCGGCTACGGCTCGAGCGAATGCACCCCATGCCCCGACGGTAAAGTGTGCTGGCCGCTGGCGACGGTGACTCCCAAGAACGAGAAGCCGTGGGAGCAGTGGGCGTCGTCGTTCGACCGCCGCTGGACCCAGGTCACCGCCGAAACCTTCAGCGCTGCGAAGATGGACTTCTTCGGGGAGAGCGTTCAGATGAATCGGGACCAGTACGAGGCCTACCTGCTGGTGAACGGCTTCGCGGCGTGGTGCGTGGTGGCAGTGCTGCTGTTGCTGTTCTCGTACTTCGGCCCGCGCAAGTGGCGCGACGTCATGGTGCGCTGCCTCCGAGCCATGGACGTGTTCCCGCGCCACCACGCCACGGCTGCCAAGAACGAAGAGTACGCCGAGACGGCGTATGCGCCTTCGGCTCTGGGCGGGGTGGTCACGCTGGGCCTCTTCACCTTGGGCCTGCTGGCGACCTCCATCATGTTCCACATGTACGTGCACTTCAACACGGTGTCCACGTCGCAGTTGGACGTCTACAACACCTCGTTCGTGGAGAAGACCGCTGTGGACTTGTCCTTCAAGGTGACCTTCGTGGGCTTCTCGGGCTGTGACAACGCCACTTTCTTGCCGGATGGCATCAACACTGCTGATGGCGTGCCTTCGGAGAAGTCCCAGCCGAGCATGATTGCCACGGGGGTCAGCTACGAGTCGCGGGAAGTGGACTACATGTGCAACAACGGCGACCTGGAGATGGAGCTGACGCTGACGTCGCTGAAGGTGCTCACGGTGCCCAAGTTTACCTTCAAGGTGGCCCCCGAGTGCATTCCGTGCTTCGACAGCGGCGTTACTCCGGGCTACTACGAGAACGGCGTAGGCAACACAGTGCTCAACTGCCCGTCGTGCACCATTGCCTCGGCCCAAGCGTTCAAGTACGCCATCTCGGCCACCGCCAACTACCCGGGCGTCGACCGCTTGCATCTGCCAGACGACAACTTCGTAAATGGCTCCGAAGTGCCCGCGCGCCAAACTGACGTGTTCCGAGGAGAAGCCGCGACTGAGGTAGAAGTGAACTTGATGCCTGCAGACTACGAGAACCGGCAAACGGCGAAGCGCGAGAAGGCGTACCGGTTGGTGTACTCGGAGTCGAACCTCGGGGACACTCAGGGTTTCCACGGTGCTTATGACTTCTACGGGGCTTCCACGCAAACCGCGCCGGGCGTGTTCGAAGCGTGGGCGAAGGACGATCGATTCGTAGAAACTGGCGTGGTGAACCAGGTGGCGTTTGTGCTGGCGATGCCGTTGGCTTCGCACCGGGTCACGATTTTGGTCGACAACGCCGAGTCGTTCCTGGACTTGTGGGGCCAGGTGGGTGGCGTGCTCGGTTTGCTGGTGGCGATCTTCCTGCTGGCCTTGGCTTACGTCGAGCGGTCGTACGACGCCAAGGACCCGATTGGCAAAGTGGCGCTCGACGTGGCGGCGTGGTACGCCAAGAAGCGCTTCGAGTTCCAATCCAAGTGGGACCCGGAGCCCGAGACCTGGACCATGTCCAACATCAACAAAATGCAACGCCGCGAAGAGAAGCGAGAAGGCGGCGCGCGCAAGGTCGAGGACGCCGCCGTGGCCAACTTCAAGGACCTGTACAGCCGCAACGTGATTGGCGCAGCCGAGAGCGGCGGAGACGAGGAAGACAAGGAAGACTACGACCACGAAGTCAACGACTTCCACGGGCAGCTCTAAAGGAAGCGACCAGGATTCCATCTAGCAGCGGCGAGCTGGAGCATGGAAGCGCGTTTTCGGGAGGTCTTCCGAAAAGGGAAAGAGAGAGGGAGGTAAACAGAGAGAGAGAGAGAGAAACAGACAAAAGAAGAATACAACGGCGGTAAATAGAAGCCCCTGTTGTTTCGCTGCGGTTAACCCGCGTGGGACATCGGGGTAATCACCTGCGAAGGGCACTGCACTTGCATTTCCTTTGAAACTAGCTCATTAGCCAGCCATCAAAGATCAAAGCGGTACATGGAAACAGCAAACAGGCAAAGTAGTAGTAGTAGTAGTAGTAAACAGTAAACAGAAACATACTACGGAAACCTAGAACTATGGATATGGGATTAGAGACATAAGGCGGGCAACTGCAACAAGCCGAAGTAGAGGAGCACCTAGCTATAACTGGGACTGGGGCTGTTATATATATAAAATATAAACATCGCAATTAAATAATTAAATCTTCGATCTTGGGATTTTTAAAATTTAAACATAGAAGTGTAAGTTCAAAGGATTATGAGTGAGCGGACTAGATAAACCAATATCAAGCTCATGGAAATGAGTTACACCTCAAGAGGAGTAGCTGAGGTTATATCCGCCCACCATTCCGGCCGCGCGTATGCAGCTGGAACGGCAACCCCATGGCTACTGCGCTGCCCGTCACGGTAAGCTCCAGGTCTTGCGACATCAACATTTGCGCTACGCGTTAAGGGATATCGGTAACGCTGCACAGGTGAGTCGTCTGGCACCATTGTGGACGGCTCCCAGCCACCAAAATCCCCTCTCGCAAAGGCAGCGGCATATCCCGGGGCTGTCGCCACTTCGCCGTCGTCTCTTCTCGTGGCCACCGCTGCCCGACCGTAGGCCGTCGTTGGCACTGCCACCGGCGGGCGATTTTGACGACCAGTAGCTGTGGTGGTAGGGCGGCGTGGCAGGGCCACTTTCCGCGTGTTGGTGCCATAACAGACGGCACCTGGCACGGCAGGTTTCCGATGCGATAGCGACCGCGCAGAGGAGGCAATAGCGCCCGAGCCAACCCCACTGGTGGTGACGCCATCGCCTCGAGCAGCTGCTCCTGCTCCTCTTACAGGGCCTTTGTCATTGCCGTCCGGTTCTCGCCAAGCTTGCTCGCGGTCAACGTCCAAGAGCCGCATCGACAAGTCGTCGCAACCGGTGCGTTGGTTCCAACCTCCAGGCGTTGCCTTTCCCGCTGGCGTGCCATCAGCTTGCCTGCGCGATGACGCGTGCGCACTGCCTGGCCGCACTCGGTAAGCGATTTCGCGCTTTGCCACACCGCTGCTATCAACACGCGCACCTGCAGACGCTGGGCGAGGGCGAAGAGGTCTCTGGTCCAGCGGAGTTGACGCAGCCAAGGCTGGCTCCGGTGAAAATGGAACACCGCAGCGGCGGTCTCTGACTGGAGGAGTTTGGGGTTCGCTGTCTCGACTTGGTCTCGGCCGTGCCACCGGCTGATTGAATAAGAACAACAAAAAGAAATGCAAAGAAAAACACATTAATGTTTACCTCTAGTATCATCCCTATATGATGTTTTGAAGGTCACTGCCTGAAAGGTTACGAATGGTACCGTTCTTATCAGTGGTGCTCCGCCGCTCTGGTCGGCGACAAAAAATGAACCATTGTCGCGCGCCGGCAGCAACGTCCTGGCTTTCCCATTCAACTTCGACGAGGACGTCGGCGATTTCAAAGCATTCGGAGACTTGGGTGAATGATTGAGCGTGGGTCGGCGCTCTGGAGAGCTCCCAGCGCGTGCGTGTCGGCCTCCCGAGTGCGGTTCAGGCTTCGTGTCTAGCAGTTCAAAACCCGGCGTGATAGTTTTCCGCAGTATGAGAAGAGTGGGGTCCACCTTTGGTGGAGGCATTTCCTTAGCAGCATCAGCAGCTTCTCTTCGCGGCATCTTATTTATAACGGGTCAACAGGTCTTAACGTCTCAACGTCTCAACGACTCAACAACTCAACATGTCAACATGTCAACGGTGTTTGAGAACACAAGAACGTGATTCTTGAATCTACAATCTACACCGACAAACACGCGGTAAAAATGAGAGAGTCGTGGCTCGTGGCTCGTGTCTCCTATCCACAATGATGGATCCATATCTTACGAAATATCTCTCGTGAGCTCCGCTTAATAGACTGCAGACTAAGGTCACACTTTAACAATTTACTATACATAGAGTTGACATTTAGATACTTACTTACTACACGATCGACTGAAATTATATTTTCATGTCACACTTGGGTCGATGAATGTCGGAGTGACACTGCAAGACCTTTGATGGCAAGCTTCAGCATATTATGAGAGGCACTTTCAACAAAAAAGATGGTGCACTTCGCCGGTTCGCTTTCGCGTTAGGCTCACAGCGCTGGTTTCGACTAGTTCCGGTGGTGACAGCTGTCGTAATCAGTGTGTTTGCGTTATTTGAGATTTACGACACCTTCTTCGACTTCAGGCTAGGCCAAGCCCATGGCCTCCTTAGCGTGGGTGCTGTGAAGCTAGCTACTGCAATCAGCGAGCTCCAAGCTGAGGCAGCAATCGTTCTTGACGATGAAGAAGATTCTTTGACTCATGCCAACGCTGACATCAACAGTAATCCTACGTCGGAAGGCGCGTTGCGGCGTTCAGGCTCCAGCATCAACGGGGGCGCTGCCAATTTACTGCCCCCAACTAGCCCATCGACCGAGCAATCATCACATCAATTACAACGGCGGCAATCTTATTTGTCTCGTGACCGAACTAGAGGTACCAAAATGCGGGCGTTCCTCGTTGGGCGGCGGACCACGATGGTAGCTTGTGCGTTTGCCCTAGTCGCTTGCGTTGTCGAAGTAGTAAGAGACTTGAAAGCGCCTGGCCGAGGGCGGCACGGGGCTGCGTTGCTCACTTTGTCAGAGCTCGTCAATCACTGGTGCCGCCTGTTCCCTGCCCAGGTCGGAGAAATCGGCGACCTCTCAGGCAGCCGCGTAGCTTTAGCGCTCTTGCGGCGCCGTGTAGCCAGCATGTGTGCAGCTGTGCCCGCTGCTTTGTATGCGGGGGAGGAAGTGCTGGCAGCCGACTGGCGGCATCCTGGCGCGCACCACGCTGCTGCTGTTCTCGCCGTTGCTCAATTCTCAGAGAACTTGTACCGGGCTTGCTTAGCCGTAGGTGTACCGCGCGTTGCAGCCCCGCGCGTTCAGATCGTTTAAAGAGCACTAATCCATGCGCCTTAAATGGAACGTGGGACTTTCGAGATACCGCAATTTCCACGCTCATGTTTATGCTGCTTGCATTTCCACGAAGCCGGTTGAAAATTTGCTTTGACTTCAAGTTTCAATGAGGTCTTTTTGTTATGGAAAAGGAGAAGGGGGCCTTGATGCGTTGAAATTGGGTGTCTTGTTATTTCTCACTTCCTAATACACATTTATTTGGTGCATGTTATTATAAAAACGCCCCTTTTCCTTGCTATTGCCACATGTCATAAATCTTGGCCTTATAAACCACCCGCATAAGAACTCAATTCAAGCCTATAGCGCTGAAGCTGAAGCATACTTTAGACTTTAGTCTTTCCTTGCTATTGCGATTGCCACATGTCATAAATCTAGGCCTTACAAACTACCCGCATAAGAACTCAATTTAAGCCTATAGCGCTGAAGCGTTAGACTTTAGACTTTGGTATTTCCTTGCTATTGCCACATGTCATAAATCTAGGCCTTACAAACTACCCGCATAAGAACTCAATTCAAGCCCATAGCGCTGAAGCGCTGGACTTTAGACTTTAGCCTTCAGAGAACCTTGCGAGCTCGGGCCTCGGGCGATAAGAGAAAGGTACACTTCGCAGTGTGCTTCGAAATGAACTATATTTATCATGGACAAATGGGCCATATCTACTTTAGTTGCTTCTGAAATCTAAACGAGCTCGGTAGGGCAACAGGTAGCAATACGGCGAGGGAAACAATAAGTCCAGCCCAAGCGACCAAGCCCAAGCGAAATACCTCCATATTATTTCATATTTTTTGAAAGACACGGCGCTAATTGTTTATGTTCATGTGAATGCAGGGGGGTTTGGGGTCTCCTTCCCAGTCTTTCCAGTTCCCAGGTCGACACTAATAGCTAGCGCTATGGAACTTGAAACACAATAATTAATTCGAATCAAAGTTCGAAGTAAGAATTAAAATGAAAATCGAAATAAACACAAACACAAGAGACAAAAGGACCCCGCACCGTGAGGGGCAAGACCTTAGCAGTGGTAAACATTAAGAACCAAGGAACCTTCCATGAAGTGATTAAAGGTACTTAGCCAAGCAAAGCGCGTATGAAGTGTAGGCTTAACACAAGAACTATTTTGCGTATCTATTGAAAAGTAGCAAGTCCACTGAAGGTACACAATGGCTGCCTTCTCGAAAGCACTCAAATCAGTTTGCTGATGAGGTGCGCGTATTTCGCTTTTGAACGGTAGTTCGAGGCATTTCTGTCAATTTTTGGGGTTCGCGTGCGTTGCTATAATTTTCTCCAACTACCCATGGGTGTGCCAGCACTTGAGCGCACGTAGGCCGTCTCTCAGGAGTTGATGATAAAAGCTTGTTGATGATGTCCTTGCAGGGTGCAGAGAGGCTATTCCAGCGGTGCGGTTCACAAAATTTACCATTGATTCGATCGCGATGTGTAATACCATGGGAAGGAGGGCATTTAAAAAGCATAGTGAAGAGCGTTGCTCCAAGGCGGTAGATGTCTCCCGAAAACGTCGCTGCATTCGCTGAACCAGAAACAACTTCCGGAGGAGAGTACATGTCTTCAATCGCACCAGAGTGCTCCACATAGCTCGCACGCCGCAGAAAGCAAGCACAACCGAAGTCAATTAACTTGAGAACTGGAGCACTATTGTTGTCAAATTTTGGCAGCACCACCATGGCATTGTCGGGCTGGATTCACACGCAACAAAATAATTGTGAGCACAACAAAATAATAGTGAGCACCGAGTATTATTCAAAAGCGCTAACAAATTTTGAACGGACAAATCTTAGACTCGATCCAATTATAGTATTTGCCTTAATATCGCCATGGATCACATCTTGTTCATGCAAGTGCGCTATTGCAGTCACTAGCTGCTTAAACAGCCCGCGTGCTTCTGCCTCCAATATATCCGTGCCGCTTCGCTCAGCGCAGATGAAATCGAACAAATCTACGCCTCGAGTGTGTTCACTTTTTCCCACGTGCTCCATGAGAACAAAAATGTAGCTTTCCGTCTCGATTACTTTCTCGTACTGCACAATGTTAGGGTGGCCACGGCCAATACCTTGATTCGTAATCAGCTCCGTCGTAATTTCTCTCGCAATATCTTTGTCCCTAATTGAAAGGTCATATCGCTTCATCACAAATTCTTGGCCACTTGAAAGTGATTTCACGGTATATGAGCCACGACGGCATTGATCTTCTCCAAACATTTTCTTAACCACAGCGTACATATCGGCTCCAGCAGCTCCGCCCAGGCTTCCAAAAATTGCTCCTCCTTGAACGGCGAGGCCGGTTGACGCACCTTCTGAAGAATACTTGCCCTGGCCAAAATGCAAGCACTGCTGCATCATGGCAAACCTCTCGCTTTGCGCCGTGTATTCTGAGAGTTTTTCTTCCATGTACCTCTTCAAAGATGCAACATCATTCTTTGCGTCTGCAGCCTCAGACGCTTTACGCTTCAGTCTCTCCTCAACCTCGTGCAAACGAGCAGCGACAGCAGCTGCTGTACAAGCTTTTTCGGCTGCAGATGCCTCCTTAGCCGACTTCGACGAGGCTAAAGCAATTTCTTCGCGAAGAAATTCCCTTTCATCTTCTAGACTTTTCTTTTCTTTCTCAATTCCTTCCAATAATTTGTTTTTAGTCTGTAGACCTTGTTCCAACTGTTTCATGGAGCGCCTGAATAGAACAGAGAGAACAATAAAGCTTGAGAAGGGAAGTAGATTAGTTGAGTAGTATCTCATGAATCATGCTCACGCTGTCTTGAAAGCCTCAGAGTAAAGCAAGAAAATCGTGTACGCGCCAGCTAGCCCCAGAAAACAAACGATATTCCAGATCATGTCGTGGTTGTCACCCCCGAGCAACTTAAGCTCATCAGACGCGCCAGGAAGCTCATCGTACACGTCAAACATGTCTTTGAGCTCTGCGTCGTCAAAAGAACCATCGCTGTCAACATCAAATGACGCGACCAAATGCGCAAAACACTCATTCGCTTTCTTGTCTCTGACCGAAGGGTGGGAGAAAGTTTTATGGAACCATTGGCCCACTTCCTTGGTGCTTAATTTTGCGTTTCCTGGAGCACGAGGCACAGAAAATTGAAGGCGCTAATTTATAATTTGAATTGCATGCAGGTAAATAAGCGGAATGCATGCGAAAGTACGATAATGTTATGCAACAAGACGAGTAAACGCTTTACTACTAACTCGCAGTGTTCGGCGATGCTGAACTGGTTATCAACTTGAATTTTTATGATGCTACACGTTCAATAGCACAACGGTAGGAGAGTCGCACGCAAGAAGTATCACATCGGAAAGCCAATGTGACATGAATGTAATCTAAGCTTGATGCTAGTCAAGCTCCAGTTCTAGATTAATACCGTCGGTGTCGAAGCGAGATCGAAAGTCTTTCAAAGCTACCTCGCGGTCTCGGCCCATCTTGGCCGATAACAGGAGAAGACATTAAAAAATGACACCGAGCAGTGAGCTTAAGAATTGAATGCGTGAGATCGGCGCCATTGTGGTAAGGTTTTGCGATAAATGTTAGATGGCTCGGCGCCACTGTAGGATGTTTTTGCCGTAGGTCAGTTCACCGCTTCACCGCTTCACCACTTCACCACGCCACCACGCCACAACACCGCATCGCACACCGCACACCGCCACACCGCACACCGCACACGCCAAAAAATGTTTACACGCCACAACTCTGTGCGATACCCCCTGTACTTCACCGATCTTCCGACTTCGGACTTCCAGCTAGCAGCTCCAGCATCGGGCATCCAACAGTCCGACTATGTCAATGATATGTCATCGTTAGCCTCAAAGCTAACACCTACAGCACCTGCATCTATAATTGCAGAGGCAGATGCTGGTTTAAAGACGTCTCTAGATACTCAGAAGAGCTGCATGATGCTGCAGCTGGAGCATCTGTGGACTATTTTTTGTTGACGTCGATGAACTTTTCATCAGATCCATTTTTGGCAGCTCTAAAGTGATGAAGAAGATTGTGCGGCACATGCAAGAATTGATATTTACCCTCCTGATATTAGGCTCGGCGAATCTTGTATCCGCGGTACGTTGGCGCTCTTGACAATGTGGCTTAGTGAAGATTCATCATCTTCGAATATGCTTTGGTCTATAGGAGGATGAACCAGGGAGCGAAAAATTCAGGAAGGGCGGACGGAGAAAGAAGATTGACTACAGCAACCTAGTCGAGCACAGCCGCGTGGTAATGTGCAATTCTCGACATGCTCGTGCGACTGACATTGAACGAATAACTTATACCTTACCTAGGTGAATGGAACTGTTCCCAGCATGCCGTTCTGCACATGTGTTGACGTCTCAAAACCTACATTACGACCACTGAGATGGCTTCACATTCCGAAATGCGGGACATCTTTGGGCGTGGCTCTCCTTTATTATGGCTTCATGAATGTAAGCATATCAATTTTTGCCTCTATAATCGATAGGCATGTCAAATAAGTCACAATTCTCCATCTATAATTATCTCCCTGAAGGTTCCCGAGTCTCTTGAGGTTCGAATCGCACACGGCCGCGTTGACGCACGTGTCCCGCCAGGTTCCGCGAGTACATTCGAATACTGGCAGGATTGTGTTCGCCAGGGTGCTTTCATTAGCAATGGTGGCAATATTGGATCCCATGAAGGCCTGAATTCAAGGTTACCATGGGATGGTGGCCTCAGCAAGGTTTAGCAGCCCTCGCATGCAATCACTTTTTAAGCAACGTTTTACACTTTTGTACTTCGTATATGAATAGGGTCGCACAGTCGCCTTCTTCCGAATGCCAGAGCAGCGTCTCATTAGCGCATTCTGGCATGCCCTTCATGCTGACGGCATGACTCATGCTTCGCACAAAGATATGCATTCGGCCATTTACGACCACAAGCGTAAGATAAGTCGCTGGCGCGTACGCGTGGCAAACATTTCGCTGTCAACTTTACAAAAGCAGATTCCATCCGAGATATTCCCCGAGTATCGTGAAGCGCTGTCCATTTACTTTCATTGGCCAGGCGTCCAGGTCTCAAGATTCAGATTTGACTGCCATAGTTGTCTCTCAACTCTAAACATGCACACCTTGGTATCGAACAGGGTTGCATGACCAAAATGGTAATGGGCTATCGCTGCGGAGAAAACGTTACCATGCCATCAAAAGACTTGTCAAGCGTTAAGGAGCGTATCAGCAACCATTTTGCCTTCATCGGAATCACTGAGGTACACCCAAAGTTCAAAATAATGTTACTTTGTTGTGAGGATTTCTCCTCATTTTTTGGGCAATCTGCAGGAATGGGATGCATCTATTTGCTTGTTTCATCAAATGCTTGGGGGCAAAGCAAGAGAAGCTGAATTCGTGAACTTCCGCGCAGGAAGAATAAAGCGTGACAAGGTACTTGATCTGGCTACCTGCAACCTCTATCATTCCACGTTGTTCTTTACATGCGCGGTCAACTGTTGTCTAACACTTTGATGAAAATAACTGTCGAACTTGAAGGATCCCGGAACTACATCTCAATCAAGCTTAAAGTACGACGCCTCAGTTCTGAATGGAATGAAAGATTTTCTCGACGAAAACACATATCAGATGGCTTCGCAGATGTTTCACTCAAATACGGATAAGCATTCGGCCTGTCCTGATCGACGAAGGGATAAACTCGTACTGAAGTAGCCAATTGAAGACAAATCTAATTCGAAAAAATAACCATGGATATAGGTGAATGTCTTAAGTCATACGCCGCGCTGGCTGTGCTTTTTCTCCGCAAACGTACTCACAACATTTTGCGTCGTAAAGAGACAAAAGCAATTGGGCTAATTTAGAGTTAAATGTAACGTGGAAGTGGAAAGTGGAAGTGACTAAATGCCCAATGCCCCAAAACCAATGCCTCAAAAACATCATTCTCAAGTGTAGTAGCTACTTAATTGCGCGGCTACTGGCTTTGTTTTCGCCCCTTGAACTCGCTCGTTGCTGTATATAATATATTCGTGCCTTCTAATTTAATTCCCATGTTAATAGTAAATAGATGTTATATGTTATATGTTAGCTAATTCTTTTTTTTGTCTCGAGGACCATTCTTTAATCCAACAAGATTGCGCACACCTATGATTCAATTCGCCTGCCTTTTGGTAGGATTCCCGTCCTACAAGGTGCCAAAGGAAGGCTCAAAACATCTTCTTTGATTTCACCTGAGCTAACGTCGGCACCCGACATCACTGATGTGGTCGAGGGATATTGCTCGAGAAGGGACGCGTGGAGCAAATGGTCGAGCTTGGGGCCCTTGATCAAAATCTGATCGTCATAAAGTTCGACAGCCCCAAAGCACTCTCCGTCACGTCCTCGATTCAATGGAGACTGCAGAGTTACGTAGTAGGTGCCGACCTCGGTGCCTCCCTTGGGTCCATCTTTATCCGCGACGCTTTTCTGCGCTGCACTGCTGCCATGATTAGTAGAAGAGATGGCCGACTGCGCAAAGCCGCCTTCGTGGTCATGGCCTGCGAGGACTAAGGCCACGGTGCCGCAGCTGTTTTCGATCAGCTCAAGCGCTTTGTCGTAGTCCCAGGCCATAGTCGTGCCCTCGCAGGACTCCGGGTGTATCACCACGTGAGACAGCACCACAATCTAGTATAAAAAGTAGGCCAAAAGGTGCACGAAAAATGGATTAAAAATTTAAAAATGGAAACACAGGAGAAAATTCGGAAAGGACAATACTGAAATATGCTCAAATGTTGGAAATGAATCGACAAAGACACGCACCCTTTCGTTGTCTGCAATTGCCTCAGCGATTTGTGATTTCAGCCATGCCAACTGCTCTTTTCCGTAGCCGCCATTGTCTGTTAGTCAACAGGCAGCAAAAATGTCATTTGTCAGATCAAGAAATGTGCGACGACCATGAGAGGAATTAGACTATGCTATACCCTGCTCGTATGCATGCACACGCTACCCCGTGTCTTTCTCGGCTTCAGAGCAAGCTCCGAAGGTTCAGAGAGGGAGATAGCAAGTAATCGTGTAATTGCATGAACAGAGGAAAGCAGCCAGAGGTAACGAATTAACGAGGATTGAGCCCACTCACATGGCACGAAGCGGCAGTTCTTTCCCTCGAGGCCGTCGAACCATTTCGCGCCATTTGCCTTTGCTTCAGGCGTCATATTAGGGTTGTGGGCCTCCAAAATCGTCTGCCCTCGCGACTGACTTTCTGCGCCAGTGTTGGGTATCACAGCGTCCTGTGTGAGGAGGCAGGCAGGAAATTAAGATCGGATAACAACAGAATAGTGCGGGCGCAGAGGTTGACAGAGGAAGACCGCGGTAAAATAAATTACCAAAAAGACTCAAACTCAGACTAGCATTTACCTGATAGGCGTCAAGCACTAGAACGCGCCAGCCTTTGCATGGGCGCGTGTGATAAAACTCCCTTTCAACGCCAGCCGGGTGCCCTCCTCCTCGCCTAGTGTTCAGCTCGCGCGCAAGCGTTGGTCGGTCGAAATTGTAAAGCTCGTGGTTGCCAATCAGGTTCAAGTAATCTACCGGAAGCCGGCTCAATTTTGCCAACACAGACGCCAAATCAGTGGCGCTCGTGTGGGTCTTCGTCGCGCATTGGCCATCGATGACGTCACCGAGCTGCGCCACGAACCCGACTTTCTGCGCTGCCCAATAAGCGACTGCTTTGTCGACCATCTCCAAGGCACCACGGTAGCGCCGCGTCTGTGTTTTCGCGTAGTTCTGGCCGTCCGCTAAGTTGGCGTACTGGATGTCGGCAACCACGCCGAACCGCACGAGAGGCGCCTGAGCGACCACAGAAAGGTTTTGTTGTGCTCCGTTAGAACTTCGACAACATTATACTAGCTAGCAAAGTGAAAGGAGGTCATGCAGAGGAATCCTAAAGCCAACCTTGACAGCTGGAGGTGCATTCTGTGCATTACTGTGCGAAAGCGCATTTGCAGTCACAGTGTACATTAGCGATCCCAAAGGCGCGGCGATCAAGCGATGCGGCATCGTCGGCACAAAACGTGAGAACAACTTCCTCGAAGTAACGAACCCTTCAACACTAGCTAACGCAGCGAAAAAGTACACGAGAGCGTAGAAAAGCTTAATCTGGCCTAAAATTGCACGTGAGGACACGTTTGAAATGTTTGCTATGTGTATGATTAACGCCTGATGAGTTGATGGCTAAACTAAGCTTATGTAGGCAGGCTTGAGCACTGTAGCCCACCACGTACGCGTAAAGAGAGAAAGTAGTGTGATGCGATGCGAGGAGCCGAGCAGGAGTGAAGCAGGAAGTCCAGTGAAGACACCGCGCCAACCAATGAAGACAAAGTACCCCCTCAGGGGTCTTGGTCGTCCTGTACAGTATAGTGGGAACATGGACAAACTGTAAAAAATGTGGCTTGGCTTTCGAGTGATACGAACGTAGTTGTCATCCACATTTCTCCACGAGTTGCTCGTAGCAACAACTTCTACGACTCTTCGCTTGTTTCTTGAGCCTACATCAACTTCTGAGAGTAGCTCTTGAAGTGCCTAGCAATTTTTGATAAGAGCACTACAACTTTTAGAATCGGAGTAGGTAGTTGTGCAATCGGGACAGCATGGCGTGCGCCGATTTCAAGGTCGACCTTGCGTCACGAACGTACAACATGTGCGAGTGCGGATACTTGAAAGATGACCATTCGGCGTTTGCGTCGTCTGCGGCATCTAGAGGTCGCTGGCCTGGTTTGAAGATGAAGACAGTTGAAGCATCTCTGTCAACGCAGAAGCACACCTCGCAGCCTTGTGATAATTTTTCAGTGGACCTTTTGGCAGTTTCTTCCGGATATTGCCATTGTGGACACCCCAAATCCGACCACGCTGCCGCTAGCATCCGATCAGGCAGCCCGAAGGTCCTTCGAGCGTCGACCAGCAAGGCTTCAGCACAGGCAGCAGCCCCAGTGAAGCGGATCATTCCAGGAACCACCAAGCTACAGCCCACGCCTACAGCCTCGGTCAAAGCCAAGCCCCAGGCGGCCGGTAGTGGGATTAGCTTGGGTCCATCAAGTGATAATGTAGAGTCATTATCATCGCCCACGCCTGATGTTACGCCATTAAAAGCAGCAAAGCCTAGCAAATCTGGATCGATGGCGTATGGTTCCCAGGAACTGATTTCTGCAGCTTTCGCTAAGGCAAAAGTGGAGGTAGAAAAGCGGACATCTGCGGTGTGCGCTTGTAACGATGACTCCAATACAGACGACGTCATGGAAACTAGTAGTGAAACTCAAAATAACTCGCGTTTTATTGGCCTGTCGAGGGCTCTTTCACCAAACTCGAGACCAAGAGCTCATTCCATGGGCCGCAGACTGCAGCCACTTTCTGAAACTGAGAGTGAAGAGAATGATGTTGCAGGCGCCACTGCAAATAATCCAAATGATACCACGAATTATGTTGGTCGCACAGAATCTGAACGAGTGAAAATGATTCAAGCTGAGCTTGCTTCGATGAGAGCTACGGCCGAGGAAGAAGTGAAAGCAACTAAAAAAGTGGAATCCGAACAACAGCGAATGCGACAACTTGAGGCCGCAAAACTCCGCAGAGAAATCAGGGCAAGCCGTGTTGAATATGAAGCTGCGTCAATGATTTTTTGGATGGACAGTGAAATGAAGTCTGCGCGCCAAGACCCTGGGGAAGGGTCAGATGGTAGGAGCTCAGGCCCGAGCTCAACTACTCCGAATCGAATCCGACGGCATTCCGCTTCAGGAGCCAGTGCACGTCTTTCTTTGCCGGCTGATTTGCCTGTTACATCTCCAGAGGTTCCTCGAAGGGGCAGGTCACTGAGCTTCACTAGTCCTCAGTCATCAGACTCGCCGCGAACACCCATGGGTGGTATTGCTGTTGGTCAATCGCCCAAATTTACAGTGGAAAAGAACGCAAAAATGGCACTGGACCTCCTAAGTGACGCAATCATTAGTCCTCATCAGCAAAGCTCAACCCAAGGTGCTGACACAGCAGTCACGGATCAGCATGATGAAGCTGAAGCACAAGTTGGTGTCAGCACGATGGATGAGTCTCGCAACGTTGCTCGGTCAGCATTTTCTGGCACCTCCCTCGAAAGAAAAGCATTCCGCGTGAACAATTCACCTCAAGCGCTCGAAGCTGCGAGGAAAGGTGCTCTTGAAATTATTGCAGCGAACCAATCCCTGGTATCGTACATGGCAACTGAGAGAATGCGAAACAAAGAAATTGCTGAGGCTCGTGCGAAATCTGAACCTAGAAGCATTCAAGCACAGCTGGAGTCAGAGCAAGAGATTGAGGAAGGAGACAGTGAAAATGACGATGCGACCAACGAGGCTGTAAGCGATATTGTCGATTCGAAGTTAATCAATGAGATATCGATGTCAAAGGAATTGAACGATGCTGGCTCGAATGACATCTATGCCAAATCGGCAGTGCGTTTGGCAGCCGATAAAGCTGTGCATGCCCGTGATGGCGATCAAGCCTCAGTCAATGACGCAGCAAATGATGAAGTGGCAGAAGAAGCTATCGTGGAAGCAAGCCTGCGCGACAAGTCTCCGCCTCCGTCGAACCCACATGCGGCTGCAAAAGATCCGTTGGATGATTGGCTTGCGATTGAAATGGAAGCGAAGCGGTTAGACCGCGAAGAAATCTTAGCACAGCGCGTTGCCCAGGAAGCCCGTGCGAAAGCCTTTGCGGAAGCTCACCGAGCGCGGAAACAAAAGAATCAACAGTCTACCGCTGCGACGCCTGCCTCGCAACCCACGGTGAATAGCGCGCCTGCGGGTGACCTTCCAGATGCAAAATCCAACGGACCTTTTGGCGAGGCCGTGTATACTGAAGCGTTGGCGAATGCGCAGTCCGCGATGCAGCGGCTTCGAACTAAGGCTGTACACGCCATGATGGACGGTTACGACGCTGCCAGCAGTATTGACATGCCTAGTAACCCTGCTCGCACCTTGCCGCTTTCCACCGATGACGTGGCATTTCTTGCGTTGAGCCCGTCCGCGCAAATGAGTGCGCTCCAGCTGTTGCCGACCTCTTCGTTTGCGCTTGACCCACTTTTGGGCTTATCTGCACCGCCTCCCCGTCGCACTACCAGTCGCTGGACGGATTCGCAGCCATCCGCCTGGCCGCCGCCACGCGACCGCGCTGCGTGCGTGTTGGCTCAAGAAGTAGCTGCCGGGAAGAGCCCACACCTAGACGGGTCTGCTGAGCAGCGAAAAGCTTTTGTAGCGGCCGCAACCTTAGAAGCGCTGCCTACTGCTGAGGCTGCTGCGCTACTGGTGGAGCTACGGCTGCGTGGCGACTACACCGATGTCCTGGGGGCCATGGGAACGGCGGGAGCGACAGCGCTTCGTGCTGAGTTGGCTGGCGGTGGCAAGACCAAGGCGCACCCATGGTTCAGCCTCACGCGCGCCAGCAACAAGCACCTGAAGAGCCAGCCGGGCCTCACTGCGAGCCGGCTAGTAGCCTGCCTGTCGCCTGCAGCTGTCGCCGCTTGGCTGCACACCATTGCGGTGCCTTCCGCGGCCAAAGTCCTGCTGGAATTCCATCGGCGACGCGCAGCCGGGCCCGTGCTCGACGCCCTCACTACAGGGGGATTGCCGAGCGGGGCAGCTGCACTGGTGTGCGCCAACCCTTCGTCGGAGCGCCCCACGCTCTTGCTCGCGATGCAAGCGGAACCGATGGCAGTGCTGCTGGCGCAACTCCCGGCTCAGGACCAGCAAGACGTGCTCGCGGCCACCGAAGCCCGCGTTGGGGAACTGCTACGGGACAGCGTGTCGGAGAGCGGCAGTAGCAGCAGCGGCATCAGCAAGAGCGATGGGAGCCTTCGGTACGATGAGCCACTTTGCGCTTCCCCAGTGTCACCAGGCGTAGATGATAAGTCTGATTCTAGTGATTCTGCGGCTGCGGCCTCAGCAACCAACGCAAGTGCCTCAGGGGGTCGTGTGCGGAGTGCTAGCCGCGGTCGCCGCAGAGAAAGGTCGCCGTCGAAACTGGCGAGTCGCATGGCACAGTTCGTGGCGCGCTCGCTTTCGCCCTCGCTCACTCAGCCACCGTCCCCGAAACTCCCACTTTCGCCGGGAAAAAGTCCTACTTCGCCATCTGTTCGAAGAAGCGGAATTGAGAACAGCTTGCCGAACTCGAGCAGCCTTGAGGTGCCTAAATTAAGCGATGTGAAGGCCAAAATAGACGAGCGGAAGAAGAAAGAGCCTACCAGATTGACGCAAGAACTCGTTCAAGAAAGAGAAGAAGAAAAAGAAGGCAAAGCAGCAGCAACTGCAACTGCAGCCACCACAGCCGCTGCTGCGGAAGACGCCCACCGAGTTCTGGTCAAGCAGGCTGAAGCAGCAGCAGCGGAGGCAGAGGCAGAAGCGTTGGCTTGTGAAGCGCTTGAAAAGGAAGCCAGCCAAGCGGCAGATTCGGCCTCCGCGGAAGCCTCAGCCGCGCTCGAAGCTGTTAAAGTTGAAGCAAACCGCTTGAGAATGGTAGCCGATGCAGCAGCGCAGGTGGCAGCAGCTGAACAGGCCGTTCGTGACAATGCTGCAGCTGAGAAGGCTGCTGCGGATAAGAAAGCATTTGAGGAGAAGGCAGCTGAGGAGAAGGCAGCGGCTGAGAAGGCAGCGGCTGAGAAGGCAGCGGCTGAGAAGAAGACAGCTGACGAGAAGGCAGCAGCTGAGAAGGCTGCAGCTGAGAAGGCTGCAGCTGAGAAGAAGGCTGCAGAAGAGAAGGCAGCGGCTGAGGCAAAGGCTGCAGAAGAGAAGGCAGCGGCTGAGGCAAAGGCTGCAGAAGAGAAGGCTGCTGAAGAGAAGGCTGCGGCTGAGAAGGCTGCTGCAGAGAAGAAGGCTGCAGAAGAGAAGGCAGCAGCCGAGAAGGCTGCAGCTGAGAAGAAGGCTGCTGAAGAGAAGGCAGCGGCTGTGGCAAAGGCTGCAGAAGAAAAGGCTGCAGAAGAGAAGGCTGCTGCAGAGATGAAGGCTGCAGAAGTGAAGGCTGCTGCAGAGATTAAGGCTGCAGAAGAGAAGGCAGCAGCAGCACAGGAGACAGCACGAGCGGAGATTCGAGCCGAAGTTGTGCGTCAGCGAGAAGCAAAGCGAGCCTCAATAAAAGCGAATGCTGACGCAGGCAGCGGTCGCAACAGCAGCGACAGCAGTTCGAGCAATCACAGCAACGAGCGTACTGGTAGCAGTTACGACACTTCAGCCCGAACGGCGGAATTGACAGCGCGCGTCATGGCAGAAGCCGTCTCAATCAACGCGAAAATCTCACCAGAAGCCAAGGTCACGTACACCCAAGAAGCACTGGCGCGCGTGTCGCCTGACCTCGCTGCTCTGTACGCGTCAGCCTCCAATGCCACCAACAACGGGCGACTTTCTGCGGGCCATCCTGCCAGTTCAAGCGCTCATTCATCGCCTGCTCTGGCGGAGAGCTTGAGCCCATTGAGTCCAGGAAACCCGCCAAGGCTCTGGGAAGGACCTCGACCTTTGCACCAACACAGAGAGGCGCCGACGATTGAGGTTGCTGACAAAGCAGCAACTCAAGCAGACATACCTGCAGGCACTGCAGAGATTGGAGACTCGAGTGAAGATGAAAGAGAAGAAGCTAATCTTGCAGCTGCCGCAGCCGCTGCTGCCGCAGAGGAAGCAGCGATGAACGCAAAAGCTGAGGCGCAACGAGCCATCAACAAAGCAGAAGTCAACAAGAGGCTAAATGGCGTGTTGTGCAGCAGTCCTCCGCCGCTTCTAATGCATCGGCCCAAAGCAACTGTGCCCACAGCAGCCAAAGAAGAGCGCACAGAGAGGCTACCTGGAAATACCACACCAATAGCTGCTGCTGCTGCTGCTGCTGCTGTCACCAGAGGTGATGATCCTGCACCTCAGTTCAAAAGCCCAGCCGATGCTGTCCCCTCTAGTGGGCAACAGCCACTGATGGTGCCTTACACTCCTCTTGAATCGCCTCCGCCTACCCCGTACACTCCAGCGATGCACACAACTCTTCGAGTGCATTCCATTTCACCTGCTGTGCGATCAAACCTTCAGCTTGACACGTTCTCACCGCTGAGTGCTGACAATGAGACTGCGCTACCTGCGAATGCCGGCGGTGCACCTCCCAAACCTCTCACTGACAGCCCCGAAGATGCTGCTGCTGCTACTTCAAGCCATCGGGCTGACGGTGCGGTGACTGCGAGCACAAGGAATAGTGGTGGTGGCGTGGGAACAGTCAGCAAAGCCAACGACATGCTATCACCTTTAACCATGGAGAGGGAGCGTGTTGCTCGAGTAAAGAAAGAAGTCTCACGCCTCAGTGGCCAACACCACATTGAGTCTCAACCACCTGCTTTGGCGATGCTGACAACCCCAGAAGAGAAGGAGACAGTTCCAGCAGTCCAGAGTCCGGCAATCCAGAGTCCAGCAGTCCAGAGTCCAGCAGGAGCAGGGAAGAGCAACACAGCATCCAGCGCCGCTTCAGATGAAGAAGTGCGAGCATCAGGACAGCACGGTATTGCTTCTGCGTTAAATGCGTTTTCAGCCAAGAGTCCAGGTAGTGATCAACAGCCGGTGATATTCAGGCCCAAGACGCAGTGGTCGCCTCCGCAGTCTCGTTCGCCCAGTACAGCAACTGAGAGCCGGCAAGAGCGCGCACGTGCGTTTGCGTTGCGGCGCCGTGCAGAAGACGAGGCCGCTGCGGAGGTCGCAATGAGAGATGCTGCTGTCTCAAATGAAAAAGCAGATCATGCGCATGAATTGGCAGTAGCAGCAGGAGCAGCATTTAATGCAGCAGTACTCAACGTACCACAACAGCAAAAGACTGCTTCAGGTTCAGGCAAGAAAAGCCCAGTCGAGGAAGTAGCCGAGAGAGCAGCCGCAGGGGTAGCCGCGGCGAAGCAACGAGCAGCTGAGCGGGAAGCGCGAGCAGCAGCGGTGGCTAGTGCAATGCAAAAGGCGGCAGAATTAGAAGAAAGTGCGTGGGCGAATGCCGAGGAATTGGTTTGTGATATTCCTAGCAGTATGGAAGGTGGAGTTGCTCCATTGCACTCGACATCGTCACCGCCGCAAACTCCTTCTTCTTCTTCTTTAGTGCACTCAAGCTCAAAATCAGTTGAGTCGATTTCAGCTGCTACAACGGTATCGACATCGCCCGCACTTGTTGGCATTGAATACAATTCAGAGGGTAATGAGCGCAGCAATGATGTAGGCAACAACGATTCGCCAACGTCAACCACCCGCAGCGAATCCAGTGCCTCGCCACCGCTTGAGCCACATGGAACTAATCATCGAGCACCCCATCCCCATTCGGTGACGTTTGACGTGTCTTTGTTTGATTGGTCGCTGGATTCTTTCGGCGTGCCTCAGCGCATCGTGTTCACGCGAGCGACTTCGAAAGCTCTGGGCTTGAGTCGGCGACAGGTGAGAATGACAAAGACACCACCACTAGGACTACTTGTACTACGTAGAGTAACTTTGGGAAATGCGTGCATCAGTAAAGTTAGGGCCTTTTACTGCTTATCCATGATTGTTTAGAAGATAAAGTTGCCCTGACCTTGCTTTGTGACTGTAATCGAAATTCTCTTTTCTTGCGCTCTCCTTACAACAGGTGCAAGTAGGCGCAGTGCGTGCAGGATCCGTGGTCGTGTCTACCACCATTCGAGGCCTCCCGAATCTCGAGGCCGCACATGCTGTGGTGCAACATGCGAAACGCACGCACACCCTATCCAAAGCTTTGCAGCGAGCTGGCTTAGGTCATGTGAAAGTATCAAGAACTCAAGTGATTGAGGAAGCAGAGGCGGGAGAAGAAGCGACACCTGAAAAGGAGTTGAATGAGCACTCGGCTACCGGACACGAGCACAGTAATAACCTAGACGCTTGTCCTCTCGACGAACCTCAGGCAGCAGTGAACATTCGCCATCAAACGCTACCACATGAATCATCTTCGCCGCCGCTGTATCATCTGTCGCCGGAAGGTCACTTGCCTGCTTCGTACAGCCCAGATGATCACACTGATAGTGGAGAGGCTAATCAGTCCAAGGACCGACTTCTCGCTGCTCAAAAAGCATCTGCTTTAGTAGCCGCTCGGCGCGCCAGTAAGGAAGCGCGTGCTTTAGTGGCACTGGATGCGCAAATGGCGGCGGCGGCTGGTGGTGTGGCCGCTGTAGAGGTAGCGGCGAATACTGCCGCCGCGTCATCTCAAACTGAAGTTGCTGCTTCATCTCCAGTTGAGGCGGCAAAGATTGGCGTGCTTATTGCACCCACCGGTGACGAGCAAAATATCAGAGAGACGCTTGCAACCACAGCCCACAGCAATGGGGGAAATGCTGCTGCACCTACCACCATCGCGCCAACAGTCATGGCTACTGCTGCGAGTGGCTCTCAAACAGTATCCGCAGAAACAAAAACGCGCGACATGCGAGAAGCAGTATTTGCGTTCGCAGCCACGGAAGTTTGGCACGTGGGCTTAGCAGCTGGCGACTCTGTGGAGGTGCGACTTTTGCGAAATGCTACATGTACTCTTACATGGAATTGCTGATGAGCTACAGCGCTACTTGCACATGTCCTGTAATGCGAGAATAAGCCATTCTGTGGTTTGTCTTCTAGAATATACACATTCCTGAAGTTTGCTCTTTCTGCCGTCTTCGACAGAAGTCTTTGGTGCACCACTCCTGTCTTTCGTGTTTTACTCGCTCTGAGCTCGTTTGGGCTAATTTATTCGTTCGTATCTTTGTGACAGGTGGTAGCGGACCCAGAAGACGGTTGGTGCGACGTGCTGACGTCATCTGGCGCCGCGGGGCTCGTTCCTACGGCCTACTTGTCGCAACCTGCGCCACCTGCCAATAACACCTCGTTGCCATCCTCTCAATCGCCGCGCAACACTGGCCACAACAGGGCCCCTTCTCCCTCACCAAGACCGCCGCCTTCTCCCAATTCCAGAACGACAGCAACAGCAGCAGCTCCGCGAAGAAAGGGCAGCAAAAACCGTGGCAAATCTCGTGCGGCCTTCCAAGCAGAAGTGATTGCGCCAAATCTCGGTGCCTTGACCCCTGTAATTGAAAACACGTCGGTTGCGAGTTCGGTGTCGGAGCCAAGCTTCTCACAAAAGAGCTCAGCTGGAGGTGGTGGAAGTCAAGTCGTTGATGACGTCATTACTTCACGTGATGATGGTGACGTGTCTAACGAAGCAGAGCCTTTGCTGTTGTCTTTATCACAGCCAGAATCACCGGCAACCATTGAGGACTCTTTACAATCGGCCTCACCTCAGTCAGAAGAAGACGATACTGCCGAGGGAGCAGGCACTGATAGTATCAGCACCCTCGATTTGGCCGATAACAGTCGCATATTGGCCGGTGCTGGGGTTGACTTCCCTGTGGTCGAAGCACGGTCAGCGGCGGTGGATCTCAGTGCCTCGCTTGCTATGGAGTTTGGAAGTGACACGCTTACAAATAATGCAACAGAAGAAGGGGAAGGAGAGGCTGAAATGGCTGCTCTCGAATCGAATGCGGGCACACTCACAGCAACGGCAAGTAGCAATGAAGCCCATGATGCATCTAATGACACATCTGAGCTCTTGAGTCCTCGGCGTCAAGCTTCCAAAGACCGACTTCTCGCTGCTCAGAAGGCATCTGCTTTAGTAGCCGCTCGGCGCGCTAGTAAGGAAGCGCGTGCTTTAGTGGCACTGGATGCTCAAATGGCGGCGGCGGCGGCTGGTGGTGGTGTGGCCGCTGTAGAGGTAGCGGCGAATACTGCCTCACCGGCTCCGGCTGACGTGGCTTCTTCACATTCTCCGGCTGAGGCGGTTGAAAACACAACGGGCGCTTCCGTTCATAGTGCTGCAGCAGTGCCTGAAACAGCGACAACGCGAACTCTTGAACCAACTGTGTTATCCCCTGGTAGTGTTGGGCCCTCCACTAGTAGGCGACGCCGGTCCCTGAGTCCGAAGCTCGCTGCGCGCATGGCATCATTTACCGGTAGCAGCAGCAGCAGCAGCAGCAGCAGTACAAGTGGCAGTGGCAGCAACGGCAGGAGTCGAAGCACCGGCAGTGGAAGTGTGAGGAGCAGCAGTAGTAGCACCAACATTTCGCAGCAAATTCCTCCTGCTCCTCATCCTAGAGGCTCAGGGCGAAGTGCCGCTGCTGGAGATGCTCCGAGCAGTGGTGCTAGCGTTACTGCTGCAGCATCAGCAATAGGAGCATCTAGTGTGCATGCAGGCCATGAGCTTTCTCCACGCTACGACTCCAGGAATATGGGTGCGACTTCAACAGTTGAGCTGCAACAGACTCATCCGCCTTCCTTGCAAATGCCGCCTCCACCGCAGCAAAATGCTGGCTCTCAGGTACTTCCGCCAGCGCCAGCACCAGCGCCGCAGTCGACATCTCCGTCGTCAGTTTTGATGCGGGCTGCGTCCTCGGCAGCTCGCTTTACACGTCGCGGGCGCAGTGCGAGTACCTCTGCCGTGGCAGCAGGAGCAGGTGGTGGTGGAAGTCGACGGAGCAGTGCCTCAGACAACCAGCAGCAAAGCAGCAACGATATACACACTAGAAACACTTCGTCTTCAAGTGCTGCTTCGTCTTCTCGATGGTGGCCATCGGCATCTGGTGTGTGGCGGCAGCAGAGGCAGCGCAGTTCGCCTCCTGTCACGCCCTCAGATGCCTCGTCGTCCCCCTTAAGTGCTTCGTCTCCTGACAGTGCTTATGCTTCTCCGAGATCAGAACCACCTCCGGCACCATCGTCGTCGTCGTCATTTTCTTCACCCCAATCTTCCACTTCCTTCTCGCCCTCCGAGCGCCGTCCCTTTGAGCGCACCTTTCCTCAGGATGCCAACAACAACACCACGGCTGTGCGCCGCCCACCGTGGGCTTTAGCCCTATCTGCCACTGCTCCATCACATGTAGACGAGGTTGTCCCAGCTTCCACTGCAGGTGTTGTCACTGCCACTCCTAACGCCGACACAATGATTGCTACTACTACTGGCAGTGGGCAATCTCTAGCTGCTCTGCAAAGTGCAGACGACGGAAGTAACACTGATGGCACTGCTGCATTGCCCGTCGAAGCCGACTCCATTAGTAGTAGTATAATGAATCAGCAGCAAGCACCAAGGCATCGTCGCATGGTATGGCCTACGCCTACGCCACCATTCTCGGCTTCGCTTGCTGACCGTGTTGCTTCTTCGCCAACTGTACCGTCGGCAGCTGCTCCTGCTGGAAACGCCTCGGCGCAGCCCTCGATTTTTAACCTGCTGTCGAGGGTGTTTCCATCGTTGAAGTTCCTGCGGCGGCTCGTTGCGCTGCTGTTGACGCTGGTGTTGTTGGCTTATCTTGGAGCAGCATCCATGGTGTGGTGCCCTGCTTTGCATTCAGTGGTGCTGGGCTGCTTTCAAGCACCTCCATGGTTCTTGGAGCTTATGGATGATAACGACAAGAACGTCTGGTTACGTTATGGTTCTCTTCAACTGTCTGGATCAAATGTCAACGAAAATGAACCCTCGTCAGGAGCTGTGCACGTAGGAATGCACTCGATGTTCGCTGGCCTGCCTTTTGCTCGAAGACTGGAGCTCACGACTCATGACGGTGAGCCTCTGTGGGCCTGGCACGCCTTGCCTGCGGCGGAAAATGCGCAAGAACGAGCTGCCCGAGTTCGTTTGAGTGGCCGCAAATGGCTTGAACCTTACACCAACAGCAGCAACAGCACTAATAGCACTAAGAAAAACAAAGATGGCAGCAGCAGAAGCAGCAGTCGGAAAAGGCGCAGCAGAGTTGGTGACGGCAAGAGCAGCAACGATGGTGTAGATTCGGAGAGTGCCTACTTCAACGCCGCACTTTCCTCTCATGGCCCTGTCGTGGTCTTCTTGCAAAGTCATGCCAAGGTGGGCTAAATTTAAAAAAAAGTGCTTTTTGGTTTTGCCCTTTCTGAACGCTCTATCTTTACTTGACTTGTCCTCTGAAAAATGCGCTCCCTTCATTCCTTCTCCTTGTTTCATGGAACACACATGAATATGACCTTTTTGGCAACATCTTAGGCGAAATGGGATCCTGTCGCGCATTGCGCCCAAGTCTCACAACACTTCGGAGCCCACTGCCTTCTGGTGGGCAATCGAGGCATGGCAGGCAATGTTGCTCGGAAATCTCAACTGTCCTCAAGCAGTCCTGCTGCTTCTGGAGTGAAAACCAATGTCTTCTCGCCGTCACCGCTATCGGCCAATTTTCCCTTCTTTTCAGAGCCCCACTGGTGGTGGCCTACCTCCGAAGCAGCGCTCGTGGCGGACGCGCGCGCCGCTGTGGAATGGTTGGTCTACGAGAAAGGGGTGGTGCCGAAGCGAGTCGTGCTCTGGGGCCACGGTCTCGGGAGCGGTGTTGCGGCTTCTCTGGCGCGGGAATGGAGTGATCCTGTCTTTCTTCCGCATCCAGTATCTTCACCTGCCACTAACAACGGCGGCAGCAGCAGCAGCATGAATTCTGGCGGGGCCCTCCCTGGGGGTGATGCGGAAGCAGCAGGCGGTGATTTAGGTGCTTTAGTGCTTGAGAGTGGGTTCAGCTCGCTCGCGGATTATTGGTCCAATCAGCACAGTGGGATTCTAGGATGGTGTCAATGGTTGCCTGCTTGCCACTCTAGACTTCTACCAGAGGCTCTCCACCAATCACCTTTCAAGCTGGCAACTGCAGATCACGTGGCAGCTCTTGTAGAACAAGGCGCGCATACGTCGGTAAGCAAGCAAATCAATGAAAATAAGACGTGGTGAAGCAATTTTTTTATCATATTCTTTATTAGGCATGCGTTGAATTAGAAAAGTCTACGGGTGCCAACACTATTTCTTGAGCTCGTATTTAACCGTGGACGCACGTGCTTGTTCGAACACGCAGGTGCTTTTGTTGCACGGAGACTTAGATCGTGAGGTGCCCGTAGAGCACTCTTTGCGCACACTTTCTGCTGCTCATCGTGCTCAGCACCAACCTGTTGATATCAGCATCATCAGCAGTAGTAGCAGCAGCAGTGATAGCAGTAACATTAGATCAATACCATTAAATGTAGAGCTAAAGCGTTTCCCAGGAGCAAGCCATTTCAACGTAGGGCTACAGCCGAGCTTCTTGAGCGAGATGCAAGCATTCTTCGAACGAGCAGGCTTTCAGACACTCACTAATTCTCCTGCTGCTGCTGCGCCTGCTGTGCTGGTCAACGGAAATGATGATTCAATTAACAACAACGTCGAGAGCCGTAAGATTGAGGATATAGAGACTCAATCATGCCCTGTGTGCGCCGAGCTACCACCTCCACCAGAGCCCTGTCCAGCACCTATCGAATGCCCCGCTCCTATCGAATGCCCAGCGCCGATTCAGTGCCCCGCTCCTATCAAATGCCCAGCCCCTATTGAATGCGCTGCTCCTGTGGAATGTCCAGCACCTATCGAATGCCCAGCACCTATCGAATGCCCAGCCCCTATTGAATGCCCCGCTCCTATCAAATGCCCAGCCCCTATTGAATGCGCTGCTCCTGTGGAATGTCCAGCACCTATCGAATGCCCCGCTCCTATCGAATGCCCAGCGCCTATTCAGTGCCCCGCTCCTATCGAATGCCCAGCCCCCATTGAATGCGCTGCTCCTGTGGAATGTCCAGCACCTATCGAATGCGCTGCTCCTATCGAATGTGCAACTTCTATTAAATTCCCAGCACCTATCGAATGCCCAGCCCCTATTGAATGCCCCGCTCCTAACGATTGCCCAGCGCCTGCGGAATGCCCGGCAGCCGAGTGTGGCACTTGGCCAAACAACAGTCTCGTATCCAATTCGTCCAGTGGTGACACTTCCTCGTGCTCGTGTGCTCCGTGCCCTTGTGATACCACAAGCACTTCAAGCAGCTCTTCTACTCCCACAGTTGACGAGACTGCACTCCAGAAAGCACCGTCATCTAGCTTTGAGAGCGAAAACTTCAGCTTGAATGCTACGGTAGAGTTGCTGCAATGCCGTCTCGCGCGAAAAGCAGGTGCTGTGGCGAAAAGCGCAAAACCGCTCGCTACGACAGCCGCTGCTCCGAAGAACGAAAATGAGAAAGGCACCCTAGCACCAAGGATTCGAAATGGCAACAGTGGTGGCAATGCCGATGGTGTTAGCAGGCCGGACTCGGTTCACGCCTCTGGAGCGAGGAACACAGGAATGACTGCGGAGGAAGCCCTCGTAATGAGCTGGTCAAACTTGCGATGGTCCCCTGAAAGTCTTGTATCGAATGCTTGATCACTTTTGTCTGCTTACTGCTAATCCTCATCCGAGATGATTTGTATCAAGGAAGATCAGGCAGCAGGCAGCTCACGAAGAGCGAAGGCCAGATCCGAATGGTAAGTGATAAGCACACCTAATATGAACAACGAGATGGTTTCTGGCTACAACTCTTGCTTCAGTATCTCTCAATTGTTTTTGTTATTGTATTGTCTTAGGTTTTTTTAAAAGGCGCATAATTCGACAGTTGTTAGCCGCATTCATCAAAGGTATTCCGCTTGGTACTTGAATTATCCGTGGGACTCTCGTTTGATCAAAGGCAGGCACAATGGAGGATTGATTTATTTTGGCAGCAGCTACAAGCATTGTCAGCACGA
>Ga0307931_1000338_pt1 | contig 28247 bp, 23 predicted proteins | sample OrgLakmetageno47_FD_201816 | JGI IMG/M metagenome (GOLD analysis project Ga0307931, IMG submission 201816) | Saline water microbial communities from Organic Lake, Antarctica - #47 | ecosystem: Environmental > Aquatic > Non-marine Saline and Alkaline > Saline | place: Antarctica: Organic Lake...
CTTCTCTTGATATTCCTTTTTTCCTTGCATTACTAAAGATAAGAATTTTCATCTTTTCAATGTTTATGAAATGCATCTATTTAAAAGAGAAAACAAGTTGTGCAACAGGCACATCTAGTATAGCAAATAGCCTCTAAGAGCTAAACCGAAATTTTAAAAATACCACCAAAACCTAATAGCAAATCAAAAAAGTGGACAAAACAAGACTGGAAGAACGAAATGATCCTTGTTGACGATGGAGGCATTTGCTATTGGGAGATGAAAGCTAATCTGGAAACAAACCAATATTTTGAATTGTATAACAATGGTCCTGGGTGAAATGAAGGGATGCGATTAATGAAAATATTAGATGAGTAGAATTATAAAAATTTGGACTGACTTAGAAGAACTTACAACAGATGCTCAAGTTTTAAATTATTGGGACAAACGACAGTCAAGAATTTTGAAAGACCTTGAAGTTGCTAATACAGATTTTGATACCATTACTAACATTATTCATCGATTAGCAAAATCCCTAAACCATAAAGAAAAATATTCTGCAACTTTCTACTTGTACAAAGCAGGTTATGAACCAATAGAACATAAATTTACTCAATCTGATCAATTAAACGAAGTCAAATATGAGCTTGGACGAGGACTCCATCACAACAAAAAATACAAGCATTCTAAAAAACTTTTCAACGAATTGGCCGCTAGCAATTTTGATACAAGAAGAATTGATGGCTGGTGGGATCAAACAGTTTATGCAAGCACGAGAGAAAGACTTTGGATCAAAACAGACATCCTACCAAAAGTTGGTCGATTGGCGATTATAGTCGCTTATATCATTGTCGGAATTAAAACAGAAGAGTTTGTGATCTCGACCACTGTTTTTATCATTTTGTTTGAACTATACCAAGCTTGGTGGTATCAATACAAGGTTTCAAATTTTTTAAATGAGTTTAAAGCTTTACCTGAGACAGCACAGGTTAAAAAGAGTATAAAGAAAAAGATACTTTTAGAGCTTGGTATTTCTTTATTGTTCTATCCCATTTACTTCTTGAACCAAGGATTATTACTCCCATTGATTTTAATTTTAGTTATCTATTTTCAGGCTTTTCATTTTGGACTTAATAATTACTATTTACCAAAACTTGTTGCGGATTTAAATAGGAAAACACAGCACACCAAAACTAACTAACTATTAGCTATGAGTGATTTTATTGTTATCGTTGTATTGGAAATTATCATGAACTTTATTGGGGCCTTGGTCCGTTGGATATTCAAAAACATTTACCGTTTATTTACTAACAGACCTTACCTAAGCTTCAGAAAACTACTAAAGGATCCTCGAAAACCAGATGTATTAGACTCCCATGCGCACCTGTCAAATAATGTTGTTATTGGGATACTCTCTAGTATCGTCATCGTATTTCTAATCATCCAGCTGACTTAAATATTGTTGTTTTATTTAAGAGGCACACAACATCAAATATAAATCGCTCTAACAACGGCTTTTTCATTTACCATTGCAAAATTAGCAATGGCTCTTCAATAACGGATATATACACACAAATAGACTTCTAGACGACATTTCAATGGCTATCAATGGCTTCTTCAATGGCTTTACCGAGAAGCCATTGCGAAAATTTTCAATGGCTCCAGCAATGGTAAATCAATGGCTTTTCAAATAAACCTTACGAAACCATGAACGGTAAAATCAACGGCTTTTATTTTCACCGTTGCAAAATTAGCAAAGGGATATATTTAATAAAACATACAAAAGTCCTGTAACGTTTATATATAAACTTATATTTTTATACTCATATAACTAGTTAGGCAATATTAAAGATGAAAAATATAGATAAATTAAAAAAAATTGTTGACGACACTAAAACTTATATCTATGAATTACCCTATAAGGAAAATGATGTAAGAAAAGCATACTTTGAAAACTTATATTCAATATTAAATCAATTCTATCTTGGAAAAGTTTATTTCGAAATTAGCAAACAAATAAAAGAAGGTAAAATCAAGTTTGACTCAGATATTATAGACTTAAAACCTCACATCATGAGAGTCTACGAAATGGCAGATCATCACTTATTAGTTAATAGTTATCATAATGAACTGAATCGAAAAATATTTGTTGATACTTTTACAAATTTCGAAGTTACAATTGATTTATGTTTTAATGAATTAAAAAATGATAATGCCATAAAAAAGATTGTTTCAGATATCAATAACAGCTTTTAAAATTGACTAAAAATCAATCTCACTCAGAAGAAATTTTGGAACTACTAATAAAAAGTACATTCATTCCATTAATAAGAAAATTTAAATTTTTAGCTAAATTTAAGACAAGCTGTTACGGTGAAAATTATGTAGATGATGTGAAATTTATTGAGTTTTGTGCTAAACTCAGAAATTGCGTTCTTCATTCGGGTGGGTTCTATAAAGGAAAAGATTTTGAATACGAATTTGAAAATATTAGATTTATTTTTAATGACAATGAATTCTTAGAAATGAAAGGTGAAAACAATTATGTTTTTTTAAAATTAAACGAAAGAATAACTAACATAACACTTAGAGTTTTTGAGTGTATAAAAGAGGTAAAAAACTTAAAATATCCTGACGATGGATTTTAAAAAAATTGCCTGACACAATGTATATTCAATGGCGAGGTTTAGGAGCTGAAACGAAAGGTTTTGGATTTATTTTCTAACTTTATGATTGAAAAAATAAGGGCTGCACTTTTTTGGTCGCCACTGAAATATACACGAACCGTTGTAAGTAATGATAAAGACAATATGAATATCAAGGGATTATCAATTATTGCGTTTTTTTGCCTTGCAACTATTTTGGTTATAGACTTTACAACAATCAAAATTCCCGAGTTGATTGAGGGAACTGCAGATAGAGCAGAAACTTTGATTTATACTTTGTGCATTTCATACATTGCTAGTTATATATTCTATTTCCTTAATGTTTATTTGAAAGAAAAGAAAGAGAGGGACTCAATTCTTCCTTTAATTGCTAATGCGTAATATCTATTATAGTCAATAATCAGTCAATAATAAATGCTTTAAAACAACAACCTATAAATAGTTCTCTTAAAGACTTACCGACAAAAGAAGAATTCAAACAGTTGCTTAAAAATGTCGACCCAAAACAAAACGCTCCAATGTTCTTTAAAGACAAATCGTGGTTTTATCTATTTCAAAACAGAAGAGATAGTACATTAAAATATATAGACAAGATATTTGCTTCTGGAAAACACGTAGATGAGAAGTTGAGAGTGATTTTATTAAAAATGCAATCTTCATTATATCTTAGAGAAAATTATGCTTTCAATTCTTATAATTACGAGAAGAATAACCTAGCGGATTACAGTACAGTTTTCTATAATTATTTTGAACTTATTCAAGAGTTAAAGAATTTATATGATAAAAATCTGAAGAAGTATTATCACAGAAATTTACCAGACAAAGAACATGTGCTGATTCCAATAGGGAAAGACAAGTACAAGCTTAAAACGCTATATCGAAAATAAAAAATATGCTTATAACATCATCTAAGACTCAAAGTCTCATACGCAGATTCTTGGTAACGGCTCGAAGGCTTAGCTTAGGAAAGTTTCACCACACATAAATCTTAAGTACTTGAACCACAAAAACATTACGCGAATCAAGCATATAACCAATAAAGAAGTTGGTAGAGCATATTTAGATATTGAAGAAAAAGTCTTTGATTTAAAATATCCGGAAAGACATAAAAAGAGTATTCTTGATCCTAATATGGATGAACTAATTATCCTTTACCAAAAAATAGAAAATGATAATACACCATACCTCACACATTTAGTTAGACCTGTAGATAATATGATAACTGAAGACGGAGATAGAGAAAATTTTAAATATGGCCGTATCGTGGAGACTATTTCATTCCCTGGAGAACATAATAAAATTAAAATGAAAGCTACTCCTTTAGCCAATTTTAGCTTAAATAACAAAGGATGGGGAAGAGCAGAAAGATTAGAATATATCATAGAAGATCCAAAACAACTAGAGGAGGTTCAGAAACGATTATGGAATCAATTTAGGCCATATTTTAGTAATTCTCTAAAAGATAACTCATCCAATTATCAAACTTTTTTGAATGATGAACTTGATGAAGATTTCCCTGGAAATGAAGGAAAAGAAATGTTTAAAATGCATAGAATCCATGAAAGAGATTCACGACTTACAAGAATGAAAAAAGAAAAAGCTTTACAAGAAGGAAAATTAGATTGTGAAGTTTGTCATTTTTCTTTTAAGGAAGAATTTGGTCAAAATTACATTGAATGTCATCACATAATACCAATCCATTTAGGTAAAAGAGTTACAGAATTAGAAGATTTAGCTCTGGTATGTTCTAATTGTCATAGAATGTTGCATAGAAAAATCAATGGCAAATTTTTATCGATAGAAGAACTTAAATATATACGACGCAAATAGTTGAAAATATTACGCATCTAGACATTTAGAAATAAGCCTTTTGATTTCGGCGACAAAAAAGATTATAGCTTAAACGTAAGGAGTATTCTTAAAAGTCAGTAAAATTAAAAAAAGCGAGATACTTACAGTTTTAATCTAAAAAGACTTGAAGTTAATGTCTTTTGTGAATCAAGCTATACCAGCGTTTTCGTTTACCTCATCTACAATGGAAACAATTTTTGTTATACGCTCATCATCCCCTTTAAATATATCTAGAATACCTCTTTCATAACCTTTATCAAATATAGATGAGGATAGCATTTTCTTATCTATAGTCCCCTCTTTGTTCAAGTATTCGATAATTTTATTTATGAAAGTAATTTGATCTGCATTTAAATTTTCGTCTTGAATAAAATCACTAAAAAGTTGATTTGCTATAGTAATATCTAAACCGATAATTTTACGAACAAACTTACCTAGAGGGTCACCATTTAGATGGCTCATAAAGTCTTTACCTAATTCTCCACTAGAGAGAAAATTTTCAAGTAATAGTAATTCCTTTTCAGTTATGGGCAAGTTCCTGTATAGCTTGTCTATGACTAAGTGATCTTTGTTTTTTCGGATAAAAGCCTCTACCCTTTCTTTATAACTTGAACCTCTTTTATAGCCCTTTAATAAATCCCATTCTTTAATCTCATCTTCATAAACAATATCTTCAAAATTAGAATAAACGGGATCTAATGATTCTTTATCTAGAAATTGGATTAACGATCTTAAATCTTCCCGCACTTTTTCGACCTGACTTACAGAAACCTGCTTCCAAAAATCCATATCCTGAACTTCCCTTATTGTATTAATTTTTGAAGCTATTGCTGGAATATTCTTTTTTTTCTCTAAGCGATTTCCAATATCGTAAATTTTTTCAATATATCTTTCTTGGGATGAATCACTTGCTACTAAAGCATGATGTAATCTTAAGGCTAATAAATCAAATCTTTTTGCCAATTCATCTTCATCATCCTTGTATGAGGGCAGCCTGGATAAGTGAGTTTTTATATCGTTTTCATCGCCTTTACTAAGATTATCCCAGGCGTCTCTATTTTTATATTTCTTTACATGCTCCCAAACAGACCTCACTAAATATCTATCTTCATTTAAATTTTTTATAGTTTGAAATAGGCTTGCGGTAAATTGGTTCATCAATTCATCTTCTTCTGATGATGATCCGGATTTGTTCCTTAGAGCTACAACTATATCAAGTTTTGCTTCAAAAATTTGTTGTGAAAGACTTTTAGCAGAAGATGCAGTAATACCATCTGGAAATTGATCAAAAAACTCAAAATTTGAACAAAAATCAAAAATCACAAAATGCTCTTTATCTTTATTAGGAGCAAATAAATTAGGACGTAGTCTTGTTCCCCTTCCGATCATCTGCCAGTATTTTGCAAAAGATCGAACCCTTTTAAAAAATACCAGATTTACAACCCGTGGAGCATCTACTCCTGTGTCCATCATATCAACTGATACAGCTATCTGAGGTTCCATTTGGGTCTTATCTTCACAAAACTTTTCAAGGAGATCCTGGGCCTTATCGGCGTAATTATCAATAATCCTTAAGAAATTTCCCCTATATTCAGGATAGTTTTTATTAAAGCGCTTTTCTATAAATACAGCGTGCTTATGATTCTTTGCAAAAATTATTGTTTTGCCAAGTTTATCTCCACCTTGAACCTTTTGCCCATTTTCCATGAGGTGTGCAAGTACTTTATCAACAGTATCTTTATTAAATAACCAACTATTTAATTTGCCTTTATCAATTTCCTCCATTATAACCTCGCCAGTTGTAGGATCTCCAAAAAGTTCTTCGTAATGAGTTTTATCTTTTTCTGAAAGCTCTTTATACTTTACTCCTTCTAAAGGGAATTTAATGGGGACTTCAATAGCTTTTGGGGGTACCAAAAACTTATCTGCCACTGCCTGATCCAACTCATACGAAAACGTAGGGTTATCATCTTCTATCTCAAATAAAGAATAAGTATTTCGGTCTATATCTTTCTTTGGAGTAGCGGTTAACCCAATTAAAAGACTATCAAAATAGTCAAATATTGATCCATATTTTTGATAAACTGACCTATGAGCTTCATCTATGATTACAAGATCGAAATGGCCTACCCCATAGAACCTACCATCATCAGACTTTAAGTTATCAATCTTATTCATAATAGTAGGGTAAGTAGAGAACACAAGCCTTGTACCGCTATCTTCTTTTTCTTTTGTAAGATCAATTGCCGAAAGATGTGGTAAGTGCTCTTTAAATGCATTCTTAGCCTGAGTTACCAGAGCATTCCTATCAGCCAAAAACAAGATTCTTTTAGCCCAGTTACTTTTCGTTAGCATATCTACAATGGCAGCAGCTGTTCTGGTTTTACCACTACCGGTTGCCATTACTAACAGAGATTTTCTACTTCTTCCTACTAATTTACCTTCTTTTTTTGTGGTAAAACTTTCAGCGACACGTTGAATAGCTTCTAACTGATAAGGCCTTCCTGCAATGTCAAGATTTACTTTAAAATCTCTTATATCTTTTCGTGAAGTTCTTCGGTCTATAAGTAATTGTAATTCATCCTGATTATAGAAACCCTGGACTTCCCTATCTGGATAAAATTTGTCATCCCATAAGTGTGTATTAAAACCATTCGAATAATAGATTATTGGCCTCTGGCCAAACATTTCTTCTAAACAATTGGCGTATAAAAAAGCCTGGTGTTTCCCTTTTGCAGCATCATGTAAAGTGTTTTTTGCTTCAACAACAGCTAGCGGTAGGCCATTTTTACCCCATAACACATAGTCTACATAACCGATTCCGGAAGGGTTAGTAGAAAAAGGCATTCCCTTAACTTCAAATTCCAGGTCTTTGCCTTTTTCCAGATCATCCCATCCGGCTTCCTTTAATAAAAGATCTATCAGCTGTCTACGTGTCTCAACTTCTGAAGTAAGTAATGGAATTGCTTTTTCCAGATTCTCACTTTTCTTGCGTTCCTCCTTTCTTACTTTTAGTTCATCTCTAGATCTGGCATAGTGTAAATTCAACACATGATTATCTTCAGCCTTTTTCTTAAGATTTAACGCTTCATTCTTTGATTTTTCGAGTTCAATTTCTAATTGTTCCGTTTTTTTCTTTAAATCTTTTAAGGCCTCAGTATTAGCCTCCTCATATTTCAAAATACCTTCGTCAAAAGCAGGTATTTCAGGATTTTTTTCACTGTAGTAAACACTAATAAATGAGCAAAATCTAAAAAGATTTTTAAGGGATTGGAGAGCGTTATATTGGGTTACTTTTTTTCCATGTGCTGCGTTATTTCCAGTCAACCGAATGACATCCAATTCCCTATGCATGGATGGTTTTAGAATATCTTTGAAGTCCTGATTATGTAATAAAGCTCCTAATTTGGTATCATAAGGTAATTCAAGATCCAAATCATTCTCATATAACCAGTGAATAGCTTTTTCTAAGGTAGCTCTGGATAAAATAGCCGAATACCTTGGCTCTCGAAATGTATGCCTTTCAGCATTTTTCGCCTCTTTAAATAGTTCTGGAAATTCGTTTTGAAGAAAATTAAAGTTGCTCATAGATTAGTTATTCTGGTTTACAAAAATTTCATTGTGATATTTCGAAATACTATTTTGCCTGGTATAATCAAATTCTTCCAAGTCAGTTATCTTATATAAATTTTCACAGGAGGTGCATAGAAAAACGCGGTTTGCGTTATTTTCTCTAAAAGGTTCAGCAACTAATTGGGAAGTATTTCCTATTTGATGATAATCAGGGATATTAAATCCAGTAGAGTACAGATTTTTTAAGTGCTTCCTATAATCCTCAAATGAAAAATTACCCTGATCCCAAATGAACCACCATTTCCCATCCTGACGAGTACCATGATTACTAATGTTAATATGTGTTTCTTTTTGATCGATAAACCATTTCAGCTGTTTTTTATATAGTTCGCCGTTCTGCTCTTTCTCGATCATTTCTTCACCACATTTATTGCAACATATTACGCCTCTGTCTTTATGCCCTATAATATGGCAATCATATTTCTGCCCAGTCATTTCATAAACATACTGTCTTCCTTTAAGCTTTTTAGTACTGCAACAAGCGAAACAATTATTACAAATGTACCATCCACATTCTTGTGAGTGACCTCCTGGTTTACATTTCACAGAATCCCTGCTATCTATGATATCCTGGCAAGCTCCATTAGCACAGTGGGATAAATAGATAATATTATTGTACTCTTCACACGCAGCATCCTGACATTGAAAATTACTTACGCGATAGAAACCGTAATTTCCCTCTCCAGCCGGTTTAAGAATTTTATTGCATTTCCGGCAGGTTAAATGTTCGAAGTATCTATTTGCCCTGTTAATGATGCCAAGCATCTTTTCATATTGGTTATCATTATATTCAATGTCAAGTACGCGTAAAACATCAGCCAAAGTATAATCTCTCCAATCTCCGGGCGTATGTAATTTCCTAGCAATTTCAAAGCACTTATCATTCTCACACCACCAGAATTCTTTGCCTGATTTTTTGCAAAGAGATGGCTCACCAGTTAACCTATTTACGGCTTTTTTTCCATCGCAAAAAGTCGCATAACGTGGTTTCCGGTTTTCACTTTTTACAATTTTATATTCCGGAAATTCTCCTGCATCTTCAGTTGGTGTTTCTGTCGATTCAATTACACCTCTTCCGTTGCAATGATCAAAAAATCCATCAATTACCAAAAGGTCTTTGGGTCGTTTAATTAGACTGGCAACAATGCTAAAAATACTTTCTTTTTTGGTAAGCACTTCATGCTTTAAATCATTTAATACTTTAATTATAATACTTAAAGTAAAATCCAAGCCAATACCGTCTATTTCCCTTGCAACTTCACTAGTTTCATAATCTATGGTGGTAATTCTGTTTAAATCTTCCAGACTTAACTCTAGTTTATTTTCTTCTATTAACTTGATAAGCTTTTTAAAGAATAGCTTTTGATTTTCACTTTCTAAAAGTCCGGTATAGAGAACAGCCTCATCATAATTTATAGTTTCAGTAAAATCTTCAATAAATAGCTGAAGTTTATTAAACTCACTAGACCATTCAAAGACCATTTCGACAATTCCTGATTCCTCTGCTCTTTTATTATCAAGATTTTCAAGGATATATTTTACTTCCTGGTATTGCTCTCTTGTTTTAATATTGTCCTCTTCTAAAGAAATACAGGATACTAAATCCCGGAGTTGTTGTTCAGTAAGTCTTTTTAAAAATATTCTTACACTCCTATCATCTTTATTTATCTCATGGCTGTAATGCTTTTTCTTGCTTTTCTCAAATTGTTCTTTCAAAAAATATCTAACCGCATTAACTGGAAAAAATTCAATATATTCTTGATCCCATAGAACAAAAAGAGTTTTATCATCTAGTAAATTGAGATCGATCTCCTGTTTGTATTGGGATGCCAATTTTAAAAAATTAGTAAGTTGTGAAAAAGGTAATGTAGCCTCAGTTCTCTTGATAATTTTATCATAAGCCACGTCAAATACTCGTGTAATTTCATCCTGTGATAGACTATCTAAATGAGCTTCATATTCTGGTTGAGCATTAATAAGATCTAAAGCCAATTGCTCCAAAATTTCTTCTATCGGAAAATGAATTTTATACTTAGACCACCAAAATAATTTATCCTCCTCAGGGCTTTTTTCTTTAATGAGATACTCTAATTCTTTATTATCCTTAATTCCACAGAAATTTTTAAAATTGAATATAAAGCTCCAGCGAAAGCGATGGTAATCAGAATCTAAAATATACTCCTCACAGCTTTCAGAAATTTCTATTTTATTCTCCGGTTCAAACGAAGGAGAGTATAAGACAGGGATTAGTTCGTTAAAATTTCTAATGATATTGCCCTTAATGGTTTTATTCTTTAGATAGTTTGAGACCAGGAAAGTAAAATGAACCCGTTCTTTATGAGTGATCTTATATTGCACCTCTTTCAGGTTGCTTATAAACTGATCTGAAATTCTCGACGCGACAGTCAAATGCGATAAGCTGTTGGGAAAGGATAAACAGTGAAGCATAAAGTATATATCGGTCTCAGCTGCAGGTGCACTTACTAATGCGGCAGATTTTTTTCTATCCGTATAAAAATTATTTTCTTCCAGGTTTACCACACAAACTAATCCCTCTTTAAGGTCTACTCTTGAAATATTATCTACTTGTTTATAATGGAAAAACACGTCATCAAAGCCTTGAATTTCCAGGAAACCATAATCGCCATTTTTGGATTTATCTCCAAACCATTTCACTTTTCCAAATAGCCTCAAAAACTCACCATCTTTATAGGCCTTTAGTTTTTTGGATATTTTATCTACACTGATGCTTATAAGTTTATTTCGTGTGGCTTCGTGACTGTGTAGATCTTTTATTTGAATAAACTCCTCTTGGCTTAAATGATAGCTAGGACCAGAAATATCCAGTTCCAAAAGCTTGCCATACTCCTGTAGTAGCTCAAATGAAATATTTAATTTCTTTAATGCTAAACTTATACTAATAGGCATATTTATTTTTTTAGCTACATTTTGATTAAAATTCTTTGAACTCTGTTCAAATTCATCGACTCTTTATAAATGTTGATTTTATAGTTTTCCTTCTTTTTCATTTAATCTTTAACCAACTCACCTTTAAATGCCTTCTGCAATAGGCTGTTAAATAATTCTTCGCTTGAATAATTATTTATTTCTAAAGAATTCATTTGCTGCTGAATTAATTCTCTTCTTTCTAAAAACTTATCCTGATTTTCAATCGGTGGGACAGGAATTTTTACTTTCCTAATTATTCCAACATTAACAATATCCATGGTTCCTCCCCTACTGAAATTTTTTAGCTGAATTTCAACTCCAATAGATTGAAGTAAAATTTTAAGAAACATGGGGCGAATAAGGCTTATTTCGGGCGAAATTTTCATAAGGCGTGGATTGATAATTCCTTTCTCAAACTCATCTGGAACAATTGATATTTTCCCATACGTCCCAACTAAAGAAATTAAAATATCACCAGATTTAATTTCACAATTTTTAAGCTTTTTAAATCTTTCTTCATCTATATAATAATCTCCGTACTCGAAATCATCACGAATAACTTGCTCCTGACCATAGATTTTATAACCTCTTGGAGTGTAAAATTCTTTTTTTAAAGCAGAACCAAATGGACCTGCCTTAATTGAATGCTTTTTATCAGAAGCTATATCTTCAATTAAATATTCATCCCAGTTTTTCGGATTATTCCACGTATCCCCAAACATCTCCAAAAACAAACTCTGGCTAAGTTGCTCGTATTTTTTTATTAGTTCCTTATCAAACTGCCTTAACCTGTCGGCTTCGTCTAAAATAGCTGCGATCTTTTGCTGGGTTTCTAGAGAAGGTAAAGGTAATTTATTATTTAAAACTTCTTTTTTACCTATATTAATTTGAAGTCCACCACCCGCAAACTTTTGATAGTATCTACGATTCTCAGGTCTACTTAAGGCGTATTGTAAATAAGGTACATGCACTTCACCTGGCTTTTTTACAATAAGCTTTCCAACCCTTTGATTAAGCAGAATATCCTGATCACTTTTGCGCACAATAGTTGGCACTCCAAGTATTTTTGGATTGTTCGCTAAATCCGTCATTGCAATTACTAAATCACCATCTTTAAGAAGATATTGATCATATTTCTTTTTAAAAGAATCAGGTAAAAATCGTGGATTATAATCAAGATCAAAACGTCCACCTGGCCTTATATTACTCATTCTGCAGCTCAAAGTATTTGAGCTTTCGACATAATCATTAGATTTGAAAGCGTAACCATTCTGCAAATCACATATTGAGCTTAACTTAACTACTTCCATTATCCAATCATATTTTCGAGATTCGACAATGCTTCTTGGCGTTCTGCATCTAGTTCTTTGATAGAAGCGATTAGTTCTTCAGGCTTTTCATATTCCACTTCTTCATACACAATTTCTTTGTAGCGGTTAATACTCAAATCATAGCCGTTATCCTTGATCTCTTTTTTCGGCACAAGGAAAGATTGGGATGTTCTATCTTCAAAATTTCCTTCACCTTTTGCTAGTTTTTGCCAATCAGTTAAAACTTCAGGAATATCACATTTTTCTTTTACCTGCTCTTTAGCTTTTTGGGGATTGGTAAAGCATTCTTCAAATACCGTCTCCTCTAAAAGCGCGTTACGTTTATCGTCCAGGCTATAGCCATCTGCTTTCATATCGTAGAACCAAACTTTATCTGTACCACCACTGTTGGTTTTTGTAAAGATGAGTATGGCAGTACTTACCCCAGCATAAGGCTTAAACACACCGCTGGGCATAGAAATTATACCTTGTAATTGTTGGTTCTCCACCAATTCTTCACGAATAGCTTTATGAGCACCACTACTGCCAAATAACACCCCATCTGGCACAATCACCGCTGCACGTCCACCGGTTTTTAAAGTTCTTAGCATCAACGAAAGAAACAGTAATTCTGTTTTTTTAGTCTTGGTAGTCTTTAGTAAGCTAGATTCAACAGTATCATAATCCAGGCTACCTTTAAATGGTGGATTCGCAAGAATTAAGGTGTAAGCATCATCAACATCGCCATTGCTTTTACTTAGGGCATCTTTACCCACCAAAGATGGGTGTTCCACACCATGCAATTGTAAATTCATTGCTGCAATACGCAGCATAGAGGCATCAAACTCTGTACCCACAAACATTTTAGTATCATAGTGCTTCCGAAATTCCTCTTCTTTAAACCAGTCATAATGCTTTTCGTACAAATACTCTCCGGCAGAAACCAAAAAACCAGCGGTACCACAAGCCGGGTCACTTATAATATCATCCTTTTTAGGATCCATCATTTGCACCATCATTCTTATAATATGCTTTGGAGTTCTAAACTGTCCTGCCTTACCTGCAATAGAGAGTTTAGACAGCATGTATTCATAAATGTCACCTTTGGTGTCTCTGCTGTCTAAAGGCAATTTGTCGATCTTCTGTACCACCTTATCCAATACCTGTGGTGTTGGAATCATAAAAGTGGCTCCCTTCATATAGTCAGAAAAAATACCTCCTTCTCTACCAACGGTTTTCATAAAATCGAAAACGGTAATTCCGCCAAATTCTTTTTGAGGCCTGGTAAACAAATCGAACATTACCTCTGGATCTTTATCTTTAAACTGGCTCCATCTAAGGCCTTTTTGCTCCTTAGTATAAATTGCACCCTTAATGGCAATACCCATTAAATTTTCTTCCTCTTCTTTTTTTAGCTGTTTATCGTCAAGCCTTTTTAGAAAAATAAGATAGGTAAATTGCTCAATAACGGTAAGGGGGTTTGAAACTCCGCCGGTCCAGAAATCATTCCAGATCTTATCTACTTGATTTTTTAAGTCTCCTGTAATCATATAAAAGTTTTAAAATTCAAAATATGAATTATTGATAGTTAGTTAATTTGGTAATTGATGTTGATATCTAGTTCTTTTTCAAGAAAATCATTTAAACCATCAATAAAGATGACACCATCTATATAATGCTGATGAACTTCAAAGTTTTTATATTCGAAACAAAAACTTTTGTCTGAAAGCATTTCAATCATTCTAATAAAGGTTAATTGGTCAAAAGATGTTGAAGATAATAATTTTAAATGTGTAGCTAGGAATTGAATGAAGTACAAGTAACCTTCCCAATCTCTATCTGAAAGTTTTGATTTTTTCAACAATTCAAAAGCTTCTTCAGTTGGCTCTTCATTCAGCATTTCACATAAATCTTCAACTATTTGAATACGCTTAAAAGGATGAAAGTCTTTATTCATAATATAGAGGTTTTAATATGATTCAAATTTATGATTGAAGTGTGTATTTCATCTGCGTGGTTAGATATAGTTTGGGTAATGTTTTTTAACGAAGCTTGATAACCAAATTAATAAAGTAATAAGCAAATAAGTATTAGTTAGCATAGGTATTTTTATAATAGTATTATCACTTAAATGTGACAATTCATTCACAGATTCCTTTAAAACTCTAAATGTACCTGAGATTTGTTTTGGTATGTGTTTGTCAATTCTGAACTGTCCAGAATTTGTATTTACATTTCTTCCTTCAAAAAATAAAGTACACCATTCGTGATTAGGTTTGTTATTTTTTGTGCTATCGAAGAAAGCTTCAGGAATACATGGGATATTAAAATGTAAAGCTTTCCAAATTGCTTCCAGTAAATCTCTCTGAACTATTATATTTTTCTTTTTAAAATCATCATCATGATTTGATACTAATATATCTAAAAGTAACTTTTCGTGTTTCTTTTCTATAATGTTTAATTGAAACACCTCAAAAGCTTCGATGTTGTTTAATCGTACTTCAGTATGAGTTTGAGCATTAGCTGCAGCCTTAATTTTAGAGTACAAATCAGTAAAATCTTTGTCTTCATTTTTATCAAAAACTTTACCATCTGCAAAAGCATTAGATGTCAGTAACTCAATCATTTTGTTTTTATCTTTTACAAAATTCTTCTGTCCAGAATAAACAAACCACGGTAATACAATTCCTTGAGCTTTCAAATTACTTAAATCAATTGCTACCTTTCCAAAAGCACTATCGCTGGGATCACCTGTTTGATTATTATCATTAAAAAACATTCCATCTAATAAAACGGCATCAAATCTATATATATCCTCTTTTAGAGCTTTTAGACCATCTTTTGCATTGCTATAACCTATAAGTTGAATATCTTCCAAAAGACAATCTTCCTTGATATCCTCTAGTGTTTCGTGCTCGTCGTCAAACCATAATACTTTATACATATTTTATATTTTAATTTCAATGGGGAAAGTTAATTCAATCGTCGTTGCATAATCTTCATCTAATATCCCTTCTGGACCTGTTTCGTCTGTAAATCCAAACTTTCCATCATGGAGCTTCATTGCCTCATAAATGAACCAACCGCCTATACCATTTCCTGCATTGCTTCCTGAGGTGCTGCCTTTTCTAGTAAAAGCCTTAAAAGAGTAATCTTCAGGCAAGGGTTTGCCTGTATTAGTAAAGTCCAGCTGAACTTCTAAATCTTCAAAATCATATAATAAGTCTACCTTAATTTTATTATGTTGCTTATCCTTAGTAAAGGCATGACGTTCAGCATTTTCAATTATGTTATCAAAAACTTGGTGTAGTAATTCTTTATCACCTCTAAAATTGATTTCTTTTATGCTGCTATCTCTTAATGCTTCCTTATCAATATCAATACTAATTTCAAAATTATTAGACCTATTATTGACCTCTTCAACATAGTCTTTAATAAATTTTATAAAGTTTAATGTCTCAAATTTTACATCATCTAGTTTCAGCTCACCCCCAACCTTTCTTACAGCTGTATGTACTGATTGTATGTCGCGATCTAATCGATAAAGATAATCTTTAAGGGTTGTATTGAGTTTAGGATTCACCTTGTATTCATAAACCCCAGGCAAATCTTTGTGAATTTGATTATCGATTATATCTTTTAGTTTGTTGTACGACCCTCTAATATTTTTTAGTGTACCAGATATTTTATGTCTAAGGAAACTATTTTCATCAGCAACGTCAACACCCAATTGTTTTTTAAGATTTTCAAACTTTTTTTGATGTTCTAACAACACAGATTCTTTGAATTCAAATTTTCTCTTTTTCTGTGTACCGAGGTCTGGAACAACAACTTCAATTTTTAATAAGTCATCTCTATTAATTCTTGAAATACTAGTCCCAACACTTCTTTGCTCTAATTGCTTTTGTATATAATCTTTATTCAATTCAAGAACCAGATAGTCAATATCTACCTTAGAATCATCAACTTTACAAGCAAAAATAAGGCTTGGATCGTAGTAGATATTTTCTTTATCTTTTTTATAAATTGTTGGTTTAAGAGATTTCCAAACTGTTGCCAGAAGCAATGAATTATCCTCAATTAGCCTAACATTATATTTGGGCATTTTAAGTTCTGCATCAGTAAAGGATTTTATGGTTTCCAAAGTATTATTCGCTAAATCTCCTGACTTTACAACTCTAATGTTCTCATTAGGTTTAACAACCTTTCCTGGTATTTGATCGATTAAGTCTTTTAAAGGAACTAGATTATGATTTTCGAAAGTTGATAAATTTAGATCTTCGAATACATACCTGTTGACTGATAAGTTATATCCATTTTTTGATACTTCTTCAATACTTACAAATCTTTTTAGCTTATTTTCCTCTTCTGCTAATAATCGATATATCTCAACGTCATCTAAAATATTAACCTTATCACCCTTTTTGTATTTTTCAGACGCATCAATAAACTCTATTGTGCTTTTAGCTTTAGGTTTTTTACTTAATACAATTAAATTAACTGCAATTGACGTGTAATAGAATATTCGTTCTGGAAGTGCAATTATTTTATCTACATGCCCATTATCTATAAGTTCCTTTTTTAATTTCTTATCTTTTTTATTATTACTGAATAAGAATCCACTAGACATGACCAGAGCCATCTTTCCATTTTCTTTAAGCTGATCAAAACATTTGGAAATGACCAAGGAATTAGCATTTCCTGTATAGGCATAATCAGAATTTATGTTTGACAAGTCTGATTTTTTCAATTTTAAATTTAAAGGTGGATTAAAACCAATAAAATCATATTTAGGTTCTGTCGAATTTACCCAGTTTTGAATACTGTTTGTATTATTGAAGTCAAATTTATCTGGACAGTCATGTAATAACATTCTTAATCTACCAAGGATAAAGATTTCCTCTTGTAATTCCTCACCAAGGTATTTGATATGTTTTGGTAAGTTCAATGCTAATGAAGCTAAACCAGCAAATGGATTGTAGTAGTCTTTAACATTTGAAAAATCACAAAAATAATTTATTAACTCGGTCAGCCTTTTTGGTTGTAATGCATCTATTTGGAGCTGCCCTTTTGAATTGATTACATTCTGAATTTCTAAATCAAAAAAATCTTCGGCATAATCATTTATGAAACTTTCAGATATTTTTTGGTAAAAATTGTAAAGTGATTCTAGATATGTTTGTCTTAAAGAGTTTATTATTGACTTTAGATGATTGTGATAGAGGTCTTTTAAATCTTCACTGTTACATTTATCAATGCTTTCTTGGATATTTAGCTTGCAATCTTCAGCATGGAGATTGCAAGCTATCTTACTGAGTAATCCTTTCTTTCTTAATAAGAGAAGAAAGCTTTTAACAACCAGCAATTCTTCATCACTAACATTACTTTTGTGAATGTTATCTAAGGTTCTGAGGCCTCCTAAAATATTTAGATATTCTTTATTTTTCATCTAGATCTAAAAATTAAATTTATTGAATTACTAATTATAAATTTTGATGTTACAAATATGAGTTGTTATTACGCACTCATTCTGCATACTTATAAATTTCATACATTTCATTAGATATTTTAGACATTTGCTTTCTTATTTCTGGAGGTGATATAACTTCTACATCAGCCCCGAATGAAAGTAGTTTTTGAAATAATTCGAAATTTGGTATAACTTCAATTAGAACACTTAATCCAGATGTATCGGTCTTTAATATTTTTTGCGTTCCACTTAAAGGTTTCGTTTTGATGTAGTTGATTGTATGAGGTGAAAACTTCAAATGAATTTTTACAGGCTCTTGACCTTCAACTTTACTGACTCCTATCATCTCATCAAAGTAATCTAGCCAATTTATAGTTGTTGGTTTATAATCGATACCAGCTTCTTCAACATCTTTAATTCTATCTAAAGAATAGTTTGAAAATGTGTCATATCCATCTGTGGTTGCAATTAGAAACCAACGATTATTATATTGTTTGAGGTGATGGGGATGAACTACTAATTTTTTAGCATCTTTACCAAATGCTTGATAAATAATAACTGCTGTTTTACGTTTTGCTATTATATTAAATAAAATCCCAAGCCACCCTAGTCCTTCTAAATCTGGATTACTCTGATAGCTAATAATCCTTTCGTCTTTGTCATTAACCAATTCAAATGCGTATTCCATTCTTGGGATCAATTCATTAAGCCAAGAAAATTCAGTCCTATGCTTATACCTAGATAAAATAGTCAGAGTAGCATTAAGTTGCTCAATATCTAACTGATTTAGTGGATGGTTGGAGATTGAAAAGTTTTTATCTTCATATCTCAATATCCTCTTTTTTCCATCTCTTATCCCCTCCTGGAGTTCAATACTAAAACCAGCATCAGATTGCATAAATTTAATATCTTCTTGAAGTTGCCTCAATTGAATACCATCATTACCATTTTCAATAAGAACATGATTCACTTCTTCTAAAATGGAGTAAAAGGTGTATTTCCTTTGAAAGTTACTCAAACACTTGTCTATAACGTTATAGCGTAATTGAGCATTTTTATTAACGGCCATAATATAACTGGTGAAAAAAAATTAAATAGAGTTGTTCAATTATTATGAGTAGTTGGTTGTCAAATTAATGAATTTTTATTCAGTTATTCTTTTTGGTTTTTTTAAGGCAATCACAATCAGACAGGCACCAAATGAAACTAATCCGGTCAAGATTGCAGTCTCCAGGTTATAGTTTCTTTCTTGTTTGAGTAAATCACTTTCAGTTTTATTTTTTTCAAAAAAGACTTTAGTGATTTCACGTTTTGGCTTTTTTGGGTGCAAAAAATAATATTTGTCATTTGCAAGGAAATACCCGAAGCAGGATCCGATGAGTATCGAAATACCAAAAGCCAAAATAATTTTTCTCGCTATATCTATACTAATCATTTAGAATATTTTTGAAATTGGTCATGTAGAATGATATAAGTAATCATAAATGTAATCAGAATTAATTAGACTTCAATCATAAAACGAACATCTATAAGCCTAATAAAAACAGCTTAAATTAATTGTGGATTAATAGCTGAAATTTTGATTTAAGTATTTTTAAATAAAATAAGTGTATGAATGGATATTTATACTTAAATAAATATTATTTATCTTGATTATTTATAAATCTCATATACAATATAAATGTCACAACACTCCATTTCAATAATAGTTAAGTCTATCGCCTCATTAGACTTAACTATATTATCAGACCTTCCTGAAGATCTATCTTATGAATCTGGTGATGCTTTATCAATCGTTGAGGAATTGACTTATCATATTGAAAAATTTAAAAAAGAAGGACATACCTCTTTTGAGGTAAAAGTTTCAAAATGTAATTTTTGTTATCCAAATTCGAATACATTTAGCTTTCACTCTAAAGAAACGACAGATGAGAAATTAAGGTACGTATTGGACACTTTACCAAATGAAGAAAATAATATCATTTTTTCACATTGCCTGAATCGACCAAAAATTCAAGATGGTAAAGATGGAATGCCGTTTTAGGTTAAATCCTAAAAACTACCTCAGCTGTCTCTAGATCAAAATAAGCTGATTGCCCAAGTGAATTTGGTTTCATATTATTGATTTTATGATAGCGCTGTAACCTGTTTTCTAAACGCCAAATATCGCCTTTAGTAGCTGACCAGTTTTCCTCTTTTGTAAATACTCTTTTTGAAGCATCAACTATAGCTGTTCCAAGTGCTGAATTTGCTACTCCTGCAATACTAACTTTATCAATCTTATTTACCTTCTGATTATTCTCAGACTTTGATAATTGGTTTTGATCTGACTCAAGATCAGCTCCAAGTTTTTTTGATTCTTGATGCTGTCTTACTCTACAAGATGTGGAACAGAACTTTTGTACTATTCTTCTTTTTGGTACATATTGCTTTTTGCAATACTCACAAGTATAATAGTGCGTTTCCATTTTGCGTTAATTTTACGTATGGTTTACGCTTAAAGTGAAAAAAACAGCCCTTATTTAGCTTTTACTGTTAAATACATGACTTAATAAATACTGGATAGCGTCTTCTTCCTCTAAGACTGTTTTAGGTTTGTTTCTCGTCTTGGGAATAGAATACAAATCTTTTTTGAGCATTTCAAATAGCTGCTCCTGCCCTTTCCTGGGAAGTGCTTTCGCAACCTGATAAGCCGTATTTGCATCCATACCTCATCGCGAAAATAGAGGGATGCATAAAACTCAAAATAGGATTGTTGTGTTTACTTGTGTTTACTCGCGGTTTCTGCAGAATAAAGTTGTTTTCTTGTGTTTATTGGACTTTACTTCCGATTCATATTGAGTAACTCATGATGTAAACTTTAGTCTTCCTTAAATAAATACGAGTAATCTTCTGGTAATTCAGCATCGATATCACGCAGGTATTTTTCCAAAGCAGTCATGGTAGAATGACCTGTGATCAGCATCAATTTGCTTTTGGTTTCATGAGGTGAGCTTTGCTCTCTGAGCTTCCTATACAATTTGGTAATAAAGGTATGCCTAAAGCTATATAGACCAAAGTCCTCCCCTAGTCCAAAATGATCTTTAACGTCTTTAAAACGTTTTGAAAACTCAGTTCTTCGATTGGTTTCAGTGGCGTTCCATTCTTCTCCAAGACCAAAACGACCAAACAATAAGGCATCATCAGGTAATTTGGACAGATCGGGAATCTCACCGACGAGGATATCTGGGATAATTTTGATCTTGACCGGCTGGTTTTTAGCTTTGACGTAAAGCTTTTTATCGTTGAGATCGATATCTTTAATTCTTAACCTACAGACTTCAATAGGTCTAAGGAAGTTATAACTAATAAACTTGATAAACAGATGTAAAGTCGGATCATGCTTCTCCAGGTAGGTATTAATCTTCTTTTCCTGATCTGGCGTATAAGTTTTATTTCGCTTGGGTACGGTCTTTAGTTTAGGAATGGATTGTACAAAATTAGACCTAACGATTTCATTTTCTTCCAGGAGCTGAAACAGAGAAGCAATGTCAGTACGAGAATTGTTTCTTGTTCTAGCACTGGTACGTTTGACAACCTCATTTAAATACTCGTTAACAACCTTTTTGGAAATACTACTGATATCCTTATCAAACAGATTTTCTTCTTTGAGCCACTTTTCAAAAAGACCTATTCTGCTTTTATACTGAACATAGGAGTTTTTATTCATCATATGTTCTTTCATAGACAGTCCAAACTTAAAAGCTTCCTTAATACTCATGACATCTTCCTCCGGTTCTGTGGGTACAGGACTTGGCTGTGATTGAGTTGCGGGTTTAGGTGTAGATTTTGGTTTGGATGGAGTCTCAACAGTATCGTCTTGATCTGAGAATAGCTTTGCCTCCAGATCACTGTTATCCTGATAAGGATCAAATCCAAATTCTAAGAGCTTTGAGAGGGCGTCTCGCATCGTTCTAAGAAAAGCATAGCGCTCTCGTTTAGTTTTAAAGTTATTGGCACCAGCCTTAATAAAAGGCTGTTTTTTGAGTTTACCGGTTTCGGGATGGCGAAAGGAATAATACACGAACCAGCTTTTGCTTAAAGCTTCTTTTTTCTTCGCGGTTGGCAGTTTGGACCAGTTGGAAATATCGATCCCACCGGTAAAAATTTTGGGTTCAGAATAGTCTAGTTTCAAGGACAAATCGTTTACTCTAGCGTTTACGGCTCGTAAAATTAAAAAACTTAAAGACATAAAAAAACGGATTGTGGTAGACAATCCGTTGATTCACTTGTATTTAAGTTAGTAGCGGGGACTGGACTCGAACCAGTGACCTTCGGGTTATGAGCCCGACGAGCTACCTGCTGCTCTACCCCGCGATATATGTTTGTAACCTGTGTTATAAATATCGGATTGCAAATATACGCCGAATTATTAATTCTGCAAAATAAAATTTCAACTTTTATTGCTCTATATCTTCCGCTCTAAATTCAACCAATTCTTCAGCTTCAAAAGCTACCGTGAGTTGTATAGGATTACAACAAACTTCACAGTCTTCCACGTATGTTTGTTTCCTTACAGAAGGGTCTAATAGCATACTGATGTCTTCCCAACAATAAGGGCATTGAAAATAGTGTTCAAACATTAAAAATCGACATTTAAGAGCTGTCCTGTCAATTGCAGCAGTTCCAGTTCAGCTAATTTAGCATTATACTTAGCCAAACTTTTGCTGGTTTGCGCATTAAGCAAATTAACCTGAGCCTGGCGAAGCTCAACTGAAGTGATCTGCCCCAGTTTATACTGTTCGCTGGAGCGCTCGTAATTGTTTTTAGCTGTAAATATGTTTTGGGTCTGTAATTTCAGAATTTCCAGTCGGGTGTGGTAATTACCACGAGCATTGAATATGTCACGGTTGACTTCCTGCTTAATTTGAGCTTTAATCAGCTGTTGATTGTCGTAATTGATCCTGGCATTTTTCATTCTAGTAATGCCGCTTCCGCCATCAAACAGATCCCAGGTCAAACTCAGGCCTCCTGAAACCCCCGTAGTGGTGCTGGAAGTTGCAAAACTGGTCACAGGGAAGTTACCTTCATTCCAGCCGTAGGATCCTGAAAGTCCTATGGTAGGAAGAAAAATAGCTTTGCTAGCCTTGTAATCATAATCACTTATTGTAATATTTTTTTCAGCCTGTAACAGTCTTACGTTATTCGAACTTGACGTATTCACGAAATTTTCAATCTGAATTTGATTGGTGAAACTCACAACGGTATCCACTTCAAACTTCTGTTCCAATTCCGAGTTGATAACTACATTTAAATCTCGCTTTGCATTTTCAAGAAGCTGACGGTTGTTCATCAGATTAATACTGTCATTTACAATATCTACCTCAGCATTCAGAACATCCAGCTTGTTAACCTGACCGTATTCGAAACTATATTCAGCGCGCTTGAGTCGTTGTTTCGTATTTTCATACGTCTGTAGTAAAACCTTTTTATTTTCAGTTAGGCGGGCCACTTCATAATAAACCGTAAACAATTGCAGTAAAGTGGTTTCGATGGTTTGTCTGGCTTCTAAAGATGTAAGATCGTACTGCTCTTTCAGGCTTTTGTAGTTCCAGAATCTGCCTAATCCGTCAAATAAAGTATAATTGAAATTGACAGAGGCGTTGTATCGTGTAGTTTCTGCACCTACTATCGACTCTTGTGAACCATCACGAAAAGTAACGTCCTGATCATCTTTAGTATAATTACCTCCAGCGTTACCCGTAAGTGACGGAAGGTAACCAGAATTAAGTACACCCTGATTATTATCGGCAATCTCGACCTGATTTTCTGCTAACTGAATTCCAAAATTATTGGACAGCATCTGAGTGATGGCTTCTTCCTTACTCAAAACCCCCTGGGCGTTTGAAGAAATGCAGCACCCAAAAATTATCAAAAGCACAAATAGGCTCTTATAAAATACTCTCATACTGGTTATTTATCTTGATGTTGAATTTGTTTCTGATCCTGTTCTGATTGCTTTTTTGCATTATCAAGTTCTTCCTGGCGCTGCACTTCTTCTTCTTGTTCTTTTATGGCACGCTCAACCGACTCTTTACTAACGTGCTCCCCACTCATTAACCACTTAGACTTAGTCTTAGCTGAATTGGTCAGGGAAAGTAAAAGTGGCAGGAACAACAGGGTTAAAAAAGTCGCAATAAAAATACCGTAGGCTATAGAGATAGCCATTGGTTTTAGAAACTGAGCCTGTCTGCTTCGTTCCAGGAGCAGTGGTGCTATACCGGCAATAGTGGTTAAGGAAGTAAGGAAAATCGCTCTAAATCTCGATTTACCTGCCTCAATTAAAGCTGTATCGAAGGCCATGCCAGCCCGGAGGTAAGAATTGAATTTACCAATGAGCACTAGTCCGTCATTAACCATAATACCTACAAGAGCTATAATTCCTAATAGCGATAAAATATTGACAGGGAAACCATGTAAATAATGCCCCCAGGCCACTCCGATAATACTGAATGGAATGAGTAGCATCAATAGTAATGGCTGGCTATAACTTCTAAAAGTAAAGGCGATCACTGCATAGATCAAAAAGAGAACTACAGGCATTACTTTCTTCGCAGAATCTGTCAGCTTATCTGCTTCTCGGTTTTGACCTTCATAAGAAACTGAAACACTAGGGTATTTTGATAATATGCTTGGCAGAATATTATCAGCAATGTTTGCAATAGCATCTGTCGCACTGGCATTAGGATCTTCCAGATCTGCTTCTACGCGTATCTCTCTCAATCCATCCAAATGGCTTATCGATTCCGTTCCTCTCTGAATTGAATAGCTTGCAATTTCACCAAAAGGGACTCGATTCCCATCTGGAGTGACAATACGCATATCATTCAGATCATTTATGGATTCTCTATTATCACGATCATACCTCACCCACACTCTTATTTCATCCTGACCCCTTTGAAAGCGTTGTGCCTGAAGTCCAAAAAATCCAGCTCTCACCTGACTCATCACTTCTCCAAGGTTCAATCCTAAAGCATAAGCTTCGTCTTTAAGGCTAACCGTTATCTCCTTAATTCCATCGGGATCTGTATCGGTAACATCCTTAAGGGTAGAATTTTCCTCTAAAATAGCTTTCAATTCTTCTTTGGCTTGTTCAAGCTCGTTGAGGTTATTTCCCAACAGTGAGACAGAAACAGGCTTGCCACCAAAATTACCACCAGATCCAAACGTAAGGCGCTCCACTCCGTAAACCTCACCTACCTCATCTCTGATGGCATTGGTGATTTCTGGAGATCCAAAGTCACGTTCTTCACCGGGTAAGAGGTTAACTCGAAGAGAAGCTTTGTTATTACCTGGCCCTACTCGCCTTACGATATTACGCACCACTTCTTTATTCCCAGTTTGTCTAGCTGAAAAATCTTCATTTACTCTCATCGCTGCATCTTCAACCATGGAGATAATGCTGTCTGTCTTTTGCGGGTTGGTCCCTTCTGGCATAAGAAGGTCTATACTCACCCTGTCACTGGCGATACTGGGAAATAAGGTTACCTTTACTACTCCTCCCATTATAGAACCAATGGTCAGTATAAGCATGGTAGTAATAATGGCGAAACTGATAAACCGATTTTTAACTGTAAATCTCACTACAGGCTCATAAAACTTATCTCTCAAGAAAACCATCACCCTGTCTCCATATACATTTACACTTCTCATCTTTTTGAAAAGCTTACCAATTCCTTTAGTCTTGTCTTTTTCGCCTTCTTTTTCTCGTACTAAAGCTTTGGAATGAGCAATGTGTGCAGGTAAAATGATCAATGCTTCAATTAAGGAAACTACAAGAGTTAAGATGACAACAGTACTTACTTCGCCAAAAAACTGGCCAATACGGCTATCTAAGAATAAAAAGGTAGAAAAGGCTAATACCGTAGTTATGATCGCCGAGATGATTGGAGGTAGTACTTCCATAGTGCCATCTATAGCTGCCTGAACTGGCTTTTTACCCATTTCATAATGCTGATATATGTTTTCAGAAATGACAATCCCATCATCAACCAAAATACCAATGACGATTATCATTCCAAAAAGAGATAGTACATTAATAGTGACCCCAAAAGCACTTGCAAAAATAAACATCCCTAGGAATGAAATTGGCAACCCGAAGGCGACCCAAAAAGCCAAACGCGTATTAAGAAAAAAGGACAGAAATACTAAAACTAAAAATATACCTACTGCACCATTTTCTATTAATAAATTGGTACGCTGGCTTAAGGTGATGCTTCGGTCATCTTCAACGATGATTTCTATAGTATCGTTCTTTTCATTGAATTCTTTCACATACTGCCTCACTTTTTCGGCAGCAGCCATGAGGTCCTCATTATTGGTCGTTGAAATATTGACACTTACCGCTACCCTTCCATTGATATAGGAAGCATTGGGGGTTTCTGAAAATCGATCTCGAATTATAGCTACATCCTCTAAAGTAACCTTAGTTCCATCGGGCTGAGACTTTACTATCAGATTATTTAATTCCTTTCCATAGTAAGAACGGTTGTCAGCTCTGATGAGAAAATCCTCAACATCTGTTTTAATACTACCACCAGTAGTTAAAATATTGGCTCGAGATACAGCCTGAGCAACCTCAGCGAATGTAAGGTTATAGGCAAGTAAGTTATTTTCATCTACAGCAATCTCAATTTCTTCTTCAGGGTAACCTGAAATTTCAATTTGCGAAAGACCATCCATAGCTCTAAGATCGTATTCCATTTGCCTGGCAATCTGCTTTAATGTGGCAAGATCAACACCCTCCCCACTTACAAAGTAATCGAAAGTCTCTCGGATATTTTCTTGCTTAGCGACTACCAATGGCTCCATGCCTGTGGGGAAATTGGGAACCCGATCTACTGCATTTTTAACTTCGGTCAACATCACATCAATATCCTCATCCGGATCTATTTCTACTGTGATGCTCCCGCCGTTTTCTCGTGATGTAGAAGTGACTCGCTCTACTCCAACCAGTCCCTTTAAGTTATCCTCGATCTTGAGAACAATACCTTCTTCAATTTCTTCCGGGGCAGCCCCTGGGTAGGTAACGTTAATATTGATAATCTCCGACTCAATCAACGGAAAGTATGAAGATTGTAATCGTAACATTCCTACAACACCAAAAATGATAAAGGCCAAAATCATAACATTGACCGCTACATGATATTTTATAAAATAAGATATTATTTTTCTCATTGGTCAATGGATTCTGAAACTGATGTAGAGTCCTTCTTTTTCTCGCTAGCGGACAAACCATCGCTTACAATTTCGACCAGCATACCATTATATGATCCGGGAACCTGCTTGGCTAAAATAACCTCGCCATCCGGAATACCTTTCACTACAGCTTGCTTGTCTGAAAAATAAATTGGCTGAACTTTTATACTGCTAAGAATTGTATCGTTGACTACAAAGATCTCATTTTTATCGTTGACCAAACTGCGGTCAATTGAGATAGCATTCTCTACTTTTTTAGCCTCAACCTTAGCCTTAAGGTACATCCCTTCTTTTAGCGAAGCATCTCTAACTTCTATAAATATACTAACAGTTTGAGTTGCCTGATCGATACTCGCATTAATTCGACTAACTGTCCCGGAATAAGTCTGAGTTTCATTATTATTAGTAAGTGTAACCGATTCTCCTTCCTCCAAAAGATCTGCATAGTCCTTGGCAATAGCTACCTGGAGCTCATAGACTTTGGGATCTATGTATTCACCTAGCATCTGACCACTTCTTATAAGAGAACCTTCGGTTACCAGCGCTTGAATTAATACACCATCAAAAGGAGCGTTAATACTATATTTCACTAAGCGCTCTTCCAGGTTTTTAACATTATAATAAGCTGTATTAATGCCTCTACCATTTATAAAGAATCGCTCTTTCTCTGAATCAGCTTCTGGAAGCGATGGCACCGATCTATCGATGTCAAAAGCATTAAGGTATTTCTGCCATTTTGTATATACCTCTGGATAATCCAATCTCAAATCTGGCATGATAGCGGTTATTTGATTATAAAGATTACTCTTTGCAGACTGCACAGAAGCTCTATATTCTAAATCGTCGATTTTGATCAGTGCCTGGCCTTTTTTATAAGCTTGTCCGGCTCTAAAAGGCTTTGCGCTAAACTCAAAAACACCTTGAACCTCAGCATAGAGTTCCACTCTATGTTTAGCTATAAGATTTCCATTGGCAGGAATAAGTATAGGAACCGTAGAATTTTGAACAGTATCCACGAATACAGTTTTGACTGTTTTTCGAATTTCTGATTTTGGGGCTTCCTTGCTATCGATGATAAATTTGGCTCCAAAAACAGCTCCAACCAACAAAATAACTCCCAATATATATAATATAATTTTTCTCATAGTGACT
>Ga0307931_1000340_pt1 | contig 28215 bp, 30 predicted proteins | sample OrgLakmetageno47_FD_201816 | JGI IMG/M metagenome (GOLD analysis project Ga0307931, IMG submission 201816) | Saline water microbial communities from Organic Lake, Antarctica - #47 | ecosystem: Environmental > Aquatic > Non-marine Saline and Alkaline > Saline | place: Antarctica: Organic Lake...
ATTATTTAAAAAAAGAAACAAAATTTGATGTACGAGATAAACGTCTAAAAACTGCATTATTTAAACGTAATTTTTTAAAATCTAATGAAAGTATAACAGAACCTACAAGAGCTAATAAAAGTACTAAACCAGCAATTATTACTAATACAATACCAAAGTTATAAAGAACTTGTCCTATTATAAACATTTCATTTAAATTCTCTTCAAAATTTTCAAAACAAATAAAATCAGAAGAATAAAAAACACCTGGTAAATATGTAAAAGGTTGAATATATGAAAACATATATATAATTAAATAAGAATTTAATGCAAAATTAATAGGTAAAAATAATAATACATCAAATTCATCTAATTTCACGCGTAACATCATAATTACAAATAAAAATAAAACTGCTATTGCCCCTACGTAAACTAATATAAATAATAATGAAACGAATTCAAGATTTAAAAATGAAAGAATAACAGTAGACTCAAAAAATAATAAAATTAGAAATAAAATCGAATGAATTGGATTATTTGAAAAAAAAAGAAAAGATGCAGTAAAAACTTGCAATATTGAAAATATGTAATAAACTTTAAGCATATATATAATAAATTTGCTTCTTTCAAAAATAAAGAAGCAACAAAAAAACTCAAGACTAGATTAGAATTAGATTAACCACGAATTCCAGCACATAGTGCCAGTAATCGCATATATTGAGAATAACGCAACGATCGAGGCAATAAACCAAATATACGTGTTCCAATAAGTTTATTATTTTTCTTTAATAAAATTACAGAGTTTTCAAAGAAAGATAAATTATCCCCTGAAAAGTAAGAATTTTTTTTTTTTGTTCTAACAACTAAAGCCCGTATAAGCTGACCTTTTTTTACTTTAGAAGCAAATCGTCGTTTTGCTCGTAATTTTTTTACAGAAACTAATAAAATATCACCTGTATATGCATAACGATATTTTTGATTAGATACAATTCGTATACAGCAAACATTTTTGGCACCAGAATTATCAATAACTTTTAAAAAAGTTCCTTTTTGAATCATAACTAAATTAAAATTTTAAAGCCCAAAATATAAAAATATTTTTAAAAAGGTTTATATATAAATTATTTTTTTTTTTTTTTTCAAAAAAATTAAAAGGTAATAACGTTACCGATCTTTTTAATGAAAAATTAAAAAATACTGTTAAATCATTAAAATTTATTTGCTGATGATTTTGATTTGTTTTGCTAGAAAAAATAGATACAGGAGTAGAAAATATAAGATGTAAATGTTCATATTGCGGTTTTCCACTTGTAACATTAGAAGTAACTAAAGCCTGAGCACAAGTAGATTCAAGTGATTTATTATTTAATAAAAAAATTAAAGAAATTAGAAAATCAAAAATTTTTTTATGTGAAATATCTATAATTATTTTAGACTTTAAAGTCATTGTTTTTATTCTTTTTTTTAAACTTGTAAAAAAATTTAAAATAATTTTAGAGCAACAAAAGTTATATAAATAATAAAACAAAAAAGCTTTATACTGTGCTTTTAATTTTACAGCAAAATTTTGTTCAATAGCAATTTTTAAATTTATTTTATTTAGTTGTGGAACCAAATAGATACTTTTTAAGCTATATTTATTGATTAAATCATAATAACTTAAATATTTTAAAAAACTGTAATTATTTGTTTTAATCATATGAAATTTTATTTTATAATTTATAAAAATAAATTATATTATTTTATACTATTTTTAACGGGTTTTTAAATAAAGAATATTTAATGCTATAATTAACGATCAACTTCTCCAAAAACAATATCTTGGGTACCAATAATCGTTACAACGTCAGCAAGCATATGACCTTTACACATATCATTTAAAGATTGTAAATGTCCAAATCCTGGAGCTTTAATTTTACAACGAAAAGGTTTTTCGGTGTTATTACCAATTAAATAAACTCCAAATTCACCTTTAGGTGCTTCGGTAGCACAATAAGTTTCACCAGCTCTTAAAACAACACTTCCTGTACTTAATCTGAAATGATCAATTAAATCTTCCATATAAGTTTTCATTACGTTATACTTTAATGAACTTTTTGAATTACTATTTTCAAAGTTTGAAGAAGAAAAATCATAAATTTTATTGTCTAATTCATCTATAACTTGGTTTATTATCCGTAATGACTGTGCCATTTCTTCAATACGTAATAAATAGCGATCATAACAATCACCTTTACTACCAACAGGTACATCAAAATTCAAGTGTTGATAATAATCATAAGGCATATTTTTACGTAAATCCCAAGCGATACCAGTACTACGTAACATTACACCGCTAAAACCCCAATCAACAGCTTGCTTATGAGAAACAATTCCAACGTCAATTAAACGCTCTTTCCAAATACGATTATTAGTAAGCATTTCTTCAATTTCTGCTAAACGATCAGAAAAATTTAAAGAAAAAACTTTAATATCACTTAATAATTCAACAGGAAAATCACTAGACAAACCTCCTGGACGAATGTAAGCCGCGTGCATTCGTGCTCCAGAGACACGTTCGTAGAATTCCATTAATTTTTCACGCTCTTCAAAAGCCCATAAAAAAGGAGTCATAGCTCCAACGTCCATAGCATGGCAACCTACAGAAAGTAAATGATTTAATATACGAGTAATTTCTAAAAATAAAACTCGAATTAAAAGAACTTTTTGTGATACTGAAATATTAGCTAATTTTTCAACAGCTAAAGAAAAAGTGTGCTCTTGAGCCATCATCGATACATAATCTAGACGATCAAAATATGGTAATGCTTGTAAAACTGTTTTATATTCAATTAATTTTTCAGTCCCACGATGTAATAAACCAATGTGAGGATCTGCTTTTACAACAACTTCCCCATTCAACTCTAAAATAAGGCGTAAAACTCCATGAGCTGCTGGATGCTGTGGTCCAAAATTAATAGTAAAATTTTTTAACTGATTTTTTGATTCTGTTTTTTTAAGAATTGTTTTAAAAGAATTTTTAATTAAAGGTACATTATTATTCATAAATTAAACACAAATGATATTACCATTGACTTTCAAAAGTAAAAGCTCTAAATTCTTGGGTAAGCTCTAAAGGCTCAGAAATAATTCGTCGTTTATCTGCACTATACGATACGTCAATATATCCTGATAAAGGAAAATCTTTACGTAAAGGAAAACCATCAAAACCGTAATCGGTTAAAATACGACGTAAATCTGGATGCTTATCAAACCAAATACCATACATATCCCAGACTTCACGCTCCCACCAATTCGCATTATAATAAACACTACATGATGAAGAAATTGTACTAATTTCATTTAAAAAAACTTTAAGGCGTAAACGATTCTTAAACTTTAAACTTAATAAATCATAAACTACGGCAAAACGAAAATTTTTATCAAATTGAGTGCTTAAAAAGTCCACTCCTGAAACTGAACTTAAAATTTTATATTGAAAGTTTATATGATTTTTTAAAACTAAAAGACTTAAAAGAAGATTTTTTTTATGAATAATATAAGTGTTTTCATTATTAAATTTTTGACAAAAAATATATGGAAAAACTTTTTTATCAATTAAATATCTTACTGATGGTCGTACTTTAGATAAAATATTATACATTTTAATATTTAATCCATTTTTTTTTTTTGAAGATTCAGTTGTTAAAAAACAAGATTTGATTTGATTATTTTTTGATGAATTTAATGTTTTAAATTTAAACAACATAATTAACTTTTTAATGAAAATCTATTATTAAATGAAATATTACCACGATTACGGTAGTATAAAATAATAATAGCTAAACCAATACAAGACTCTGCGGCCGCGATTGTTAAAATAAAGAATGCAAAAATTTGACCTAAAATGTCATCTAATTGCAAAGAGAAAAGAAGAAATAATAAATTTACGCTTAATAAAATCATTTCAATACAAATTATTACCACTAAAAAATGACGGCGATTTGTTAAAATCCCTAAAAAACCCATAAAAAATAAATATAAACTAACCATTAATTGAATTGATATCATAACTAAAAAAAAATTAATCTTAACAAATATAAATTTATAGTATAAAACTTATAAATTTATAATAAACAAAAAAAAATTTTGAATGATACATTTTATTTAAAAAAACCTGACCTAAACGATTATAAAGAATAACATTATTAAAAATTACTTTTTTATTATTTTTACCCATAATTAAATTACCATCTGTAATGAAAATTCGCTCGATTTAAATAAACATTTTGATTATTTAACTCTAATTGTTTTAATGACTCACATGATTTATTTTTTGTAAGTTTAAAGATTTCTAAGAATAATTTTTCTTTTAAAGAAATTTGTAATTTATTTTTATTAACCGCTAATAATAACCACTTTAAAGCTAAAAAAAAACGACGTCTAGCTGAAATAAAAACAGGAACTAAAGCTGTTTTTCGACGAGTTTTTATTTTTTTTATCTCTATTTTACTGTATAAACGAAGAAAAATTTTTAATAAAATAATATTTTGTGAAAATTTTAAATTTTTTTTTATTAATAAAAAAATATCAGAGATAATTTTTTCCCAAATATGCTTTTTACCAGATTTAAAAATAAAACTAACAAAATTTTTATATAAGTTTAATTTACTTAAATTGTTTACAGATGAAGAGTTAAATTTTCGTTTAAATCTTTGTTTTGAATTTTTACGAATAACAAATTTTTTCTTTATTCTTAATGAAAAAATTTTATTATGTCGAATTTTAACTATAATTTTTTTATTTTTTAAACCTAAATGTTTAAATAAGTATTTTAGATTTAAAATATTTTTATTGTTATTTAATTTTTCTTTTGAAAGAACTTTATTTGAAACTGATTGAATTGATGAATTAAAAGAAGAATTTTTAAAAGTCATAAAGAAATATTACCAAACCGATTTTTTATAACCCGGAATAATTCCAAAACCCATTAATTCTCTTAATAAAGTTCTTGAAATTTTAAAAGCTTGTAAACTACCTCGACCACGGTTAGTCAAGACACATCTACGAACAATACGATTTTTAACTCGAGATTTTTTTGTATTATAAAATTTAAAAAAAATGTTTTTTTTTAAACTTTTAGATAATTTTGGATTAGCAACTAAGTTTCGAAAAACAAAGTTGTCAATCATTTGTGTTTTTTCAATTTTATAAAATTGTTTTCGATGCTTTAAATCTTTAACTTTAGAATGTAACATATTACTCCCACTCTAAGGCACCAACAATCCACGCATATGCAAAACCAGCAACTAACTCAAATATAAAATCAAACATTCCACTAAAACTGTTAATGCTTAAAAAACTTATACTTACACTCCAAGGTAAAAAAAATACAGTTTCTAAATCAAAAACTAAAAATAAAAGTGCAATCAAATAAAAACGAACATCAAAATTATTTCGTGCATCTTCATAAGGATCAAAACCACATTCATAAGCAGATAATTTTTCTAAATCTGGATTATCTGGACTAACTACACGTGAAGCAATTATAATAATAAAAGCTAAAACTAAACTACAAAATATATATATACTAATATTAGAAATTTCATGGTGAAAGAATGTCATATTTTAATTAAAAATTTAACGTATTTAGAATACAAAAATTAATTTTATTTTAATATATAATTTTTAAATTTATGTAAACATAAAGGTTCTTTAATTACACTAGAAAAGTCACCCATTTTAAAATTATTAAAACTTTTTAAAACAACAATTGTATTTGTATAAAAGTCAAGTTCGATGAAAGAAGGCATAAAAATAATCTTAAAATATTTTAAAAAATATTTTTTTAAACTATAAGTTTTTAATTGAGAAAATTTAATAATATCCCCTTTAACCAAATAAAAGTCAAAATTTTTAGTTAAACCATTAACGGTTACTTGCTTATTACGAATGGCTAATTTTGAAAAAAAAACACTACTAAAAATTTTTAAACGCCATAATAAAATATCAAGGCGAAACTCAGGACGAATAAAAACTGAAGAAATACTAAAACAACGAGTTTGTGGTTTTTTAAATGCTTTTTTAAAATAAGAAAGAGAAAATTGACCATCAAAATATTTTCTAACAGCATTTTTCATAATTAAACTTTCTTTAAAAAAAAAACGTAAGCGTTGCCATGAATTTACTTTACTTTTTACTGCAATAAAATTAAAATAAAAATTTTTTAAAATATTTTTTTTTATTTCTTTAACTTTATTAAATTTAAAAAATTTTTTTTTTGATCGTCTTGAAAATTTTAAATTTTTAATTTGAGTATTTAAATTTAATAATTTTTTTTGAGCTCCTAACCACTTTGGACGTTTAAATTGAAAAATACGATTATGAAAAAAATACGGGTAAATATAAAATCTATTTACAAATTTAAATTTATTATATTTACGCATAATTATTTTTTAAGAATTTGAAGTAAAAAAATACCTAAAAACAATAATTTTTTAAAATCATTTAAATTATTATATACTTTATAAGCTCCTGAATTATTAACATTATTGAAAGAGTTAATTTCTTGAACTAGAAAAAATTGATAAAAATTTAAACTTTTATAATTATTATTTGAAATAAATTTGTCTAAAATTAAAATTGATTTTAATTTATTTGCTTTTAAACTTGACTCTGGTAAAGAAGTACTAATTTCTAAAGTTGTATTTAAATTATATTTTTCAAATAAAATATTTAAAAAGTTAATATATTGTGGATTATCAATACAAATATGAAAGGATGTTTTTTTATCTTTCCATTTATTTAAAAATTGAAAAGAACGTAAAAATCTTTTAATACTTTTTAAAAGTTCAAGAATTGCTAAACGAACAACGTATAATTTTTTAGAAACCTGGTATTTTTTTGTAACTAAATTAGAAGTTTTTTTTGTGTTATTAGTTAAAAATATGAAATCAAATATAATTAGATTATACAGTAATGATTTTTGAATTTTATTATTAAAACCTTTCATATTTTTTTTATTTCTTTTAAGATAAATTTTTGATAACTTTTTAACCATAGTCCTTTACCAGTATAATTATTTAGTGATTTAAAATTAATAATTTTGTTAACAAAATTACCAACAAGAACTTTATCAGAACCTTCAACTAAAAGTTTTTTCTTTTTAACGATTACATTTAAATTTTCTGGAACAGCAAGTAAAATTGTATGACTGTAACCTAATTTTAATTCTAAAAAACCTGAAGGTTCATCTATTAATGTAACTTTTAAACCGACACCTCTAATTATAATTGTTTCAAAAATTTTATATTTAAGTTCTTGATAAATGGTAAAAAAAGTACGAAAAAATTTGGATGTTTGTGATTCTTTAGTATATTTAAAGTTAAGTATTTGTTTATTTTTATTAATAGTGATAAAACTTGGAATTTTTATATATTTTTTAATTCCTGAATTATTTTTTAAAATTAAAAAACGAGTTGAATTATTTAAAATAAGAAAATTGATTGAAATAGAGTTTGGTATATTAAAGCTTTTATTAAACATAAAAAAAAACTTTTCCTCCAATTTTTTTTTTTTTACACTCATCACTAGTTAAAAATCCTTCATCAGTTGATAAAATTAAAACTCTGTTTTTCTCAGATATACGACAAATTTTTTCATAGTCTAAAAATAGAGAAATAGAAGGTTTTGAAATTATTTTTAATGAATTTAAAATACCAATATTAAATGAATACTTTAACGATACTACAATTTGAAAATTTTTATTATATTTTTTTTCAATACAAAAATTTTGAATTAACCCTGTTCGATATAAAACCTTAGCTAATTTTAAAAATAAATTATTATAATAGAAAAAAACAATTTCTTTTTTTAATACTGATGCATTTTTTAATGCTAATAAAAATTTAACTCCATTACTATGCATATATATATTTTAATTAAGTTTTTTTTGCTTTTTAAAAAAAAGTTTATAATCTACTAGATTATCATTTATACTAAAAACTAAAGTACTATTAAAAAATTATTTTATAATTTTTACTGTAGTAACTACTACTTTTTCTTCAGAACTTGTTAAAGCAAAAAATACTGTAAACATAAAAACTATTACAGAAATAATTGAAATATATGAACCAAAAGAAGATACAAAATTCCAACCTGCGTATGCATCTGGATAATCAGGAATTCTACGAGGCATTCCAGCTAATCCTAAAAAATGCATTGGGAAAAAAGTTAAATTAACTCCAGTAAAAAATAACCAGAAATGAATTTGACTTAATACACTTGAATATCGGCAACCAGTTAAAGTATAAAACCAAAAATAAAATCCGGCAAAAATACCGAAAACTGCTCCCATAGATAAAACATAATGAAAATGCGCTACAACATAATAAGTATCGTGTATAACAGCATTAATACCAGAATTAGATAAAATAACTCCAGTAACTCCTCCTACAGTAAATAAGAAAATAAAACCAATAGCGAATAACATTGGAGTATTAAAAACTATAGCACCTTCCCATAAAGTAGCTAACCAACTAAAAACTTTAATTCCAGTTGGAACAGCAATAACCATTGTAGCTGCGGTAAAGTATGCACGTGTATCTACGTCTAAACCAACGGTATACATGTGATGAGCCCAAACAATGAAACCCATAACTCCAATTGCTAGCATAGCATATACCATTCCTAAATAACCAAAAACAGGTTTTGAAGAATATTTACCAACAATATGACTAATGATTCCAAAAGCAGGTAAAATTAAGATATATACTTCAGGGTGACCAAAAAACCAGAATAAATGCTGAAATAATATTGGATCTCCTCCTCCAGCTGGATCAAAAAAGCTAGTATTAAAATTTCTATCAGTTAAAAGCATGGTAATTGCACCAGCTAAAACAGGTAATGAAAGTAATAATAAAAATGAAGTAATTAATAATGCCCACACTAATAAAGGTAATCTATGAAAGTGTAGTCCTGGTGAACGCATGTTAAAAACAGTAGTAATAAAATTAATTGATCCTAAAATCGACGCAGCTCCAGATAAATGTAGACTAAAAATAGCTAGATCTACTGCTGGACCTGAATGTGCTAAAATACTACTTAATGGTGGATAAACAGTCCAACCAGTACCAGCTCCTCCTTCTACGTTAACAGAAGCAACTAATAAAAATAATGACTGAGGTAAAAGCCAAAAACTAATATTATTCATTCGTGGAAAAGCCATATCAGGTGCTCCTATCATTAAAGGTAAAAAAAAATTACCAAAACCCCCGATTAAAATAGGCATTACCATAAAAAAAATCATTAAAAAAGCATGACCTGTTACTAAAACATTATATAATTGGTAGTTTGTTCCTAATATTTGATTTCCAGGTACTGCTAATTCCATTCGAATAATAATAGACATTGTGGTACCTAAAACTCCAGAAAGAGCTCCAAAATAAATATATAAAATACCAATATCTTTATGATTTGTAGAAAAAAACCAACGAAAAAGCCATTGTGGGAATAACTTATGTGCGTTAGATAAAGAAACTAAAGAATAGTTAAAAAAAATGTTAAACATATATTAAATCTTTTAATATTATTAAAAAGTTTAAATTTTTAATAATATAAATGATCCAACTTATAAATAAGAAATTATTTTTTTTATTTACCTATTATAAAAAAGTAATGATAAATATTAAACAATTTAAATTTTTTAATAAATATTATTAAAAACTTTACTTTAAAATAAGAAATCAAAAATAGAGAATTTAAATAAATAAAATCTACTTACGAGAATCTTCTACTACTAATTTTAAAAGTGGAATCCAATTTAAAAGAAGTTTTTGTAAACGTGAAACAAAAGTGTAAGCATTGATGTTAATATTATCAAATTTAGTTTTAAATCCGGAATCAAAATTAAATATATATAAATTTTTAAATTTAATAAAATAAATAAGATTTGTGTTAACTTTTAAGTTTTTAATAAAAAAATTAAAATCATTTGTATTAGAAAAAAAAGATGATTTTAAAAAATTATTTATTAAAGATTTACTTAAAATTTTTTGAAGTGAATGTTTTAGCGAGTAATTTAAAATATTATAAGAATTAGAACTAAGTAAACTATTTTTAATATTTGAAGAAAAAACAATATATTTTTTTTCATCACAAATACGTTTAAATAAAACTGTTTCAATTTTTTTTTTGAAATTTTTTAACTTCATAAACATGCATTAATAATCTTTGAAAAAACAAGATTTAAAAAAAAATTCTTTTTTATTATAGATTTAAATTTAAACTCTAAAAAAAAATTAGACCAAAATTTAATTAAAATTTTACATTGAATTAATATAAATTTTAATTTACTAAAAATTAGTTGACGTCGTTTTTTTGAGCTTTTATTAAAATTTTTTAAAATATTAATTTTCGAGTATTTTAATAAACTAAAATTACAATCTAATGATTTTAAACCACTAAAATTATAAAATAAAACATATTTTTTATACTTAATAAAATTGTCTTTAAATACTAAAATGTAAGCTTTAGGAACAAATCCTATAACTCCTTTTGATAAACCTAAATAACCTCCTCTACGAATTTTATATAAATAAACAATATGATTATTGCTTGACCAAGAGTTTAATCGATTTACTAAAGAGTTTGTTAAACTAATATTTTTTTTTTTTGTACCAACACCAGAAAAATAAAATAATAAATCTTTATGCTGATAAAAAAATACGTTCTTCACTAACGAATGACCAACTTTTAATAAACGCGAGCGCATTGAAATTCTATATTTTTTAAAAGTTATTTCATAAAGTTCAGAATAATTATCCAATAAAAAAGTTTTAGAAAGGTTTTTTAAACTGTCTCTAATTAAAAATTTTGGGTATTCGTATTTTGAAAGATATTTATTAATTGTAATGTCTTGTAAAATTGATTTAGAAAAAAAGAATTTATTAACTTTCATAAAAATTAATTAAAATTATTTATAACGATTTTAGTCGCCACTGGCATTCTAAATTGAGCAGCTTTAAGCGCACGTTTTGCAACATTAATAAGTGAAGTATTAATTACACAAAACATAAACCCAGGCTGTAATTTACAAACCCACTCATTTTTACCACCTTTTCCTTTACCCATACGTGACCCAGCTGATTTTTTACTAATTGTAGCATTTGGAAAAGAAAAAAATTGAATTTTTCCTATCTTTTTTATAATTTTATTTATAACTTGGCGAATTGCTTGTAATTGATCTGAACTCATTAACCCAGAAGATAAAATTTTTAGACCAATACTACCATTAATTATAGTTGGGTGATCAATTTTTTTATATATACGTTTAATAGGTTTTGCTCTAAAAGACTTTTTAAATTTTGAAAATTTAGGAATAAATAACATAAATTATTAAAAATAGTTTACTTGGATCTATAAACCCAAATTTTTAAACCAAAAGTACCATATATTGTAAAAGCATGCGATTTAGCAAATTCAATCTTTTTATTAAAACTTTGCAACGGAAATTGACCAAAAGTAATACATTTTTTACTACCGCGTCTTTTTCCTTTAAGATTTCCTGAAATGCTTAATTTAAATCCTTTTAAATTAGAATCTTTTATTTGTATTAAAAAAATAAAAAATTGTTTAATAAACTGAAAGAAGCGTGCATGACGTTTTTTTTGTAAAATTCTAAAAATTTCTGTTAATATTTTAATATAAAAACTACTATTAATTTTACCTATTGAAAAAAGAAGACTTAATTTAACAAAGTCTAGAAAAAAACGAAAACGTCTTGGAAATAAAACATTTACATTACGTTTAAATTTTCTAAAAATTTTTACTATTAAACTAACTTTTTTTTTAAAATAAAAATTAATACTTGTAAAACAAAATACAATTAAATTTTTATTTAAAATTTGTAATTGCTTTAAAATTAATGAACAAAACTTATTTTTAAGAAAAAATAACACTCTAGGTGAATTATTTTTAAATATTAAACGGGTTGATTTTTTTTTCATTTTTAATGTTTTTACTACATTAAAAAACAAAACAAAATTGATAAAAATCTTATTTTCTACAAAATTTAAAATAAATTTTGTTAAAAAAATTTTATGATTACTAAACATTTTTTCTATTAACTTTAAAAAAGTGTAACCATAAAGAAACTCTAATGAATTATTTCGATATAAATTTAAATTTACTTCAGACTTACGTAATGTTAAAACGTTTGATTTTTGTCCCATAACTAAAAATTATTTTTTATTTTTTCCTTTTTTTTTATTTACTTTTTTTTTTTCAAATTGAGCATTTCTAGTCATACAAAATTCACCAAATTTAAAACCAATTTTATCACGAGTAATAAAAACAGGTTTAAAACGATTACCAGTATAAACAAAGATTTTTTTAGAGATGAAATTACTTGGAATAACTGAACGTCGTGACCAAATATTAAAGTAATTTGAGTTTGATTTAACGTTTAATTTATTTAATGCGAATTTTTCAACAAATGAACCTTTCCAATTAGCTCTTCCCATATTTAAAGTTTATATATTTTTTTAGTTTTTGATTTTGATGTTGAACGATTCTGAGTTGGCTTACCCCAAGGAGTTGTCCAAGCACGTCCTCCATTTGTACGACCTCCATGAGGGTGATCGACAGGATTCATTACAATACCCCTAACTCGAGGACGAAATCCTTTTAAGCGATTTCTACCTGCTTTTCCTAAAACAACTAAATTATTAGAAACATTAGAAACAACACCTAAAGTTGCAAAACAAACAGATGATAGTATTACAATCTGATTTGATGGTAATCTAACTCGACAATTTTCGTTATCTTTTTGAATCAATTGACAAAAGGTACCTGCAGCTAAACCATATTGTGGAGACTTTTGTGCATTTAAGCTTATAGAATTTAAAATTGATCCGCTAATATGCTTGCTTAAACAACTTCGGTAACCTAGTCTAAAATCAGTAAATTTTAAAGAAGACGCAATAACAGATCCGGAAACAACACCTTCAACAGCTAAAACATAACTAAATGTATATTTTAAAAAATCAAAATAAACAGAAACAAACGCGCTTCGATTTGGATCATAAAACGAAAATAAAATAATACCTAAGGATGGATTATTTAAAAAATTTATCTGACGATATAATTTTTTACACCCAGAAGAACGACCCCATACTGTAGTGTGACCTGTAACTGAAGAACGACCAACACAACGTTTAATATTAAAGGTTAAATTTTTTAAAAATTGATTATATTTACAAAGTAAAAATTTTGGTAAATATTCATAATGACGTCTACCAGGTGTAAAAGGCTTAGATTTAAGAATTTTCATAAAGAAGTTAAAAAAGAAATAAGAGTTAAAATTAAAACAAATAAATTAATTATCTTTTTAAAAAGTTGTAAATTTTTGATTTAAAATAAAATATTATTAAAGTCAAAAACTTACATATTTGAGGGCGAGCAATGGGATTTGAACCCACAACCTTTAAAGTCACAGTTTAATACTCTACCGATTAAGTTATACTCACCAAAAGACTTAATAATAAAAATAAATGTATTTTATTATTAGAGCCTGAAAAAATTAGTAAAGATATACAATCTTTTACTTCTGCTAATCCTCTACTATTAATAAAAACTCTATCTTTTTCACTTTTCTTTAATTTATAATTTTTATAGAAAGTTACATCATAAAGGATTTGAACCTTTAACCTCAAGTTTAGAAAACTTTTGCTCTTCCGATTGAGCTAAAGATGCTCTAAAATACTAAATTAACAATCTAAAAGTAATCTTAACTTTTTCTCAATATTAGAATAAGAATTTTATATGGAATATAGCCAAATGGTAAGGCATACGTTTTTGGAGCGTTGTATTGAAAGTTCGAATCTTTCTATTCCAGAGTTTAAAAATTTATGTATTATAATAGGCTTAGGTAGACTCGAACTACCGACTTCACGCTTATCAGGCGTGCACTCTAACCACTGAGTTATAAGCCCTTTATGTTTCTAACGAAATTACATTAGAATTTTAATAAAAAAAAGTATAAACATAAATACTTGGCACTAAAAAAAATGTATACTAACCCACCCATAAAATGCCTCAATTTGATTTTTATACTTGGTCAGCAATAAGTTTTTGGACAATCTTTTTTTTCCAATACTTTTATTTTTTTTTATTATATTATGTATTAAGCGCATTAAGTGAAATTCAAAAAACTTTACAAAAAATTAAGTTTTTTTTAAAAAAAAAAAAAAGTACTACTTTAGTTGATTTTTTTTGTAATTTATATTTAGTTAAAAAAAAAAGCGCTTAAAAAGTGCCAGTGTTATCCCAACGGTGGTCAAATAATTTTTTATTATCATTTTTAAGTAATCATATTCTAAGTTACCCTACTCCTATTAATTTAAACTACGCTTGGAGTTTTGGTTCTGTAGCTGGGATTTGTTTAGTAATTCAAATATTAACTGGGATTTTTTTAGCCATGCATTATGTTCCACATATTAGTTTAGCTTTTGATAGTGTAGAACATATTATGCGTGATGTTAATTATGGATGGCTTATTCGATATTGTCATGCAAATGGTGCATCGGTTTTTTTTATCGTTGTTTATTTACATATTTTTAGAGGTTTATATTACGGATCTTATATGCATCCTCGTGGATGGCTTTGGGCAAGTGGTGTTTTAATCTTTATTTTAATGATGGCAACAGCTTTTATGGGTTATGTATTACCATGGGGACAAATGAGTTTTTGGGGTGCTACTGTAATTACTAATTTATTTTCTGCTGTGCCTATTTATGGAGGTTTAATTGTTGAATGGTTATGGGGAGGTTTTTCCGTAGATCAAGCAACCTTAAATCGTTTTTATAGTTTACATTACCTTTTACCTTTTCTTATTGTTGGAGTAACTCTGCTTCATTTATGTTTATTACATAAATATGGATCAAACAACCCATTAGGAATTAATACTGATATAACTAGTATACCATTTTACCCATATTTTTATGTAAAAGATTTTTTTTCTTTTTGGGTATTTTTATTCGGTTATTTAAGTTTAGTTTTTTTTGCTCCAAATATGTTAGGTCATCCTGATAACTATATACCAGCAAATCCAATGGTTACTCCATCACATATTGTACCAGAGTGGTACTTCTTACCATTTTACGCTATTTTACGCTCAATCCCAAATAAATTAGGTGGAGTATTAGCAATGTTTGGTGCTATTGTTGTGTGGTTATTATTACCAATTATTAATATTTCATCAACACGATCAAATATATTTAAACCTCTAACTAGTTTAAACTATTGGTTTATAGTTAGTAATTTCTTAATTTTAGGTTGGATTGGACAACAGCCTGTTGAATATCCATTCATGGAAATTGGAATGTTTACTACTGTATTATATTTTTTATTATTTATAGTAATTGTTCCATTTTTCACTATTTTTGAAGAAAATTAAATGTATTTTAATATTAGTACTACCCTAGAAGCAACTAAAGTTTTTCTTTAAAGTACAAGTGAGTAATGAGATTCGAACTCATACGATTTGTTTGGAAGACAAATAATCTACCATTAATTTATACTCACAAAAAACGATTATTTTATATAAGTAGCAACGGACTCGAACCGCTAACCTGCTCATTGTAAGTGAGCTACTCTACCAATTAAGTTAGCTACTTTTAAAATATTAAAACAAAGCTGTAAAAGGGACTTGAACCCTTACTCTTAAAAGAACTAGAACCTAAACCTAGTGTGTATACCAAATTCCACCATTACAGCAATTCTAAAATAAATATTTTAGAATCTTAAAAAGAAAAAGAAAATTTTGGAGAAAATCGGACTTGAACCGATAACTTTTTGTATGCAAAACAAACACTCTACCAATTGAGTTATGTCCCCACGAATAAAACAGGGCTTTTTTAGGATAAAGTGGGATTTGAACCCACGGTATTCGGAAATACTTTAGTTTTCAAAACTAACGCTTTAAACCGCTCAGCCATTTATCCAAAAAAATTATTCTTTCGGAGCAATGTGATTTGAACACATGACCTTCTATTCCCAAAACAGACGCGCTACCAACTATGCTACACTCCGAGAATAATTTAGAATGGATGGGATTCGAACCCATGGTATAAAAATATACAATGGTTTAGCAAACCAACGCTTTAAACCGCTCAGCCACCATTCTTAAAAACGAGAAAAACGGGATTTGAACCCGCGACTTTTAACGTGACAGATTAATACTCTAACCACTGAGCTATTTTCTCTAAACTCCAAAAAAGATTAAGACCGGATTTGAACCGATATTAAAAAATTTGCAATTTTTTACATTACCAATTATGTTACTTAATCAAATTGGAATACAAATATTTATACTCACTATTGGACTTGAACCAATATCTTAAAAAAAAGAGAAGATTTTAAATCTTCCGCGTCTACCAATTTCGCCAAGTGAGTGTAAAATTACCTTTTATGAGATTTGAACTCACATTGTTGCTGTGAAAAAGCAATGTCCTAACCTAATTAGACGAAAAAGGCAATTCAAAATCACCAAAATTTTAACTGTCTTAAAATTATACCTCTTAACTCTCCAAATAGGATTCGAACCTATGACCTAACGGTTAACAGCCGTTTGCTCTACCAATTGAGCTATTGAAGAATTTTTTAAGATTAAAATATATATACACATTATATTTTTTATCAATAATATAAATCAAAAGGTATTAAAAAAAGAAATAATTTAAAAACTTAAAGACTTGTAGAAGAAAAAAATTAATACAAATATATAAATTTCTAATACTTTGATTCTGCTAATTCTCTATTATGAGAAAAAGCTACACATTTTTTATTTATTTTTAATTTGATTTTTGAAATAAAAAAAAAGTAATTTTAAATAACGAGGGTGCTGTTATAGCACCTAAAATTTTTCGTACTGCACAAATAAAATATGCAACTGAAATTAAAAGAAAAACCATTAGACAAATTGATAACAATATATTATTTATAAAAATTAATTAAAAAACACAAAAAAATTATTTTTTTTCTTTTTTTGTTCCATATTGAGATCGTGCGGTTTTTCGACCTACTAGCCCATCAAAATCATATTTACCTCTTATTAATTTATATTTAACACCAGGTAAATCTGGTGTTCTACCACCTCGTATAAGAACGACAGCAAAAGATTGTAAATTATGACCTTCTCCAGGAACATAAGCTTCAATAAATTTATTTAACCTAATTTCTAATTTAACCACTTTTCTAGATGCAGAGTTTGGTTTTTTAGGACTACGTGTAAAAACTTTCTCACAACTACCTTTTACTTGTGGATTTCCGTTTAATGCTGGTGTCTTTTTTTTAACAATTTTATGAACTCGAAAAAAAGATAATAGTTGATTTCTAGTTGCCATATAACGTAGAGTAAAACAAAATACTATAATAAAATAAAATAAACATTAGTGACGATAATGATGACCAAATGTATCAGCTAAAAACATACAAAACATAACAAGAAATACATATACCTGAATTACACTAACAGCTAATTCTAAAAGTAATAATGGAAATAAAAAAGATAAAATAACTCCTACCCAAAATGAAGCCACAAAACTAAAAGCTTTAACACCTGGAAGACTAAAAAGTGATTGTAAAATAACTTTCATAATAACGTGCCCAGACATAATATTAGCACAAAGTCGGCAAATAATACTTACAGGGCGCATTACATAAGTTAAAAGTTCGATAGGGAAAAGTGCAACTCCTAATGTACGAGACATCCCAGGAGCATGAAAAGAACGAAAAAAAGTTAATTCACGATCATAAGCTAACCAAAAAAAAATTCCAAAAATAGATGGAAGAGAAAAAGCACTTATAACTGCAAATTGACTAGTTAAACTCATAAAAATAGGAAGATTTCCCGCTAAATTTAAAAGTAATAAAAAGATTGCTAATGCAAATGTTATTGGAAATACTACTTGTTGATAATATTTAACATGAACATGTTTTTGTAAAGTTGCTTGAATCGCTAAATATCCTAAATGAAAATGGCTTTCTAATGAAGTAGGCATTGCATAAAAAGTTCCGTTTACAGGACTTTTTATTACCTTAATAACAAGAGTAGCTATTGAAAAAATAATAAAAAAAATAACAGTCACGTTTGATATTGTAAAATCAATAGCAGGTAGAGACATGATATTTAATTGTTGTGATAAAATAAATAAATTTGCAGGAATAACAGGAGTAATAACAAATTGTTCAAAAGGACTAAAATAAATAAATGAAGAGTTCATAAGTTTTAAAAATTAATTGGGGGGGTAATATGAAGTAATATACCTAAATTTTTAAGAAAACTAAAATATAATAAACGCAAAAAAAATTAATATTTCTAAAATGGCAACCCGTTTAGAACCCAAAGACTTGTGTAAGTAAAAATTAAAAAACCAATAGTAGCAGGTAACAGAACTTTCCACCCGATTTCCATAAGTTGATCATAACGATAACGTGGTAAACCAGCTCGTAATAAAACAAAAAGAATAACAAAAAAAACTATTTTAAGACTAAACCAAAATACTCCAGGAACACAATTAAGAATACTAATTGGTGCTAACCAACCACCAAAAAATAAAATGATAACCAATGAGCTCATCATTAGTATACTTGCGTATTCTCCTAATGAAAATAATGCAAAAGTCATTGCAGCATATTCTACATTATAACCTGAAACTAATTCGGCTTCTGCTTCAGGTAAATCAAATGGATGACGATTTGTTTCTGCAACTATACAAATAAAGAAAACTATGAACAATAAAGGCATTATAAAAACAAACCATAAAGTTTCTTTTTGAAAGTCAATAATTGTATTTAAATTAAATGAACCTGTAATAATAACTATAGTACCTAAAACAATACCAATAGGTAATTCGTAAGAAACCATTTGAGCCGCTGAACGCATAGCTCCTAAAAATGCATATTTTGAATTACTTGACCAACCAGCCATTAGAATACCATAAATACCCAAAGCAGAACAAGCTAAAAGATATAACGAACTTAATTGTAATTCAGTTAAAAAAGAATGTTGAGAAAATGGAATAACAGACCAACCCATTAAACTAACAGCAAAAGTAATACAAGGTGAAAGATAAAAAATTATTTTATCAGAACTACTTGGAAGAATTTGCTCATTAGTCAATAATTTTAAACCATCAGAAAGGGGTTGTAAAAGACCAAAAAGACCAATAACATTAGGACCACGACGGCGCTGAACAGCACCTAAAATTTTTCGTTCTGCATGAGTAAAATATGCAACTGAAATTAAAAGAAAAATCATTAGACAAATTGTTGACAATATAAAAAATAAACTACTCATAAAATTTAATTAAAATACAAAAAAAAAATTATTTTTTTTCTTTTTTTGTTCCATATTGAGATCGTGCGGTTTTTCGACCTACTAACCCATCAAAATCATATTTACCTCTTATTAATTTATATTTAACACCAGGTAAATCTGGTGTTCTACCACCTCGTATAAGAACTACAGCAAAAGATTGTAAATTATGACCTTCTCCAGGAACATAGGCCTCAATAAACTTATTCAACCTAATTTCTAATTTAACCACTTTTCTAGATGCCGAGTTTGGTTTTTTAGGACTGCGTGTAAAAACCTTTTCACAACTACCTTTTACTTGCGGGTTTCCATTTAATGCTGGTGTCTTTTTTTTAACAATTTTATGAACTCGAAAAAAAGATAATAATTGATTTCTAGTAGCCATACAACATAGAATAAAATAAAACACTATAAATAAATAAAATATTGGTGACGATAATGATGACCAAATATATCAGCTAAAAGTGTACGAAAACATAATAAGGAATATGTATACCTGAATTACACTAACTTGAAGAATTAACAATACATTTTAAGTGCATTGTATTAGGTAAATTACTACGTAATATTTTTAATAATTTATTATTAAAATTTATGATAACAACAAATTTAAAAAAAGTTAATTCAAAACTTTCTTTTGCTTTTTTTGTTACATGAGGAGATTTTAATAATGTTTTTTTTTTTTTTTTTAATGGAAGAGACATAATCTTAAAACCTATATTAAATTTTTTTAATACAGATGAAATATAATTTTTATAATTATGTAATAATTTTTTTGTTAGTGACGTATAAAATAGAAAACATTTGAAACTATGGTTACACATAAATTAATTTTTAGCTAAAAATAATTTAGAACTTGGTAATGACTCAGGTAAAGATTTTGATACCCACTCATCAATAGAGTTGATTTTTACCATAATAGGCATGAAACCATGATTAACACCACAAATTTCACTACATTGACCGAAATATAAACCAGAACGTTTTACATAAAGAGAAGATTCACTTAAACGACCAGGACACGCATCAACTTTAATCCCAAAAGAAGGAACAGCCCAACTATGTAAAACATCAGAAGATGTAATTAATAGTTTAATTGGAACTGATTTAGGTAAAGTTAATTGATTATCAGTAGTTAATAAACGGAACTCACCTAAAATTAAATCTTCAGTAGGCACCATGTAAGAATCAAATTCACGAGCTTGAAAATCTAAATCTAAAAACTCATATGACCAATACCATTGATGACCTACTACTTTTACAGTTAAAACAGGATCAGTTAAATCATCTAAAGAATATAAAAGATTAAATGATGGATACGCTATACTTAATAAAATTAAAGCAGGAACGATAGTCCAAAAAATTTCTAAATTTTGTGAATGACTAAAATAAGAATTTGAAGATTTATGATGAATTGGATCAGTTAATAAAGTAAAAATTAAAAAAAAAATTACAGCTAAAACTAAAACTAAATCTGCCATTATTAAGTCATAAAAATTTGCCATCCACTCTAAGCTATTAGTTGCTGGATCTTGAATTGATAATTGATAATTAACAGCGGCATCACAAAAAAGGGAAAATGAAAATGAACAAATTATTACTATTAAGAATATATTTGAAAAGTGTGTAAATTGATTTGATTTCATAATTTAATTTTTAAATACAATGCTTTTTTATTTTACCTAATTTAAAATTAGATAGAAAAAGTATTTTCTAACTTACGGATTTCACGAGACCGGTTTAATAGTATATTAGAATATTTTGTAAAATTATTTGTTCGTAAATAATCTTCTATAATTAATTTAAATGGATATGAATTATATTTAAAATTAATTGAAGATAATTTCTTAGCGTTAGTAATTAAATTTAGTAAAGATGCTGATGGTGTAAATAATTTAGAATTAGATATTATTTCATTAAAAACAGATTCTAAATTATTTCGATTGTCAATAAATTTTTCTGGAAAATTTAAATTTTTACTAATAGTTTCAATTAATGCAGTAAAAAAAGATTCGAATGAAATAACACCCCAAGATTTTTTAATCGCTAAAGGTGTAACAAATTGTGGGCGCTTTTCGAAATTTAAATATAATCCTCCTGTTTCTTGTGGAACTAAAACTGAAACAGTAGATGAAGTGTATTCCATTAATTTTGAATTATGACTAGCAAAATTAATACATTCTTTATTATTATCAATTGTTAAATCACGTAAATTTAAACTATCTTCTAAATTTAAAAAGTATAATTTTTTTGCTGATTCTCTATCTTTAGTATTATATGAACTAAAATTTAAGTAATTAATACTTTCTTCATTACTTTTAGTATGAATGGTATAATTTAGAACGCTATAATTTTTATTTAAAAAAAAATCAAAGCTACTAGAATCAACACGATCTATTAATGACTTCCCTGAAATTATTATTGGGTTTACTGTTTTCAAAAATAATTTAGAAACTATTTTATTTTTACTTCCAAATAATGAAATTATTTCAGAAACCCCAAAGCGCACAAATAAAGTAGAATATGTAGAACTCATAAAGTTACCAAACGAATAAAAATTTATTTCATTTATTAAAAATTTGGTTCGTAAACGAATATTTAATAATGAGGCTTCAACGTCTATATTACTAGATAAAAATAAACAAATTTTACTGTTTAAAGAAGTAATTTTTGAAATTTTACTATTAAAACCCCACAAGTAATAATTAGATTTTTTTTTTTCATTTGAAAAAACTTTAACTTTTAATTTATTTTTACTTAAAAAACTTAGTTTTTTTAGTAAATTTAATTCTTTAACACTTAACTCTTTATTAATTAAGAATAAACTTCGGCTATCGTTAAAAAATGAAAGAGCTTTTTTAAAAATTTGGTATGATAAAACCGATTTAACCTCAACTCGATGATTTGATAAAGAATCAAAAGCAAAGCGCCCTTTATCTGAAATCCAAGATTCATTTAAATCTTTATTTTTTTTTGGACTTACTTTTACAACATCTAATTCTTTATAATTAATATAAATATTACTTCCTAATCCATCGGTTAAATCAATACTTTCTAATGATTTTAATTCCCAAGGCCGAGCTATAAAAGCTGAAGTTTTTAAAGTTAAAGCTCCTACGGGACATAAGTCAACAACATTAGATGAAATAGGAGAATTTGAAATTTTAGTTATATAATTTCCAATTTCAGTGTTTGTACCTCTGTTTAGTGTTCCCAAAGAAAAGGTACCACAAATTTCGATACCAAAACGAATACAACGAGTACAATGAATACAACGATTCATTATGGTTTTGACTAAAACACCACAGTACTTATCTTCAACCCCTCTCTTATTAATATAAGCTCGACTAACACGAGTTCCATAAATTTGTGCTTGATCTTGCAAATCACATTCACCTCCCTGATCGCAAATTGGACAATCTAATGGGTGATTTAGTAATAAAATTTCTAAAACATTTTCACGAGATTTTAAAACACGTGGACCTTTTGTAATAATTGATAAATTCTCCATAATAGGTGCTGCACATGCTGCAACAGGTTTTGGTGCTTTATCAGTTTCAACAAGGCACATTCTACAATTACCTGCAATAGATAAATTTTCATGAAAACAAAAACGTGGGATTTTAATACCGATGAATTTACAAGCCTCTAAAATTGAGATATTTTTTTTTATAAAAAAAAAACGATTATTTATTAAAAGACGAACCATTTATTAATTTTTAAAGAAATTTTTAAACACTTGAATAACGAATAATATATGATCAAATTTTTATTTTATCTATCACATTCAATTTTAAACCTAATTTTAGATTTATTTATAGTATACTTATTCTTAATCTTAATTACAAAAGTCTTAAAACATGATTCCCAATTAAAGTATTTAATGTTTTGATTTTTTAGATAACAATAGAGATCTAATTAGATTTCTTGTAATAAGAAAAATATAATAATTTTTTAAGTTATAGTTAATAAAGTTATGATTTATAAAAATATATATATATGAAAATTTAGTACTTATAAACTAAAAGCCTCACAGCTCTTACATTTTAAGCCTATCAACGTAATAATATTTTACGATTCTAAAAAATTTTTTTTAAGGTAAGTTTCTCGCTTAGATGCTTTCAGCGATTATCTCTTATAAACTTAGCTACCCAGCATTGCTTCTGATGAAACAACTGGTACACCAGAGGTTTTACGTAATTTGGTCCTCTCGTACTAAAATTTAATCCTTTCAATTTTCTTCAATTACAGTAGATAGGGACCGAACTGTCTCACGACGTTCTAAACCCAGCTCACGTACCACTTTAATCGGCGAACAGCCGAACCCTTGGAACCATTTACAGCTCCAGGATGTGATGAGCCGACATCGAGGTGCCAAACAATTTCGTCGATATGAACTCTCAAAAATTATAAGCCTGTTATCCCCGGCGTACCTTTTATTCGTTGCGTGATGAATTTTCCACTCAAATTCACCAGATCACTATGGCCGACTAAATTTTAAAAAAAATTTTATCTCTGTTTGATTTGTTAATCTTATCAGTTAAGCAGATATACACCATTACGTTTAAAAATAAATTAATATTTAAATCTGCCTTTGCACACCTCCGTTACTTTTTAGGAGGTGACCGCCCCAGTCAAACTACCTCTCATAAGCTGTTTATAAAATTGAGTAAAGCTAAAATTTAAGGGTGGTATTTCACTTGTTGTTTTTACTCCCACCTATTCTACACAAAAATTAAAACTTTACAACTTAAAATCATAGTAAAGGTGCACGGGGTCTTTCCGTCTAGCTGCAATTAATCCGCATCTTCACGGATATTTCAAATTCACCAAGCCTATGTTGGAGACAGCGGAGAAGTCGTTACACCATTCATGCAGGTCGGAACTTACCCGACAAGGAATTTCGCTACCTTTGGACCGTCAGAGTTACAGCCGCCGTTTACTGGGAATTCAATTGATTGCCGAAACAATCGCATTTAGCCTTGCAGCACCGGGCAGGTGTCAGCCCCTATACATCTTCTTTCGAATTAGCAGAGACATGTGTTTTTATTAAACAGTCGCTTCTCCTTCTTTAGTGTCAATAAAATATAATTTTATCACTCCTTCTTCCTAAGTTACAGAGCTATTTTGCCGAGTTCCTTCAACATAGTTATCTTGAACGCCTTAGTATATTCTACTAATTTACCTGTGTCGGTTTAAAGTACGGGTTATATTTATGCTATTTCCAGAAAATCATTTAAATTTATTTTATGAATCAATATAAAATAAATTTTTAAAATTTTGTCACAAAAATTAAATATTTCTCATTAACTTATACATTCGTAGTTTGTCTTAGAGACCGTTTAAATTTTTAACTTCAATCTTTTTTAAAAGAGGATTGAAAACTTTTAATTTACGGCGACAATGTTAATTCATTGTTTTTAGCTACTAATGCCAGTATACTCACTTTTAATATCTCAAATTATTTTAACAAATAATCTTCAAAAATATATAAAACGTTCTGCTACCAAAATTACCAATTCGGTTATAAACTTAGACTCACTAAATTTTCGATACAAAAAAACTTAATCAATGAGCTGTTACGCTTTCTTAAAAAAATGGCTGCTTCCAAGCCTATTTTATGATTGTCTTTGTTTTTTTATATTCTTTACACTTAGTTTATATTTAAGACCTTACTGAATAAACAGGGCTGTTTCCCTATTGACTATCAACCTTTGCACTGAAAGTCTGACTCTACAATATCTTACTAAAAATAAATTTTTAATAAATAAAACGCATTCATAGTTTTTTAAAACGCAGTAAAATCAATGATTCCCATTGCTTTAAAAGAGCTGTACCTCATTTTATTTTAATTGTAGGCTATACTAAAATATATTTCGCAGAAAACCAGCTATTCCTAAGTTTGATTAGCCTTTCACCCCTAACCACAAGTCATCCCAACCTTTTTCAACAGATACGGGTTCAGTCCTTCAAATTATGTTACCATAAATTTTTCAACCTGCTCATGGTTAGATCACTTAGCTTCGGGTTTTATAATTATGACTTTAGCTTTTTTATCAAACGTTTGATTTATCTATGTCTACAAATTTTTTAAACTTGCCAAAATTATAAACTCACTGGCCCATTATGCAAAAGGTACATTATAATATTATTATAAAAATAATACTCTAATAGATAATATGCACTAAATTTTAGGACTTTTAACTCTGCAAGCAGTTCTTTTTCACCTTTCCCTCACGGTACTTGTTCACTATCGGTCATTAGAAATTGAAGGCCCGAAGGAAGATCTTCTTAATAAACAAATATAACATAATTCGTTTCTAAATAGAATAAAAAATATCAATTTACAGGACTATAACCTTCTATGGAATATTCAAAATCAATTTTTTTTATTCTTTGCCTTTTAAAGCTTTCGCTCACCACTACTCACTTTATCTCGTTTGATTTTTTTTTAAGTTACTGAAATGTTTTACTTCACTCAATTTTTTTTTCTCCAATGGTAAATTTTTCTAAAAGTTATTAGGATTCAAAATTTATATTTATCCTACTTATTGCAATACACAACTAAAATTTTTCTAATGCCAAGGCAGCCTTTTAGTGCATTTAAATTTTTATAATTTTTATTCCAGCCACACGTTCCCGTACGACTACCTTGTTACGACTTCATCCCGGTTACAAATCCCATAATGACATTTATACGTTAATAATTTTAAATAAAAATTGTTTTATTATTAAAAAAAAAAATAAATAAAATTAAAAATTTCTAAAAGCTTAAAACGAGACTTACTCCCAGCACGTGACGGGCGGTGTGTGCAAGATCTAAGTATCGGTTCACCGTAGCATGCTGATATACGATTACTCATGATTCCACCTTCATGTTGGCGAGTTGCAGCCAACAATCCGAACACGAAAAGGGTTAAAGATTGACTTTAAATTGCTTTATTGTACAACTTTTTGAACTAATCATTGTAGCACATGTGTAGCCCAACCTATAAGGGCCATAAGGACTTGACGTCATTCTCACCTTCCTCTAAATAAAAAAAAAAGCAGTTTTTTATAAGTCGATATTTAATTATTTCTAATTAAATGTATCAATATAAAATAAGAGTTTCGCTCGTTGAAGAAATTAATCCGACACCTCACGGCACGAACTGACGACAGCCATGCAACACCTGTAATAAATTTATTCGTATATAAATAATATTTTATATACTTAAATAATTTTTATATTAATAAAAATAAATTTAATATGCAAAAGTTGGTAAGGTTTCGCGCGGATTATCGCATTAAACCACATGCTCCACCATTTGTGTAGACCCCCGCCAATTCCTTTGAGTTTCAGTCTTGCGACCGTACTCCCCAGGCGGAGTGTTTAACGCGTTAGCTTTTGTATCAAAAAAATTCTTTCAATATTAACACTCATATTTGACAGCATAGACTACCAGGGTATCAAATCCTGTTTGCTCCCTATGCTTTCGTTCCTTAGCGTCAGTATAAGCCTAGATAATCGCTTTCGCCACTGGCATTCCTTTATATATTTTCGGATTTTACCCCTATACATAAAATTCTATTATCCTTTGCAAAACTCGAGAAGAAGCGTATTATAAGAATTGTTCAGTATAACCCAAAACTTTTTTCTTTAAACGATAAAACCCACCTACGAACTCTTTACGCCCAATAATTCCAGATAACGCTCGCCCCCTCCGTTTTACCGCGGCTGCTGGCACGAATATTAGCCGGGGCTTGTTTTTTAAAAACGTCATTCTCATTTTTAAAATTATAAACTTTACACCCGACAAATTTAAAATTTATCTTTTATGCCTTCCTCATTTAAGCAGCATTACTGGATCAGGCCTTAGCCCATTGTCCAAAATTCCACACTGCTGGCAAAAGCCTGGGCCTTGTTTCAGTCCCAGTGTGACTGGACATTTTCTCAAACCAGTTAGGGATCATCGGCTTGGTAGGCTTTCAATCTACCAACTACCTAATACCTCACCAAAATTATCTTAAAACAGTGTTATACCTTTAACATTTTCAAAATTTAATTTATTTAAATTATTTAAATAAAAATCGATTAGGTTAAATTTTAAGGTAAAATTTTTGGTTTCTACTCACCTGTACGCTAAGTTATAAAAACTTAAAACTAGCATGTGTTATATATGCTGCAAGCGTTCACCCTGAGCCAGGATCAAACTCACAAAAAGTATAGCTAATTAACAAGCTAAACATATAAATTCTTTAATTAAAAAAAAATAAAAAAGTACTTTTTACTAGTATAATAAAGGCAGAAACGGGATTCGAACCCATGTTTTCAGATTATGAGCCTGACAAGTTACCTACTACTAAATTCTACCAAACTTTAAATTACTTACTAATTCTCTACTATGAGAAAAAGCTATACATTTTTAGTTCTTTTTTAATTCTTTTTAACAAGCATATAACTTTTTGATTCTACTAATTAATCACTATTAGTAAAAGTTACAACTTTCTTTTTAACTTACTAATTCTCTACTATGAGAATTAGTGACACAATTTTAATTTTTTTTAAATTTGTTTTAAGAAACATATAACTTTTTGATTCTACTAATTTTTTACTATTAGTAAAAGTTACAACTTTCTTTTTAACTTACTAATTCTCTACTATGAGAATTAGTAACACAATTTTAATTTTTTTAAAATTTGTTTTTAAGAAACATATAACTTTTTGATTCTACTAATTTATCACTATTAGTAAAAGTTACAACTTTCTTTTTAGCTTACTAATTCTCTATTATGAGAATTAGTAACACAATTTTAATTTTTTTAAAATTTGTTTTAAGAAATATATAACTTTTTGATTCTACTAATTTCTCGCTATTAGTAAAAGTTACAACTTTCTTTTT
>Ga0307931_1000341_pt1 | contig 28193 bp, 25 predicted proteins | sample OrgLakmetageno47_FD_201816 | JGI IMG/M metagenome (GOLD analysis project Ga0307931, IMG submission 201816) | Saline water microbial communities from Organic Lake, Antarctica - #47 | ecosystem: Environmental > Aquatic > Non-marine Saline and Alkaline > Saline | place: Antarctica: Organic Lake...
ATCATGTTGTGGAGCAAAGCTTCTAAGACGGCATAGCAGTCTGCCTTTCGCACGGTGGATTGGTTCGAGATGAGATAGGCGAGCTTCTTCAAATCGGTTTTTCCTGCGCTCACGGCCTGAACGTAGAACTTTTTTGGAGCTTCCACATCCCGTGGATTTACTCTCTGCAAGCTTTTAACTTGTACCATAATAAAAAAATTTACATCGGGGCTTCATTGCCCTGATTATCAGATGTAAAGATAAAACTGGTTTTCAAAAAGTCTATCGGAATAGGATAAAAGTTATCCACATACTTTTCCACAATCGCTTTAATAGCTTACTGTATATGGGAGTTTGGCATTTACTAAAATCTCATTTTATGTTTCGTTTAACGTTTCGTGAGCAGGTGAGATGCTTAGAAAAGCTCTAAATGTATAAACATTGTGATGTAGGAGGTGTAACATCATAAAAATATGTTCTAAAAATTCTTGTTAAGCTTAACCTGAGGCAGTTGTCACCCTGAACGTGTTTCAGGGTCTTTGCTTGGTTTTAAACGAGATGCTAAAACTCCTGAGCATTTGGTACGGCATGGCTTATATAAAAGTAGACCGTTTTAGTTATCAAGAAGACTCTTCACATCTCCGCCTTAGGCGAATCTCTCCGAATGACAGTGTTGTCACCCTGCCTTATTTCAATTTCATTTTTTTTATTTACTAATCCCCAATCCCTCCAGTCCACCAACTCAAGTTCACTTTTCACTAATCACCGAAAAACCGACAACCGACGGTAGCTTCGACACCTCCGCCAGAGGCGGACACTCAGCCACCAGCTGACAATTTATTTTAAATTTCACTCACCGACTCACCGACTCACCGACTCACGGTTCACTATTCACAATTTACTGACAACGGACAACGGAGAACCGACAACGGAGAACCTACTACCGACTCACTAATCACGACTTGCCATCCAATAAAACGCAGGCAGGTAATTTCATGAAATGAAATGGAAAAAAATTGCACTTTGACTTCGCTTAGCAGAGCTATCGAGTATTAGCGAGGTGCTAGAAGTGAAAATTGAAGGATCCGGATAAGAATGAAATCTTTTTCATTTTTTCCATTGATGAAAAAACGAAACAAAAAAATCTAGACTAATTTAAGGAAATTTTTGCTGCGATACTCTTCGCAAAACCAATGCTGGCTTGATCGCTTCATGCCAATTACTTCGTAATGCACTTCCTCGAAAGCCACAGTTATTTGTGGAAATTAGTCAGTTTCCCTTAACTTGAAGCGGGTAAACTATATTATGAGGTTTCTGCTTTAGTTTTTTACCATCATGTTTTTGTTTTACTTCAACAGCTAATGAACCGTCAAGCATTTAACCGCATTCAAAATTTTTAATTCTACCGACTACCGACTACCGACTACCGACTACCGACAACAGACAACAGATAACCGAAAACCGAAAACCGACGACCGTCAACTGAAATTTTCGTAAACTTGCAGAACCAATCGATTAGCATGAATAACCAGCCTTTAGTTTCTAAAAAAACCTTGAATTATAAACAAAACTATTTCAACTACAAGGCTTTGGACTTTGTTTTAGAATTAAAAGAGCATTACTTAAAATGTAACCACATCCATTAATTAGAAGTAATGTTATTTAATTCACTTGATTTTGCGATATTTTTGCCTGTAGTATTTCTGCTTTATTGGTTTGTGTTTCAAAAAAAAATAAAAGCTCAGAATGCACTAGTGGCATTAGCGAGTTATGTTTTTTATGGTTGGTGGGACTGGCGTTTTCTAAGCTTGATTATATTTAGTTCCGTTATAGATTATTTTATAGGACTGCAGTTAGAAAACATCAAAAAAGATCGTTATCGTAGACTATTACTCTGGACTAGTATATTTGTAAATCTCGGACTTCTAGGGTTTTTTAAATATTTCAACTTTTTCATAGATAATTTTTTAGATGCCTTTAGTTTTTTTGGGTACCAAATACCAAACACTAGCTTAAACATAATTCTTCCAGTTGGTATAAGTTTTTATACGTTCCAAACTTTAAGTTACACCATTGATGTATATCGCAAACAACTAAAACCAACTAAAGATTTTGTTGCTTTTACAGCTTTTGTAAGTTTTTTTCCGCAGTTAGTTGCTGGACCTATAGAAAGAGCTTCAAACTTACTGCCCCAATTCTATAAAAAACGAAAATTCGATTATTCTATTGCTGTTGATGGAATGCGCCAGATACTCTGGGGTTTGTTTAAAAAAATAGTTATTGCTGATAACTGTGCCAAGTATGCAAACGAAATATTTAATAATTCAGGTAATTATTCAGGAACTACTCTTTTACTGGGAGCTCTGTTTTTTACATTTCAAATTTATGGTGACTTTTCTGGGTATTCTGATATTGCTATAGGCACATCACGTTTATTCGGTTTCAAGCTGATGAAAAACTTTGCCTTCCCTTATTTTTCCAGAGATATAGCTGAATTTTGGAGAAGGTGGCATATATCTTTATCCAGCTGGTTTAGGGATTATCTTTACATTCCATTAGGAGGTAGCAGGGGGGGGGCATGGATGAAAGTAAGAAATACATTCATAATTTTTATAGTTAGCGGTTTTTGGCATGGAGCAAACTGGACTTTTATTGTTTGGGGTGCTTTAAATGCTATATACTTTTTGCCTTTATTATTAAGAAATAAGAATCGAGTTCATACAGGTGAAGTCGCTGCAAACAGAATCCTGCCAAGCTTGATAGAGTTGAAAGGCATTATTATTACTTTTTCGCTTACAGTTTTAGCCTGGGTGTTTTTTAGAGCTGAAAATATTTCTCATGCGTTATCATATCTTTCTAGTTTGTTCATAGGATTAGGAGATTATATCAACTATTACAAATCCTATAGGTATATCTATAATGTTGGATCACCCTTTATAATTACTTTTTTAATATTTCTAATATTAGAATGGTATGGAAGAGCGCAAAACTATGCTATAGAGGAATTTGGCTTAAATTACAAACCCGTCTTTAGATATGGCCTATATTCAGTAATAATTATTTCTATATTTTGGTTTATTGAAGAAGAGCAGCAGTTTATATATTTTCAATTTTAATTATGAAAAAATTTATATTAAAAAGTAGTTTGTTTGTTATTCCATTTTTTATTCTTTACGTTTTAAATTTAGTTTTATATGCTCAAGGTGAAGGAGACTTAACTAGAGTAGGCTTTATTTATAATAATCCTTCTCCTAAAAGTACAATCATAAATCAATTTGATTTTGAAATCAACTATAAGAAGTTATCTGAATTAGATTTAGATACCACTTCTGTTTTTCAATTTGATGTCTTAACTATTGGGGATTCTTTTTCAAACCAAGGTTTTTACGGGTATGTAAATTTATTAGCTAACGATGATAAAGCTGTTTTAAACTTCGATAAATTCTTAACACAGGATAACCCCATTCAAAAACTTATTGAACTTGCTAATGGTAATTTTTTTGAAAGAATTAAGACAAAGTACATAATTTTAGAGACGGTTGAACGGATGTTTTATAAGAGATGTGAAAAGCTTAATTTTTCAAAATCAATTAGCATCAACATGCTAAATGCCCGAATTGATTCTTATGAGCCGAGAAAACCAGCTAAAAGAGATATGAAGTTTTTCTCAAACACAACCCTCAAGATGCCATTAACCAATATCCAATACCTGTACACTAGAAATCCTCCAAACTCTCTTACATACAAAGTTAAAACCAAAACAATTGATTTATTTTCTGGTAGTACAAACAATTTATTATTTACAAAACATGATATTACATTTAAGGAGAAATATAATCACGATTTAAATGTAATGATTCAATGCAACTCTCAGCTTAATGAGCTAAGTAGACTGTTAAAAGAAATAGGTATAGAACTTATTTTGTTAATTTGTCCTGATAAGTATGACTTATACTATCCTCATATAAAGAATAAAGCTGGACTCATGAAACCATTTTTTTTCAAGAATTACAGAAAATTAAATAGGGAGTATTTATACGTAAATTCTATGCAAATTTTATCTGATGAATTAAAAAAGAGCAAGGATGTATATTTTTATGATGATACACATTGGTCACCAGTAGGAGCTAAAGCAGTTACGTACGGTATTCAACAACTTATAGAAAGTAATAGTTCCAATAATTAAATAGATATGCGATTTTAAAATCAGATATATTAAAAGCTGCAAACCTGCACTAACAATCCATTAACTATGAATTCCCAGCCTCTAGTCTCCATCATTATACCTGCCTACAACCGCGCGCATCTGATCGGGGAGACGCTGGACTCAGTGTTGGCCCAGACGTATACTAATTGGGAGTGTATTGTGGTGGACGATGGTTCTTCAGATAACACCGATGAAGTCGTTGGCGCCTACGTTAACAAAGATACTCGTTTTAAATATTACCATCGGCCAGAAAAACATTTACGAGGTGGGAATGGCGCGCGGAATTATGGGTTTAATATGAGTCAGGGAGAGTACATTCAATGGTTTGATTCGGATGACTTGATGTTGAAACATAAACTTGAATTTTCTATCCAAACAGCTTTGCAACAAGAAGCAGATGTTGTTTTTAAAAAGCATAACCCAAAAGAAAAGCCTTACAGCTTGTCAACTAAATTCGATCTAAGCAAACTAAATGTAGATTCTTTTTTTGTGAATTACATGCTAGGAGAATATCCTGTCATCACTAACGATGTATTCATAAGAAGAAGTATAATAAATATTAACTTTGATGAGCACTTAAGAAAGGCGCAAGAATTTGATTTTTTCTCAAGGCTCTTTCAACAAAAACTTACTTATTATTTTACATTAGAAATAACTCATTATAAGCGACAGCTAGAAAATTCAATTTCGGGTCATGCTTCAATAGGTAGTTACCCCCAATTTAAATCCTTAGTAGAGCTCTCAAAGAAAATGGTTTTAAACTATAAAAAATACCCAGAAATTCAAGACAAAGGAAGGCATCTAGGTAAAAAATTATACAAATCCTATATTAAAAGAGGTAAGATAAATTATATCATTAAGAATTTCGATTATTTCAAAACTATCCACAATTTATTTTTACCAGCTTTCATTTTCTTTTTTGTTTATAATATAATTACGCGTAAAGGCTTTGATCAAATAAGACGATACTCAAATAAATGAAATCTATACTATTAATTATACCCTATTTCGGACAATGGCCTCTTTGGTTTGAGGCTTATTTGTGTTCTGTAGCTAAAAATCCAACTATAAATTGGTTATGCCCAACTGATTGTGAGTTACCAAAACATTACCCTGAAAATATTAAATTTTTAAAAACGACCTTACCTGAACTCAATGAGCAGGTGAACCAAATTGTAGAGGCTAAGGTGCCATTAACCCCCAGAAAATTTTGTGATTTGAAACCTGCTTATGGTGAGATATTTCAAGAAGAAATTAAGGCCTTTGACTTTTGGGGCTTTTGTGATATGGATATCATCTGGGGGAATATAAGAGCCTTTATGACGCCAGAGATTTTACATACATATGATATTATTTCCAGTCGTAAAGAAAATATTTCGGGGCATTTTAACCTATTTAGAAATACATTAGAGCTTAACCAACTGTATAAACAAGTACCTAATTACAAAAACTTATTTGAACAAGAACGCTTTATGTGGTTTGATGAACAGGTGTTGTCTAGTTTTTTAAAAGAAACCTCACATTCATTTCAGATTAAATGGGATACCATTCTTTGTAACCAGGAAAAAGGCAGAGATTCGCATCAGGAATATCATTTGAATCGTTGGATGTGGAATGATGGGCAGCTCCTCAATACCAAAACCCAAGAGGAAGTGATGTATTTGCACTTTATCAATTGGAAACGTACAATGACATCTTGTGAAATTAGCTATTCAGACGCTCCTAAACCTTTTTATGTGTCTTATATAGGGATGCATTATAAAGTTTTTTCAAGATTAAGATTAACCTTTAACACAGTCAAGAATTTGTTTATTGGGTATGAAAAAAAGGAAAACAGGAGAAAACAGAAGTTAAAATTTCAAAGTCTAAAAAAAAGAGTAATTAATAGATTACATAAATTGTTTATATGAAAATCATATTTACTCATATCGAAAAATGTGCAGGGACAAGTTTTAATTCATCATTAGAACTTACCTTTTTAAGATATGTGCATGTGTCAAAAAACTTTTATGGTGGAAATGATATAAAGAATGACTTAACAATTAATCAATATAATGAAATAAAGAAAATCTTCCCATCAGGTATTGGAGGACATTCAGTGAGACCTTATCAAAAATTTATTGATGTTTTAAATAATTTTTCGATCATTTTTTTGAGAGATCCTTTAGAAAGATATATGTCTCAATATAATCATGATAAAGAGATGGGATACACCAAAGATTTCCATCATTTTTTATCAAGAGATTATATGGAAAATTTTATGGTAAATAAAATTTGCGGTGAAAATAATTTAAATAAAGCGAAAGATCTACTTGATCAATTCTCTTTTGTTGGAGATAGCAATAGATATCAACAATCTCTTCACCATTTAAGAAAATTGATGGGAAAACAATTTTATGGTTTTGATCAACCTTATAATATAAGAAAATCTAATGATAATTATTTAAAATTTGAAGATTTAAGCTCAGAAGATAAAAATGAAGCTATCAAACAAAATGAACTTGATATTAAACTGTATGAATATTTCGTCTCTCAGAGTGACTATTTAAATGATTATCCTGGTACATATAATTACAAAACACCATCTCCTTTAAGAATCAAAATCGTGAGAAAGCTTTCAAAATTGAAAAGAAAAAAAATCATTGAAATAAGGAAAAATATTAATTAATGAAGTCCATCTCTCTTTTACACCCCTTTTCAGCACAAGCTATTGGTTTGCAAGAAGACGATCTTTACCATTCGCATAGTAAGGCACAGGAATTGGCTTTGCAGAAGATTCAGGACCAGCAGCCTATCTATCATATCAGTATTGACTATTTTACAGGAAAGTGGATACCTTATCAAAAGCAGGTTGTTAATCTTAAAAAGCAATTTTGGCCGGTTACGAAGCCTTTATTTAAACAACGCCATCAATGGAGAAAGCAAGAATCGCTATGGCACTATAAGCATCAACAACAACACCCGGCAGAGGTTACCATTATCAATATGTCTGGCCATGGGAGCAAGTATACTTTTAAATTGGCTGAGCTTATTCAGCAACAAGGTCTTACATATATTCCTATGGTAGGCGGAATACATATGAGCACGCATCCAAAAGCAGTTGAGTATTACGGGAATGCACATCATATTTTGGTGCATACACAGGTTCAAAAAGATGCCTTACAGGCTCAGGAAGAGTTTCGGGATCTGGATATTCGTGTTTTACCTTTAGGGGTCAATCAGAACCTGTTTAAGCCTACTCAGGATCAAATGAGGGAAGATGAAATGCTGAAATTAATTCAGGTAGGACGAATATCAAGATTAAAACAATTGGAGCATTCCATACATTTAGTCAAAACCCTTAAAGCACAGCAGGTTAATGTTCAGCTTAAGCTTATAGGCTTTTTAAGTGATGAGGTCTATTACCAAGAACTCTTAAGCCTAGTTGATGAATTTAACCTGAATCAAGAGGTTCAATTTATAGGCAATGTTGCACAGGAAGATTTAGTTAAGTTTTATCAGGACTCTGACTTGCTCCTTATTCCCAGCCAACATGAATCTTTTGGTATGGTGATGGTGGAAGCTATGGCCTGCGGCTGTCCTGTTGTTGGTTACAAAGGAGCTGGTGGCACCGATGAGATTATACAACATAATTATAATGGTTTGCTGGTAACACCAGAGACAATGCAAACGTCAGTTTTAGAGCTATGGAAAAGCCCAGTAGACCTAAAACAAATCAAAGAAAATGCAGTAGCCTCAGTCCACGAAAAGTGGAGCATTAACAAGACTGCCCAACGTCTTCAAAATTCTATTACAGATGCTATTGGATAGCCGTGAAATAAATCAGATTATTGTTTATGTTCCTCTAGAGCTGTCTCATTCAAGCTACTTGATGACCTCCATGCAAGAATTTTCCAAAAAAAATCAAATTAATTTAGTTTATAAATCGAATCCATTTTCATCGAAAGGAAGAATTGAGGTATCTGGAGATGAATTAATAAAAACCACTCATTCTTATTTAAAAGTTGTTTTTGTTAGGCTTAACGTCAAAGACAATTCTAGTAAATTATTAGCTTTTGACTTTCACGATTCCAATGCTTTTTTCTCAAAAGAAGCTTTAGAAAAAGCAGATTTTTACATCAAAAGGACTTATACAGAACAAGAAGTGAAGTTGATTTCTGAAAATTACTCCAAAAGGATTTATCCAATGGGATTACCTTTTATGCTCAAACCTGATAAAATCTCGCATCCTGATAAAATAAAAATATTGCATTTAAAAGAATTGCTTAAGCAATCGTTTAAATTGGATAGGTTTATGTTTAAGCACGTTGTAAACAGTTTTTATAGACATAAAACGATCTGGCATAGCTTTACCTCGACAAGGAAATTGTCTGATTTTGAAATTTTAATCAAAGCTAAAAATCTGACCTCAGTTTTTTACCAAAAGCGTTTCTTCCCGAATCAAATAAATGAAGATACTCAGTTAGTACATCAGCAACGTATCGCTATCGTTCGTTTGCTAAAAAAAGATTTTCAAAAGTATTTTGTTGGAGGTATTAAAGAAGATAAAAATTTACCTGAAAAGTTTAAAGACTGCGCCTCGAGTATTGAAGGTTCTCAAAATCAATTTTTAAAAGCTATGCAGGAATGTGGAATTTGTATTTATACAAGAGGTTTGGGAAATTCAATAGGTTGGACTTTACCTGAATTTATGTCTCAAGGGAAAGCCATTATCGCCGAAAAGCAAAAAGTTATATTTCCACAGCCTTTAATTCATGGCAAACATCTCCTGTATTTTGATACTTTTGAAGAATTAAACGATTTGATACAACAACTAATTGATCAGCCTGAACTAGTTAAAGAACTCTCTAAAGAATCTAGATCATACTATGACGAATTTATTTCTCCAAAAGTATTTTTAGAAAATATTTTAATTCAAATGAATGCGTAAACTATTTGTCCATCATAGGTCGCCTCACCATTCCAGTCATTCTGGATACGCTAGGCTTTTAGATTATATTCAAGCTGAAGTAGTAGACGGCTATGAGACCAGGATGCCCTACAAGTTATCAAAATTAATTTCTAATAAAATCTCTGCTACAGCAGGGAATTATGATAGTCAAAGTGTCAACAAAGAAGTGGAGCTGTTTAAAGCTCTAAAGCTAAAACCAGAAGATACATCTATAGTTCATTACCTTAATGCGGAACGGGATATTCGCTATAACCTTAAGTTTAAGAAGAAGTACCCTAATACCAAGTTTGTAGCGACCTTCCATAAACCACCTTCGGTTTTAAAAGAAAAAATCACCAACCTGAAGTATCTTAAAAACTTAGATGCAGCAGTTTGTGTTGGTGAAAATCAGGTTAATTTTATTAAAGATTGGCTAGGCTTGGAGCAGGTGCAGTACATTCCGCATGGTGTGGATACCAACTTTTTTAAGCCAGATCCAAGTTTGGAAAAAGAACATTGTATTTTATTTGTGGGACAGCATTTGCGGGATTTTGAAACTTTAAACTGGGCTTTACCTCAATTTTTAAAATACGATAAGGATTTAAAAATAAAAGTGGTTGGAATACCTTCAGCCCTCAAAAAAGTAGACGATTTGAAAAATGTTTCTAAACTTTCAGGAGTAGATGATGAAGAATTGAAGCGATTATACCAAACCTCTAAAATCTTGTTTTTACCACTTGTAGACGGTACAGCTTGTAATTCTATTTTGGAAGCGATGGCCTGTGGTTTACCAATCGTTACCAATAAAGTGGGCGGTAATGAAGCCTATTTAGAAGGGACAAAATCCTGTTTTGAGAATGATAAAGAAATTTTGTTTCAGGAAGTGATTAACTTGTTGGAAGATGAAAAAAAACAAAGAAGCCATTCGCTTAAGCTTAGAGAAAAAGCTTTGGATTATGAGTGGACAGTAGTAGCTGAAAAAATGGAATCTTTTCATAATAAAATTTCCACACTACAATGAGTAAATCAATTTTAGTCACAGGCATCGCAGGTTTTATCGGTTTTCATTTAGCAAAGCAGCTTTTAATGCAAGGCTACAAAGTAATAGGTGTTGATAACCTTAATACCTATTATGATGTCGATTTGAAATACGCCCGTTTAAGCCAATTAGGAATAGCTAAACAAGACTCTGAGTTTTATAACAGGGAGGTGAAGTCGACAAGTTATGAAGGCTTAAGTTTTTACCAACTCAAATTGGAAGACCGTGCCAGTCTTCCAAAACTTTTTAGATATCATCACATTGATGTGGTTTGTAATTTAGCCGCGCAGGCAGGAGTCCGCTATAGTATTGAAAATCCAGAAGTCTATATCGATACCAATATTACCGGTTTTTTAAATCTCTTGCAATGCATGAGAGAGCATAAGGTGCCAAAGCTGGTTTATGCCAGCAGTTCCAGTGTCTACGGTAACACAGATGAGGTGCCCTTTACAGTGGATCAAAACGTAGATCATCCCATAAGTGTATATGCCGCGACTAAAAAGTCCAACGAATTACTGGCTCATACTTATGCACATTTGTTTGGCATTCAAACGATAGGCTTACGATTCTTCACGGTTTACGGTCCTTGGGGCAGACCGGATATGGCGATGCATTTGTTTGCCGATGCCATTTCTAAAGGGAAGCCCATAAAAGTGTTTAATCACGGCAACTTGTCCAGAGACTTCACTTATATAGACGATATTGTAGAAGGTGTTATCGCCACACTAGAAAAAGATTTACCCGATAAGGCAAAATATGGTATTTACAATATTGGCAATTCAAAACCAGTGAAGTTGTTGGATTTTATCAAAGCCTTAGAACTTAGTTTTGGAAAAACAGTCCAAAAGGAGATGCTGCCTATGCAACCAGGAGATGTCCAGCAAACCTGGGCCGATGTGTCTGATTTACAGAAAGATTTTGGATATGCACCATCTACTGATATTCAAGCAGGAATTGATAAGTTTGTGAAGTGGTATAAAACGTACTATGGTTTATAGTTTAGGGTTAACAGTTTACGGTTTAAAAAAAATTTTCTCGTAAACGAATAATGCTAATCCATTTACGCTAAACTGTAAACTAACAACAGTAAACGAAAAATGAAACTAGTAATTTTTGACGGCAGCTTCAACACCACCGCTTTTATCAATCGCTTGATCGAAGGTTTGGTGAGTAGTGGAGTGGACGTTTATGTTTTGGGCTTTAATGAAGACCTTAAGCGACCTTTGAAAAATGTAAAGTATGTGAGCCTGGGAAGCAGTCATAGTCATTTCAAATTTGCCCGGACCAGCATAAAATGGAGCTTAGTTGGCAGTCGATTGTTTAAGACCTTAGAATTACTGGCTAAAAGCAGGAAAACAGAGCTTAAACAACTCAATTTAAGTGCTGCCTTAGAACACATTCAACCGGATATCGTTCACTTGCAATGGGTATCGCATATTTCTTTATTCGAAATGCATCTGGAAGAGAAGAAATTCAAATTTGTTTTATCTCAGCGGGGGTTTCAAACTAACGTGAGGCCTTTTGTTAATTCAGAAAACTTCAACTATTTACAAAAGTGGCTCCCGAAATTTGATGGCTTTCACTCGGTCTCCAAAGCCATTTCTAAAGTTGGCGATCAAATTTACAATGATTCAAGTAAAATAGATCAGGTGGTTTATACCGGTCTAGATTTGTCTAGATTTGAGTTTCAATCTAAAGTCATAAAAAATGAGACCTTACAACTCATTTCTGTTGGCCGTCCACATTGGAAAAAAGGCTATGATTATGCCATTAAAGCTTGCTCTATATTACATCAAAAAGGAATTGATTTTAAGCATACGATCGTGGGTGCTGCAGGCGATGAAGAATTGTTATTTTTAATCGATGATTTAGGTTTACAGGATAAAGTAGAATTGACTTCCAAACTTCCTCAGGCTAACGTATTTGAATTGATGAAAGGTTCAGACCTGTTTTTATTACCAAGTCTGGAAGAGGGGATTGCCAATGTTGCCGTGGAAGCTATGGCTTTGGGGACCCCGGTTATATCGACTGACTGTGGTGGGATGCAAGAACTCATTACGCATGATGAAGAAGGATGGATTGTGCCTGTAAGAGATCCACAGGCTATGGCAGACCAAATTTTAGAATTCAGTCAAATGGAAAGTTGTGAGATTTCTAAGATAAAAAAACAAGCTAGATTAAAAGTAGAACAACAGCATACAGAGGAGCAGATGGTGGAAGGGATGGTGAGGTTATATAGTCGAGTAGTAGGGTAGTCAGAAGGTCGTTAGGGACAAGGAGTCAAAGAGTCGAAGAGTCAATGGGGTCAAAGAGTCGAGAGTCAAAGTGTCAATGGGGTCAAAGAGTCGAGAGTCAAAGTGTCAATGGGTCAAAGAGTCGAAGAGTCAAAGCGTCAATACTCCCGACCACAGACTCTTGACTAAAAACTAAAAATCATGGATAAATTCAAATTTGAAGATTTAAATGTATATCAAAAGAGTTTGGACTTTGTAGACTCGGTTTATTTTCAAATCAAAGAGTTTCCTAAATCAGAAACCTATAACCTCAGTTCACAGTTTCGTAGAGCAGCAACATCAATTCCATTAAATATTGCGGAAGGACAAGGCAATACCAACTTACAATTTAATAGATTTGTCATGATCGCAAAGTCTTCTATTAACGAATGTGTGGTTTGTAATACAATCGCCAAACGTCAAAACTATATCTCTGATAAAGATTATATTAAAAATCGAAATGAATTACTAGAGCTTTCAAAAATGCTTACGAAATTGAGTCAATATTTGAAAAATCAATGAGTCTAAGGGTTGAAGAGTCATGAGTTTTGGAGACAAAGGACAATAGTCAAGATCATGACTACAGACTAACGACTAACGACTAACGACTACCGACCAATGACTAAAAAAATTAAGACTCCCATCATCCCCACCAACCAAACCTTCGTCAAGGTTAAAGGAGAACCTCACGAACTGGATCATAAAGCCATCTGTTTATTTGCGGCGACGGGATTCTTTTGGGATGATTCGACCTATTGGAAAGATACCAAGGTTCTGCGACCTGCGACTGTTAATGAGATCGACGAGGAAGGCTTTTTGGTGAAGTCAGAGCCCTGGTTTCAGTGGTATTATTCGCCTAAAGAACAAGAATTTCAAAAATCTGTGCAGCAGCATCAAGAATTGCTGGAGCAGATCATCGACGAGCAAATTGGAGATCAGCAAGCCATCTTACCTCTATCGGGTGGTTTGGATAGCCGAAGTCAGGCGGTGGCCCTTCATAAACTGGGAAAGCAAGTGACTTCCTATTCGTATTCCTTTCAAGGCGGGTATAAAGAACATCAAATCAGTCAGCAAATTGCCAAGGCTTGTGACTTTCAGTTTCAGGCTTTTGAGATTCCGCCCAATTACTTATGGGATAAGATAGAAGACCTGGCAGAGATCAATCAGTGTTATTCTGAGTTTACCCATCCCAGGCAAATGGGGGTTTTGGAAGAACTGAAAAAAATGCAGGGCGTATTTTCTCTCGGGCATTGGGGCGATGTGTTGTTTGATAGGGGAGGTGATGAAGATATCCGCGATGAAGATTTGGTGAGTTATATCCATAAAAAAGTCATCAAAAAAGGGGGAATGGATCTGGCGGAGGCGCTGTGGCAATCCTGGAATTTGGAAGGAGACTTTACAACTTACCTGCATGACATGACCCAAACTTTACTCGATCGCATTGACATTCAGAATACCTCAGCTAAAGTGAGAGCCTTTAAGTCGATGTACTGGGCGCCGCGCTGGACCAGTATCAATCTCAGTGTGTTTGAAGCCGCGCATCCGATAACACTACCCTATTACGACGATCGCATGTGTCAGCTGATTTGTGAAATTCCTGAGGCCCATCTCGCCGACCGCCGACTTCAAATTGAGTACATCAAACACAACAATCCTGAAGTGGCTAAAATTACCTGGCAGGACCAGAAACCCTATAACCTGACTAATTTCCAAAACAATCAAGTGCCTTATAACTTGCCGTATCGCATTACTGATAAGCTGAAACGCCTACTTCAGGAAAAAATGGGCAAAAAATTCATCCAGCGGAACTGGGAATTGCAGTTTTTAGGGGCAGACAATGAAAAGCAGCTGGAGTCGTATTTGTTTGATGAGGATTTCAACAGTTTCATTGATAAAGATTTGGTCAAAGACTTTTATAGCAAGTTTCAAACCCAGGACCCCGTTTTTTATTCACATCCGGTGAGTCTGCTGTTGACGTTGAGTGTGTTTAATAGTCGAGAGACAAAGGGTCAAGAGTCGAGGGGTGAGTAGTCAAGGAGTTCAGGGTTAAAGAGTCAATGGGTTGAGAGTCAAATAGTCGAAGAGTAAAAAGTTGAATAGCCGATAGTCAAAGAGTAGAAGGACCTAAGACTTGTGACACTCTATCTTTAATACAATATTTATTATTTTTGACCACAGACCACAGACCACAGACCACAGACCACAGACCACAGACCACCAACTAAAAACTAGAAACTAAAAATCATGGATAAATTCAAATTTGAAGATTTAAATGTATATCAAAAGAGTTTGGACTTTGTAGACTCGGTTTATTTTCAAATCAAAGAGTTTCCTAAATCAGAAACCTATAACCTCAGTTCACAGTTTCGTAGAGCAGCAACATCAATTCCATTAAATATTGCAGAGGGGCAAGGCAATACTAATTCACAATTTAATAGATTTGTCATGATTGCTAAGTCGTCCATTAATGAATGCGTAGTTTGTAATACCATAGCCCAGCGTCAAAATTATATTACTGATGAAGATTTTAATAAAAACCGAAATGAATTACTCGAACTTTCAAAAATGCTTACGAAGTTAAGTCAGTATTTGAAAAGTCAATAGAGTCGAAGAGTCGAAGAGTTGATTTAACACTCCAGTCTACCAACTCTTGACTACAGACCGTAGACTAACAACTAATAACCACAGACTACAGACTCTTGACTAAAGACTACACTCATGAAAAAACTAAAAATCCTTTACATCATCCCCAACTTCGATACCGCTGGCAGTGGCAAAGTAGTGTATGATCTGGTGAAGGGACTGGATAAGGAACGCTTTGCCCCGGAGATTTTAGTCAAGCATACCCGAGGCGCATTTTTTAAGGAGGTGGAAGAACTTGGCGTGCCCATTCATGTGTTTGATTATGAAACGCAGTATAAACCCTTTTGGTCCTTTCCCCTTCGATTGTTGAAGGTCATTCGATTTTTTAAAAAACACGATTGGGATATTGTGCATTCCTGGCATTGGAGTTCAGATTTCTCGGAGCCTCTGGCAGTACGTTTAGCAGGCAAAAAGTTTGTATATACCAAAAAAGCCATGGGTTGGGGGAATAAAGCCTGGAAATGGCGCTCTCAGCTAAGTCATCAGGTGATTGCGATTAATCAAGACATGATTTCTGAATTTTTTAAAGACTTACCTAACGTCAAAGCCACCTATCTTCCTTTAGGGTTGGACTCTGAAGTGTATGCACCACAACCCTATCATCAGGAAACCGCCAATAAATACGGAGTTACAAAAGAGAATTTTGTCGTGATCTCCGTGGTCAATATGGTAGAGGTGAAAGGGATTGAAATTCTGATCGAAGCTGTGGTTCAGTCTGAAATCCCAAATATAAAATTACTTTTGGTGGGCAATGATCAAAACAATTATGTCGAGCAGTTGAAACACAAATATCTCGAAGACCATTCAAATATTATATTTACCGGAAAGCAACTGGAAGTGCGCCATCATTTATCTATGGCAGATGTGTTTGTCATTCCGACTAAAAATGAAGGCAAGCGTGAAGGCATGCCGATGGCACCTGTGGAAGCCATGAGTATGGGAGTGCCAGTGATAGGCTCTAAAGTCTCAGGCATTACCGATATTTTAGAGGGTTTTGAAGACTGGACGTTTGAGGCGAGTAATGTCAATGAACTCTCCGATTTGTTGCATCAAGCTTATAAATTACCAAATTCAGAATTGAAAGAAATTGGTTTACAAATGAGAGAAAAAGTGAAAAATCAGTACACATTAGAGGCTTTTATCAAATCCAGAGAACACATCTATGAGTCACTTTAATAAACATTTTTTTGTATTAAGGTTACCACATAATTCGGGGTTTATAGTTGTTAATCAACAGTTTTACAGCTAACGAAAACATTAAACAGACAAATTAAAACAAGAAACGATCAACGAAAAACGCTAAACAGTCAACCAATATAATGACCATCACCCTCGTCCTTCCTCAACCCCCAGGTTATTCTGAAACCTTTTTTAGATCCAAGATCAAAGGACTTCAAGAGAGTGGGCATCAGGTCATTTTGGTGACAGCGACAACCGATCAAAAATTCGAGGGTTGCCAACATTTGCAGCATCCTAAAGTCCACAAAAATCCTGTGATCCAACTCACACGAATGTTGTGTGTATTGTTAGGACTTCTACCTATTCTTAGTGTCGTCTTAAAATATATACAGCTTGAAAGGAAAGATGGATCTAGCTTCAAACGTCTGGTTGAAAAGCTCTATATCAACGCCACTTTACTTAAGTTAAACACCGACTGGCTGCATTTTGGCTTCGCCACCATGGCGATGGATAGGGAATCAGTGGCCAAAGCTATTAGAGCAAAACTAGGAGTGAGTTTTAGAGGTTATGATATCGACGTTTATCCCTTAAAACACCCGAGTTGCTATAAATTACTCTGGGATCAGGTGGATAAAGTTCATAGCATCTCTAATTACTTGCTTCATAAAGCATATGACTTAGGCTTATCATCTGATGTTGATTATCAAATCATTACACCTGCAGTAGATCTAGATAAAATCAAACAACCAGGGAGTGTTCAGGTGAAATCATCTTCTCAACTAAAGATATTGACGATTGGGAGGTTGTACTGGATTAAAGGAATAGATGATTTGATTGAAACCGCTTACGCCTTAAAACTGCACGGAATTGATTTTGAATGGAACATTATTGGAAGTGGAGATCAAAAGCATGAAGAACGTTACAAATTTCATGTGTATCAAAAGCAATTAGAAGATCAGGTTAAATTTATAGGGAAACTCAGTCATAAGGAGACTCTAAGTCACCTTAATACTACTGATGTATACGTTCAAACCAGTTTAAGTGAAGGCTTTTGTAATGCGACATTAGAAGCTCAGGCCTTAGGCAAGTTATGTGTGGTTTCGGATGCAGAAGGTTTATCTGAAAACATATTAGATAAGCAAACAGGTTGGGTAGTTCCTAAAGGACAGCCGAAATTATTAGTTGAGCAAATTATAAAAACTAGTAACTTGCCCGATGATGAAAAGCTTCGTATTCAAAACCAAGCAAGACAGCGAGTCAACGAAAAATTTAGTACAGAACAACAGACAGAAGCATTTAAAAATTTTTATAAAATATAGTATGGTTAGTATACTAATAACACATTATAACCGCTTTGATGCTTTAAAAAAATGTGTTGAAGCTTTTCAAGATCTTAACATCGAAAATGTTGAAATAGTAGTAGCCGATGATTCAAGTGATAGAATCACTCAGCATAAGCTTAAAGGTTTAAAAATTGATTTGTTATTGCTTTCTGAAAAAAATCAAGGATTAGCTTCTAATCTTAACAAAGGAATTAAAGCATGTGAAGGTAATTTTATACTTTACTGTCAAGAAGACTTTATCCCAAAGTCTCCACTAGAGGACTATATAGCTGAAGCTATGTATTTGATAGATAATAATATCGCAGATATGTGCAGGTTAAAAGCAAATTATAAATTTCCTTTCTTAAAAGCTCTTTCATCCAATTTTAGTCTAATACCAAAATTTTCCTGGAAGAATTTTTATTACAATACATTTCAGTATAGTGATAATCCATTTATTGCAAAAAAAGTTTTTTTTGAAAATTATGGTTATTACTTAGAAGGTGTGAGCGGAGACTATGGCGAAAACGAATTTGCTATTAGAATAATGAAGTCTAAAGCGAAAATTGCTATAGCCAAGAAATATGTTTTCAGTTCTAACAAAGAATCTAAATCTGTAATTAAAAATGAAAAAAAAATCAGAAAAAGGAAAATTATTAAAAGACTCAAAATTCATAAGGTATTAAGAGCTATAAGGTTGCATTTCGAATTTTTGATGTATTCTAATTCAAAACGTAAGCTTTATACCATTAAAAACTACAGAAAGGTTATTAAAATTAAAAAGAATTGAAATCTTAATCATGAAGGTCCATTTTCTTAAAAACAGTTATAATTCTAACTATCGAGGTCAACTCTTTCCTTTACTGAAGGCCTTTATAAAATCGCCTTCTTTTACTGATCAAGAGCGTAAAGCTATGTATCAAATTTCAGAAAAAGAGGTGGAGTTTGTTGATGATTTAAAAGAGGCAGAAATCTGTATTTTAACCATGTCCTGGAACTATTATTTGGAAACACATCAATATGATCTGGCAGTTGACTATATTCATAAGGCTAATACAGCAGGAAAACAAGTCTGGACCTGGATGTCTGGTGATTTTGGAGTTAAGCTAAATTTAGACGCCAATTTTATTGTGTTCCGAAATTCTGGACATAAAAGCCAGCTATCCAATCAACATATAGGAATGCCAGTTTTCATTAGTGATCCACTAAAGCAGATTTACAATACCACAGAATTACTTATGCCAGAGTATAACTCAAAACCTACGGTGGGATTTTGTGGGCAAGCCAATTCAAGTTTTAAACAAAGTCTCAAAGAAATTGCAATTCGTTTAAAGTATTATATTGATCATCAACTTGGAAGGACCTACGATTCTCCACAACCAATCCAATCGACTTCTTTACTAAGAGCTAAACTTTTAAAAAAACTAGAAGCGTCCAAGTTTATAAAAAGTAATTTCATTAAGCGTCAAAAATATAGAGCAGGAATTAAAGAAAATAAGGCTAAACATGAGACGACTCAGGAGTTTTACGATAATATACTTGAATCCCATTACGTTTTATGCGTTAGAGGGGGTGGTAATTTTTCAGTACGTTTTTACGAGACCCTGGCCATGGGGCGCATTCCTGTTTTTGTCAATACAGATTGCTTGCTACCTTTAGAAACGAAGATAGACTGGCAGAAACACTGTGTTTGGGTTGACTTTAAAGATAGAAATCAAATTTCAGAAAAAGTCAAAGCCTTTCATAAGACTCATACTAAAGAAAGCTTATACAACTTGATGCAGGCCAATCGAAGTTTATGGGAAAATCAACTTAGAATTGGGAATTTTTTTAAAGCTAATTTTTCATGAATATTTTAATCCATGGACTGGAAGGTCTGGAACCACATTGTTTAACAAGGTGTGTTCTTAACTACTGATTTTGTATGGTTATCCTGTTGTAATTACTTATGCCGAACCTGGATCGTAATCGAATTGATAATTTATGAAAATTCACCTATTTAATACAGGAAAAGTCTGTGGAAGTCAAAACAAGCATACTATCAGATTATCAGTTGAACAACCCTTATCTTGAAAAAATTCGATTACTTTGTCAGGAAAATAGCATCGAACTCATATTATACCAATCGCCCATGTTGAATCAATACCAAACTACACCTGAAATCTACCGACTGATCAACCATTCAGCGCTGTTGGACCAACAAACTGACTTGTTTTATGATGAAATTCATGTCAATAAAAAGGGAAGGAGGAGAGCAACTGAGGAATTTGTGAAAGCGATGAAACGATGAATATTATAATTCATGGACCTGGCAGGTCGGGAACCACTTTGTTTAATAAAATGTTTTCTTATCATCCTGATTTTGTGTGGTTATCCTCCTGGCATAATAAATTCCCAACTCAAGCGTGGTTAGGTCTTTTCAATACCATTTATCAAAAACAAATGCTTAAGATAGATTGGTCCTCAGTTAAGAACATCCCTAAACCTGCTGAGGCCTATGGGTTTTGGACTTATTATTTCAATAATTTTTCGTCAGACAGTCTTATTGAAGATCATGAAAAACTAGAAGCCTGTAAAGACTTTTTAAAATCTTTACAGAAAATATCGAACAAACAACATTTTGTAACCAAACTAACCGGAGACGCAAGAAAAGAGATTTTAGATCAGGTTTTTGATAAAGACTATCTGGTTTTATGGATAGAAAGAGATCCTAGAGTAGTGGTGAGCTCCTACATCAAACAGAAGTGGTTTTATAAAAATAAACCTCAGAAGTATGCAAAGCTGAGCATGCCGGATAAAATTCAATTTTATGCTAACTTTTATAAGCAGAATTTTAAGGGAGCTAAACCTTTAAACAGAAAAATTTTGAAGTATGAAGATTTATGTTTAGACCCTCTTCTATTTTTTGAAGAATTGCTGGAGGATTTAAACCTCCCATTTTACAAGGAACACAGGAAAATTATTGAAGATTGGGAACTCAATGCTGTTAATTGGGAGTCCTATTCTAAAAAGTATACCGAGGAAGATATTGCGCTCTTCAATCAATTGCTTAAAGAGGAAATGGATCAATTAAATTATATGTTATAGTATGCCGTTTCGTTTCCTAAATTACCTTCAACCCACCCATTATTTTCGATTGTTCCGAAAGAATAAATCTTCTGTGTTTCCAATGGTTAATGAGCTTGGTAAAGGCTTAGAGGAATTAGATCACGGCTACCAGTCTCCAATTGCCAAAAACTACGATCAGTCCTGGCGATTGGTCCAAAAAGGCTACATAGGTGATGCTGATACCTATAAAAAGTTTAAAAAACTGCCGGTTATTGATGAATACCGCTTTGTTCGTAAAAATTTTCACAAGGCCTGGGTGTTTTATGTGCTGCTCATTCGACTAGTCACGTTTAAGAATCCTATTCTAGAAGTGTCCGCCTATGTGAAAACCAGGCAGGTGAAACGAGTCGATGAACATCAACATCCTATAACTCATCCAGAGTATAACGACTTTAAATCTGAACTCATTCAGCAACAGCCTTTGGTCTCAGTGATTATCCCTACTTTAAATCGTTATCGGTATTTAAAAGATGTACTCAAAGATTTAGAGCTTCAAGAGTATAGAAATTTTGAGGTGATTGTGGTGGATCAGTCAGAGCCTTTCCAAAATGAATTTTACGAGGAGTTTCAGTTGAATATCAACCTGATATATCAGGAGGAAAAAGCCTTATGGCTGGCTAGGAATACAGCGATAAAACAAAGCAAAGGGGAGTATGTTCTATTGTTTGATGATGATTCCCGAGTAGATAAAGATTGGATCACTCAACATTTAAAAACGCTTGATTTCTTTAAGGCAGATTTGTCCTCTGGCGTGTCGATTTCTACGCAAGGGGCTAAAGTGCCTGCCAATTATGCGCATTTTGGGATCAGTAGTCAGCTGGACACTGGAAATGTCTTATTAAAAAAAGAATTGTTTAGGCAGATAGGTTTATTCGATCGGCAGTTTGAAAAGCAGCGGATGGGCGACGGAGAATTTGGTTTGAGGGCTTATTTAACAGGCTATAAAAACATTTCCAATCCTTATGCAAAGCGCTTACATTTAAAAGTGGGGTCTGGAGGCTTACGGCAAATGGGCAGCTGGGATGGTTTCCGACCCAAAAAATGGCTGGACCCAAGTCCTATCCCCAGTGTGATCTATTTGTTTAGAAAATACCATGGCAATAAAGCAGCACGATTGGCTTTACTAAAAACAGTACCCAGTTCTATTATGCCTTATCGGTATAAAAGTAATTCGGTTATGATGTTAATTGGGGTGTTGATCAGTATTGTAATTTCGCCTTTAGTCTTTTTTCAGGTTTGGAAATCATGGGCTTTAGCTAGTACCAAGTTGAAGGAGGGGCCGATGATTAAAAAAATTAGTTAGTTGTCCGTTCTTGGTTGACGGTTCACAGTTTGCTAATAATTATTTATAGTAAACAATAAACTAACAAATGTGAACGCAAAAAAAAACGCTAAACGAACAACCGTAAACTGAAAACGATTAGTGAAGAACACTAAAGTCTGAGATAAAAAATTTAATATGCAGATATGATTGAAATCGTTAACTATTCACCCAAATATGAACAGCAGCATTTTGAATTTGCGACCAAACTATTTGGAAAGCGGAGAAAACGAAAAAATTCCGACTATATCTATTGGAAGTTTAGAGGCGAGCCCAATAAAGAGCTGTCATCATTCAAATTAGCATTAGCGGAAGGTAAAATTATCGGTCAGTTGGGTTTAGTACCATGTTTTTTAAAAATGCATACAAATTCAATTGCTACCCAGTGGGCCTGTGATTTAATGGTAGATCCGGCTTACAGAGGAAAGGGGGTTGCAAAAAAGCTTTACGATGAAGCACACCTACAAAAGCCGATAACTTTAGGGAGCGATCCAAGTCCTTCTGCTGAAAAATCAATGTTGAGGTCTGGTTATCAAAAACTAGAGAGCTCTACCAAGCAATTCATCCCTATTTACCTGGGAGTCCCACTCAAAATGAAGGGCTTACCGCATCAATTTTTGAAATCGGTTAAAAATCCATTTTTATCTGTCTACAGGCAAAGAAAATACCAAAGAGAATTTAAGCAGCTTGATGTTTTAAATGAAAAACATCATGAGCTTTTTCAGATGAAATCTCATAATGATTTGAGAATCCAGGTAGACGAAAGTTTTAAAAAGTGGCGTTTTAAAAAATTTAAAGATTACTATCCTGGAGTGAAGTTATTTAATTTGGTTTCAACTAAAACCTATTTTTCAGGATATCATCACGGCAATATCTATTTTATTACAGATTTAGAATTAGAAAATGATAAGGATTTTCACGCGATCATAAATTTTATACTTAGCTTTTTGCCAGAGAAAATTGATAGGATTCGCTTTCAAAATAACAATCACTCCAAAAAATTAGGGTCTGTTTTAACTACTATTGAATATTCTACCAAAACCTCAATTATTTATTTTACTGAAGATAAGGCATTAGATAAATCGTTAAAAGGAAGGTACTTTTATTATACCCATCAGGATTCTGACGAAAACTTGTAAATAATGAAAAAAATTGTTTTAATCTGGGATTTCGACGGAGCTATTGGTTTGATCAATGCATCCTACCCTTACAATTTTAATTATAAGAACCTTCAACGTGAACAAAATCAAGTGCGACTGGCTCTAGATATTTTAGATAACTATGCCATAAAATGTTGCTTTGCGATTACTGGATTTTCTGCTGAAGAAGGATTGCCGCCTTATACCTTTCCAGCTTTAATCAAGGAAATTTACGACCGTGGTCACGAAGTGGCTTCACATTCCTGGCGACACGAATGGTCTTCTATTTTTCAGCTCAAGCAAGTCGACAAAAGTTTAAAGAGGAGTCAATTGTCCCTTGAAAAGGCAGTAGACAATCAACAAAAAGTGATTGGTTTTGTGCCGCCTCACAATCGACCAATGTCCTGGTTGAAGCGTGGAGCCTTTAGTTGGGGAGATCGTGGAATCTATCCTTTTTTTAAAGCAGCAGACAATGAATCCATTATTAAACTCTTAAAAAAGAACCAATACAAATGGGTGCGAGTCACTTATAAGACTATTTTTCAAAAATTATTTAGAATAAGAAGAAATCCAACTGGGAGACTGATTGATTACAAAGGAATAAAAGTATTGGAAAATCATTACTCTGGCTTTGACTCCTATGTTGTAGATCATATTTTGAATACTGATTATCCAACTTATACCATTAGCGCCCACCCGTTAATGTTGGATTTTCCCAATAAAATAGAAAGCATGGCGAATTTTAAACAGTTTTTGGAGCGACGTACTCATTCCGGGCAGAAAATTGAGTTTGTGCGGCCGATGGATTTGGTAGAATAGTTTCCAGTTTTTAGTTGACAGTTCACAGTTTGTAGAGTCCTGAATAGAGTTAGTTACTTGAGAAGATCCTCTCTAATAGCGCCTACTTATTAGAAAGGCAGGCATTGAGGAGAGTGTTTTATCTTACAGTTGAATCATTGTGTAATTGTATATTTGTACTTTTGTTTTTGGTTTACAGTTGATAGTTTACTGTAATCGAATTACTAAAAACGCTCAACGAAAAACAGTAAACTAATAACGAGCTTGAAAAAAATCCTCTTCCTCACATCCGAACTTCCCCCACAACCTGGAGGTATTGGTAATCATGCGCATCAGCTAGCTAGGTATCTATCGAATCATTATAAGGTAACTGTTATTGCTGACCAGCGCTCTGAAGAGGGGAAAGAAGAACATGACTTTGATCAGCAGCAAGATTTTAAAGTAGTTAGGGTCAAGAGAAGAGCTACTTTAGTGTGGACTTATCTGAAACGCTTCTTTATCGCAAGAAAGCTTATAAAAACAAATAATGTCCTGTTAGTATCTGGCAAATTTCCTTTATGGGTGGGAGGACTGTTGAGTCTAGTGTCAAATAAGCCCATCTTTGGTATTATTCATGGGTCTGAAGTTCAGTTGTCTAATTCCATAGCTAAAAAGCTCAGCAATTGGGCCTTAACTCGCTTAGACCACGTCATTGCCGTTTCCAACTTCACCCTGAATTTGGTTGACACTCTAAAGTTGAAATCCACCTCAGTGATTCCTAATGGTTTTCATAAAATGAGCTTCGAACCAAAGCAAATAGAGGAGAAAAACAACGAGGTCCTGCAGCTGATTACGGTGGGGAATTTAACCCAGCGCAAAGGACAGCATAACGTCATCAAAGCCCTGCCCTTACTTTTGAAAGCCTATCCAAACCTGATCTATCATTGTGTAGGGATTCCTACCAACCGAAATCAGTTGATGGAACTGGCCAAAAGTTTAAACGTTGCAGATCAGGTTCAGTTTCATGGTCAGCTGAGTGAAGACAAAAAATTAAGCCTATTACAGCAGTCAGATATCTTTATGATGCTGAGTGAGCAAACTTCCACCGGAGATGTGGAAGGCTTTGGCATTGCGATCCTGGAAGCCAATGCGCTAGGTTTACCTGCTATCGGAAGCCTTAATTGCGGCATCGAAGATGCGATAAAAACAAAAGAATCCGGTCTCTTAGTCGATCCTCACGATACCCGTCAAATTGTTTCAGCAGTTCAGGACATCATCACCAATCGAAATCAATACAGTCAGCAAGCTAAAGCCTGGAGCACCCATTTTACCTGGGATAAGATTGGAGCTAAGTATTTGGAGGTGTTGAGGAAGTTCGTATAGTAGTATATTCGTTGTCGGTTTACGGTTTACAGTTGACTGTTAACGCAAAACGAGCAACAGTAAACACTCAACAAAAAACTAAAGTTATGGATTACAAAGAACTTGATGCCTGGAAAGAATCGATGAAACTCGTTCAATTGGTTTATGAATTAACCCAAGGCTTTCCGAATGAAGAAAAGTTTGGATTGGTAAGTCAATTGAGAAGGGCATCTGTATCTATTCCTTCGAATATAGCTGAAGGACATAGTAGAAACTCTAATAAAGACTATAAGCGATTTGTTGAAATTGCTTTAGGTTCAACGTTGGAGCTAGAAACCCAGCTCATTATAGCTTCGAGATTAAAATTTATCAAATCAGATCATCAGGTTTTTGAACAAACTGAAAGCGTTAAGAAAATCATCCATGGCTTGATTCGGTTTTTAAAGAAAAATAGCTAATAGTTTACAGTTTACGGGTTTCAGTTTACTGGCAACCGACAACTAACAACCGACAACCGACAACTGAAAACGCTCAACGAAAAAAAATGACCCTCTGCATCATCTCCCATACCGAACATTACCAGGATGAACACGGCACCCTCAAAGCCTGGGGATCGACGGTAACAGAAATCAACCATTTGCTGGACATCTTCGATCACATCGTTCACTTGGCTCCCTTACATCAGGGAACTCCACCAAACAGTAGTTTAGCTTATGTGGATAATAAAAGAATAAGTTTTATAGCCTTAAAACCCTCTGGAGGAAAGGGTCTACAAAAATTAAGTATCGCCTGGACTGCCTTGTCTAACTTTAAAAAAATACATAAAGCGATTCAGGAAGCTGACATTATTCAATTCAGGGCACCGACAGGGATGGGGCTCTATGTGTTGCCTTACTTAAAGTGGTTCAACTCCAAACCTTACTGGGTCAAGTACGCCGGAAACTGGATAGATCCAAATATGCCGTTGGGAAACCGACTTCAGAAGCAATGGTTACTAAAGCATTTAGAACCTGAAACCCAGGTTACCTATAACGGCAACTGGGTGGATAAACCAGGTTTTTTGTCTTTTGATAATCCTTGTTTTACGACGGCAGACTATCAGGAGGCCAGATCAGCATTAGACCAAAAGCCAAATCTGAAAAAAGAGGGCTGGACCCTCTGCTTCGTTGGAGCGCTCAATGCACATAAAGGGGTGCCCCTTATTCTAGAAGCGCTTAAGAAAAAACCTGAGACACTTCATATCAAAGCTATGCACTTTGTAGGAGATGGCCCCGATCGAGACCACTATGAAGCTCTGGCTAAGAACCTTAAGGTGACAACTTACTTTCATGGCTTTTTACCAAAGCCAGAGGTTTATCAAGTTTTAGCCCAATCGGATGCTTTAGTACTGCCTTCCAAATCTGAAGGCTTTCCAAAAGTGGTGGGTGAGGCGATGGCTTATGGGTGTGTCCCCATCGTCTCCAGAGTCTCCTGTATGGAGGATTATATTTTAGACGGCGATAATGGCTTTCTTTTAAAAACTTTAAGCCCTCAGTCGCTGATTCAATCTTTAAATGAACTCAATGTTTTATCTAAGGAACAACTTGAAGGGCTTAGACTGAAAAATTATACCTTTGCTCAACAATTCACCTATGCACATTACAATACAGCGCTTAAAGACAAAATTTTAAATGTTCGGCTTAGATAAACCCAGTTCTTTTTATATCCGTAACTTACTTTTACATGTAGGAATAGGTTTTGCTGTTAGTCAAATTCGAGCTTTAGCTCAAGTTTATCTTTTGGCTATAGTGGTGTATTTTGTCTACCAGATCATCACCAAAACCAATAAAACCTATTATGCCTTAGGCGCAGCGGCTTATATCGCTGCAGCAGAAATATTTTTAAGAATGACCAAAGCTATGCCCTTCTGGGAATTAGGGAAATATTTAGTCATTTTCTTTATGCTCTTAGGGATGCTCTACGAAGGTTTCAAGCTAAAAGCTTGGCCAATACTTATTTTTTTGCTGTTGCTATTGCCAGGAGTTGTCATTGCTTACCTCAACTTTGATTATTTTGAAGAAAGTTTTAGAAAAGCTATTTTATTTAATTTATCTGGACCCTTGTCATTGTTTGCAACGGCCTTGTTTTGTTACCAGAAGCAAGTCAGGTTTGAGACCTTACTAAGGTTAGTAGACCTGATGCTACTGCCTATTTTGGCCATGGTCGTGTATATTATTCTATATGCACCTGCTTTAGAGAATATTGTGTTTACCACTGAGTCTAATCAAGTAGCTTCAGGAGGCTACAGCGGAAATCAAGTGGCCACGATTTTAGGCTTAGGAATGTTTCTAAGTTACATTCGGTTTTTAGTACCTCATAAAAACAACCTACTCAACATCCTAAATATGGGAATCTTAGGTTTATTAACTTACAGATGCTTGTTAACCTTTTCCAGAGGTGGTTTTATTACTGCGATTTTAATGATGATTGTATTTACGGTCTTATTTATTAACTGGGCTCCGTTAGCTCAAAAAGGAAGAGCAACAGTAAAGTTGGTGGGATTGGGAATTGGAGGTTTTTTGCTGTGGGGATTGGTAGTCACCGTTACTGGTGGCTTGATTGTAAATCGCTATGCGGGAGAAAATGCTATTGGAGAGGAAAAAGACATCACTACGGGTCGAGCTGAAATCATCAGTACCGAACTGGAAGCCTTCTATGAAGATCCTTTTTTAGGGGTTGGGGTAGGCATGGGCAAATTTTTTAGAATTGAAGAAGCAGATGGCGGAGGGGCAACTCATAATGAAGTGGCCAGAATGTTGGCTGAGCACGGCTTGCTGGGGGTGTTGGCCTTACTTATTCTACTGCTGATTCCGCTTGGATTTCTCTTATCAAAAAACAGAAACCTTTTCATGATCCCCTTTGTTGTCTTTTGGTT
>Ga0307931_1000345_pt1 | contig 28097 bp, 23 predicted proteins | sample OrgLakmetageno47_FD_201816 | JGI IMG/M metagenome (GOLD analysis project Ga0307931, IMG submission 201816) | Saline water microbial communities from Organic Lake, Antarctica - #47 | ecosystem: Environmental > Aquatic > Non-marine Saline and Alkaline > Saline | place: Antarctica: Organic Lake...
GGTCGAGAATGCGGTACCCAACCAGTCAGTAATTGCCGTGGCGCCCGGCTCATGGGCATGCGTGCGACGTGGCCAGCCCAACGAAGGATACGATTATGAAAGTAACTGTCGATGTCAAGAATGCCCAAGCGACGGAAGAGACTCGCAGAAGTGATATGGTGGCGGAAGGTATGATGGAGGTTCACACGGCACATGCTACGAGCACACCTGTTATGGAAACTTCGAAGGCGCTTCAATAAATCTTTACGCAAGGACCAAGCTTCACAACCGTAAAGTAAAGTAGGCAAGATAAGAGCCTTGTATACTTCACCCTTAAGTTCTTCCGAAAGATACTTGTCAGCAGAAATATTTTTTAGGGCGCCAAAAGCAGCCGTCGCTGAAGTTATTCAGAAAAGAATATATTATAGACAACTACAACAAATTCACCAAAGTATAGTATGAAGACGGCGAGAAAATAGAGAAGACTTTCAGTACTGGTTTGTTAGAAGATGAAGTGGAGAAGATTAATGGTATACTCATCACCCCAACTCATGCGCAAAAGGGGCTAAATAGGAGCCTTTATGTCACTTATGAGCTCCAGGAAGGTGAAGATGCCTTGGTTGCGTGCGCGACCTTGTGATAGTTGGCGTGGGCCTCAGAGACATTTAAAAGTGTAGGCAGGTTCGCAATAAGCTCGCAAATACCGTAAGAAAAACGATTGTGAAGTACTTGGGCTGGTATATATTCAAATGATTGCGTTCTTAGGCTGTAACGCTGCAACGGAGCTACCACCATTTTGTGGTGAAAGTGCTGAGAAAAAAGTTTCCGCGACCAAACTTTAAAAATGCATACCCTGTAGTGGTTTCAGAAATGGCCTATCGTCGATTATTTGATGAATCATCATCGTATCTTACACCTGGACCCGCGAGCAATCTTGCATTGATGTTCTCACTACCCTCTTCTGTGTTACCTTCGTTCCTGGCTTGTTTGTGTGCTCACTCCACCCCATCCGGCCTCTTCTGAAATGCCGCTTGAATTACTCAGTGAAGAATGCAGTGGGGTCAATCCGTTTATGGCGAACTCTGAGCAGTTCTACTTCCAGGCGCCTGCCACCCTCGCCATCGCCGTAGCCGTCGCCTGTGCGCTCATGTGGGGCCGCCGTCTCGTGGCGCTCGTGGCGGCGCTCGCAGACTCCTACGATGTTTGGGGTGAGGCCGGCGACCTTGCCTTTTTGGTGGCGGCACATGCTATGAAGCTCGCGGCTCGCCTCCCCAAGCACGTTCAAGACGCGCTGCGATCTGATCTTACTGCCGCGAACCCTGAAATGCCGAGCTTGCCTATATTTGACGAGCTCGCCGAGGTGCTCGACCGCCAGGTGAACCACATATATACATATACACTCATGTACAGGCCTAGAGAGGTGTTTGGTTGATGCTCTCATTGAGATACTGTACTAGCATCCTGCTTTGTTAGATACCTTCAAAATAAGTTGGTACGAACCCTAACCCTCATTGATCGACACACAAAACACCTTGCTTGGCGTGATCGCGTAATGCGAGCGAAGGTGGCGAAAGTGGCGAAGGTGGCGCTTGAACCCAACACGCCCCACGGCGACAGCGAGAGCGACGTCGAGCTCGGCCCCTCGCTTCCCCACTCTCAAAATCCTCAGCGGGGCACCCCGGTTGACAAGAACAAGGGCACGGTCGCCACTTGGGAGGCGTGGTTCAACCATATGGCAACGCAGGAAAAACGCGTGGCCTGGTGTATGGAGACCGCCGTGGCCATCAAGGAGGGCAAGGTTCTCCTGGTGGACACGCCCGTGGACCACGAGGTGGCCCAGGTCACGTTCCTCTTCTCTATCATTCTCACTTTTCTTGCCTGCGTGGACTACGTGAGTTCGACCTGGCCTGAAGGCGACTTCTACACGTGCCAGCTGCCCTACCTGCTCTTCATCGTCACCTTCAAGCCTTTCGCGGTCCCCATGTGGTACTGCATCACCGTGGCCGTGCACATGGCCTTCGCCGAGGCCACGTTCGGCCACTCCAAGCATCACCGCGAAAGCTCTGGTGCCCTTATGGGGTCGCCTTTGCCACGCACCCACACCTCTCGGGCGGCGGTGCTCTTCGTGCAGGTTACATTCGGCATCTGGGCCATTGCCGCGCTCGTCGGCAGCTTCCCGAGCTTCGTTGTCTTCCTGCCGCTGCTCATCGTGCCGGGCTTCGTGATTCCCATGATCGTCATGTACCTCCCCTCTGCCGCCCTCAGCGCTGCAACTACAGCCGTGCGTCGACGTACCTGGGTTGCAAGACAGGCCGACAGCAGCTTGAAGCAGAAAGAGCGCACCACTTCGGCATCGCTCCGGCTCTCGATGAGGGAGACGGTCCTCATTCTCGAGGTGGCCGCGACGCAGGTTGTCAGCCTCGCCATCGTCGCCGTGACCATGGTGCCTTTTTTTGCAGGCCAGCTCACCTACGCTGAGGCCGCGTCGCATTTTTTCGGTGGTGTGCTGGACTTGAAGGTGGCTTTCTCCGTCATCTTTTCCTGGCCCGACTTTCAAGTCCCACGCTTGCAAATCTACCTCGGCCTGTCCGTGGGCGTCATCACTTTGAAGTACCTCGTCCAAGTGGTGCGGGCCGCCAGTGGGAAACTCGAGGAATTTCTCACCCCAGTGCAAGCCCCCGGCCCTTGGGAGCGCCGCATCAGCGAAGCCTTCTCCTGGGCGACGTATGGAATCATGCGCGCAGTAAGCGACCTTGTGCGCACCGCTGTGGAGGTAACAGTCGTGGGCCGCAAGGACATGTGCAGGACTCTTTTCAACAATAATCCCAAGTGGTATTTTGGGGAGTGGCTGGGCGGGGTCATCAAGCTCGCCCCCAACAATTACGTGGTCGCGGTGGGGCCCTTTCTCGCCGCGTACGCGCACCCCTGGACCATGGTCTTTGGTCCCGACGCCACGGATGAGGACGTGTGGGCATTTACCTCGGACGAAGTTTGCATGGCGTACACGGGGGCGATGTTCCGGCACAAAGGCAATGCCACGGGGCGCTCCTTCACCGCCATGAGCAAGTGCGTGTGGCTTAAGAATCTGAACATGAGCGCCTGCGCGGGCATCACCGGTAAGGAAGATTCGCACACCATTCTTTCGCGGACCAGTCCGCTGACCATGCTTCCGCAAATGTTCCACAGGTGACATATCTTGTCTGGCCAATTGCGAGTCATTGACGAAATTTAGTGCCGATATGACCAAAATTACGGGTAAGATGTTTCCCGCACCCTTCTTTTGCGGACGAACTAGTCCGCTGACAGTGCTTTCGCGAATTTCCCGAATGTTTCGCAGGTGACATATCTGTTCTGGCCAATTGCAAGGCGCTATCACAGTTTAAGGTATCGAACACCAAAATTACGGGTAAGAAGTTTCCCGCACCCTTCTTTTGCGGACGGACTTATCCGCTGACGGTGCTTCCGCGAATCTTCCGAATGTTTCGCAGGTGACATATCTGTTCTGGCCAATTGCAAGGCGCTATCGGTATTACTTGTCTCTAACTGCGGAAATATCACCGGTAAAACGTTTCCCGCACCCTTCTTTCACGGACCAGTCCGCTTACGATGCTTCCGCAAATGTTCCGATGTTTCCCAGGTGACATCGGTGTACTGGCCAATTGTAATTCGTTGACGAAGTTGTTTGCTTATAAAAGCAAAATTTCGGGTAAGAACTTTTCGGCGCCGTTCTTTCGCGGACCAGTGCGCTAAAGATGCTCCCGCGAATGTGCCGGATGTTTCGCAGGTGACATTTCTTTTCTGGCAAATTGCAAGTCGTTGACGGAGTTCAATTCATCAAACACTGATATCACTGGTAAGTTTCCAGCACCCTCCTTTTGAGACAGGCCCCGAAGGGCCGGAATTAGAAGGCTAACAGGTAGAGATGAAAATCAAAGCAGTGCAAACTAAACCTAAGAAGCGAATCAGGCGCACATGCGGACCAGTCCGCTAACAATAATCCCGCGAATAAACGAATGCTTCACAGGTGATATTTCTGTTCTGGCCAACTGCAAGGCGCTATCGGTGTTTGACGTCGATGACTGCAAAGAAATTTCGGGTAAGAAGTTTCCTGCACTCTTCTTTTGCGGACGGACTTATCCGCTAACGATGTTTCCACGAATACTCCGAATGCTTCACAGGTGACATTTCTGTTCTGGCCAATTGCGAGGCGCTATCTCAGTTTGCTGCCAGTCATACGAAATTATCGGGTAAGAAGTTACCCGCACTTTTTTTTTGCGGACTAGTCTGCTGACGGTGCTTCCGCGAATTACCGAATGTGTCGTAGGTGACATTACTGTTCTGGTCAATTGCAAGTCGTTGACGGAATTAAATTTATCAAACACTGATATCACTGGTAAGTTTCCCGCACCCTTCTTTTGCGGACTAGTCCGCTAACGATACTTCCGCGAATGTCTTGCGTCCGCTAACGATGCTTCCGCGAATGTTCCGAATGATTCGCAGGTGACATCGGCGTTTTGGCCAATTGCAAGTCGCTATCGGTGTTAAGCGTCAGTTATTGCCGTGAAATCACCGGTACAAATTGTCTCGCACCCTTCTTTCGTGGATCAGTCTGCTGACAAAGTTTCGGTGAATGTTGTGCAGGTGACATTTCTATTCTGGCCAATTGCGAGTCGCTAACTAAGTTTATGGCACAAAAGACTGAAATCACTGGTACAAAAATTCCCAAAATCTTCTTTTTTGGAGACCAATCCCACTAACATTGCTTCTGCTAATGTTCCGCAGGTGACATTAAGGTGTTCGAGAATGTGCCAACAATGACTCGGATCGACCTTAACAAGACCAAATGCTGCGGTAAAGTTATTTGCACGCTATATTTCGCATACCAGTCTGCTCGCGAAGTTTTGCCTTCTTGCTCCTTTCTTTACATGTACCTACCTCTTCCAGTTTTCTATGCTTCCCCATCTTTTCGTACATTCACTTCTCAATGCAAGTAAGCACTGCCTCCTGTGGTAACCCTATAACTTATCACCAATGAGCAGATTCGGGGATGTTTACTTCAAATTTTGTCACCTATCGTGATCATTTCTTCCTCCGTACATGTGTTAATTCTTATACAGGAGACAAGGAAGCTGCCAAGCTGGCCTTGCCAAGTTGCTCGATCTTTCTTTCAAATTGAGGGTCTTCGAATGATACAAACTATTCCGAGCTACTGTAGCTTTGTGCTTTGCCTATTGGGAAAACTTTGAAGGGACGGGCCACTTCTACACATGGAAGTTGGCAGCCATAAAAAATATGATTGGCGCACGCCACCAAGATTTCTCTTTTCTGCGGCGTGCGCTAATCAGTAACCATATTTCTCACAGCTGCCGGTTTTCAAATATTTTAGAGGCCCGCACTGTCTATTGTTATTAGATTTTGATAAGTATTCCACAGGTCTATAGTTCCTGATCCAGAACTGAATCCGGTACATCACGTGAAAATTTCACCTCCAAGTTTGAATGGGTTCCTACGTCCAACGTATTTGTCAAATGGTACAAATTTCGCATGCGGCCATGCGCTTCGAGAGATACTAGTACGCTATATGCTATATGCTACGTGGCTAGCAGAACGGCAACTAGAGAGGCATCGATAAAAAAAGTTTCATGACGAAGCGTCTTTGTCTTAGTAGCACGAAGAAACCTTCTCACTCCCACTGGTAGCAAATAGCCCACTCTAGCGGCTTACAGCCCACCGCCACTCCGCCGCCCAGGGGAAGCGCGTCGGTTGCCTCTGTCTCGGCTCTGGCCTCGCGCGGAGCCCTGCCGGCTGCTCATCTGCCCACCACGAGCAGAATTCTGGCCCGACCTCACGCTGCCTCGACTCGACATGCTGACTCGGCTCGGTGGGCCAGACCGCCCGCGGCTGTTGTTATTCCGCGCCTGGTTCATACGTCGCAGCCGCAGCCTCTCGCGGAGCTTCTTCACTTTGAGAGCACCCTGCACCCTTCGCACCAGGGCTTGAATCACCACAGCAGCGGTGGAGCCTAGACTAGCCCATCTCTCAGCAAGCTCGGTGCTGCCCCTCGCATACGCTTCTGACGCATGGGTGACGTAGCTCAGGGCTTCACTCCAAAGCTGCGAGAGCTCAAATCGTTCCGCAGCCTCCGCTGCTAGGACTTTGGGGTCCAGCGGTGGCACAATCACTGTATTCAGAGCGGGCGCGCCCGGGTGATTAGCGCAGGTCTTGGAGGCATGCGTGGCAATGCTCTTGGCCGTCGCCATGCCTCCAATCGTGGCGTTTGGACTTCCAGCCGACGCTTCCCATGAATCCACCGAGCTCATCGACTGCAGCTGGCCCGGGGACGTCGCACCTGACAATGGGTCACCTCCTCCCTGTGCATCCATTGCCGCCAGGTCATACATTTGAGATGAGTAAGATCGCGACGGCGAAGGCTTGGGAGGGCTCGGGACATCGGCCGATAATCCCGAGGCGTGACGCATCAAGAGCCGCACTCCGAGGTCCATGTCAATCGCCGAGGATGACGTCAGCAGCGCGAACTCGGACCGAAACCCGCGCCGCCACGCTCCGTAGTCGACCTGAGTCTCCTTCTTGGCTTTGGCACTGCTCGAGCTTCCTTTGTTGCCCTTGCTCGATGAAGAAGACGAGGGCATTGAGGAAGAAGATTTCAGAGCGCTCTTTTTGGATGGTTTCATGCTGCCCTTTATGTCCTCTTCCATAGGAAGTAACCCCATGCTGTTGTTTCCCTTCTTTAGTTTACCACTCGACGAAGCGTCACCTTTGCTGCTTTTGCCAGCGGATGATTCACCGTTGGCGGTGTGTCCAAAAGGATTGTCAGGTGAGACCAGGCGGCAGGGCCTCAGGGCCAACAGCTGCACATGTTCTGCGTACTCGAGAGCATTAGCAGGCGGTGACACACCAGGACCAGGAACCCATTCTGAGAGTGTTACTTTTGGGGTTGGTGGTTCGCTCGTTAGTGCCATAGCGCTACCACCTGCTGCTGCTGCTGCTTCACCATTGGGAAGTTCATCGGCAGTGGAGCTAGCATCATCGTCGTTTTCGTTTTCGTCGTCTTCTTTGAGGTCCATTCCTCCGTTGCCGAGGTCGGTGGTCCTTCCCTTGGTGACTAAGCTTGCCAGGCCATCGTGAGAAGTGATCAAATGTTGTACTACACACGATGCCCCACTGTCGATCGCGTGATGCAGCGCTGTCTTGCCTCCGTAGTCCACACTCATCGCCAAGTCGCCACTTTGAGTCTCGTCGTCGGCTACGCCAGGAGGTACGCGCAAGGCATGCTTGAGAAGAGCTTGGGTGGCGATATCCTTCCCGCACATGCAGGCAATCTGAAGGGCGGTGCGGCCCAAAGCATCCCTGGCTTCTGGCTTCACCCACTGTTCACACGCTAACAGCTGCTCCACCACCACAGCTACCTTCTCTTCTGCTTCATTGTCATCATTGGGAGCGCACAGGCCTTGAGCAGCGGCTGCGTGAAGAGGAGTGCCTGAGAGGCCAGGCCTTTCTCGCACGATTTCAGGCGATCCTTTACTTGAGGATGAGGACTTGGATGATTTCTTGCTCTTCGAGGACTTGACCGAGGCAGATGAAGACACGCTGTTCTCATCCTTGACTTCTTCTCCAGCTCCTCCATCTTGCATCAACTCCTCCTCGCCCAGTGAAGACCGCACCGCCATCCCACCTAGAGAGGAAGAAGCTTCGCCTTCCATGACCTGCATCGCCAGTGCCTGCCCACCGCCGCTGGCTGCCAGCAGGGCTGCGATTGTAGCGGGACTGGCCCCCACGGCGCACGCTACATGTAGGGGCGTGGGCGAGGCGCCCGGCGGGCAAGGGTGCGCGAATCCGCTCGTGAGCAAGTGACGCGCGGTGGGCTCCGCATGTAGGTAGGCGACTGCTAGGCTGAGGCAGGGGCCGACCCATCCTGAGGGAACGCCACCCTTCCCTGTACTGGCCTTAGCGGCCTTGGCACGTCCACTCAAACCTTTGGAACCCCCCAGCAAAGGGTGAGGCGGCAAATCAGCAATGGCGTTGGCATCTGCCCCCTGCTTCAGTAGGCATTCGGCCATGTTTAGCGCTACCTGACCGCCGAACACCCGGCAAACCAAATGAAGAGGCGTTAGGCCGTTGCGGGGGTGGGCCAGCTGGGCCGGTGCTTTGGAGTCTCCTGATTGGTCGAGAGCTGCCGAGAGCATCGGCTGAAAGGAGGCCGCATCCCCCGAGGCCTCGAGCACTGCCAGCGTGTCGTAGGTGGTACCCTTGTAAGCGGCGGCTGTGGCGGCATCATAGACAGCAGCACCGCAGAGACAGTGGGTCAGTGACCAGCCTTCCGCTGTGGGCGCCGCTAGAATATCATCGACGGAAGTGGTCGGAGCTGCCACGGCCGCGGGGCACTCGAGTTCCGATGCGCAGTTGTCAAAGAGGGCATTCACAGCGAGGTCCATCTTAGCCTCGGCACTCAGCGCGCGTCGTTCGTTGCTGAAGACCGCTGGCCTCAAGATTTTGCCTTTACTGACGCGGAGCAAGCGAGCGAGCATGGCAGGCGCTTCTGGCGTGACGTGCCTCGCAAAGCGGTGCACAGCGAGCTCACCTCTGGAATCCAATAGGTTAGGGTCTGCGCCTTGCTCTAGCAAAAGCTCAAGCAGCGCAGATGCATGGCCTTCCGACACCAAAAGGTGAAGCGCGGTTTCGCCTGCTCTGTTGCAAGCATTCACATCCGCTTCTCCCTCGTTAACGCACCTCTGCGAAGCAAGCAGTGCTTGGAGCCCGTCTGGCTGCACCTTCAGTTGAAGCGGCCTCGGCACTCCTCTAGGCCCGATCGGGAGCTGGAAGGTGAAGCTGGTGCCGTGCAAGGCCATGTGCAGGCCAAAGTCACCGATCAGGTCGTCGGCTTCGTTCGGGTCTGCACCGGACTGCAGTACATGTGCCACCATCCGGCAATCGCCTTCCAGATTCAGAGGTGTGGGTTTACCTGCCTTGTAGTTGTTGGTGTTGTTAGCTTGGGACAGCACTGCTGCTCCTGACGAGGAGCTTGAAGGGTCACTCGCAAAGGTCTTGTTGCCAGGAATGAGGTCCCTCAGAGCACGCCTCGTTTCAATGACCTTCGGGCAACTAAACGCATATTGCAGCAAGGTACGGCCGTCGCGATCGCGGGCATTTACATTAGCTCCTTGGTCGAGCAGGAGCAAGGAAGCTTTGTCGTTCGCGAGGGCGAGGGCATGCATCAGCGATGTGCGGCCGTTCGCATCGCACAGCTCAGGATCAGCGCCATTGCTCAGCAAGGCTTCCACGATCATATCGGCTTGACGAGCAGCAGCGGCCTGGGCTGCCGACACCATCAGAACACCGCTGCCGCCGGGCTGCGTGCCGTCGTTCACTCCTGGCAGTTGCAGTGGCAGAGGCCCTCGGCACATCAAAGTCGGGTCACTCAGGTCGTAGTCCCATACTTCCAGGAATAACCCGTCGTTTTGCTGGGTGGTGGTGACTGTAAACCGTAAAGTCTCGTCGTATACAGGGTGAAGCGCGTTCTGCACCACGCGGCTGGTTGCGAGAGTAGCACCGCTGCTGTCCTTGATGATCACCTGTTCAAGGGATGCATAAGAGAGAGAGAGAGAGAGACATATTTAAAGTTGCACGGTGGTTTCTATTTCTAGAAGACAATTTTCTCTGCTATTTTGAAAAGCCACTAAATACTTCATCGCACGATTACCTGTGGATCCGACTTGTCGAGCATGTCAGCGTTCGGAAGGTTCATGGCTTGCATGAGCGTTACTTCCACCTCAAACATCATCATCGAGGCCTTCTCGTTGCTGTTCTCTTCCTTCTCCGTCACCCTCGCTTGCGCCACTACTTCGATGTGTCCACCTTCACAATCCTTCGGGTATGTCCCGTCTCCGTTCACTTCCAGCTCAATCTTGTGCGGGGACCAGGTAGGCGTGCTGCCGATGGCGGCCAGCAGCGGCACCCAGTAGGACCCCATCGCATTCGGTGAAGTCAAAGCATCACTTCCCATTGGTGGAGCTGTCGCGCTCGGATTGGCGGATATTCCCGACGGCGGTTGCACGAAGGCTGGCACGTTCAACAGGGGTGCCCATTGCGCTATATTAGGGCCTTTGTTGGGATCCGGCACGCCTTGGTCTTCAATGTCGTTGTCGTCAGCCAGAGACCTATCCCGGCTGTTTGGTTGGCTGCCCAGTTTCCCCCCTTTAGAGGACGGAGGTGGCTTCATCGCATCGCCTTGGCGGCTGTTCGGCTGGCTGCCCCTAGAGCCCACGCTGCTGTTGCCAACGCCACCGCCACCGCCGCCGCTGTTCGGACCCGGGAGTGACTTCCAGAGCTGTTCTCGCACTTGACCTCGATTCACGAGGTACAGCGCTAGATCGCAGGCCTCTGAAATCACGCCCCATGCCCCCGCGACCACTGGCATCGATTGGGGTAAGAACATGAGTGACACGAGAGCTCCGAGACGCACGGCGGTCGCTGAGAAGGTGTCGGCCAACACTGGTTGATTTCCGTCGGCATCAATCACTGTCCCGGGTGCATTGCTACCACTTTTCGTGGCACTCGAGTTGCCCTTGTTGGAGCCCTTCGAAGCTATCGAGCCTGCCTGAGACGACGACGAAGAGCCTACAGGTGGGGGTGGATTGTCCTCACGACAGAGAGCAGTGAAGGTGCGCAGCGCCGATCGAAGTTGCTCGACATCAGTAGTGCCACCACTGAGGGCGCCTAGTAGGGCCATGAGCACGAGAGCACACGGGCGGAAAGTGGCATAAGAAGGGGGCGCTTCTACCAGTGGGGCAGAGCCTTCCTCCCAACCCCCGTCTTCGGTGCCACTCATGCTGAAACTCCGCTCAGACGTCAAAGTTGCGAGGGCTGGAGGCACAGAAGACGATGAAGCAGCGTTCGCTTCTGGCGCTGCGTTGAGCACGAGGTTGCCGATGCTCACGTCAGCACGCGGGGGCGTGAAAAACACCGGCAAAAGGTCGTCATCTTTCGTCACACTCCCACTGGAGCTTGCCTTCACATCAGCGTCCCGGCAAGACTTGCAAGCTGCCAAATAAAGCCCCTCTCGACCGCCGGGCACGGTAGCCAACTTTTCAATAAGCCTCAGTAGCGCGAGCATGAGCTGAGGAGACGTCTTGGTGGCGTTGGCGCTTTCGTCTCCTTCCTTCTTCTTGTCACTGCTGGCTGCATCCAGTGCGCTTGCTTTCTTGGGTTGCCCCGCCCGTGTGTCGAGCACTAGTTGCCATGCCGCCACTGGTTGAGCTTTCGAGGCCTCTTTGGCCGCTTTCTCGATAGCAGCGGCGGAAGCACCCTCTCTGAGTGGCGGAGGTCGCGGCATCACCGCAGAGCGAAGGCCAGGCGTAAAACAGCCATATGCACCGGCCACCATTTTCAGAGCTAGACCTGCATGCCGAGCCACTCGAGGCGCCGTCGCAGGCACATGCGCCAAGTTGGTCAAGAGGTTGACCGCTTCTGCCCGGAGTACGCGAAATTCAACGGACAAATCTTCGCCGGCGTTGGGCTCGAACTCCCAGCTGAGGTCGGTAATGACGCACAAGCGATGGTCAACTTCGCTTCCGTCGCGGCGCCCGCACTCAAAAAGCATCTCCACCAACATCTCAACCAATTCATCGGAGCCTACTGCCGAGGCAACTTTATCGCCACCCATGCGTGTCAATTGGCCGAGCGCTTGTAGCGCATAGAGCACTTCTCCGAGCCCATCGACCTCTGTAATGTCGCTGTCATCGATCTCGTCTTCGTTTTCTCCGTTGTTGGAGTCGTCCTCATTAGGCTCTTCATCACCTTCCTCCTCGGTCGCCAATGCCAATCTCTGCGAAGTCAACGCCCCGCCACCGCCGCTGGTAGCCCCTCCCCCTTTCACGTTCAAGAGACCCACAGAGGCCGGGAGACCCCGCCCCGCCGCCGTCGCTGCTGCCGCCGCCTTGGCCGCTGTAGCCTCTTCGATCGCCGCTTGTTCTTGCCTCAGATCGTCAGCTTCTTCGATGGCGGTGAGCACATCTCGCCATTTCCCTACCGAGGCCGTCAGAGCAGGCACCGCCCCGGCACCTAGGGCCGCTGCGTTGCTCGATTCACTGGCTAAGGTCGCGACCAGACGGCACACGCGGCGCCTCCCGTTATCGAAGGTCTCCTCCAGAGCTTCTAGAATAGACTTGGTGGGCAAATAAGGTTGTTTTCCAGACAAGACTTTTGGGTCAACAACATCGGCGGCGCAGTACACTAGGTGCAGTAAAGCTTTATCCGCGGTTCGGCGCAAGTTCCGCTCTTTGATCTGCAGTGACTTCGGAGCATTAACAGCTGCATCTTCATTGGACGCCACCACAAATTTCACCAACAATTGCATTGCACCTTGCTGGCACACTTGTAGACGACCTTCGGGTGACCGTAGCCCGAGGGCTGAGAGAGCACTGAAGACAGCGGTGTTGAGAGCGACCGCATCGGCGTGGCTGAGGTCCAGATCAAGCATGTGGCTCAAGCACGGAATCGAGGGATAGAGCTGCAGAGCCTCAGGATTACTGGCTATCGCTTGTCGGTCGCACGACGCCATCGCCGTGACGATTTCCACCACCTCAATCAACACTTGCAGCGGCATCGGGTCTAGGTCGTGGTCTTGCGCTTTCAGAGGCTCGCACACGGCCACTTGCTTCTCCAAAAGTTCAATCACCGGGCCGGAGCCGCCACTCAGCACGAGGGCTGCGCAGCCGAGAGGCACGTCGGGTCGGCTGAGAGCGTGGAGAAGCACGCGAGTGGCGTTGGAGAATGGGTCTTCGAGCAAGAAGGTCAAGAGAGACGGCACCGCGGAGGGAATCACTTGTACTAATTGCAAGAGCGCGTGATCGCCCACCTAATAGTGGTCGTGATTGAGTGGGTCAGGAAAAGCGTGGAGTAAGACATACGTGTTAAAAATTTTTTTTTCAGAGTTGATAGTGGAGGAGCTACATGAAAGAAGTATAAGGCAAAAGGTAGCCACTATCTGCACACATTCACATACGACTTTCACCTCTTCCCACAAGAACTTCATCATGCTCAGGGCCCTTGTCACGAGCGGCTCGAGCTCTGATTGGCCCAAAATGGCGTCATTCTTCCAGCTCGCAGCAGCCTCTTCACCTCCTTCTGCTCCGTTATCCTCACCACTGCCACTCCCGATCTCCGCTTTTGCCTGTTCGAACGCCTCCAGCGCTTCTTGCGCGACATCCGCCAACTCCTCAGCTTTCGATTCGCATTCAGCCAATTCCTCGCTCAGCTCCGGTGGAATTGGCTTGAATTTAGGAGGCTTGTTGCCCTTCGCCGAGGCTTTCAGTTTACCACCCGGATCTTTCGCTTCCTCGCAGCGGCTGGCGACCTCCTTCACGACCTCAGCAGCGGTCTTGGCAGCCGCAGCGGCAGCCTTACTGTTGGCTTCGATGCCAGCGATGCGTGCCTCAATCTCCGCTCGTCGAGCGGCTTGCTCCGAGGCGGCCTCCCGCCAATCACGCACGCGAGGCAAGAGCGCGGCCACAGCGGCTGCGGGGTTCCCTTTGTTAGCCAGCATGCGGAGAAGCGCTCCCTTGGCTGCTTCGGCTGCTCGGCTCGGAGTTACGGACCGAATCACCGATGGGCCGTACCCACTAGGGGCTACGGATTGATTCCCGCCCCCTCTGAGGCTCCGAGGAGAAGCTATGGATTGTCGCGCGAGGGACTTGTCACTTTGAACAGGCTTCCCGTTGGCCGTGCCAGGCCGCGAGGACTCAGTGTTCTCGAGGTCCACGCTTCCTGCAGCGAACTGCGACACCATGCTTGGTTGCGCAGGAAAAGCGGTGCTAGCGTCGCCGCCTAGCTCATCCAAATCCCGCAGCGCAGTGGTCAAGGACTCGAAGAGCATCAAACTCGCATCGGCAACGTTACTGCGCGGGGAAGCAAGCAAGAGCACCAGATCACTCGATTCAAACATGGTCTTTTTGCGCTGCATCTCCTTGGCAATCAACTTGGCTCGCTTCAGCACTTTCTTTCGGTGCACTCTTTCCAATTCCTCCAGCCGCTCTTGCTCGAGCCTCTCCTCTTCCTCTCTGGCTTCCGCAGCATCGCCGTTCAACGAGGTGCCACCGCCCACCGAGCCAGATTGACTGCCCCCTGCCGCTGCAGCTGCTTCTGCGCCGTTCTCGTCGAATGGTGCGTCCTCGTCGTTCGTGGTTGCTCCAGGCGCATCCTCGTCCGCCGTAGCTCCTTTCACAGCTGTGGCGCTCGGTGCGAGCCTTCGCTTCTTGTCCACCACCGAATCATCCGCTGCTTGACCATCCAGCGCTGATTCACCGGCGCGCTCGAGGATGCCCTCGGGAATATCCTGTTTGTTGTCCTTCATAAACGCCACCAGCGTGCGCAGAGCCGCCACTAAATTAGGGCCGTAATTGTACTCGTCCCGCGGCATGCGCCCCCGGCCCTGATTGGCCGAGCCGGGAGGATTGGGCTTCTTGCTCTCCGTAGCAGCCGCGGGTACAGGCGCGCGACCATTGAAGCCGCCGCTGCCTCCAATCGCGGTGGGCGTGCTGGGAGTAGTTGGCTTCCCGTGACCAGCGAGGTCTCGAACCGCCTCCAGCAGAGGGCGCAGGCAGGGCCCTTCCACCAAGAAGTGAAAGTCCGCGGCACACCGATGAAGCGCTGCCAGCTGAACCACGGGGTTCTCGGACCGCAAGCGCTTCGCTGTGCGGCGCATCTATACATGTGAGAAGCACGACACCCAACAAAAAGATGTGAAGGAAGGGAGATGAAATTAGATAAGCTTACAATCGTAGCAACGATGCTCGATATTGCAACGAAGATGCCATTCAGATAAAATGGTAGGGTTATGTCTAGAAGCTTAGAAGCTAGCGTACAAATCTAATCTCGCAAGTACGCCCTTTTCTCCATTACCAAGCCGCCGCGCGAGAGGACGCCCTTTTGAGCCTCGGAAGGATCATTCAATGGAGCAATCTCGTAGTAGTCCAAGCGATGCCACCTTATAAGACAAAAGGCGAAGAATGAGTGAAAGAGGTATTGTTTATTGCGCATACACCAATTGTCATGTTTGATCATTGCCCCGGGCTTATGCCTATCGACTCCCACGCCTACTTACTTCACGCTCTTGCCGTTGCTGCCTGACTCGGGGCGCATCTCTGGAGCAAGCGTTTCGTAGGCCACCAGCATCGACTCCTCGTTCTCCTCCATATCACCGTTGCGTTCGAATGATTCTTCACCTTCAGCGTTATCCTCGCGGTCGCTTAACTCCATTGTCAGTTCCCACGCGGGTTTTTACCCGTTGTTGGCTAGCTAGCGCGCTACACGGCCAGCGAACGAAGCAACACAACGACGACAGAAGGTCTCACGAAAGGAACCCCAGCTGAACCCCCCCTTCTGGGGTTTGTGGTAACAGAGAAAAGCACAAAGCAGAAAGCACGATGGCACGGACGGCACCATGCGCGGCGGCCGTTTAGCACTTACCTTGAAGACGTTAACGGAGCCGTGTAAGCTCGTAAAGGACATCCAGTTAAACAGCCCTAGCTCTTGGCCTCTATTGTGCTTGCGGATTATATTATCGACCCTCTACGTGCATCCCTAGCTAGCTACTCAGGAGTGAGACCATTAAAGGATCATGGACAATTCAATAGGCGCTCTTCAAATTGAGCAACCGATCGAAATGACGACGACGCTAGGAATTGAAGCGAATAACGTTGATGTCGACATTAGCTGCGACCCTGCGCAGCCCGCTTTAAACTGCCAGTAAGCATTATCGAATAACACATCTCCAGTTGCGATCTGAGCACCTGACAACTCTCTGTTCGGGGCCATCATCTGACCTCCCACTGAATTCCTTTAAACGCTGTTTCTTTAATCTATACTGCTGTATACATGTATATTTTAGAATAATACTCGGGCTCGTTCCTTTACTTACGCACGTTGATTGCTCTCTGCTTGTGTCTTGGGAGCAGGGTGCTCTATCACAGCCACAGCAGCGAAGGCGAAGGATTCAGCCGAAGTGAGGTTTTCGTGATGCCAACGGACTTACCTTTCTCCGTAGAAAGTCTCAATTTTCCGAAGCCTCGTCGCAGCCGCGCCGTGCCTGAGAAAAAAGCGCCTGTAGTGAAGGAGCTTCGACAAGTCATGAAAGGAAGCCGCGGGGTGGCATCTCGATACAGAGGAGTGCGGTGGGAAGAACGGAGCAACAAGTGGACAGCGAGCATCAATTGTGGCGGCAAAAGCGTGCACCTCGGCTCCTTTCCCGACGACACGGAAGCCGCCCGCAAGTATGATCAGGTCGCGGCGCCTCTCGGGAGAGACCTCAACTTTCCAGGTCCCGGTCAAGCCGCGGCTGTCAAGTCGGGTCAGTCCTCCAATTACCGGGGAGTGTGCTGGCACTCGAAAATTGGCAAATGGCGCGCCGACATCCGGCGAAACGGTAAAAACGAAACTCTGGGGTACTTTGAGACCGAAGAGGAAGCAGCACGACAATACGACGAGGCGGCAGCCCCTCTTGGGCGACCGGTGAACTTCCTTCCGGAGCTTGAGACGGAGGTGATCCCACACAAACGCCAACGCGCACGCGCCAAAGTGCACAAGTACGCCCAAAACCTCAGCCATGCGTGGACTCCACCGCCAGCGGTTGCCCACGTCATGAGTGCCCCTGACCCTAGCCACAGCAGCATGAAGAAGGTGAGAGGCAGCGACAGTCAAAGTTTGGGCCTGGCGTCTACCTCGCGATTTACCGGAGTCTCCTGGTTCGGAAGCACCAAAAAATGGAAGGCGCAGGCCAATTTAGGCGGCAAAAACACGTACTTGGGCTCGTTCAACAGCGAAGAAGAGGCCGCTCGCAAATATGACGAGGCTGTCCGTCCTTACGGCCGACTGCTGAACTTCCCGGACACTTCTGAGAGCGATTCCTCTTCTTCTTCATCTTCCTCTAGCAGCAGCAATGGTGCATCATTCGGACCAGCGGTACCTACCCGCCACGGTAGCTCATCCTTCAAAGGAGTCTCGTGGAACCTCGCAGCGTGCAAATGGCTGGCTCAGATTCGCGTGCACGGGAAGAAGATGTACCTCGGCAATTACGACGACGAAGAAGAGGCGGCTCATCAGGTCGATGCACACGCGGCTCCTCTTGGTCGACCCCTCAACTTCCCTGAAGGGCCCCACGCAGCAATTGCTCTAGCGGCTAACGAGGCTGCCGCAGCCGCGGTGCTCTCGGAGTTAGAAAAGCTTCAAGGCCCGAACCCGTTTGCCACACAATCACCACATGTAGCCGAGTCGTCGTACCCTTACAGCGGTGACCCAGACGATCAGGACGATGATGAGCCGCCAACCTCAGCAGGGGAACAAGAAATCAAGCGGAGCTCGTACAAAGGCGTTACATGGTTTCGCAAGACGAACAAATGGATGGCTGCGGTGTATGTGGGCAAGAAGCGCACCCATTTGGGTTACTTTGACGACGAAATTGCAGCCGCGCGCCGCTATGACGAAGCCGCAGCTGCGCTTGGAAAACCCACCAACTTCCATTCCACTGCCGCTAGGGGATCGGACTATCCCTATGGTGGCGACTTTGGCAGAGGAGAAGGGCTCACTGGAAGGCTTGCTGCCGCTACTGCGTGTGTTGCCGATGCAGTTGATAATGATGTTGCGAGCTATAGCAGCAGCAAACGAAAGGCTTCAGAAGTTGAAGCGAATGGAACCGGAGGCAAGGAGCAAAACAATACGACGACAATATAGGTCTAGTAGACTAGTAGCTGCTGTTCTAGGAAGTTTTCTTCGACATACATATGGTTCTCTAATACAACCCAGCGGCTTGTGGAATTGATTTGGATGGTGGAATGTATTTACTGTATATGGGTAGCGATATTCAATCATTCGGAGTATAACTTCGATACTCGATATATGTATGATTGGAGTCCGAAACAGAAACAGCGAAATAACCGGTCAATCGGCCAATCGGCGATCGTGGTTTTCGGCAGGTTTTCGAAGGAGAAGAGAGGAGATGAGGAGTAACGATTTAAGAAGCGAATTGAAGGATCAAGGATTGAGGATTGGCGTTTGTAAATTTAAATTTAAACAGAACAGCAGGCGGCAGGCACAAGGACCATGGCCCTGACGTTGAGACACTGGCGCCTGGCGCCTGGCGGTCGCTGACACCCTGACTCTGAAGCCTGAAGCCTAACACCTGAAACCCAACGCCTGAAGCCCGGCGCCTGAAGCCCAACGCCTGAAGCCTAAGGCTGGAAGCCTTACGCCTGAAGCCTGATGCCTGACCTTGACCAAGGGTGGCCCTGACCCTGAAACTGAGCAGTGCTCTAATACAATATGTCCTCTGAAGTCGTTTTGTCATCCCGGCTGGTCGAGCCAGCCTGCCTGTGGTGCACGCACGTTTCTTGAAAGTACAAGAAGTTAGACTACTTTGAAGTTGTTGCGAAAGATGAAGCCCACGATGAAGTTACGATGCGGCATCCTGGCAGTCGCAATGCTAGCACCGAATGTGATGGCATTCACAAATCCATCTTTAGTTCCTCGAAGGCATGGCCTAGGTGTTCGCCCGTTGAAAATGAACAAGATTGGTTCATTGAGCCTTCAATCCACGAACACGCCAACAGCAGAACCAACGGACTCAAAACCAGCGCCAGCGCGTCTAGCTGAGCTCAAAGCATTCTACAATAAAAACTTCTTCACACTTGGCATGGTTAGCCTACAATTTCTTGCCCTCTTTTGGACTCCTAGTCATGCAGTTATTAGATTACCCTCTCAAATGTTTTCATTGGCCACGTAACAAGACATTACAGTTACTGCCACCGTGAGTTTCATTTCAGCTCTCTATTTGGATGCAGGTGGCTGCGATTGGGGCAGCTTATCTTAATCCAGCGCTTGGCATGCGCGGCGGACCCTTGAAGGTTGAGTTGGTGGTGGATAAGGTGGCAGTCATGCTCATTTTCTTGCTCAGCGGCCTTTCCTTGCAATTCTCAGAGCTGAAAGCAGCAGTTACCAACACCAAACTCAATGGCCTGATTCAAGTAAGTAGCTGTCTTGAATTCTATTTTGTTGAGCTCTCTTTTCCCATGGCTAAGTGCTTACAGGCCCTAATGTTGGTACGCCTCTTGAGCTCGCATTGCCTTCTTCTCGCGCTCGTTACGTAAACAGGGTGTCAACTTGGGTTTGATCCCCTTGGTAGCTATGACAATCGCACCCGCGCTGCGTAGTGTGCTCGACTCCGCGCTAGTGGACGGCATTGTCGCCACCATGTGTCTGCCAACTTCCATCAACATGTGCGTGGTGCTCACCCAGTCGGCTGGTGGTGCCGTCTCGTCGTCCCTCTTCAATGCTGCTTTCGGTGAGGCAGCGACTAGGACCAACAAATTCAAACGAAATACATTGTAATACATCAACCTTACAAGCCCTACAATTTTCTATTAGGCAAGAGGGGAAAAAATAATCGCGATACTCACAGACGTTTATTTGGGCATGCGTGCGTATGTTCTTGCTCGTGTGTGCAGGCAACATCTTGGGGGTGTTTGTCACCCCGCTGCTCATGTTTCAAGCCCTTGGCTGCGACCGTATATCCTTGCCGTATGGCGCAGTGCTGGGCAAGCTAGGGTGGAAGGTGCTGTTGCCCGTTGCTCTAGGGCAGGTGCTGAGAGCGAAAGTGCCGAAACTGCGGGACTTTCGAGCATCGCACAAGAAAGCGTTTGGTAAAGCCTCGGAAATCTCGCTGCTGGCCATCATTTATGCCACCTTCTGTGAAGCGTTTGCAAAGGTGAATAATTCAAATCAATTGAGTGCAAGTTTATGAACGTCTAAAGACTCTTTTTTAGATAGCATCATTCATGTGTCCTCCATCACTTTGCTACGATAGTCACAATAACATTAGTCGCCTTGTATTCCACCCTCTGCTTCATCTCAACTCACTAATATTGGTGTTACTTACTTTTTCGTTTCCGCTTTCATTTCAAACTCCATTCATGCCAGGGTTTCGGTGCCTCCTGGTCAGTAGTGGCGGGCCTCCTTGTGAGCATGCCACTCTTACACCTCGGCTTGTTTGGTGGCGTCTTTGCCCTCGCTCGTCTGCCGTGGTTTGGGCTGAGGCGACCTGGGCAAGTAGCAGCGGCTTTCACTGCGAGTCACAAGACCCTTGCTTTTGGGGTGCCTCTGCTGGCCACGGTAAAGATAGAGGGGCATTCACCATCTCCTTGTCTTCGTGCATCATTCGTGTTGTTCTATTTGTTACATGGATGTGTTGTTTCGAAGTGTATCCTTAACAAAATAGACGTCGTCTTTTGTTAAGCGCGCTCTGAGACATAAATGGCGCTTGATTATGTAGAAATGTGTGCGTGGCTGCTTCTTCTTGCCCCAGTATTTCATCTATCATAATTCACTCTACTACCTTAGGTGTTCGCGGGGCATCCGCAGCTGGCGCTCATGACGGCGCCGATCTTGATTCTCCACCCCATGCAACTCACTGTGGGTGGGTTTCTGGTGCCACTCCTCAAAAAATACACCGAGGAATATCCATCTTATGCTTCTCACGTGCCGCTCCCGAAAGCCATGCGTGCGGCAACCGAAGACTCGGAGCGTAATCCCTCGGTTTACTCCGATCGCACCTGGGCCATTCTCACTCAGGCTAAGGCATCTCAGAGTACCAGAGCACCTTCAGGAGGACAGGCAAGCGAGACTGATGAAGATGCAGAAGCTCTAGAGTCTCGTCGGTTCGTCAGGAGCATCAAAATTCGCACAGCCCTGATCATGTTGGCAATGTTCCTCTTGAATCGCCGCGATGCAGCGAAGATGGCTGGGCTTTAAGTAGTGATGGGATTTTATGGGTAAATTGGCAATTCTTCCATGGCCACTCGGGCATGTGCGCCTGATTAGCTTCTAAGGGTTAGTTTGCGCTGCTTTGCCTTTCTTCTCTACCTTTTAGCCTTCTAATTCCGGCCCTTCGGGGCCTGTCTCACAATTATAATCCCGGATTTTGCGTTGGCGCAAATACCACAAGATAGATACAGCTAGCTCAGCAGCAGGCAAGGCAGAGGTTCGTAGACGGCTGGTAGGCACCTCAGGGAAATTTCTAAATAAGAAGTGAAATAAGGCAAGGTATCTCGCGGTGTCTGCGCGTCGGCTCTTTTGTCTTTTGAGCTCTATCTTTGATTTGGTTTGCGCTGCTTTGATATTTCATGAGACAGGCCCCGAGGGGCCGGAATTAGAAGGCCAGCAGGAAGAGATAAATAGCAAAGCAGCTCAAACTGAACCCAAGAAGCTAATAAGGCGCACATGCCACATGTCCGAGATCTCTTCCTGTTCCTGTTGGGGCCGGAATTATTCGCTAACAGGAGGAAAAAAAAAGTAAAGCAGCTTACACTTAAGAAGGAAGCTAATCAGGAAAACATGCCCGAGTGGCCATGGAAGTGATAGGCCCCGAGGAGCCGGAATTACTGTAGGAATTAGAAGGCTAACAGGCGGAAAATTATAATGTTTAGCTCTTATTCGTCTACCGTCTTCCAGAGGGCCAGAAAATTATGGCATACATGCAGCTCTTGTGGTATAAGCCGCCTTTCTTTGAAACTCTTCCTGTTTGTTACGTAGCCTCCTACTAGTAATTTCTGCTTTCTTTGCTTTGACGGGTCCTGTGGCGGAACCAGGGACACCCTGGCGGAACTACGGCTACGGCCATTTTGATCAGCGTATCTTTTTTTTCGACCACGCACACCAACACCGAGGCCAAAATAGCCAGTAATAATAGCTGAGCACCACTAACCACTCTAGCAAACTAGGTTTCGTTTAATTGGATACTCTACCTGGTCAACGCTTTGAGTGCAGAGGAGGACATAATTTCTGGGCGTGATTATAATCGATCGAGTTAGCTGAAGTGTGGTAGTAGCTCCTTAAATTGGACACTATGCTACGAGCTATCAGGGCGAAGTCCTCGCCATTCATGACGGCTAGTTGCTGCCGGAGCGCTTCTACACGCATTCCAACGAATCACTCGCTGCAAATTCCTGGCCTGATAAAGTCTTTACATAAGATTAAAGATTTTCTCTCAGAGGACTTGAGTGCACCTCCGGTGCGCACAATCGTTCCTGGGAGGGTGGCGAAGGCACGTGGACCTTCTGAAGCTTTTACTATTAAAATCACAACAGAGACCGACCGAGGGTTTAAAGGCCTCGCACGCTTAGGGTCTCAAGTGCAGGAAGTCTTCTTTGTGGGTGGGTCAAGAGAATCCCTTGAACGGGCCATTGCCAGGCAGATTCCCGCGTGTAGAACTAGTAGCTCATTGAGGACAGCGGACACGGTACCCTCAACACAAGCGGCACATTCCTCACGCGCACTCCATGCAGAAAACGAAAGAATAGCATCGTTACTTGCGCGGCATAACATAACTCAACGGCGACTGTCATGAGCGTATTTATTTATTTATGTAAGTTCGTTTTGTGAGGTATCTCTGTTCTCTACATCTTTCAAATGTCATATGTCAGGAGGCGCTATACCTCTACCCGCTTCTTATATCAATAATTGATGAGACATGCACATGGCCAGCTGAACACCATTCATTTTTTTATTGTTCGAAGCATAAGTGCGAGTAGCCTAATAATCGATATGAGCGAGGAACTCGTCAGATGTGCAATGCAATGCAATAACTAAATAATAGTATATTAATATCAATATTAATAATTAAAAAATAAAAAATAAGGAGTGGCCTATGGCCTCCTGCTCTCCAAGCATATCCTCTCTGTAATTTTACTTGCGCGCAACGCACATGCGTGCACTTCCGCTCGCAGCATTGGCTTTCGTGTCATTCGGGTTTAAATTCGTTCGAGTTCGAGGTTCGATTTCGATTAAGAATTTGTTTATAAACTTCAAACGCCAAACACCTAAACACCCCCCCGCCACCCCCCGCAGGAACCTCACTCATTACTCTAGGCTAAATCGAAGTAGGCAGAAAAGTGGATATCTCGCATACTTCACTCAGGTTATTATATCTGTTTATACATCACACAGCTATTTCCTCGTGAGTGTGTTCTCGGCGTATCGCGTCTCGGGCTTGGGCTTTGTTCTTTTTCGGTTGGTGGGTATTGATTTTAGAGGCCACCTTTTAAAGTCTTTACAGCTCGTTGAAGTTCGCGACCAACTTCACGTTTCATTATGTCTTGGCGCTTGTCCCGATCGTCTTTTCCCTTGGCTACTCCTATTTTAACCTTGAGGATGTTTCTGTCGTTGAAGTATGCGATTAAGGGCACCAGCGTGTATTGAGCGCGCATGACCTGCTGTGACAGTTTCAGGATTTCCTTCTTGTGTAACAAAAGGCGGCGGTCTCGTTTCGCTTCGTGCTGAAAAAAGGCGCCCGATGAAGGGTGAGGCCCGATGTGTACGTTCTTGAGCCAGCACTCACCATCCTTAAACTGGGCATAGCCATCTTCGATGTTCATTGAACCTTGACGACAAGCTTTCACCTAAATGAAATACGTAATTTGAGCAGGAACACTGAAGTGCATGGAAAGCTTCTTCTATCTCTCAATGGCAAGTCTAGTACAGTTCATAATGCGAAAGAAAATCCACAAAGTCCTGGAAGTTTTTACTCACTTCCGTGCCGGTCATCTCAATACCGCACTCGATATCTTCAAGGATTTCATAATTGCGCCGCGCCGACTTATTTACTGCGACCCGATCGTTCTTGCCACCGGGGTTCGACTTCCCACTCGCAGCATTTCTGACAACGTGTCTACTGCACCTAGTCGAGACTTTGCTCACAAGAGAAAATGAGGCTACTTCATAACACCCTAGCAGTAGGTAAGCACCAAATATAGTGATGGCCCTCATAGGCAACATGGCTGCTCTTCAGAATGTGAAGGATGGCTGCGTGTACCGTAAAGGTTAGCACGTGCTGCTTGCGCCGGTTCCTAAGAAGGGTGTATTCTTTGTGAGACTCTAGTAGCTTGGGCTCAAGGCTCAGGCGCTCAGGCGTTTGATAAGCTGAAAAGCTAAGCTAAGCTACAGAATAGAAGCTGATGAATTGACGCAACGAGCTGATGAAAATATTCTGACAACAACAAACTGCCCTGTAAAAAAAAATTCAAAGAGAAAGCAAGCTGCTCCACCAAGATGGAACCATGCAACTTCACGAGATACAGTATAAGCCCTAAGACTGTTTTTTGCTTGCTAAAGCAAAACTAGACCAAGCGCAATGGTTAGCGGTGTCCCCGCACTACTCACCACGTAAATATTTTATCAAGAAACTTGCTAATTTCTCTCGTTAGATCACGAACTAATCATTAAAGTCTGACCGGAGTAGATACTTAGGCGGAGACATCATGTTTCGTTTACTAGTTCACGACCGAAAGCTAGACAAGTCGCCGCCTAACTTTAAAGCACATGGTGGGCTGCCCGCAAAGTTCGAGACTGCTTCTTCAATTCGGCTCTTCCGTCGACCCTACGATGAACGAACTAGCTACAATACTGTAGCGACACTCGCGCTCCCAGCAGATGCCTTCGATATGGCGGAGCTCTTCAAATTCGAGGAGCAGTCAGGAGATAGTGCGAGCAGCAACAGTAGAAGTACACTGTCGTTGTGTACAGCAGTAAGCATTATGAAGCTGCATCATTCAGATGAGAACGAAACGGCACCGAGTACCGCCATGGCAGTATTCCGATTCGTGTCATCGGAAGCAGCGGCTACCTTTTTCCATCACAATCATGGTCGAGAAATAACCTTGCCCAATCACAATGAGTCCGAGTAAGTGCCGCAATATCAATGCTAATCCTGTTAAGTACCTGGATTTGCGAAAATCGTTATGCTAGCTTCATAAGACCATGCCAACTTTGAGGGAGCTCTGTTTCTTCCCTTGTCGTTTATACAACAGGCGGCAAAAAGTGCACACACTACAACTCCTCGTCATTGACGGCTTAGTTGACGACAGCAAATGTTCTGCAAGCACTGCTGATGGCACCTCCGAAAGTATTGCGAGCTTGCTCTCGTTGACCAATAACGCATGTGGTTCGGAAGCTGATGCGATTGCGGATTCTTCTTCTTCTTCTTCTTCTTCTGCTTCTGCTTCCCCTGGAGCGGCAGCACTAGAAGCACAAGCACATGTAGAGGAAGAGTCCAAGGATTGGGTAGAGCTTCCCTCGTGCCCGGCGTGCCTCGATCGCTTAGACGGTAGCGTGAGTGGGGTCCTCGGATACGGGGTCTGCAGCCACCAATCCCTCATGGTAGACTTGGCCTCGCAGCGCTGCAACTGTTGGGCTAGTCTCAACTTGAGCCTCTGTCCTGCCTGCTCGGCGCTGCAAGCTTACTCCCAAGACAGTAGTAGTGGTGGTGGTGCTAATTCAAATATGAGCAGAAGAGCAGTAGCAGCTGAAGAGGACCAAAGGAGTACAAGCGGAGGAGGGAGCAGTAGCGCTGTTGTTCATGAGGAGGCATCGGAAGAAGGAGGAGCCACCACTATTGCCGCCACTGGTTCTACTGCTCATAGTCTTAGGCCAGTCGAGTGCGCCGTGTGTGGCGTGGTGTCCCGGCTGTGGACCTGTCTAGTGTGCGGCTTTGTGGGTTGCGGGCGCTACACTGCGGAGCATTCGTTGCGGCATTCGAGGTCATCGGGCCACCGATGGGCGATGGAGTTGGGGAGCCGGCGTGTGTGGGACTACTTTGAGGACACGTAAGCCCCTTGAATTAGTTGAATGGTTAAATGCGTTCATGAATGCCTGAACAGGCTAGACCCCCCCAGATTAATCTCTCCTTTTGTCTTCTGTCTGTATTGTTATCGCAAGGGAACTTTTTTGTTTTTGCTCGCATGCTCCACTCCCCTCATCTATGCATGTGTGTGCTGCTACTATGCTCTTACTATACTGTAGATACGCCCATCGTTTACCCGGAGTGCACGCGCAGCCGAGTAGTTATCAAGCGGCTTATCCACTTACAGGAGCGCGAGGCGACGTCAGAGACTTGGCAGCAGCTAGTGGAAGCAGTGTTGGTGGTGGTCGCAATCTAGACAAGGGCGTGAAGGCAGCGGGGCATATGATGCAGGAGTTGAACGGGTTTGCCTCGGGGGACTTCGGCGATCAAGAGGTCTCGGTGAAGCTAGGAGCTTTGGCGCTGGAGTACGAGTCACTCTTGACCACTCAATTGAGCGAACAACGGCGCTACTTCGAACGGCTCCTCGCTAAGGTACAATGTGGAATTGACATGGTAGGAACGGCGACAAAAATTACGGAGTGAAAGATGGACTTTAAGCCAAGAGCGTCGTTGTTAGATGAATGATGGTCACAGCTGTGTGCGCATGGGTTATGCGTTGGTTCTTTCACCAGAGAGTAGCTTTTCTCCTCAGCCCATATAACGTACGACACTTCCTTTCACCCTTCCCCCCACTCAGGAGGAAGCTGCGGGTTTGGCAGCCGCTGCCGAAGCAGGGGCCAGCTCTTCGCAGCTCAGCGAGATGGAAGCTTTACGGCAATCGTGTGCGGCATTGGAGGCTGAACATGGCCATGTGGCCGAAGCACTGAGACACGAAGAAGCAATTCTGAAGGAGAGCCGAAACAAGCAAGGTGTGGTTCGCAAAGAGTGATCCCATGACTGGCCTTGATGTCATCAGAAAGCCAAGAAAAAAAGGCCTACCCTAGTCCTAATCTGAATTAATTTAGCCTTTTTTTCTCCTTCAGGCTCTCTCCCTTTATCTGCCTCCTCATTATTGCCTCTTACGTGTGTTACTACCTCTTCTCTTTTGCCTTCTCATTTGCGGGGGCAGCTTCTCTTTTAGCACAGCAACGTGCCACCGAGCGGGAAGCACGAAGGACTCAGGCAACAGTGGCCGTGGAGCAGCGGCAAGTGGAGGATGCTGTTGCAGAGCTGCAGCAACAAGTGACCGAGCTTACGTTCTACGCCCGCACGGTGAAAGAAGTGGGCGCTTCCCCGAACAAAGCTGAGATCCAGGAAGGCCAAGTGCTCGTGGCCAATGACAACAGCAACAGCAGCAGCACATCACGAGGCAAAGGCAACAACCGCAGCGGCCGCAAGAGTGGGGGTGGTCGCCGCCATTGATATTTGAAACAGTGACTCAATTCGAAGCACGCCATTGCCAAAAATTCGTCCTGCCTATACTTGAATTTTGTATGGTTGAATTCAGAATCGCTAAAGTCAAATGGTTTCCGTCCTGGTAATCGGTAATCTGGTACTACTTAACCTAATTTACAGCGGCTCTTTGCCCCTAAACAAATACCCAGACGTAGATATCAGGTAGATGCGTAGGAGCGGCTGCTTCTAGCTTGTTGTCTTATTGGAGCCTGGAGCCTTGTAGCTTATAGGAGGTTGTATGTGAATGCATGGAGCTATTTAATTGATTACTGATTACCACCGTGCTTGGCTGGGTATTGCGATATATCGTCTCATCAAAATTTGCCGTATTTTACGTTACTTCGCTAAATAACGCCCGATTTCGCGTTATTTCGGCGTACTGTAATTACGTGCTCTCCTTTGATGAAATCGAAACGAAATCTCGTATCGTTTAAGAAAAACGGGCGTAATCCTCACCCAAGCTACCGTGCTATCGTCTTAAGTGGAAAGTGGCCAATATTCCTGAGATGACATGGGGTCAGACATTAAAGAAGGCTCTAAAGTGCAAAGGGCTCTACCGGTCAACTTCAAGGAATGGCGTGCCAAAGCAGAGGATAGGTCGGAGTGGAGATCGCGGACGTACTCGAAACCTATGCCTCCTTCCGAGAATTGATCCTAAAGGGTTCATGAGAGTAAAGATGAACATTGCATTACGCAAAAGGGCACTCAGCCCAGTCAGACTTGTTCGGGAGTCTAGTCTAGTTAATACTCCCCAAAAATACAAAGAAACACCACTGTGGCATATAGCAACAGAGAAATGTAACCTTCAGTTCAAGTCTGACTGGACTGAGTGTCCTTTTGCGTAATGCGTTTGTAATCATTTTCTCTCGAGGTGTCCCTCAGCCATCAGGCATCAGGAGGTTTAGGAATGGAGTGAGCCAGCTTTCTCCACTTCGACCTGTCCTTGGCAATGGCGAACCACTCATCGAATTCCTTCAAAATGCCCTTACTTTTGAGCGCGTTCTCCAACGTCCCAACCCAAGTCATCTGTGGAAAACCAATCGGT
>Ga0307931_1000346_pt1 | contig 28063 bp, 50 predicted proteins | sample OrgLakmetageno47_FD_201816 | JGI IMG/M metagenome (GOLD analysis project Ga0307931, IMG submission 201816) | Saline water microbial communities from Organic Lake, Antarctica - #47 | ecosystem: Environmental > Aquatic > Non-marine Saline and Alkaline > Saline | place: Antarctica: Organic Lake...
GATTAAAACGAATAGACTATGATAAGAATCAAATTAATAACTTTAAAACAGCATGAACATTAGGTGGAAACACTATAAAAACGTTCATTATGAAGAAAAGTAAAAGAAAGTGGGCTAGGACCGAAGCTCAAAAAAGAAAAGATTGGTCAATTAATCACACTAGTTATTATTCAGGTGGAGCACCAAAATGGTTCTGTAAAATTTTCCATAACTCTGACAAACGTAGATTACAAAAATATCTGTCAGACATAGAAAAAGGCGCTGACCCTGATGAAGTATTCTACAACCCTAGATACAATAATAAAGGTGCTAATTGGTACTGGTATTAATTCTTAGTCTGATGAGTAAGAATAGAAACCGAGCTAAACTTAGAAGGGCTGTTAATAGCAGAGAGTACACCAAAATGATGAAGATAGAAAGTGTATACTGTCGAATTTGTGCAAAACGAGGTGGTGGTTATGACTTCTCATGTTACCCATCTAATTTAAATCCGAAAGGATGGAGATGGAGGATAAATAGAAGTTGGAAAAATAACAGAAAGACCCAATGGAAAGAAAAATAATACTGTGGTCTTGGGGTAGTAGCTCAGTTGGTAGAGCAAATTGCGGATTAAATGATTTGAAAAATCGCCTTGCTAAAAGGGAATCAGTTATAGGTCGTAGGTTCAAGTCCTACCTACCCCGCTAAACATAGAGAGGTACTCAAGCGGTCCAAGAGGCTTGGTTGGAAACTAAGTAGGTCTGAAAAGGCGCATGGGTTCGAATCCCATTCTCTCTGCTAACATTAATTAAAGATAAAATGGAATTTAATATCATTGATGAAGAAGAATTAAAATATATTGTTAATGTTGATGATGACGGTGATGTAAGCATGAGGTACAGCAAAAGCAGTATTTGGAGCACTGGCACTAGAGGAAACCACATAGGTTCTTTGGAAGACACTGGTAATGACATAAAGATTAAATTAGATGGTAAAGAACTTACTTTAGATTATCATGAATTTTTACAATTAAAGTTATTAATGGATATTAAAGTAGAAATAGACGATAATTTATAAATAATATTGCGGGGTGGACTGGAGCGGTTCCAGCTCGGTCTCATAAGCCGAATGACGTGGGTTCGAATCCCACCCCGCTACTAAACATAAAACTAAATAAACCTAATTCAGGTAATTTTAAAAAAAGGGTAAAGGGTGTTAGAGCTAAAAAAGTCTATATGTTTGATTTGAATTGGAAATTTATTAAAGATTTTAATTCAGCTAAAGAAGCTGGGGAATATAGGTGTAACTGGTGGTGCTATACAATATGCCTGTACAGAAAGTAAAAATTTTAAATTTAAATATAATGAACAAAAAAAGTAAAAACCTACAGATATGTATCTTAGGACATGCCAGGCACGGAAAAGACACATTCGCTGAAATATTAGAAGATAAGTTTGATTTTAAATTCAAATCATCATCAATGGCGGCCTCAGAAATATTCATATATGACTTATTAAAGACAAAATATGATTATAAGTCGTTTGAAGAGTGTTTTGAAGATAGGGTAAATCATAGGGCTGAATGGCATGACTTAATATGTGAATATAATAAAGATAATAAAGCTAGATTAGCTTCTGAAATACTTGAAGATGTAGATTGTTACGTTGGTATGAGAAGTGACAAAGAAATTGATGAATGCGTTAGACAAGGTTTGTTTGACTTAATCATATGGGTTGATGCAAGTGAAAGATTACCACTAGAACCTAGAGACTCTTTCAAAATTGATAAATCATATGTCGATGTAATTGTAGATAACAATGGTACGTTAGAACAGTTTACAAGAAGAGTTTTAAATTTAGGTAAAATCCTATATGGTAATACAAAATAAATGTATATTGCGTGACTCCTAGGCGGAGGGCTTACTCTCATAAGGTTCGCTGGGTCGGTTCGAATCCGATTCACGCTACTCTGAAAGTCTCATAACATAAATGGATAATGCAGTGGCCTCCTAAGCCAAAGATTGTGAGTTCGAGTCTCACTGGGACTACAATTTATACGTTGGAGCGTAAAACCCCCTTAGTTCAATGGATAGAACAATCGACTACGAATCGATAGATGCACTTATAGTTTAATTGGAAAAACAGTAGTTTACGACACTACAGACAAAGGTTCGAATCCTTTTAAGTGTTCACAACTACATTAATATTTTCAATATAACAAGATGAAACATAATAGAGCCTTTCTAGAGCAGTTGAATGGTGAATGGTTAGACGACTTTGTTTACATATCAAAGAAACGTTTAAAGGATATGGACTTTGAAGTAATTCCTTTCGACGGCGATGATATAGAAAACACACTATCTTGTTATGTACTAGACATATCCAAAGACATAATAATAGGTTCAGTTGAATCAACCACCGTCTTCTTTAAAGAATGTGGCGTTGAAGTACCTGAATATTTAGGGTACCCAAAACAATTAAGAGAGTTTTTAGGTAGAGACATACGTGAACATCAATTTAACTATCTGTATAACTTAGACACACCGTTTTTTATCAAACCAAGTAAAGGGGTGAAAAAATTTACAGGCTGTCTAATAGATAATGTTAAAAGTTTGCAAATGATAAGTGAATTCTACGATGTTAAGGATAATGATGGTATATTTGTATCTGATAAAGTAGAATTTGTATCTGAATATAGATGTTTTGTACACGAAGAAGAATTAAAGGGTATAAAACACTACTCAGGCGACTTTAAAGTGTTTCCTAACGTAGATATCATAGAAAAGATGATAGAGTCTTACACGGAAGCTAATTGCGCTTATACATTAGATGTGGGTGTTGATAAAGAAGGTAATACTTTATTAGTTGAAGTAAACGATATGTGGGCCATTGGTTCATATGGTTTTGATGCTAGAACTTACGTTCTTATGTGCGTAAGGAGAATGTTTGAAATTGGTAGGCAAAATAATGGTGAAAAAACTCTATTATGGAAAAAGATTCGAAGAGATTAATATATTTATTTAAAAAGAGATGAATACAGCTAATTTCGATGTTAAAAACGGTACAGGTGTTTTATTATGTTCAGAGTGCAATAAGATAATAAAAACTGAAGGTGATTTTGACATAGCTGAGAAATACGCCTATGAAGGGTTAGTATCCATGATGCCTAGATATTGTGATAACCACAATTATAAAGAAATGTCTGGTAAAGACAGAGCAAGGGAGTTACGTAAAAAAGGTATAAAAGAGTTTAAAAACAATATTAAGAATAAATTAAGAGAAGGATAATGGAAAAAAACGTTTTAGGTGTTGCAGTAACTAGACCAAACCAAGTTTTAAATATAATGAGGGGCGTTAGTGGTTCTGGTAAGTCAACAAAAGCTAGAGAGATTGTTGGTGATGGTGTAATCCACTCAACTGATGATTTAATTGAAAGCATTACAGGTGACTATGATGGTTTTTTCAAAAGTATGATTAAAAGCGGTAAGTTTCATAGATTAACTGAAATGCATAATAAAAACTTTTTAAACGCCAAAAAGTCAATGGAGTCTGGTGTCAAAAATATAGTGATAGATAATACCAATATTAAAGCTAGTGAGCCTAAAAAATATGTGGTAGAGGCTTTAAAACTTGGATATCACGAAGATAACATAAAGATAGTTGATGTGGGTTCTGGCGGTGCAACCGTTAAAGTCCTTAGCGAAAGAAACACACATGGGGTGCCATTAGATAAAATAAAAAAGATGGTGGCCTCATACAAAGGTGTGGGTAAATTAACCGTTAAAAAAATACTTGAAGCCAAAGACTTGGATAAAAGAAATGATGTTTTATATGCGGCGGTTGTTTTAGATGATGAATCTATAAAAATTTTAATTGAAGCATTTACAACTGGATTATCAGAAGACTGGAAAACTATTGCACATCACATGACAATAGTTTTTGGTAAAGGTCTAGAAGATAAAGAAGAAATAGGTAAAGAAGTGGAGTTAAAAGTTACTGAGTTAGGTTTTAGTGATTTGGCCATGGCCGTTAAAGTAGAAGGTTATCCTTCATCTAATTTAATACCTCACGTCACAGTAGCAGTGAATATAGAAAATGGTGGCAAACCATATGATTCCAACAAAATAACTAATTGGGGTAAAGTTGATTTGGGTTACGAGCTTAAATTATACGGAACTGTAACTGAAATAAAAAAGTGATATAAGTGAAAAAATTAGGGCGCAAGATTAAAATTGAGATAATACTATCTATAATATTTTTACTTGTGCCCATAATTTTACCTTTATCATCAGGAGTTTTACAACCTAGTATAAGTGAATACCATTACACATCTGGTAGACTACCTTACATAATTCTATTAGGTATTATAGGTCTACTAACATTAGTAGACGGTCTTAATAAAGAGAGAAGGTACAACATAATAATAGGGTTGTCTATGATTGGTGTCGTTTGTTTCCCTGTTAATGAATTCAGGATATTACACGATGTATTTGCTATAATATTTTTCGTGGGTAACGCTTTTATAGTCACTTACTATTCTAACTCCCTATCCAAAATAAAAAAGATTATGTTTGCGATACTAATTATGGTATCACTGACATTATTATTGTTAGATATTATAAATATTTTCGTGGCCGAATCGATAGGTATGTTTTCTATGAGCTATTTTATGTTAGCAAAACATTCATTTGTTAAATTAAATGAAAATGTTATTGTATGACATAAATATTATTTGTATATTTGTCAAAAATAGAATAACATGACAGATTTATTTATTGAAAGCCTAGCGACCTCATTTAATTACTTTATAATTTATAGAGGTACTGCACCTGTATCAAATGGTTTAAATTATCAATTCAAGGTGAATCGTTAGAGGACTCAGCATTTCTATACAAAAGACTTATAGGTTTTTTGGAAGGAAGTAAATGTTCATTTAAATTTGGGACCAATAGGTTGATAAATTCTGGACATCCGCAACAATCTAAAAAGTTACTTACAATTTATATGCCAAATGATGTCGACGTTGAATCGTTTGCTGAGTTAGTATATTTAAAAATCATCGATTACACAGGAGGTGATAAAGTTAAACAACCTGATAGTTACACCCATTACAAAAATGCGATATACTTCAGGAATGATAGGGACGAAAACGGTGAATATATTTCAGCAAACTAAATAGAATATGAATTTTAAGAAAAAAGATTTGGAGTTAAAAGAAACTAATAATCACGCTAATGTAGTGCTTATAAACCCAGAAGGGTATATTTGTCTAGTCTCTAGGAAAGACAATCACACTGATTTCGGTTTGATTGGAGGTAAAGTAGAAGATGGTGAGAGTTATGAAGATGCCGCAGTGAGAGAAACTAGGGAAGAAACTGGTTTAGAGATAAGAAACTTAAGGTTAATATTTGCAATGCATAAATCAGGTAATATGGGAAAGTCCTTTATTGCTGATTATTCAGGAGAAATTAACTATGATAAGGATGCTGAACCACATGTAGTTAAATGGGGTGCAATTCAAGAAGCTATCGATGGTAAATTCGGTTATTGGAACGTCTTAGTTAAGGAGTGTCTATTGAGTTTGGGCGTTAATTTTAGATAATAAAAGTAAAATATGAAATATTCTAAAAGAAGGTTTAAAAATATATGGTGAGGAACTCGCCATTACAAAGGTGGAGAGGAAATCAGACGTTAGTAATAACGCACACTCTATGAAGCCCGAAGCCCATCCCATCGCCTCTGGCGTGGGTGGGTAGTTCACTGGAACGCCGAAAGGTTTTGGTTACGCAATTGTAGATAAAGGTGATGGTAATAAGGGAGTGGATAAAATAGTGTTCCATACAAGTGACAAGGAACAAGTAAAAGAAGTGTTTCAAAATATTGAAGAAACCCATACAGACTTTCCAGAACCTAAAACTGACTGGGAGCCTAGATTGTTAATGTTCAAAGATAATCATTTCACTTCTCACTACTTAGTAAAGTCACCAGAGCATTTGGATGAAGTTGCTTTTCAAATAATTAAAGATAATAGGCTTGGTAATTTAGGAACTTGGGATACTTCTGATACAGAGAAAGTAAGTGACGAATGTATTAATCTTTGTAACAACGACAACATTAAAGAAGAAATGATAACCTTTAATAAAAACATAGAGGCTAATAACCATCATATCGTTAGACACAATAGGTTAGTAGATGAAGTCTCAACAAAGATTTAAACCAATGAAATTAAAGGTAGCTACAGTTTACTATTGCAATGTGAATTTCTATATAGAAATTTAGAATTACTTAGTTTTGATTAAATGAAGAAAGAAGATAAAAAAATAGTCTATGTTGATATGGACGGTGTTTTGTGTGATTATCATGGGGCGTACAGTGATGCAATTAAAATAAATCCCAAAATAGAATATCCGCAATCTCAACATGGGTTTTTCTCGAATTTAGAACCAATAACAGGTGCTATTGAATCAATGAGGTGGTTGTTGGAATCTAAGTTTTTTGATGTTCATATATTAACAGCACCTAGTATTCATAATCCTATGTCTTACACTGAAAAAAGAGTTTGGGTTGAAAAGTGGTTAGGTTTTGATATGGTTAAAAAACTAATTATCACACGAAATAAAGGATTAAATAAAGGTGATTTTTTAATAGATGATAATACAGAAGGTAACGGCCAAAGTAAGTTCGAGGGTGAGCTTATACATTTTGGGTCAGAAAGTTTTCCAACGTGGATAGAAGTATCAATTTTTTTAAATAAATTGTATGAAAAGTAAAGTTTACAAAGAATTAAATAAAGACATCAAATCAATTTTGTTAATCACAGATGGTTGGTTAGTTGGTAATGCGGTTAAAAATATCACTGAGGATAAATAAGTGAGGGACTTTGATATAATTGTTCCAAGTAGAGAAAAGTTTCAAGAAATGATACACATGCAAACTAACTTACTTCAATATAATATTAATAGCTACGGTGGGATTAAACTAAGTTTAGATGGTAATAGTGTCGACATATGGTGTGAAGAGTTATCACACTTCATAAGAAACGCTAATAAGGTAACATTTGCCTATAACTATAAAGGCAATATTTCACTTAGTAATGAAAATTAATTAATAAATATAAGATAATGGAATTATCAGTAGTAACATACATCAAAAAACACGGTTTAGAAAAAACAGTTGAAGACTTTAAGTTGAAGTGTAAAGATTACGGACATAAAATTCTTTTAAAATATGACCAATTAGAATCCGATATGGCTTTTATGGAAGCTAGAGAATGTCGTGGTTTGATTTTAGAAAAAGATACTTGGAAAGTCATGAGCCTTGCTTTCATCCGCTTCTTTAATTCAGCCGAAGGTCACGCATCTAAGATTGATTGGAATACTGCCATTATATTTTCAAAAGAAGATGGCTCTTTAATTCAATTATATTGGGATTGGGTTACCGAAAGATGGTGTGTTGGTACAAGCGGTATGGCTGAGGCTGAAGGTGAGGTAAATGAAAAAGAAGGTACTACATTCTCAAGATTATTTTGGGATACTGTTGGAGGTAGATATGGTTTTAATGTTACTAACTTAGTTAAAGGTAGGACCTATGCTTTTGAATTAATGACACCATATAATATCGTTGTAAAACCACATGGTGTTTCTTCAGTAGCTTTATTGGGTGTTAGAGATTTAAGGTCTTTAAATGAGTTAACATACACTCAATTAGAGTTGGTGGCTAAAGATATAAACGTACCATTAGTTGAAGTAATCGATATTAATGCTTCAAACGCTGGTCACTTAATGGGAACTTTTGAAGGTATGCCTTTTACAGAAGAAGGTTATGTAGTTTGTGATGCTAATTTCAATAGAATTAAAATTAAGAACCCAGCTTATGTAGCGATGCATCACACTAAAAGTAAATTAGGTAATCATCACATTTTAGAAGTGTTGAAAACTAATGAGATAGATGAATGGGTAGCTACATTTCCAGAGAGGTCCGAAGAAATAATAAACCTTAAAAATGCTTTAAATAAGCTAACGGATGATTTGAAAAATTCTTGGGTAGAATTAAAACCGTACAAACCAAAAAATATAACTAAAAGTGAACAAAAAAAGTTTGCTATGAAAGTTTTTGAGGTGAATAATAAGAATTTTTCAAATAAGAGACATACTGGTTTATTCTTTGGACTCAAAGATGGTAAAATCAAATCGGTTAGAGATTATATAAACAATATGAACAATAAAGAGTTATATAATATCCTAACTAATTAATTTAAAGTACAGTTTTATAATATGAGCGTAAATATAATATAAATTTGGTAAATTACGCTTTTTTATGTATATTTGTCAAATAATATAATTGTCATGAATAAAAGTATTGAATTAAAGGGTCAAAAGTTTTTCTACAAAATTGATTCATATGATTGTGGTGAATATGGCGCAACAGATTGTTACAGAACAAAATTTTACAAATACAATGGTGTAGGTGAGCGCAAAAAATATTGGTTTTTTGGCCCGACTGTTAAATATGACAAATATAAACGTGTTTTTACCCTACAAGTAAACATAGAAAACCCAAGTCATACTAAAGAAGAAATTAGGGCGTTATTAAAACCTAAATTAGCAGAATATAATAGAAAACAAGAAATTGAAAAAGGAGAGATAATATGAAAACTTACACAAAGAAAGATTACAGTGAAGCTAGAATGGTAGCAGTTAAAGGTCATGCTAGTCAAGACTACGATGGTGTATTTCCATACGAGAAACACTTAGATGATGTTGTCAGAGTGCTTGAAAGGTGTGGTCTTTCCAGATGGTAATATTGATATCAAAAAATTAGGTGATACAATCAAGTGGGTTGTTAGCGATGTACTAGCTGAAGAAAGCGATGTACTAAAAGATAATAATCTTGAACCTAAAGATATCGGTAAATACGTAGCTGCAAAGGTTAAAAAAATGTTCTTTGCGGAGTATAATAAATTCTAAATATGTTAAAACACAAAAAATAACGGTGTTTTAAGTAAATAAAACCACAAAGCCTTGTTTATTCTAAGGTTTTGTGGTTTATTTGTTGTATAAAAAAGATATATGAAAAACGGAGTATACAAACTAAAAAAAGATGCAAAGTTAAGCAACGGAGTTGAGTTTAAAAAGGGTCAAGAATTTGAAGTTGTTGATACCGTGGTCTACATGGGTGGTCATCCATTAGATTTTAGAGCGCAAAACATGGTTTTATCTTGGATGAAATCTAATAAAGAACTTTTTATTAACGATACTAGAAATTTTTAAATATGCATAAAAAAGCAAGTTTATATAAATGGTGTTGTGACCACAAATTAAGACCAACCGATGTTAAAGATGAAGATTCTTTTATGTTAGATGAAGTATCGTATAAAGAGTTTGAGTTGTTCATAGAGGAAGCCAAGTCTAACTATAGACTTATATATGGAGAGCTTCCAAATAAACCTGAAAAGTATTTGGAGTATAAGATGTATGGGTTGGTCCCATATAACATATCTGACACTCAAAAAGGAATTCAATTTGACCACGCTAAAGATAATTATGTGGTCGAATACGGAACCGATGTAAGGTATAAGAGGTTTTTAAAAGAATGGAAAACGACTATTATACTAAATGGCGGTACTTCAAACGAAGGTCATACTATTAGACACGGTTTTAGGGATATAACTTATATTGGTACTATGCAAGAGCATTTAATTACCCTTAAAAATAATAACATTAAAGTATCTACATTTTATGAACCAGACCTTAACTCTATGTTAAGCGCCATTGTGTTCTTAGTGGATGAAAGAGTTTTTAATAAAAAACTTTACCCAGACTTTACCTTTGATGAATTACCTGAAAATGTAAGTAATCTAGAAGCTAGTAAATGGGAAATAGATAAAGTACATTCTTATCAAAAATGGGTGTCTCTAGTTGGAGGTGAAAGTAACGTCTTTTTAAGAGAGTTCCTTAAAGATATGAAATTAGCTTAAAAGTAAATATATGGAGAATAAAAACAAGAATAAAAAGGGTAGTTTTAAAAACCTTACTGATGAAGATAAGGATTACATTAGAATGACCTATTACGATGACGAACTTAAACATGTTGAGAAGATGGAAATCTTAGGCTCTAAGTTCGGTGTAACTGGAAGAACCATTAGGAACTGGTGGTTAAATAAACTGAATTTAGAAAAACCACATTCTAGATTACCAACTCAGTTACAGGAGGCTCGTATGAAAAACTTACCTTTTGATACTGATGTATTAGCGGTAACGTCGGCCCAAAATGAGACGCCAATAAATAGGAAACAATTGGCTTCGATAATGCAATATAAAGATTTCTTGAAAAAGGAGTTATCTAAAGAGTTAAACTTAGCTGTTATACCAGTTAGATATAGAAACCCTACAACTCCAACTGAGGACCAGAACAAGAAAAAAGATATGTGGTGGGTAGATGAAGTAAGAGAAAACATTTATTATAATAAAATTGAGTTTGGTGACACAACAGTTGCAGCAGACACTCACGTAACACCAACAGCAACAATGCCATTGAGTGGCTTGGATTCACTAACTGATGATGGTCATTTAGTGGTAGGGGCTTTCAGAATACACTTTAAGACTCAAGCTAGAGTAAGAAACACTCCACTTAGAACGATGTGTACCACAGGTTCGATAACGAGGAAAAATTACTCTAGAAGTAAGGCAGGTGATAAGGCCTCAATCCACCATTCATATGGGTTTACAATTATAGAACTTAAAAAGGATGGGACTTGTCACGTACCTAGAAACATATATGTTACTGACGATGGTGAGTTTACGGATTTATGTTATAAGGTAACACCAGAAGGAGTCACTAAGATTGGTGCTACTGAAGCTTTAATATGGGGTGATATTCACAATGAAGTTTTAGATGAAAATATATATAATAAAACTAAAGAGTTGTGTGCTAAATTGAACCCAAAAGTACATGTGTTGCACGACGTTCTTGATGGTGCTAGGTTTAATCCTCATGAAAGAAAAGATACATTTGTTTTAAGGCGTAAGATTATGCAAAACAAATTTAAAATTAAAGAAGAGGTTGATAGTGCTGTAGAGTTTCCTAAAAAACTACTAAGTGATTGTGGTGGTAGTAAAGCATATGTTGTGCAATCTAATCACGATGAGTTTTTAGATAGGCACATCACCGATATGAACTGGAAAAAGGATTTACATAACTCACCAGCGTATTTAGAATATGCTATGATTCAGCAAACTGTTGATTTAGAGCAGTATGGTAATATATTTGGTTACTTGATACACAATAAGTATGAGGATAGTGACGAAATAAAGTACCTTAAATACGGTGACCAACTTAAAGTGAAAGGGTTCAACTTGGCTATGCACGGTGACCATGGTACAAATGGTTCCAGAGGTACAATAACCCAATACAAGAGGTTTAATTTTAAGATGATACATGGCCATAACCATTCACCAATTATCATGGACGGTGTAACTTCTGTAGGACTTACAGCTGACGTTAACCAATACTACACTAGAAAAGGTATTAGTACTCACGCTTATGGTCACGCTTTAGTACATGAGAATGGAAAACGTCAACTATTGGTTTTCGATAATAATGGTGAAATATCAGATTTGATTTAAATTTTAAAGTAATTATGTCTGATATTAAAAATAAAATCTTATCTTTGTCTCATGAAACAGACATTTAAAATAAAAGGTAGGTTGGTTTTTGACCCACCAGACATTACTAGCAAACATTCAAGGCAAAGTAACTGGAAGAAAGTTGCTTTCCTTGAGTTTGATGGTGACATTAAAAAATACTATCGATGGTTTGTTAAGAAGCGTTACAACCTGCATTTAAGTGAATCTATAAGAAAAGCTCACGTAACTTTTATAAACGATAGTCATAGAGACTTGGGTGAAAACTTAAGTAAGTGGAATAAAGTAAAGAAAAAGTGGAATGGTAAGACTATTGAGATAAAGTTATCTACAGATGTGCACTCAGACGGCGTTTACTGGTGGTTAGTTGTACCTGAAGAATCTAGAGGACAACTACACTCAATTAGGAAAGAAGTTGGCTTATATAGACCTCATTTTGGTTTACACATGACTTTTGGTGTTGCCGTTAACACAAAAGATGATAGTTTAGAAGGGAATGCTTTGAAAGCTACTAGGCAAACTGAAGCCCATTCTAAATATATTGTTGATTTACTTTATGGAGCGTAAAGCCCACTCATCACGTAGTGTGGGTGGGATGTAAGCGACCTTATCTTAATTATTTTAAATAAATTTTGTTATTTCTTTAATTTTTTGTATATTTGTACATGTTTATATATGATGCTAAAGGCTTTTAAATATAAAATTAACCCCACAAATGAACAAACCATTCTGCTGAATAAGCATATTGGTAGTAGTAGGTTTGTATATAATCTTGCTCTTGAAACAAAGAACAGTGCGTATGTTGGTAATAAAGTGAACCTTTCTTGCTTCGCTTTGCATAAACAACTTACTGAGCTTAAAACTGAATGTGAATGGTTAAAAGAAATTAATAGCCAATCCCTACAACAAAGTATAACTAACTTAGATAAAGCATATACTGCTTTTTTTAAAGGACAAAATAGTTTTCCTAAATTTAAAAAGAAATCAAATGGTGGTAGTTTTAATATTCCACAAAATGTAATTTTAGAGAATAATAAACTCATAATACCAAAGTTTAAAAAAGGAATTGATATTGTTTTGCACAGACCAATCAAAGGCGAAATAAGACAAGCAACAATAAGTAGAACACCTACTGGTAAATACTTCGTATCTATACTTTGTGAAACTGGTGATGTAATTAAAACAAAACTAACAATTAAAGAAGAAACTACAATTGGTATTGATTTGGGAATTAAAACATTTATTGTTGTATCAAACGGTAAAGAATATGATAATCCAAAGTTTCTTCGCAAAGCACAAAGTAAATTAAAATATATACAGAGAAAATATTCAAAGAAAAAAGGTAAAAGAACAAAACAAAAATTGGCTGTGTTACACAAAAAAGTAGCAAATCAAAGAAAAGATTTTTTACATAAGGTTTCAAGTGAGCTAATCAATAACCACGATAGTATTGCGATTGAAACACTTCAAGTATCTAATATGTTAAAGAACCATACCCTTGCACAAGCAATACAGGATGCTGGGTGGGGAATGTTTGTAACTATGTTAGAATACAAAGCAAAATGGCAAGGTAAGAACATAATGAAGATTGGAACATTTGAACCATCTTCAAAGACTTGTTCTTGTTGTGGACACATCAACAAAGAACTAACCCTAAAAGACCGTGAATGGACTTGTAAAGGTTGTGGAACTTTGTTAAACAGAGATGTAAATGCAGCGATAAATATTAAGAATTCTGCATTAAGAAATTATTTGTCAGGGACTGACAGAAAAAATCAAGGTAAGTTGCCAACATTAGTTGGAGCGTTGACCCTTGAAGCCCATCCCATCGCCTCTGGCGTGGGTGGGTAGTTCACTAATTAAAAATTTAATTGAATGAATAAAACACCAGTAAAAAAGAGCGTTGTTATGTTGATAGATAACAATGGGAAAACAACTAGCTTTAATAATTTAAAAGATGTTAAAAAGTTTTTTAATGTACAGTTCTACGAAAAGTATGAACAATTTAAAGATACACTAACTGATGAAAATAAGTTTTTAAAGTGGGTAAATACTGAAACGGGTTATGAAACATTAAAAGTTTCATATATTAAATACTAATAAAAAAACCTCTATAAAAGAGGCTTTTTTTTTTTAATCGATGTTTTTGATTAGTTCTTTAATCACTGCGTAGTTCATGTAAATAAACAACCCAGCGCAAGCTCCACCTAAAAAGGTACCTACTGAGCCTCCAATAAATAATAATGAAGCAGCACATCCACCTGCCCATCCTAGGTTTTCTAAACCTGTAGCTTTAATCCAGTCTTTAATTTTCTTTACCATAATGTATTGTTTTTTTATAGTAATAAATATCATTGAAAAAAGTAAAATATCATAAAATTATCACATAAAGCTTTGTGTATTAATATTATTGTCATTATATTTGCACTAAATAATTATAAACATGGTCATTAAAGAAAACGGATTAAGGTACGCAAAACTAGTTCATGTCTCAGTTGACAACGGCTTAACATCTCAAAGTAACAAAGTTTATATCATGGAACGTAAAACCCATCCCATCGCCTATGGCGTGGGTGGGTAGTTCACAACGCTAAACAATGTACAATTGCTTACCTAATAGAATTTGAATGACATGAAAATAATGAAAACAATGAAAACGTATAAAAATAAGGTATTTTATTTATGCGTAATGAAAGGTGAGTTTTGGGTTAGGTTTTATCGCCCAGCTAGATTAAGAGGGAAGGGTTTTAGGGTCATAAACACCAATAAAAAGAAACTAAGATTTTCTGAGAGACATAATTATACAAAAACCTTTTCGATATTTAATTATAATTTCAAAAAATTAAAACGAAAAAAGCTTGTTACTTAAATATAAAATTGTATATTTGCAATTATTAACTTAATTTCTATTAAAATGAAGACATTAAAATTATTCAACGCCGTATTAGCTAAAGATAGTAACGTAAGACCATTTATGTCACTAGAAGGGTTCATTATTGAACCTAGTGCTATGTGGGCCAAAGATGAAATCCTTAAGTATTATAAGGAAGAGAAATTAAGTGGTAATGATTTGAATAAAACATTCCACAAGTCTTGGGAGAAAATACAGTCATCATCAAGATTTGAATTACTAATTGAGCAACTTACTCATTACATTTCAACTTACGGAAGTAATTTTGGTAGTGAGGCTTATATACCAAATGAGGTACTAGAGGTGCCAGACGTGGAGTTAGTCTTTAAAGTCATTAAGGGTTACAGTAAAGAAGAAATGACAAAGAAGTGTCTTAATCTTTTAAAGTCTGGTATAGCTTTGACAGAAGAAACAGTTGATGACATTATCAGTGTTTTGGTTGATACTTTGGACTATACCTTCACTGGTAACGAGAACTTTAAAAATAAGGAGGTTATTGCTAAGATAGCTGACCAGTATGGTATCTACCCAAAAGACCCAGTTGAGTTTTTCAGATATGTCTTTTATAAGACAACAGGGGAGACCTTACTTATAAAAAATGAAAGTGCTATAAGTGCAATTGAAAGAAGTTCTTATAACCCAACACTTGATTTCAAGAAATTTGGGTTAGAAAGGTTGTCTGAAATATTCAATAGATTTAAACCTTTGTTCTTAGCTTATAAAAACAGGGCACCAAAAACTATTAACAGGATAAGTAAGTTATCTAAGAGGTATCATAAACCTATGGTAACCAATCCATTGAACTTAGCCACTAGTTCACGTCTAACTAAAGAAGATTTACACTGGTTAGATAATGCAACACCATTTGCGTTGTTTAAAGCTTTATCGGCTTGTTATACGAGGATAAACAACCAAGACACGTTTGTGTACAGAATCAGAAATGGTAAATCTTGGGCAACTGAGTCTAATAAAAGCTTCAATAACCCAGTGGTGCATGATAATTATGATTTCATAATTTCTTACATGAAAGATAGGTTGAACTTAAAAGGTAAAAAATTCTTTATACCTCATGATGTTAAATACGGTCTACCTACATCTGAGAAGATGTTTGTAGGTAATATCCCAACAGGTACTAAATTTTACGGTGAAAAATTAGCAGTTGGAATATATTGGGAAAATTCATGGGGTGCTAATGACTTAGATTTATCTGGCCTTAATATAGGTGGTAAGGTAGGGTGGAACTCATCTTACAGTCAGAGAGGTGGTTTAATGTTCTCAGGTGATATCGTTGATGCCCCTAACGGTGCAGTCGAGTACTTGTACGCTAATAAAGGTCTCAGTGCACCTACACTGGTACTTAATAATGTATTTCGGGGTAACTCAGTTTCTGGGTTCAAAGTAATAATTGGTAAAGGTAGTGATATAGATAAAAAGTATATGATGGACCCTAATAAATTATTAGCTGAAATGAAAACAGAGACGGTTGGTAAACAAACAGCCTTAGGTATAATGATACCTGAAGTTGAGCAACAATCATTTATATTACTGAATTTTGGTTCTGGGTCCAGTAGTGTTTCTCTTAATGCTAATACCTCCAAACTATTAACTAAAGGGTTGTATCAACAATGGAAAAATCCATTATCATTAAATGAGTTATTAGTTGAGCTAGGTGCTACCTTAACAGATTATAAAGAAGAAGAAGGTATAACTGACCTATCATTAGATACTCTAGAAAAAGATACATTAATTAAAATATTTGAGTAATGCTTAATTATTATACGATGTTTGTGTTAGGAACAACAGCTGTGTTTTATATATTATTAATATCAAGGTTTGGCGCTAACTCTAAAAATTTGTTAGAAGATGGTTACTTTACGATAATAAGGCCTCCCATCATTAATACTTCAGGGTATAAAATCTGGAAAACCTTTGAAATAGTCAATATAATTAAATAAATGGGTTACCAAGTTCATTTAACATTTGAAAGTTATCATGTAAAGATTGACACTCAGAAATAAAATTCTGGGTGTCTTTATTTTCAAGTTGAAACCATTCACCCTTCATTCTCTTATCGCTGTATGTTCTATGCATTACACTTTCAAGTTTTCTAAAATATTCAGATTTAAATTCAGCCACAACTTTAATTTCCTCAGCATTACCTGTTTGAAGTTCTTTAACCCTGCTGGTACTCTTTCTTGTTGTAATACCAATTTTATAATTTCCGTTACCGTCTTTTAGTAAATAAATGATTCCCATAAAGTTCACTTTTAGATGATGTTAAGTATAGACATTAAGGATAAAAAGTAAAGGTGTAACCCTTGTTTTTAGGGTATAAATATTGTATCTTTGCTACATGATTAAACGCATTTTTGGAACCTTCAAAAGGTTCATCAACCACGACAACGGAACAAGAACAATAGTATTTAATAAATTAGTTGATGATTTTGGTAGAGAAATCAAAGGCGAGAGATTCATCAATAATGCCATGGTAATATCATGCATGAATTTAAAATTTGGTGATAGATATATGATTAAATATGGAAGTGTTAAAGAGGGTATATTACTTGACATCTGTCAAACGAAAAAGGTTTATAAAAACCCTAGGTGTGATATCTTCAGAAGATTTAAAGACGAATACCACATAATAAGTGGTAGGTATCAAGGTAAGAAACATCACCAACTTGACCGAGAAGACTTAAGAAAATATTGTCTATGGCTTGGTCAAAATACTGATAATGAAATGACAATAAAAAATGTCTTAGGTATCTTAAATACAATAGCAACGTAAAAATAAAAAATATGGTTAACAATAAATTACAACTTATAATAATTAGAAATATTAATGAACAACATGGATAAGAGTTTTTTAGATAAAGAAGAGTCCCCTACCATCGATGAACTAATAGGTTTATTTTTTAATGTAGACGACACTAACACTATAAAATCATTAAGAACTAAACTTTTAAGTGGACCCGAAGAGATACCTAGATTAGGTAAACCTAAAGAGATAGAAGATATATCAGGTGCCGTCTGGATAGCAACTAAAATAACTTGGGACACAATAGCTGGTCTAAAATACCTAATAGTCGTTAATAAAGCTTCAGAATTACGAACACTTACTGATGACTTATTTGAAAACTTTACCCATTACCCACTCACTGATATAACAACACATAATACTTCAAACGATACGATGGATATTAGTTATGGAATTGTTGAAGAGGGTGATGATTACCCAGTTAATAACGAAGATTATTATAAGCTTATAAATAACGCCATAGAAAGTGAAGATTTTGAAGAAGCAGCCAGACTTAAGAAATGGAAAGATGGGTTAGATGAACTATTAGAAGAGTTGAAACCTAAAATAAATAAGGCTTTAAGTGAAGGTAATTTAAGTGCTTTAGACAATAATTACAAATTAATAAACACTTACAGAAGAAATATTAATAAATAAAGTGACTGAAAATCAAATAGTTATAAATTAATTAAAAAAAAAAGTATAAAAAACCTTTGTTTAAGTAAAATGTTTTAGTATATTTGTACTATATATTAATAACAAAGAAGCGAAAGCTCAAAATAAAAAGCAAATGAAAAATTCAGTTAACTTATTATCTTTATGTCTGTTGGTGGTAGTCACCAGCCTATCGAGCTATGTAGTTAACTCAAGTTATTTTTCATGATAACATAAAAGTACAACTAAGTAAAGCTCGATAGAAATATCGGGCTTTTTTTTTGCCTATGTGCCTATGTGCCTGAGTGGTCGAAAGGGGTGGTTTGCAAAACGTGTAAGTAATCAAGTGGTCCAAGATAGAAGGTTGCAACCCTGAAAGCCGTCAGTTCGAATCTGACCTTACACTCACTAATTGCAAAAGTTTTTTAATTTTTGCAGACTTATGAGATATTGTTTGTGCTAATTGCCATAGATTTAGAATAGCAACTCAATTTAATCGGTATAAGCTTGATAAATAATCTCATCGTCGGTTCGAATCCGACTGTAGGTTCAAATTTAATAAGGCGTCTTGGTCGAGTGGGTAGGTGGTGGTCTGCAATCTGCAAAACCTCAAACAAGAGTTCGATTCTCTTAAACGCCTCGAAGGTGATATGACAGGGCTTATGCTAGTTCGCTTGGGTCAGATAAACGTTCAGTCGGAGGTTCGATTCCACTTGGGAGTACTGCATGGGGATGTGGTGAAACTGGTAAACACGCAAGACCCAGTAATAAAGTTCATTGAAATAATACCCTCGTAACCCAATTGGAAGAGGTATCAAGTTTAAACCTTGTTCAGTGCTGGTTCGAATCCCTTTCTGAGTACAAATGACACTATGAGGAAACGGCAAAGCCTCTTTGTTTCAAAAACAAAGGATTATGGGTTCGAATCCCATTAGTGTTACTAACATACCACAGTGAGGAAACTGGCAAAGCCTAACGGTCTTAGAAACCGTTGATTAGGGGTTCGAATCCCCTCTGTGGTACTTTTTTATAAAACAATGGAAATTAAAAAAAATGCTTGGGATAATCTTATAAAAACAATAGATTTTGAATCAGATAAATCAAACTTCAAATACCCATTTAAAGTAATGACAAAAAAATTTGGTCAAGCTTATATTGTTTTTTGTAGGGTAATGTGGGAAGCGAACGAAGGTGTTATGTCTGATGATGAGTTCACTGCTATGAATGGTGAAATGCCTAAAAGTTTTTTCAAAAAGGTAATCTCGAACTCTTAAAATATTTATTGTGTTATTATCTTTATCTTTGATTTTTTATTTATATATTATGGTAAATAAAAAGATATTATGACACAAGAACAGAAAGCAGAAAGATACGATAATTTAGTTGCAGAAGCAGACGTAGTTAATAGAGAATTATCGAAACTTAAATCCCAGAATGCAGGGGTTAACACTAAATCAGATGAATACAACAAAAGAGTTCAACACCTAAATAATAAATTATCATTCTTAGAAGCTGAGCTTGAAAAACTGTACTTATAAAAGCGTTTTGATTTGGGAAGCTCAGATGATTTACAGAAGAAGGAACTTATAGAAGCGTTAGAAGCGACGTATCCAATAAGAGACAAATTACAGAAAACATTAATAGAGACTTATAATGAAGAACTACTAACAAAAGTAGTTGAATTAAATCACATTATAGAAGATGCTGAGAACGTATTAAAAATTATTTCTCAAAAAGTAATTCATGATTGATTTATAAAGATGAGCGAAAAACCCATTCATCGCCTCTGGCGTGGATGGGATGAAAGCGCTTTGTTTTGCAAATATAATCTTTTTTTGATAAAAACTTGTATTTAACAAAATTTATTTCTATATATAGATAGATGTTTAAAGCATATAAATATAAATTATACCCAACCAACTCCCAAAAGGAGCTGATTGCCAAGCATATTGGCAGTTCAAGGTTTGTATATAACCTTGCTTTGGAGACAAAAAATGCTGCATATTTAGGCTCAAATCATAATTTCTCTCAGTTTGACCTAATAAAGCAACTCCCAGAGCTTAAAAAAGAGTGTGAGTGGCTCAAGGAAGTCAATAGCCAATCCCTGCAGCAGTCAATCCAAAATATGGACACTGCATTTAAGGGATTTTTTAAAGGAGGTGGATTTCCGAAGTTTAAATCAAAACACAAGGGAACACAAGCATTCCCAGTGCCGCAAAATGTGATATTAGACACAGAGAAATCTGAACTGGTGATTCCTAAGTTTAAGAAGAAAGGAATCAAAATTGTCATTCATCGAGAAATTAAAGGTGAAATTAAAAGTGCTACGATAAGCAAAACACCAACAGGGAAGTATTTTGCCTCACTATTGGTGGAGACCCAAACAGAGGCTCCTGTCAAGGCAGAGATAAAAGAAAACACAACAGTCGGCATCGACTTGGGCATAAAGGATTTTGCCATCACATCTAATGGAGAGGTATTTAATAACCCGAAACATCTTAGAGAGGCGCAGTCAAAATTAAAATATACACAAAGAAAATACTCAAAAAATAAAGGCAAGAAAACAAAAGAAAAACTTGCTTTATTGCATGAAAAAGTAGCAAATAAGAGAAAAGATTTTCTGCATAAGACATCTAACAGGATAATTCGTGAGAACCAAACGATTGCCCTAGAGACGCTTGCAGTTAAAAATATGGTCAAAAACCATTGTCTTGCACAGGCAATTTCTGATGCAAGTTGGTCAACATTTGTGTCGATGCTGGAATATAAGGCTGAATGGCATGGAAAAAGCATCCTTCTAATAGGTAGATTTGCCCCATCCAGCAAGACATGTTCAGATTGTGGACGCATCAACAAAGAATTGATTCTCAAAGACCGAGAGTGGACTTGTGAAGGCTGTGGGGTGGCTCATGGCCGTGACCTAAATGCTGCCATAAATATTAAATCTTTTGCCTTAAAAAAACAATTCTGTCAGGGACTGACAGTTAAAAATCAGGACGAACTGCCAACATTAGTTGGAGTGATGACTCCTGAAGCCCATCCCATCGGCTATGCCGTGGGTGGGTAGTTCACAATCAAAGGGTTACAAATTAATTTGAAAAAAAATGTAAAAAACCTTTGTTTAAGTGAAATGTTTTAGTATATTTGTACTATATATTAATAACGACACAACGAATTGTGTTACAAAAAAAAAATAAAATGAAAAACTTAATTAACATATTTGAATTTGATTTCTTCGCAGCCGAGGCCGATTTTGGTTTGGGAGGGATGAGAATTGCCGATATCGAAAGTTAAGTTAGATAAAGATAACTAATAAGATAAAGCTCTCATCCAAAAGATGAGGGTTTTTTTGTTATAAACGGAATGTAGGTCAAATGGTTAAGATGTCTGGCTGTCTCCCAGTACGGAACGGGTTCGACTCCCGTACATTCCGCTAAAATTAAAACGGTCTACTGGTGTACTGGTAGCAGTATCAGCCTGTCACGCTGAAGGAGAGGGTTCGATTCCCTCGTAGACCGCAAAATAATTGTTCATTGACATACTAAAGTAATTAAAACGTTGCGTTCTTTCAAATATTGGTTAATATGGTACGGAAGCAATTATGGTTAATGCGTTCGGTTGAAGCTCGAAATAAGAGAGTTCGATTCTCTCCTGTACCACTAATTAAAAACAACATTGGGTCGGTAAGCCCTTTAGAGATTGCTATCACTGGTGTGACGTGGGTTAGATTCCACCCTGTCCCACAATTAAATAGCCCCATCGACAAGCGGTTAAGTCATCACCCTTTCACGGTGAAGTCACGGGTTCGAATCCCGTTGGGGTTACTATTAATCAAAATGATTTGTTTATGAAACTAGGTGTTCTTTATAAAAATGGTAAGATTGTAAACCATCGTTCATTACTTAAAGTAATTCTAAACCCAGTGTTGAGATACTTTGGGTATTATATTGGTAGTATTTGTGAAAATAATGATATTATTGGTATTAAAATGGTAAAAGGTAGAAAAGATAAAATGGGATTTCAACTCCCATAATGATTACGATAAGATAGTTAAAAAAGATTACTATTTTAATTTGGGGGTGCATGAACCAAGGCAAGGCGAGTTTGGCTTGCAACCAGACTGAGACGGGTTCGATACCCGTGACCTCCACAAAAACAATTACTAAATTGGGACAAGTTAAGCCTCTGGTATGTGAAGTCTTATACTACGTAACTTGGTCACGGTAGACATTATGCATGATGATTCTACCCAAAACGCTGCCGTCGTCTAAATAGGAGTAGGACACCACCCTTTCAAGGTGGGAGATGCCAGTTCGAGTCTGGTCGGCAGTACTATATTTGCAGATAGAAGGTATTTAATTACCGAGGGTATGTCGTCTAACAGGTAGGATAGCTCTGAGCGAGATGTGGGTTCGACTCCCTCCGTATCCTAGAAATTAAATTGATTAGTCGTATAGTGGCAGAGTACGCTCGGACTAGGGTAGTCGGGAGTTCAAATCTCTCTTTAAAATGGGACGTAATTCCACACCGAGAGGCATTGGTTCGAATCCAATCTAATCTTCAAAAATAATTAATAAGATTGTCATTAGCTTGGTAGTCTTATTTTTTTTGTGTATATTTGGATTATAAATCGAACCAACATAATTTAAAACGTGAATGATTGACATTATCAAGTTATTAATTGAATTCGGAGTAGACTTCAATTATGAAATCAAGAATAATGATAAGGAGAGTTTAATATCGAACCAAATTGGTTTAATATTAAAAAAAGAAAAAAACAATTTTCATTTTACCCATAGAACATTTAACCATCAATTCAATGATGAAGAAGAGGAGGTTTTATGTATTGAACCTATGGTTAAAGAAATATGTATTGAAGAGATAAACTAATAGCATGGCAGAGAAATTTAGAGTAATAATAGCTGGCGGTAGAGACTTTGATAATTTCAGGTTTTTATGTAAGACATGTATGCATATGTTACAAAATAAAGAAAATGTTACAGTAGTATCTGGGTGTTCTGAAGGTGCTGACAAATTTGGAGAAAAATTTGCTAAGTTCATAGGCTATGAAATCAAAGAATTTCCAGCCAACTGGAATGAGTTTGGTAAAGCCGCTGGACCTATTAGAAATAGACAAATGGCTGAGTACGCAGACGCTTTAATCGCTTTCTGGGATGGTGAGTCAACTGGGACCGCAAACATGATTGAAGAGGCTGAAAAACGCAATTTAAAGGTTATTGTCAAGAAATACAAAGTAGAGAAAATAGAAGAGAAGCCTTGGTATGAACAATAAATGACATTAAATGCGTAGTGATAAGGTATTCGTAAATAATTTAATAAAAATACTTAGTTTATCCCCCAATTATTTCAGTGCAAAGTGGTTTAATGATTTCACACTAGATAAAAGTATCCGAAGTAAGAACGGTGTTATCATATTCATAGATGGTTCAATTATAAGACCTAGGAATATAGAAATTACTGATGAGGACAAGAGAATAATTTCAACTTTGGTAAAGCAAGTATACGAAAGAGATAGAGACGAAATAATCGATAAATTACTTGAAAAATGAAACTTAAGTTAACTTATATTAATGAAGAAACTGGGGTTAAATTTGTCATTAAAAACAAAGGTCCTCTAGTTTATTATCACAATTCAGATGTGCATGACCCTAAAGAGTTTGAACCTTTAACTGGTCAATTATTTAATGGTAATCAAATTGAGAGAGACTTGATTGAAACCTTTTATGGGTTGGCAGAAAGATATTACGAATAAAATAGGAATTATGAATATAAACGAGTTTGAAATAGGAGCAGAAATTGTCAGAGTAGAACCGTCTGAAAGGATTGGTGATAGAAGTTACATTGGTAGTAAACTAACCTTAAAAGCAATCGCTAACGGTTGCGTATACTTGGACAGATGCGAAGATGATGCTATGACTAAATTATTAGGTAAAAAGGGAATGGAATTACCTCTTGATATTTTCTCTAATGGTTGGGAGTATTATCAGGAGGTAGATGCAAGTGAAGAGTCTGATAAATCTAAGCTTAAATACAATTTTAAGAAAGAAGTGTAGAAAGCAGTTGATAACGGAGACTATGAGTTATTGTCTGACTTAAAGAAAATATTCGAAGAAATAACCCTAAAGTAAAAGTCAATCATGGAAATAAAAAAGGAAGATATTGAGAAAGAGCTTGGTTATGAAGTTAACAAAATAGAGCTGGAACCGTTATATGAAGATGGTAAATGCATAGGATTGAATGTAATGTTTGAACCCAAAAAAGGGGTTGGGTCTATCAACACTACATTAACAATCTGTAAGTCAGGTGGCTGTGAATTCAAATTATAACATTATGAATGAAGAAAAAGCAAATAAGGTCATAAGCGAGTTTGAGGATGAATACGATTCTTTAATTTCAGAGCTAGACAAACTTAAATATAAAAGGCTTAATAGCTTAAAAAATAAGTTTTATGATAAGTTAGAAAGTAAATTAACTTTTAAAAGGGGTGATATAATTCACAATGTAACTGGCATGATAAAATTAGATAGCTTTGAATTTGTCATAGGTTACAATGGTAGAGGTGAACAATTACCAACACGCACTATATTTAAAGGCATTAAGTATAAATGGGTTAAGGGTGGGTTTGTCACGAGAACCAAAAATAAAGAAATTGGAGAGATAAGCTATCTTAGCACCATAAAAAGAATAGATAGTTCTAAAGTTATATTATAGATATTAATCAACTTTAAATAAAGAAAAATGAGTAAAAGATGTAAATTGCAAAGAAAATACTACAAAGATTTTGGTAAGTATAAAGAGTACGGAAAGCACACAGACCATTATGTAGAGTGGCTCGAAGATAAGGTGATAACATTAAATATACCCGTTGATATAAACTGGGTGGCGATTGAAGATGAGCTCCCTGAAAGTGGAGAATGTGTTATGATATACTCTAAAGATGGCGGAGTAGCAGAAGGGGGTTTATTCAAGTGCTAAAGGACACTTTGAACAATGGAGGTGAAATACTATACAAAAGGATGTAACACATTGGAAGCCCCTTTGTGAGCCACCTTGTTTATAACGCTCTGTATATGGCAAGTAGCCTATCACAGAATTTAGAAAAAAGTAAATAAATTATAAACAAGCGATAGTTAAAAAGGCTGACAGGCTATTGCTTATACATATTGTCAGCCACCTTTTTATTATGAATTACAGATTATTACTTAGTGAAATGCTCATTGATTATTGTGAGCGCAGAGACAAAACCGAATGCGGTAAAACTTACAAGGTTTATGTAGAAATAATAAATGACCTTCAATTAGCATTGGAAATAGAGCCAAACCAAATAAGTATGGTTCAACAAGCAAGAGTTATCTTAAATGGTAACTAATGGATAGTTGTCAAGCAACGCATAGAACTTAAATAATAAAAAATTATGGAAGTAAAATGTAGACATTGTTTTGGTAGTGGAAAAGATGAAGGGGTTTACCAAGATTATACCCCAACACAATATGATGAATGTCCCTACTGTGATGGTAGCGGATTAGACCCTGCTTATAATTGGAAAGACGAAGAAGAATAATTTTTTATTATGACAAATAGAAACAAAAGTTGGGATAAGCAAAAAACTAAAGCATTGAATATACCCGTTGTTGTAAAACATAGCCACTAAATAGGGCATCGCTTACTATAACATTTTTCGCCATCAGAAGGTAAATTGCATACTTTGCAAAATTTATCTTGTGGCAACGCTTTTACAACAGATAGGGTATGAAGCGGATTTTGAGGAACGAAAATTATGTATGTAATAAAAATATTGAACAGCAAACAAAAATGTTGGATTGGGAAGGTGACCCGCCAAGAACATTGAAGATTGAAAACGCCCAAACATTTAAAAGCGAAAACGAAGCTGAGGATAGGATTTTGCAAGTAAGGAAAACCCACCCATTTAAAGAAATGAGTTACGAGGTAATGAAGGCTAGTAATTTTTATTAAGCACAACGTTTAGAATATGAATTTTAAAATTACGAATTATGAGCAAGAAATTAGTTTTAAGTATACTACAAGAGTGCTATGAACAACAAGAACGCGCTAACTTAGGCGGTATTATTGGAGGTGAAGAGAATGAGAAATATGCTGAAGAAGATTTAGCACGGTATAAAAAAGCACTTGATTGGTATAGAAAGCAGAAGTAAGTAATTTTATTATTTATATTCTGCGTTGGCATCATCGTTTTAATGTGTGCCGACGTTGTTATTAACTTTTAAACCGATTAGATATGGAAAAAATTAATAGAGAATGCAAGAACGAAAAACACGTAAGGCGTGATAATAAATTTGGAATAACTTGGTGTATTAGATGCGGTAGATTATTTACTAAACCAAGTGGCAAAGAACTTACTAAAGAAGATAAAGTAAGGTTTAATTGTTTATAACAAATAGGTATATGAATAGTGCGAATTTAAAAACGAAATATTATGATAACGATTAAAAAATAATGAAACTTTAGATGATGCAATCACTTTTTTTAATAGCAAAAAGTAGCAGTATATGGATTACAACGTATATGGTATGGTGTCGTTGCGACCTTACGGTACGAACTTAATTAATAAATACAAAACTTTGAATTATGAGTAAAGACAATAAAAAAACAGAAACCGAGCAATGCACCATACCAAGTGTTGTAGGGCAAAGCGAACAGTTAAAATGCGTTTGGTGTGGTAATGACGAAAGCAAGGATATACTTCCTCAACTTTGTAATGAGTGTTTTAAAAAAGGATGTAAAGCATTTTAATCGCCTACAACGTACACGTGTATGAGTAGTGGCTTTAAATGAGCCGAAAGATTGAATTATTAACTGAGCCTTTTTTCTTTTATTTTGAGCGAGGCAAATGCCGATAGGCAAATATTTACAAAGATATGACAGAATTTAAATTAGGTAATTGTATTGATATTATGAAAGGTTTTGCTAATAATAGCGTAGATTTTTCTTTTACATCTCCGCCATATAATAGAAAAAGAAATGACAAATACCAAGAATTTACAGATATAAACGGCAATTGGTTTGAAATGAATGTTTCTGTTATAAATGAACTTTTAAGAGTTACTAAAAACCACGTTATTTATAATATACAAGCTAATTATTATAATAGAGCAGATGTATATAAGTTGATAGGACTATTCAACGATAAAATAGTAGATATACATATTTGGGAAAAATCAAATCCAATGCCAGCGAGTGGAAAAGCGATAACAAATGCAGTAGAATATTTTATTGTTTTAGGTGACACGGCTTTGAAAAGTAATAAAACCTACACTAAAAATATAATTACTACTTCTGTAAATTCATCTATGCCGAAAGAGCATAAGGCAGTTATGAAGCACGAAGTAGCCGTTCATTTTATAAAAAACTTTACCCAAGAAAACGATATTATTTTAGATTGTTTTTTAGGTCATGGAACTACTGCTGTTGTTTGTGATGACTTAAATAGGAAATGCATAGGTATTGAGTTAAAAGAGTTTTATTTAGATATGAGTAAGAAAAGGGTGGAAGAAAATAAAAGAAAAAAAGCAAATAAGCAATGAGCTTTGATAAAGCACGAACCCAGCCATTACTTATACACGGTGTTGTGCAATCGTTTTAATGTTGCACAACGTTTAGGCTAAGGTTAGTAGCCGTTAATCACTAATCATTAAACTATAACAAGACCTATTGAGGCTATTAACTTTAGCCATTGTTAGGCACACTTATATTATGGAAAGAAAATTTATAGACTTACGGATTACAGCAATCTCTGATGAAGATTTAAAAGACTTCTTAATCGCACTAAGAAAAATACAATATTGTGGTGATGTTGGTGCTAACAGATTATTACCGATACAAATTGATGGTGATGGCTCTGGTGGAATAAATATAGAAATGCACGAAAAGGAGATTGGTGATGTAAAATTAAAAAACTTACGAGAAATAGTTAATCTTGATGAAAATAAAACGAAAAATGTTGATGATGGTCATGATTTTGAAACCCACTATATTGGTGAGTAGTTCAAATTGTGCCTAACGTTTAGTATATGATTTCGGG
>Ga0307931_1000347_pt1 | contig 28037 bp, 24 predicted proteins | sample OrgLakmetageno47_FD_201816 | JGI IMG/M metagenome (GOLD analysis project Ga0307931, IMG submission 201816) | Saline water microbial communities from Organic Lake, Antarctica - #47 | ecosystem: Environmental > Aquatic > Non-marine Saline and Alkaline > Saline | place: Antarctica: Organic Lake...
GTTCCGCTGCGGAAAGAAAACCGGGACAAATCATACCCGTAGCTGAATCGTTCCACGCCCAAGCGTCAAGTCCTCAAATTCGGCTTCCGAAGGACTCTGAGTATACCTGATGTTCGACGAAGATCCCTGGCGCAGTCTGGCCAGCCAATGGGACCTGACCGCGCGGATCGCGACGCCCTTGCCGGAATTGCGGGCCCGCCTTATCCAGCGGTGGCTGTCGCACAACTTCAGCCGCGCCGCAGCCACCCGCCGCGCCGAAAGCAACGATATCCCGAACGCTCACCGCGTTACCGAGAAAGCTCTTCCCTGCGACATCACCTTCGGGTCAGATACCTAGGATCATCACATCTGCGATTGGACAGTGGCGCACCACGGCCCAAGGCGATATCCTGCTACGACATCTGCACCAATACCAAAAACCGGAGCGCGCTGTCCGCGATGTCCTTGCCCCCACTGGAAGATCTTGTCGCCTGCCACCAGTGCGACACGCTGCATGCAGCGCGCACGATCGGGAACAGGCATATCGCGACATGCGTGCGATGCCATGCGACACTGCAATCCTCTCGCCCGACGGCTTTGGTATCGGTCCTGGCCCTGGCCAGCACGGCGTTCATCCTGATGATCGCCGCCATTTCGTTTCCGTTTCTCGATCTGGACATTCAGGGCAATTACAACGCGACCTCGGTCATCGGCGCGATCCTAGCCTTCAACACGGGCAGAGGCGTGCCGCTTGCCATTGCCGTGGCGTTTTTCATCATCATCCTGCCGCTCATGCGGCTTTATGCGATCATTTATGCCATCGGACCGCTGGCCCGCGGCGTCGAACCGCGCAAATATGCAAGGCAGATGTTCGGTCTGGCGGAAACGCTGCGACCGTGGTCGATGGCCGAGATCTTCATGGTCGGTGTCGCCGTTGCGCTGGTCAAGGTCGCGGGGCTGGCGAATGTCACCATCGGTCCGGCGTTCTGGGCCTTCGCGGCGCTTGTCGTCATCACGGTCATCAGTGACCAACTCATAGACAGGTATACGGTGTGGGAAGCGCTCGAGCAGAAACTGGCGACCTGATCACGGCCCGCGAGGCCGGTCTTGTCGCCTGCCGTCGCTGTGGGCAGGTCCATTGGCGCGGAACACAGGTCTGTTTGCGGTGCGACGGCGCCTTGCAAAGCCGCGACGAAAAAAGCCTGCAGAAAGTCTGGGCATGGCTGATCGCGGGGATCGTCGCGTTCTTTCCGGCGAATATCTATCCGATGCTGCTGACGAACACGCTGATCGAACGATCCGAGTCGACGATCCTCGGCGGGGTGGTCGAGTTGATGAATTATGGGAACTACGGCATCGCCGGGATCGTGTTCGTGGCCTCGATCGTGATCCCCGTCGGCAAGTTCCTGGCCATCGGCTATCTTGCCGTCAGCGTCCACCGCAAGGATCGCAAGCGCATGCACCAGCGCCACAGGCTTTACGAGGTGGTCGAGTTCATCGGGCGCTGGTCCATGATCGATGTCTTCGTCGTTGCAATCCTGTCGGCGCTTGTGCAACTCAACGCCATCGCCTCGATCAATCCCGGCATCGCTGCGGTTTCATTCGCTTTGTCCGTCGTTTTCACCATGCTGTCGGCGCAAAGTTTTGATCCACGGCTGATCTGGGACGCGGATAGGAAAGACACGCCATGACAAATACCCCTTCGCCCGCCGAGATGGAGGTGCGTCCCATGCGCGAAGGCCTGTTGTCGCGGCTGTCGTTCGTCTGGATCGTGCCGGTGATCGCACTAGTGATTTCGTTGGGCGTGGCGTGGCAGAACTTTGCGTCGCGCGGCCCGCTGGTCGAAATCAGTTTCAGCAGTGCATCGGGCATCACGGCGGGCGAGACGGTTCTGAAATACCGGGATGTGACCGTCGGTCGGGTCGAAGCTGTCAGCTTTGACGAAGGTCTGGGCGATGTGCTTGTGAACGTGCGGGTCGACAAGGACATCGCGCCCTATCTCGATGACGATGCGGTGTTCTGGGTTGTCCAGCCCAACGTGTCGCTGCGCGGGATATCCGGCCTCGATACCGTCCTGTCGGGCGTCTATATCGCCGGTGACTGGGACCGAGAGGCAGACGTGGCCCAAACCCAGTTCATCGGGCTCGAAGACGCACCCGCCCTTGCCCCCAATCGCCCCGGCATGCAGATCACGCTGCGTGCGCGCAATGCAGAAGCCCTGTCGGACGGTGTGCCGATCCTGCACAAGGGGATCAGGGTGGGCTATGTCGATCAGCCGGAACTTGGTCCCGACGGCGACAGCGTGATCTCCACGGCCTTCATCAACGCCCCCTACGACCGGCTGATCACCGACGAGACCCGGTTCTGGGCAGCCTCCGCCTTCAGCATCAACGTCAATACATCCGGTCTGTCCCTCGATGTGGCATCCCTGGCGTCGCTTCTCGAAGGGGGCATCGAATTCGATACCGTCGTCTCGGGCGGTCAGCCGCTGGGCGACGACCCGGTCTTCGATATCTTCGAAAACGCGACCGTTGCGTCAGATAGCCTGTTTTCGGACCCTGACCTGCCAGCCTTCGATCTTGCGGTCATGTTCGACGGCACCATCGCGGGTCTGCGGCGCGGGTCTGAAGTGCGTTTCAAAGGCATCCGCGTCGGTCAGGTCAACGAAATCTCGGCCGTCGTCGACGATGGCGTCGGGGACAGGCTTGCCGTCGATTTGCGCGCCGTTCTCGGTGTCGAACCGGCGCGCATGGGGCTGGCGGAAGACGCATCTGACGAAGAGGTCCGTGCGTTTTTCGACACACTCGTGTCCAACGGACTCCGCGCGAGGCTTGTGACAGGCAGTCTCTTGTCGGGGGCGTTGACCGTCGAGCTGTTGCAACTTGACGACGCCGCACCCGTCGATTTTGACGCAGCAGGCGACCCCTACCCCGTGCTGCCCACGACAGACAACCTGATCACGGATGTGACGGCCACGGCCGAGGGCGTGTTGCAACGGATCCAGTCCCTTCCCATCGAAGACGTGTTCAACAGCGCCATCGACCTGATGAACGCCATTGAGGATGTGGCGCGCAACGAAGACCTGCAGCAGGCGCCCGGGTCACTTGTCGCCTTACTGGATGAAGCGCGGGCACTGGTGGCGTCGGACGATGTGCAGGCAATCCCCGGCGACGTGCGCGGCGTCATCAATGGCGTCGGTGGCATTGTGCTGAGTGCAGAAGAGGCGCAGCTGATCGCAAAGCTCAATGCCGCCTTGTCAACGGCCAACGTGACACTGGCCAATATCGCACAGGGGACGGCCAATCTCCCCGCGCTGACCGCCGAGGCCGAGGCCGTGCTGGCAAAGGTCAACGCCCTTCAACTTGCCACACTGCTGACGCAGACCGAAAATACGCTGAACGCCGCCGAGGTCCTGCTGCGCGGTGAAGACATGCAGGCCCTGCCCGCTGCCGTGAACGGCCTTCTGACCGAGGGACAGACCGCACTGGCCGAGGCGCGGGCTCTGATCGCCTCTGACGACCTGCAGGCGATCCCCGGCGACATCCGTGGCGTAATTGCCAACCTCGACGGCATCGTGCTGAGCGCGGAAGAGGCACAACTGGTGACCCAGCTTTCCGACACGCTGTCTTCCGCAAATGCCGCGGCGACCAACGTGGCGGCTGGAACGGCAAACCTGCCCGCACTCTCTGCCGAGGCGGAAGCCTTGATCGCCAAACTGAACGCCCTCGAGGTGGAAAGCCTGCTGACCCAGACCGAGAACACCCTGAATTCCGTAGACGTCCTCGTGCGCGGCGAAGACATGCAGGCCCTGCCCGGCACGCTGAACGACCTTCTGGATCAGGCGAATGGAACGCTGGGCGAAGCGCGCACGATCCTTGCCAGCGATGACCTGCAGAACCTGCCGGGCCAGTTGTCTGCCGTGATCGTCGATCTCAACGGGATCGTAGCCGATATCGCCGAAGCCGATCTGGTCGCACAGGTACAGACTGCGATCACCAACGCGAATGCCGCCATTTCCAACGTCAACGACGCGACAGCCGGACTGCCCGCCATTGCGGAGGAACTGCGCGCGCTGACGCAAACGGCGAACGAGCTGGAGCTTCAGGCGCTGGTGGACCAGACGCAGGGCACGCTGTCGAGCATTCAGGCGATCATGGATCAGACCGAGACGCAGGCGCTGCCCGGTTCTGTCGCTGCAGCGCTGGACGAGTTGCGGCTGCTGCTTGCAGACGTCAACGAAGGCGGAGCCATCGCCAATGTGAATGCGGCCCTTGCATCCGCCAACCAAGCCGCACAGGCGATCGAAGCCGCTGCAGAGGGTCTGCCGGGCTTGTCGGACCGCGCCGCCATCCTGTTCAACTCGGTCGACGGGGTCATCGCCACCTATGGCGCCGGCCAACGCTTCAACGCCGAAACCCTGGCCACCCTTCGGGATGTGCAGGCGGCGGCGGATGCAATTTCGAACCTCGCGCGCACCATTCAGCGCAATCCCTCATCCTTGCTCACGGGACGTTAATTCATGATCCGATTTCTTGGCATCGCCGCCGCGCTGACGCTTGCCGCCTGCTCCGGCACATCGACCTTGTTGCAATACACGCCTGCGCAGTCCGATCTGCGCCTGCAGGCCAATGTCAGTTCGGTGATGGTCCAGACCGTGACCCTGCCGTCCTATGCCGCATCAGAGGAAATTGCCGTGGAAATCGAACCGGGCATCATCGAGACCAGCAGCGACTTTCTCTGGGCCGACCAGCCCGAACGGGCGGTCACGCTGGCCCTGACGGCGAACCTCAACGATATTCTGGGAACCACCGTCGGCGCCAACCCATGGCCTTTCCCCGGTCTGCCCGACGCCGCCGTCGACGTACGGGTGAGCGAGATGGTCGCGGGCGTCGACGGTAACTTCCGTCTCACCGGCCAGTTCTACACCGGCGGTGACGGCATCGACTATCCGAACCGGTCCGAACGCTTCGCCATCGCGGTGCCGATCCTGGGTGAAGGCGTCACCGCCATCTCGGCGGCACAGGCGCGCGCCATCGTGGATTTGTCCGAACGCGTTGCCCGCAATCTGGGCCGTTGACGCCACACTCGGCCAAAGGTCCCACAGCGGCCTTTGACGAAAGACCCGCAAGACGTCATTCTTTGGTCAAAATGCGGGCGTAGACCCCGTCTCGCGAAGGCAGGCAGGCATGATCAAGATAGAGGATATCAAGGGGAGCGTCGTCGCTCACCGCAACGACCGTATGGGCGCGCGGATCATCGCGATGCTGAACGCGCTGCGTGTGGCCAAAGACTATGACCTGTCCTTCACTTGCGGCTGGACAACGGGGGGCCGCACCAGTGAAGAGGTCCGCGACCCGACCAATATCTTCACCAAAGACTACGTGGATGCGTTCTTCTTCGACAATGACATCCTCGGCACCGTCTACGACGACCTGATCGACCTTTCCACCATCCAGAAGACGCCCGGTGATCCCGAGGAAGCCGATTTTCGACAGCGCGCCCTGAACGGGTCCGCCTACCTGTGCGGGGCCGCGATGGGCGCCACGGTGCTGCCATGGGAAGACGAGGCCGAAGTGACCGCCCGCCTGTCACAGGGTCTGAACCAGATGCGGTTTTCGACACCGGTGGCCGAGACGATCCGCCAGATCGAAGAGGTCTTCGCGGGCAAGCGCCTGATTGCCTACCACATCAGACGTGGCGACATCATCAGTGACCCCATCGCATCGAACAAGCTGTGGCCCAACAAGTTCATCCCACGCGAGTTCTACGAGGTGCATCTGGAACGCACGCTGGAAGACCCCGCCGCTCAGGTTCTGGTCTTTTCCGATACGCCGATCGAGGTCGAACGGCTCAAGGCAAAATCGGACCGGGTTCAGGGTATCACCGACCTGTTGGGCAAGCGCGAATACACATCCGGCGCGCGGGATTTCCTCGAACTCTACGCCATGAGCCGCTGCAAGCAGATTTATGGCCCGCCGTCGTCTGCCTTTTCCCAGACTGCGATGACCATCGGCGGCTGCACGCTGGATGCGGTGCAGGACGCGCTGTCGCCCGAGGATCAGGCCTACGCGATGGACCTGATGACGGAACGGCTGGAAGCCAGGTCTGACCTGTTCCTGAACATGGGCGACGTGGGCCAGTGCCTGCGCTTCCTGAACGACCATCTGGCACGCAAGGGCGAAGGCGACCGCGCCAAGCGGATCATCCGCGCCTACATGGAAGACGGGTTGGACAAGTCCTTTGCCTACCAGCTTTTGTGCGAACTGTCTGTCGAGGCGGGCGAGCTGGAATACTGCGAACGCGTGCGCGATCTGGCCTATGCCCGTCCCGTCTACGTGGACGACTCGATGGCCTATGTGAACACCTATTCGGCCATCTACCAGCTGACCCAAGGCAACTGGGCTGCGGCGATGGAGCGTCTGCACGCCGCGATCTGGTTCCGGCCGCTGGAACCGATGGTGCATGGCGCGTTAAACCTTGGCCTGACCGCGGGTGTCGTGACCCCGCGCGATTTCTACCCCTTCGACACCAACCTGATCCGCGAAAAGGGGGCTGTCTTTCCCCCGGGCAAGAAGGCCCTTGGGCAACTCAACGCCATTGCACCCAAGGGCCATGACCCGGGCGACCGGTCCGCGTTTCACCCTTGGGATCTGGTGGTCCGCGACTGGCGCCTGTCGATGGGCAAGCGGCTGAACCGGGCCTATACCAACAATTCCAAGATCCAGAAAACCCATGACATGCTGGAGCGCAGCTTTGCCAAGACCCACGCCGGCACGCCTGCGCTGACTTCGGCACTGGCCGTGCTGAACCGGGGCATGGGGCGGCTGGACGAGTCTTTGGAACAGCAAAGGCAGGTTGTGGCGCAAGAGCCCGATGTGGCGATCTATCGCAAGCGGCTGTCGGACGTGCTTTATGAAAAGGGCAACGACAAGATGGGTCTGTTCCAGCTGGAAAAGGGCTATGAATTGTCGGAAGGCCACCCCTGTTTCGCCGCCGAACTGGGCTGGCGCTGGTGGAAGATCAAGGAAAAGCGCGAGGATTGCATCCAGCTTTTTGTCGATCTGGCCGCCACCGATCACGGCTTCGTCGAGCTTCGTTTCATGACCGCCGACATGCTGCGCCGCAAGGACGCGCATATCGAACTGGCGCTGGAACAGATCAACAAGGGTATCGCTCAGGGCCACGGGCATCAGCGGATGATGACCACCAAAGCCCGCATCCTGATGCTTTTGGGCCGCGCCGAAGAAGCGCAGGCCCTATACGAGAACATCGTGGATTGGGGTCAGGGGACCGAGCACACCCATGTCGAAATCTACCGCCAGTTCAAGGCGCTGGATCAGGTCGATACCGCCGAAGCGCTGACCGGCCGCAGCATCTACGACTTCCAGATGGTCAGGGAGATGGCGGGTGATTAACAGCCTTGTCACCCAGATCAGCCCTGCAACCGGCTCGCGCATCGTCTGGCTGGACCTTGCTCGCACGGTGGCCATCGTGGCGATGGTGGTATTTCACTTCTGCTTTGATCTGGCCATGTTCGGGTTGATCCCTTGGGAGCTCGTGCAAACCGGGTTCCTGCGGATGCTCGCTGTCTGCACGGCAGCGTCCTTCCTGTTTCTGGCGGGTGTCGGTCTGGTCGTCGCCCACGGGCGCGGCATCCGCTGGCACTCGGTCGCGCGACGGTTCGCGATCCTTGCGGGGGCCGCGGCGGTCATCACGCTTGCCACCTATGTGACCCAGCCGCAGGCTTTCATCTTCTTCGGTATCCTTCATTCCATAGCCGTGGCTTCGATCCTTGGCCTTGCCTTCCTGCGGCTGCCCGTGCTGGCCGTGCTGGCCGCCAGCGCCTTTGTGGTCAGGCTGCATTTCAATGTTGCGTGGCCTGCCTTTGACCACCCGGCCCTGATCTGGCTGGGGCTGGGGACCTACATCCCGCGCACGCTGGATTTCGAGCCGGTTTTTCCGTGGTTCGGTGCGGCGCTGGCAGGGATCGGCTTCGGCCAGATCGCGTCACGGCTGGGATGGTTCAGGGCCAGTCCCGTCACGGGGGCGATCAAGTGGCTTTGCTGGCCGGGGCAGCAAAGCCTCAAGATCTATATCATCCATCAGCCTGTGCTGGTGTCTCTGGTGTGGCTCTGGGTGATGCTGACCTGACGTTCCAGACCAGAAGCCCGAGAACCGTCAACACACCCGCGACGTTGACCCAGAAAAGCCCGGGCCACATCGCTGCCGTGCCTGCCGCGAAACATACGATACGGACCGGCCAGAAAAAGGGGCGCTCCATGCAGCCTTGCAACCCTGCCGACAGAGCGTAGACACCGACCACTGCAAAGCCGAAGACTTGCAGCATCGCGGGCCAGTCACCCGAAAGAAACGGCGTATAGGCGAAAAGCACCGGCACGATGTAAAGCCCCTTGGCCAGCTTCCAACTGGCCACCCCCGTGGCCATGGCGGGCGACTTGGCGATGGCGGCAGCAGTGAACGCCGCAAGCGCCACGGGCGGTGTCACGTTGCTGTCCTGCGACAGCCAGAACACGATCATATGCGCCGACAACAGCGCGGCCGTCGCGACGGGCGCAGGCACGACCTGATCGCGCAAGGGTGCCGCGATTTCGAGCGGCAGGTTGCGTACGATGGACGCCGCCTCGGCCTGCGGCATGGGGTCCGCCAGCGCCGCCATCAGGTCTGGCATCCCCAGCATCAGGACGGCTTTTGCCCCCTCACCCAACGTGCCCGCAGCCAGTTGCTGGATCACGAACTGGTCCGAGATCATGCCCGCCAGCGCCGGCGCGGACAGCGTGGCCAGGACGATATAGGCCGCCGTTACCGGCAGGCCCATCCCCAGCACGAGGCTTGCCAGGGCAACCAGCACGATGGCGATCAGGATATTGCCCCCCGCCCAGCTTGAGATCATCAGGCTGAAGGTATTGCCGATCCCCGCTGTGGCGATCACGTTCACGATAAGCCCCACCGATACCAACAGCACCGCCGTCAGGATCATGCTGCGGGTCCCCATCGCCAGCGCCTCGAAAACCGCCCTCGGACCCATCGGATTGCGGGTCAGCCAACTGGCCCCGATGACGGCAAGGATACCGAAGATCGCGGCATAGGTCGGGGTAAAGCCCGACACCAGCATCGCGACAAGCAGACCGATCGGAAGAAAGAAGGATGCGCCACCCTCGCGGAAGGCTTTGCCGAGGGTCTGGCCTTCGGAGGGCATGGGCGGCAGGTTCTGCCGCTGCGCCTCGATCCGCACGAAAAAGGCGACAGACAGGAAATACAAAAGGGCAGGCAGCGCCGCGACCGCGACGATCCGCTCGTAGGGGATCTGGGTGAAGCTGGCCATCACGAAGGCCCCCGCCCCCATGATCGGCGGCATCAATTGTCCGCCGGTGGAGGCGGCGGCTTCGACACCGCCCGCAAACTTGGGCTTGAATCCCGCGCGCTTCATCAGCGGGATGGTGATGACGCCGGTCGATGCCGTGTTGGCCACGGCAGAGCCCGAGATCGTGCCGGTCATGCCCGAGGCGATGATCGCCACGATGCCCGGCCCGCCCACCATCTTGCCAGCCACGGCACGGGCCAGATTGATCACGAAGTCCCCGGCCCCCGATCGCAACAGGAACGCGCCGAAGATGATGAAGAGGAACACATAGGTCGATGAAATCCGGGCGATCGAGCCGAACATCGCATCGTCGCCAAAGATCGACCGAAAGGTCACCGTCTCGACCGTGAGACCGGGAAAGCCGAAGACACCGCCGACGAACTGCCCCCACCACGCCACATAGGTCAGCGACAGAACGATCAGCACGGGGATGATGATGCCTGCCACGCGGCGGGTGAATTCGATGGCTCCGGCGATGCAGACGCAAGCCGCGACCCAGTCCGCGCCTGACAGTTTGACGCCCCGGTCATAGATTGCGTTCTCGTTCAGGACCAGCCAGATGGCCGACACCGCGACGGCCAGACCCAGAACGGCATCCAGCACCAGAAGGGCCTTGGACGACTTTACCGTCGCCGCCTGCGATGCCGGGTAATAGATCGCGCAGAGAAAGGCGAAGCAGGCAAAGTGATAGGCGTTGCGCTCCAACTCGGACAGGACCGGATCATAGGCCAGGTAAAGATGGGACGCCGCGACGAAGGCACAAAAGATGCTCAGTGCGACTGTCAGAGCGGGCGAAAAGCGCCGCCAGACCACCGGATCGTCATTGGACGACGGAGGTTTCGGCATGGTTGATGCGTGCATGGAACGGCCTTTTGCGGTGCGAAAAGGCGCCGCGCGACGCAGGCCGCGCGGCGAAGGGGCCGACCCGGGTTGCAGGTCGGCCGTCCGGCTTTATTCAGCGATCAGGCGTTCGGGGATCTCGACACCGACCTCTTCGTAGTAACGCTGCGCGCCCGGATGCAGCGGCAGTGGCAGACCCGCGATGGCCTGTTCGATCGCCATCGCCTGCGTCGCGGGGTGGATCGCCTGCAGGAAGGGCAGATTCTCGTAGATCGTCTTGGTGATCAGGTAGACGTCTTCTTCCGCGAGATCGGCACTGGTGGCCAGAAAGTTCGGCTGCGCAATCGTCGTCACGTCAGCCTCCTGCCCCGGGTAGGTTCCTGCGGGAATAAGGTATTCGGTCCACAGATCGCGCCCGCCATCGGCAGCGACCTGTTGTTCGGGCGTGAAGGACAGCAAGGTTACGTCATCGCCAGCCGTGGCCATAAGCTGCGTAATGGCACCCACTGGCACACCTGCGGGTGTGCTGATGCCGGCGACCTGACCGTTCTGAAGCGCCTCTGCCGCCGGACCGTAGCCGCCATAGACAAGATCGTAGTCGGTATCGATATCCACGCCCAGACCATTCAGGATCGCCGCGTTCGAACCGATGGTGCCAGAGTTCTGTGCCCCCAGCGCCATTGCCTCGCCCGTGAGATCGACCATGGCTTGAATCGTGCCGTCACCGGCAACATCCGACGCCACGACGAAATGCTCGACGTTCTGCCACAGCATGGTAACCGAACGGAGGCTTTCCTGCGGGCCAACCTCTTCCAAGGGGCCGGTGCCGCTGGCAGCATAAAAGCCGTAGAGGCCCTGAAGGATGGCAAATTGCGCTTCTCCTTCGCGCAGCAGACGCACGTTCTCGCCGGACCCTGCCGATGAGATGGCGGACATGCCGATATTCTCGCTTGGCTCCAGCTTGACCTTGGCCAGCGTCGCAAGCGCCACGCCCACCGGATAATAGGTGCCGCCCGTCGACGCCGTGGCCAGAATGTAGCTGCGCGCGTCGTCCTGTGCGGCCGCACCGGTGGCAGCCAGCGACGCCGCAAGCGCGATGGATGTCAGATATTTCATGGTATTCTCCCTTTTTTCGGCCCTCCCGGCCTGTTCGCAAAGTGTAGCGGCGGTTTCGACACGTCGCATACCCCCGAAATCGGGGTTTGTGCCGAAAATCCGTCGTGATTTCGCGAATGGGTAGTCTGCGTGACAGTTGGCGGGGTCACACGTGTCGGAAAAGGGTCAGGGGTCAGCCTCGCGCGTCCTGCCCTCTGCCAGCCTTTCGACCGCCCCGACCAGCGTCTGCACCGCCGCGTCCATATCGGTTGCCGCCGCGAATTCATCGGGCCGGTGGCTGACACCACCCCGGCAGCGCACGAACAAGAGAGCGATCGGGCAGATATCCGCCATGGCCGATGCGTCATGGGTCGCACCGGAGGGCATGTTCTCGCCCCCCGGGGCCCCGTCCGAGGCGCGGGCGATCTGCGCCGGTCTCTTTGCGGCAATCTCCCCATAGCTCATGGCGCGCTCCTATTTATCATGATAAATGAAATGAGCGCCACACCCCTGCCCGCCGGGCAAGCCAACGGAATGTTCCGCCCATGCCAGATACGACCCCACCCCGAAATCCGCTGCTTCCCCCGCGTCAGTCCCGTCCCGTCCGCGTGGCCGAGGCAATCAAGTCGTGGGTGGTCGAACAGGACCTGCAACCCGGCGACAGGCTGCCGGGCGAGTCCGAGATGATCCTGCGCTTTGGCGTTGCGAAAGGCACGGTTCGCGAGGCGATGCGGCTTTTGCAAGCGCAGGGGCTGATCGAGACCAAGACCGGCCCCGGCGGCGGCAGTTTTGTCGGTGCGGTCTCGCGCGATCGGGCCTTCGGACTGCTTTCGAACTATTTCTACTTCCGCGAGATCACCATCGAGAACATCTATCAGGTGCGGATCATGCTGGAACCGGAACTTGCGGCGAACCTTGCAGGCCGGTTGAGCGCGGACCAGATAGACGGGTTGGAGGACATCATGCGCGGCTATGCGGCACCGGCGCAAACCATCGAGGACGAGCGCGGTCAGCACGTTGCATCGCTTCGGTTCCACGCACGGCTTGCCGACTTTGCAGATAATGCGCTGCTGGGTTTCTTCATCGGCTTCATGGCGCATATCCTGACCGACCTGACCGTATTCAAGCAGCTTTACACGACCCCGAACCACGACCTGTGGCGACAAGGACGCAACCACCATCTGGATCTGATCTCGGCGCTGAAGTCGGGCGACAGCACCGGTGCCGCACGGATCATGCGCAGCCACATGGAGATGGCGCGCGGCTTGATGGAAGCCCACGAAGCACGCGTGATGCGCACACTCAGTCAGGCCTGACAAGCGCGGTCGTCGTGTTGAAAGGGGCGGCACGATAGGGGTCGTCCAGCGTCGGCACATGGCCGGTCCAATCTGCATAAAGGTCGGTGGTCGCCGCGTGATGCAGCCTTTCAAGAGCCGCGAGCGGATCGTCAGACAGATCGACGCGCAGGTTCAGGGGCGGGGCCGTGCGGGCGACGACCAGAAGCGCTGCGGACAACAGTCCACGACTGTCGCCACCGGCCTGTGACGCGGCCTTGAGGCTGGCGATCAGCCGCCGGTCGAACGACAGATCGCTTTCGAGAAAGGTGTTCAGACAGGCATCCAGCACCGCATCTGAAGACAGAAGGTTGCCAGTGACGACCACGTGCGACGCGGTTCGAGCACCGGCGACAGGGATACTTTCACCGCCTGTGAAATGCGCTGTGCCGCCACCGGGATCAAGCGCCGCCAGTTGCCTTTGACCCCGCCCCGGGTCCGCCTGCGTCACCGCTGTCACCGCGTCCTGCGCACTTTTTCCGGCCCGCATCAGCGCCAGAACGTCATCACCCCACATCGGACTGGGCAACGAGCCCTGCGACGCCGAAAGGCCCGATTCGGGATGGCCACGCAGCACCCAGCCACCGACACACAGGCTTCCGGTGGTGGCAGCACAACCGTAACTGACCGTTTTTTCATCGAAAGCAAGGATCGAGAGGGTCATGAAAAACTCCGTATCGCGTCACCCTTGAATTTATCATGAAAATTTGGCCTCATGCAATTAATCATGATAAATTAAAGGCAGCAACAAGAGAGGTAAGACCATGACACTTTCGCATTTGACCCGCAGGGGGCTATTGGCCGCCAGCACTGCATTGGCCCTGACCTTCGGGGGCGCGACTGGCGCCGTCGCCCAGACCCCGCCGGGCGTCCTGATCGTCGGCCAGATCGCCGAGCCGAAGGCGCTTGACCCCGCCGCCGTGACGGCCGTGAACGACTTTCGTATCCTGATGAACGTCTACGACGGGCTGGTGCGTTACAGGGACGGCACGCTTGAGGTTGAACCGTCCCTCGCCACCGATTGGGAGATTTCCGAGGACGGCACCGAATACACCTTTACCCTGCGCGAGGGCGTCAGCTTTCACGACGGCACTCCGTTCGACGCCGAGGCGGTCAAATTCAACTTCGACCGGATGCTGAACGAGGATCACCCCTACCACGACACCGGCCCCTTCCCGCTGGCGTTCTTCTTTTCCTCTGTCCAGACCGTCGAGGCCGTGGATGACCTGACCGTCACCTTCACGCTGGACGCGCCCTTTGCGCCCTTCCTGTCGAACCTCGCCTACCCGACGGGGCTGATCGTGTCCCCTGCCGCCGTGGAAGCCAACGGCGCGGACTTCGGGCGCAACCCGTCCGGCACCGGCCCCTTCGCGTTCGTGGAATGGCGGTCAAACGAGGCTGTCGTCGTCGAGGCAAACCCCGACTACTGGGACGGCGCGCCAGAGCTCGAGGCCGTGGTCTTTCGCCCGATCACCGACGCCAGCACCCGCACGGCGGAAATGCTGTCGGGGGGCATCGACCTGATGGTCGAAGTCCCGCCGGTATCGCTGTCGGAGTTTCAGGACGAGGCCTACCAGATCTACGAACAGGCGGGGCCGCACGTCTGGTTTCTGATCCTGAACACGCGCGAAGGTCCCTTCGCCGACAAGCTGGTGCGTCAGGCCGCAAACTACGCGGTCAACAAGGAAGCGCTGGTGAACGAGGTTCTGGAAGGAACGGCGGAAGTCGCCGCTGGCCCCACCCCGCCCGCCTTTGCCTGGGCCTACAACGAGGAGCTGGAACCCTACGCCTATGATCCCGAGCGGGCAAGCGAGTTGCTGTCCGAAGCGGGCGTCGAAACCCCCGAAGTGACCTTCTACGTGACCGAAGGCGGGTCGGGCATGCTGGACCCGATCGCGATGGGCACCGCCATTCAGGCCGATCTGCAAGCCGTGGGCTTCGCCGTGTCGATCGAAACCTACGAATGGAACACCTTCCTAGGCGAAGTGAACCCCGGTCTGGAAGGCAAGGCCGACATGGCGGAAATGGCATGGATGACCAATGATCCCGACACCCTGCCCTTCCTGACCCTGCGCAGCGCAGCCTTCCCCGACGCGGGCGGTTTCAATTCGGGCTACTATTCCAACCCCGAGGTGGACGACCTGCTGGAGCAGGCCCGCGTCTCGACCGATCAGGACGAACGCGCGACACTCTACAAGGAGATGCAGGCCATCGTGCAGGACGACGCGCTCTGGGTTTTCGTCGCGAACTGGAAGCAGAACGCGGTCAGCAGCGATGCGGTCGAGAACTTCGAGTTGCAGCCCTCGTTCTTCCTGCTGCTGGGTGACGTGGTCAAGAACTGATCCGTCCGGTTCGGGCTTGCCCGACCCTTGCCGGGGGCCTGTGAACAGAAGCCCCGGTGCCAGACCCGCATGCACGGATGCACGGATGCGGACCGACACTTTCGGACAGCAAGGGATGAATGATGACAGGCTATATCCTGAAAAGACTGCTATCGGCCATTCCGGTGCTTCTGGGGATCACTGTCATCGTGTTCCTGATCATGGCGCTGATCCCCGGCGATCCGGCCATGGCTATTCTGGGCAGTTACGCCACCCCCGACAACGTTGAAAAGCTGAACCGCGATCTGGGGCTCGATCAGCCATTGGTGGCGCAGTACTTCATCTGGCTCGGCAATATGCTGACCGGCGACTTCGGCACATCGTTTGCGCTGAACCGTCCCGTCCTTGACGAGATCATGGAGCGGTACAGCGCCACGCTGATCCTTGCGGGCACGGCTTTTGTCCTGTGTTCGGTCTTCGGCGTGATTGCGGGGGTGCTGTCCGCCGCGAACCAATACGGCTGGGTGGACAAGGGTATCACCTTCGTCGTGCTCCTTGGTATCTCGATCCCATCGTTCTTTCTGGGCATGATGATGATCCTGCTTTTTGCCGTGCAATTGCGCTGGTTTCCGGTATCCGGCAGGTGGCCGATCTACGGGGCCCGCGATCTTTGGGCGCTGCTGGATCACCTTGTGATGCCGGCCCTTGCCCTTGCCGTCGTTGCAACTGGCGTGGTCGCGCGCCTGTCGCGGTCAGCCATGCTCGAAGTGCTGCGGCAGGACTTCATCCGCACAGCCCGCGCCAAGGGTGTCCACGAGCGCGGCGTGATCTGGCGTCATGCGCTTCGCGCGGCGATGGTCAGCATCATCCCCGTGCTCGGCATCCAGGCGGGTTTCGTCCTGTCGGGCGCGGTCTACATCGAGATCGTGTTCCAGTGGCCCGGCGTCGGCAGGATGCTGGTCGATGCGATCCTGCGCCGCGACATCCTGCTGGTGCAGGGCGGCGTTGTGATCGTGGCCGCCTGCTACGTGCTTTTCAACATCATGGTGGATGTGGCGCAAAGCCTGCTGGACCCAAGGATCAAGACATGACCGCCTTCCTGAAGCTCCTTGCCCGCAACCGGCTGGCGCTGGCGGGTGGCATCGTCATGGTCCTTGTGGTGTTGCTGGCCGTGGTCACGCCACTTCTGCCGCTTCAGAACCCCGATATCACCAATACGTCGAACCGTTTCCAGCCGATCCTGTCCGAAGGCAACCTTCTGGGCACCGACCATCTGGGGCGCGACCTGCTGTCCCGCCTGCTTTGGGGCACACGGCTGAGCCTTGCCGTAGGGTTCACTGCCGCAATCGTGGCGGCGACGCTGGGGGCAGCGATCGGCATCATCGCAGGCTTCTATGGCGGGCGCACGGACAACGTCATCATGCGTGGTGTCGATATGCTGATGGCCTTTCCCTACATCCTGCTGGCGCTGGCCATCGTGGCCGCACTGGGCCCCGGCCTTTTCAACGCCCTGATCGCGGTGGCCGCCGTCAACGTGCCCTTCTTCGCTCGCAACATTCGCGGCATTACCGTGGGCATCGCGAACAAGGAGTTCGTGGATGCGGCGCGTCTGGCCGGTCTGTCCAACGCACGGATCATCCTGACGGAAATCCTGCCCAACGTGGTGCCCGTCATCGTCATCGCCATGTCCACGACCGTCGGCTGGATGATCCTTGAAACGGCTGGCCTGTCCTTTCTCGGGTTGGGATCACAGCCGCCTCAGGCAGACCTGGGGTCGATGCTGGGCGAGGCCCGGTCGGCGCTGATCACCAACCCGCATACCTCGATCGTGCCGGGTGTGATGATCCTGATCATCGTCATGTCGATCAACCTGCTTGGCGACGGGGTGCGCGACGCGCTGGACCCCCGTCTGAAATCAGGTGCCCTGTCGCGCCCGATGGCCGCCACCCAGGTCGACCGCCAAGGTCCGGTGCCCGCATCGAAAGGGGTCGGCTTGCTGGAGATGCAGGATCTGGAAACCCAGTTTCGCGTCAGGGGCCGCACCTACCGCGCGGTCAACGACGTCAGCCTGCATGTCGAAAAGGGCGAATGCCTTGGGATCATCGGCGAGTCGGGATCGGGCAAATCGGTCACCGCCCTTTCCGTCATGGGCCTTGTCGCCTCGCCCCCCGGCGTGATCACCGGGGGTGCGGTCCGCTACGAGGGCGAGGACCTGATTGGCGCGCCCTACCGCAAGTTGCGCGACATGCGCGGGCGGCGGGTCGCCTACATCTTTCAGGACCCGCTGGCGACGCTTCATCCGCTCTACCGCGTCGGCGACCAGTTGATTGAGGCGATCAGTTCCCACCGGCAGGTGAGCCGCGAGGAAGGTCGCAAGATAGCTGTCGAGCTGCTGGAATCCGTCCGCATCCCCAACCCCGCCCGGCGGATCGGCGACTACCCGCACGAGATGTCGGGGGGAATGCGTCAGCGGGTCGGCATCGCCATGGCACTGGCCAACGATCCCGACATCATCATCGCCGACGAACCGACCACGGCGCTGGACGTCACCGTTCAGGCGCAGATCCTGTCGATCCTCGACGACCTGCGCCGGTCGCGCGGGCTGGCAATCGTCTTCATCACCCATGACTTCGGCGTGATCGCGCAGCTGTGCGACAGGGTGATGGTGATGTATGCGGGCCGCATCGTCGAGGAAGGGCCGACACAGGCGATCCTTGACGACCCGACCCACCCCTATACGGCGCGGCTGATGGCCTGTGTGCCCGAACTGGGCGGCGGCAAGAGGCGGCTCGAGGCCATTCCCGGTCTCCCGCCGGTGGTCGACAACCTGCCCGATGGCTGCGCCTTTGCCGACCGCTGCGACCGCGTCCAGCCCGATTGCCGCGCAAAAGAGATCGCCCTGCACCGCAAGGGCACACGTGCGGTGCGGTGCATCCACCCCGTCACACCGCTGAAGGAGGCCGCAGAATGAACACCGCCTTGCAACTCACTGACCTGACGAAGACATTTGCAGGGAGACGCGGCCTCTTTGGCGGTGCACAGACGGGCGTCAAGGCCGTGCATCCCACCACGCTGACCGTCCCGCACGGCGAAACGCTGGGCATCGTGGGAGAATCCGGTTGCGGCAAATCCACGCTTGCACGGATGCTGGTCGGCCTGCTGGACCCGTCGGGCGGAAGCATCGAGATCGACGGCAAGGCGCTTGACAATGCGGACCCTGCGGTCTTCGGCAAGCGCATCCAGTATGTGTTTCAGGACCCGATTTCATCGCTGAACCCGCGCAAGACGATCCGCCAGATCATGGAGGCTCCGTTGAAGCGCCTCTATGGGATGAAAAAGGCCGAGCGTGCCCAGCGGATCCGCGAGATCTTCGACAGCGTGAACCTGCGCGAGGAATTTCTCGAACGATATCCGCACGAGTTTTCAGGCGGTCAGGCCCAGCGCATCGGGATCGCACGGGCGCTGGCGGCGAATGCGAAGATCCTGATCCTCGATGAACCCGTGTCGGCACTGGATGTGTCGGTGCAGGCGCAGGTGCTGAACCTGCTGGCCGACCTCAAGCGCGAATTCGATCTGACCTATCTTTTCATCAGCCACGATCTGGCCGTGGTCGAAGCGGTCAGCGACCGGATCGCGGTGCTGTATTTCGGCAGCGTGGTCGAACTGGGCCGCGCCGAGGACGTGTTCCGCGCCCCGCGTCATCCCTACACCAAGCTGTTGGCCGACAGCGCGCCCGTCGTGGGCCGCCCCCTGACCGCACCCGAAGCAAAGGGGTCAGAACTTCCCAATCCGCTTGACCCGCCCCCCGGCTGCGCCTTTGCCGCCCGTTGTCCGCGCGCGACCGACAGATGCCGTGCCGAGATCCCGAAGCTTTCGGCACAGGGTGGCGACACCGAGGTCGCCTGTTTCCACCCGCTGGATCCTGCGCCCTAGCGCCCCTCGGGTGGCCGCGCGATCAGACCGGCGGGCATCGGAGCGGGAACACCCGTGGTGCCGGGGTAGCTGACCGGCAGGTCGCGCAACTTGCGCATGGCGAGGAAGGCAAAGCACTGCGCCTCCACAGCGTCACCCTGCCAGCCGACAACCTCTGCGGTATCGGCGCGCACGTCCGCATAAGTTTCCAGCATGCTCAGAAGCGTCGGATTGCGTCGTCCACCGCCGCAGACGATCAAACGCTCTGGCCGGACAGGCAGATGATCCAGCCCGCGCCCCACAGCAGATGCGGTAAAGGCGGTCAGGGTTGCAGCCCCATCTTCGGGCGACAGATCGGTGACCCAGTCGAAGCCGAAATCAAACCGGTCCAGCGACTTGGGGAAAGGTTGGACCAGATAGGGGTGCATCAGCGCCTTTGCCAGACGGTCGGCATTCACCGTGCCTGATGCCGCCAACGCACCGTCACGGTCCATGTCGCCGCGCCCCAGATGCTGCATGAAATCGTTGATCGGCGCGTTGGCGGGGCCGGTATCAAACGCCACCAGATCGCCCGCCACATCGCGGGCCGTGACATTGGCGACGCCCCCGAGGTTCAGTACAGCGGTCTTTTCATCGACGTCCAGCCCCGTCAGCAGCGCCCCGTGATAGACGGCCGACAAGGGTGCGCCCTGCCCGCCTGCCGCCATGTCCGCACTGCGGAAATCGTAGACGACAGGCACGCCCAACCGCCGCGCCATGTCGTCACCGTCGCCCAACTGGCGGGTTTGCCCCCGCCGCCCCGGCTGCGGGGCGCGGTGCAGCACGGATTGCCCGTGAAACCCGACGGCGGCGATATCGCGCATCGCAAGGCCCGCATCGTCCACCAGTCGCAAGACCGCGTCCGATTGCGCCTGCGTTATCCGCGCCTCTGTCTCTTGGAAGATTGCGGGGTCGGGGCCGTCAAAGGCCCAGTCGCGGGCTTTGTCCAGACAACGGACCAACAGGGCGCGGGTCTCGGCGTCATAGGGATAAAGCTGGAATGGCCCGAAGGCTTCGACGGTTTTTCCATCCGTGCGCAACAGTGCGGTGTCGATGTTCCCGTCCAGCACGGTGCCTGTCATCAGTCCGACGGTCCATTGCGGTGTCATGTGCGTTCTCCTTGGTAAAGGGTTGTGCCGACGGCGCGGCGCAGGTCCGCGATGCCACTGTCGGAATGGCGCGACGGATGAACGCGGTTCGTCAGCAGGGTCCACGCATTGCCTGCAGCAAAATCAATCCAGAGCCCGGTGCCGGTAAAACCGGTGTGGCCAATGGTCTGCGTCGAACACCCAGCGCCGCCCGGCCAACCGTCATGCCGGATTTCCCACCCCAGCGTGCGGGTCGATGACACGGGATGCGCCACCGGATCGGGACCACGGGCCAACAGCCTGTCCGCGAAATCGAGCACAGCCGCACAAGTCCCGAACAGCCCTGCGTGCCCCGATCCTTGCAGGGCGAAACAGTTCTCGTCGTGCACCTCGCCCCGCAGCACCCGTTCGCGCCAGTGGCAGTGCTCGGTCGCGGCGGTCTTGGCAGGATCGGGCGTGAAGGTGAAACCGCAGCCGGGGTCCATGTCGCGCAACGGGCGACCTTCCAGCCGTTCCAGCGCAATGCCGAGAAGCATGAAGTTGATGTCGGAATAAACCGGCGCGTCCTGCCTGCGCCATTCGCGTTGCAGAACGAAAGCGCGCAAGGTCCCGGGGTCGGCACCATAGGTGTAGATCGGCGCGACCGCGGGAAAGTGCGTCCGGTGCGCAAGGCAATCGCGAAAGGTCACCTGCCGTTCCCAGCACCCGGCATCATACTGGCGGAAATCCGGGATCACGCTGGTCAGCGGCGCATCAAGGTCGATGCGGCCAGCCTGTGCATGGGCCAGAATACGCTCGGTCGTGAAGATCACCTTGGTCAGCGAGGCAAGGTCGAAGATCGTGTCTTCGGTCATCGTGACATCGTCTGGCGTAATCACAGCCCGACCGGTCGCGGCAACCTCTCGCTTCTCGCCCGTCACGCCCAGCACCGCGCCGGGAATACGGCCCGCCGTGACAGAGTCACGCACCAAGGACCAGGCTGCGTCAAAGGTCATGCCGGTTCTCGTGCGGTGCGGTGGTCGGGTCCGTGTTCGTCCCAGACCTGTGGTCGGGGTTCCCACCCCTTGGCACGCACAAGCAAGGGCACCTCTTCCGTCGCGAGCGTGTAGTCGACACGACGCCTCATGATCGACGGCACGGCGGCGATCAGCTTTTGCGTATAGGGATGGCGCGGCTGCGACAGGACGGCCCGTGCATCCCCGATCTCGACGATCCGCCCGCCGTAAAGCACGGCAATGCGGTGCGAGATCCGTTCGACCACGGCCATGTCATGGGTGACGAAGACATAGGCCAGTCCCAGATCGCGCTGCAGATCGATCAGCAGGTCCAGCACCTTGGCCTGCACGGATACATCGAGTGCCGAGACCGCTTCATCCAGCACCACCACATCCGGCCCCGGCATCAGCGCGCGGGCAATGCACAGCCGCTGGCGCTGCCCGCCGGAAAAGGCGTGCGGGTAACGCGACAGGCTGTCATCCGGCAGATCGACCTTCCGCAAGAGCATCCGCATCCGGTCACGCAGGTTCGTATCTACCTTGCGCCCCTCTGCGATGACCGGCTCGGCCAGAAGGGCGGCCACGGTCATCCGCGGATTGAGCGAGGCATTGGGGTTCTGAAACACCATCTGGACAGCCTTGGCACCCTGCCCTTCGATCACACCACCACTGGGTTGCACGAGGTCAAGGATCGCGCGCGCGGTCGTGGATTTGCCCGACCCGCTTTCGCCAACAATGCCAAGCGTCTCTCCGGGGGCCAAATCGAAGGAAACGCCTTCGACCGCATGGACGGCCCCGGTCGGGCGGCGCAGAAATCCGCCGCCGACGGGAAAGCGCACCGTCAGATCACGCAGCGCCAGCGTAGGCGTGCGCGGGCCGGGGCGCGCATCGTTCCGGACGCCCCTGCCGTCCTGAAAGTGTGGTACGGCGTCCAGCAAGTGGCGCGTGTAGGCGTGGGACGGCGTGTCCAGAACGCGGTCGATCGGGCCGCTCTCGACAGTCTTGCCGTCCTTCATCACGACCGCGCGGTCGGCAAAGCCGGCGACAAGCCCGATGTCATGGGTGATAAAGATCAGGCCGGTCTGCAGCTCGCGTTTCAACTCGGCCAGCAGCGCCAGAATCTGCGCCTGGATCGTCACATCGAGTGCCGTCGTCGGTTCGTCGGCGATCAGAAGGCGCGGCTCTCCTGCCAAGGCCATGGCGATCATGATCCGCTGCAACATGCCGCCGGACATCTGGTGCGGTGCCTCGTCCAGCCTGCGGCGGGCGTCGGGGATGCGGACGCGGTCAAGGGCGCGGACCGCCGCATCGCGGGCGGACTTACGGCTCATCCCGTGGCGCTTGGCGAAGATTTCCGAGACCTGCGTGCCGACTTTCAGCACCGGATTGAGCGAGGTCATCGGTTCCTGAAAGATCATCCCGATCTCACGCCCGCGCAGGCGCTGCATTTCGGCCTCGGTGGCCGCGACAAGGTCGGTCTTGCCATCGAGAACCATCGACCCGCCAAGGATACGCCCGCCCGCATAGTCGATCAGCCGGTTGATCGCCATTGCCGTGACGGATTTGCCGGACCCGCTTTGCCCGACGATGGCGACGGTTTCGCCGGGGTCAAGGTCGAAGCTGACGCCATGAACGACCTGCGTCTCATGTCCCTGCACCCCGAAACCGATGGCCAGATCCTTGACCGACAAAAGCGTCATGGCGCGGCCCCCTGCGATTTGGGATCGAAGATGTCGCGCAAGGCATCCCCCAGAAGGTTGAAGCCCAACACCGCCAGCATGATGACGATGGCCGGAAAGATCAGCATCCAGGGGGCCATCTCCATCAGGTTGCGACTGTCCGACAGCATCAGCCCCAGCGACGGATAGGGCGGTTGCGTGCCAAGGCCCAGAAAGCTCAGCGCCGCTTCGGTCAGCAAGGCCCAGGCCAGTGCCAGTGTGATCTGCACGGTCAGCGGGGCGATCAGGTTCATGAGCAGGTGCCGCGACAGGATATAACGCCGCGAGCTGCCGAAGGTGCGGGCCGCATCGACGAAGCTGCGCGTCTTGAGCGACAGCGCGGGGCCGCGCACGACGCGTGTGAAAATGGGTGTATAGACGATCCCGATGGCGATGACCGACGTCACCAGTCCCGGCCCCATGACCGCAACGATCAAAAGCGCCAGCAGGATAGCCGGAAAGGACAGCAACACGTCCATCGTCCGCATCGCCACACCGTCCCAAAGCCCGCCGAACCATGCGGCCGTCAGGCCAAGGACGGTGCCCAGCATCGTCGCAAGTCCCACCGACAGCAGCCCGACGGCAAAAGACTGCCCCACCCCGACCATCAACCGGCTGAGGATATCCCGTCCGAACAGGTCGGTGCCCATCAGGTAGGTGCCGTTGGGCGGTGAAAGGCGGGACAGCCTGTCCTGTGCAAGGGGATCATGCGGGGTCAGCCCCAGAAGGCCAAGGACCGCGGCAAGCGAGAAGACCCCGATCACGATCAGACCCAATCGTCCCGCCTGATGGCGCAGCAAGGCACGGATCACCTGCATCACTTGGCTCCGTAGCGGATGCGGGGGTCGAGAGCCGCATAGGCCAGATCGACCAGCAGGTTCACGACGAGAAAGTTGAAGGCGATGAACAGGACGACACCCTGAACCAGCGCATAGTCGCGCTGAAGAATTGCATCAAGCACGACGCGACCCAGCCCGGGCAGCGCAAATATCTGTTCCACGATGACCGCGCCCCCCAGAAGATACCCGAATTCCACCCCGCTCAGGGTCACGACGGGGATCAGGGCGTTGGGCAGCGCGTGCCGCCAGATGACGTAGCGCTGCGAATAGCCCTGCGACCGCGCCGTGCGAACGTAGTCCTCACTCAGCACATCCAGCATTGCCGCACGGGCGATGCGGGTGACTGCGGCGGCAAAGGCGGTGCCAAGTGCGATGGCCGGCAGCATCAATTGCGTCAGATTGCCAAGTGGATCATCAAAAAAGGACACAAACCGCCCCATCTGAGGCAGGACCCCAAAGCCAACCGACAGCACGTATATCGCAAGAAGCGCGACCACGAAGTTCGGCGTGGACTGCCCGATCATCGCGAAGACGCGAACGATCAGGTCGGATGGCCTGTCGGCATTGATCGCGGCGTAAACTCCCACCGGCAACCCGATCGCGATGGCGATGAACATGGACAGAAACGCCAGTTCAAGTGTCAGCGGGAAGCGGTCCAGGATAATGTCCAGCACCGGTTGTCCGTAGGTCACCGAGACCCCCAGATCCCCCTGCAGCAGGCCCGTCAGCCACCGCCCGTATTGCACGAACCAGTTCTGATCCATCCCGAAATAGGCGGTCAGAGTCTCGCGTTGGGCGGGTGTCAGCATCCCGCCCTCGGTGCCCAGCATCGCGGTGATCGCGTCGCCGGGCACCAGACGAATGGCGACGAAGACAAAGACGGATACGCCCAGCATGACCAGCGGAAAAAGCGCGATCCTGTTAAGGACGTATCCCATGCCCCTGCCCCGACCGGCTTATCCAGCCAGCGTCACGTCGACCAAACCGAAAAGAGAGCCGGTCGGCGAAGGCTCGAACCCCTCTACCGCTTCGGTCTGGGCGGTGTAGGTGTAGCCGGTGAACAGCCAGACCCAAGGCGACATCTCCGAGATGTGACGCTCGAATTCGGCAAACACCTCCTTGCGGGCCTCTTCGTCGGTCTCGATGCGACCCTGTTCCATCAGGGTGTCCAGCGTGTCGTCGATGTAGTTCGCGACGTCCTGCAGGTTGCCCGCTTCGGTCCAGTAGCGGTTGTACATGGTGTAGGGATCGACCCGCCCGCCGTTCAGCGCCACGGCCATGTCGAAATCACCTGCCAGCCAGCGGTCGATGTAGACATTCATCTCCTGCGTTTCGATCTCGAGATTGATGCCGACTTCGGCCAGTTGCGACTGGATCAGCTGCGCCTCGGCGACGGCGGTGGGCGGCTCTCCGTTCGCCGCAAGGATCTTGGCCTCGAACCCGTCGGCAAAACCTGCCTCGGCCAGCAGTTCGCGGGCGCGGTCCTGATCCTGTTCATAGCAGAACAGGCTTGCTGGATCGTTGCGGTAAGCAGGCGAGGTCAGCGGGCCGGTCACCTCGCCCTCGCCCAGAAGGGCACCGTCAAGGATGTCCTGACGGTCGATGGCGCAGGACATGGCCTGCCGCACCGCCAGCTGGTCCATCGGCGCCCGCGACGCATTGAGTTGCAGCACGTGATAGCTGAGCGTGGGCGCGGTCAGCAGTTCCAGCCCCGGTGTGCCGGTCACCAGCGTCGCCACCAGCGGGTCGGTCATCAGCGCAAAATCTGCCTGCCCGGTGCGCAAGGATGCAAGGATCGCCGTCTCGTCGGGCAGGACGCTGACCGAGATCTCGTCATAGGCGACTTCGCCGCCGTGCCAGTCTGCAAAGGCAGCCAGCCGCGCGTTGGCGTTCGGCGTGCGCTCAGCCAGCGTGAACGGGCCGGATCCCATCACTTCGGTTCCTACGGTGCCCGCCTCGATCGCGGCGGCAGAGACGACGGCTGCGTTGATCGACGCCATCCCGTTCAGGATCGGCACGTTGGGTCCGTCAAGCGTGAAGACAACCGTTCGCTCGTCCGGCGTTTCGATCCCGGTGATCGAGGTGTAGTTCGCGCGGGCCGCGGCGGCGGTTTCATCGTCGAGGATGCGCTCGAACGAGGCTTTCACGTCCGTAGCAGTGACGGGCGTGCCGTCGTGAAACACCGCATCGGGGTCGAGTGTGAAGGTCAGCGTGGTAGCATCCTCCGAGAACTCCCAGCTTTCGGCCACGGCAGGCTGCAGCTCAAGGTCCGGTCCCAACCGCACCAGCGGTTCATAAAGCAATTCGAGCAGGCGGATCGACGCGAAAGCGGTCTGCGTATGCGGATCAAGTCCGGTCGCATCCTGCGACCACGCCACGTCAAGCGTCTGGGCACTGGCCGGTGCTGCGATGGCAAGGCCCAGCGCCATGGCCGAGACTGCGGTTGCTTTGGTAAATGTTGTCATTGGTTTCTCTCCCTGTTGTGTTTGTGCAGCCACATTGGCAGGCCGCAATTTTTTCAGATTTTCGCGGCAATCAAGGCATGCCGCAGGAACCCGTCTTCTGCATCGAGCGCCGCCTCGGCGGTCGCGGCATCGAGCCCCGTCAGCGTCATGAGGATCGCAAGCTTCACCCTGTTTCCGCTGTCCTCGAGCATCCGGCTGGCAGTGACGGCGTCACAGCCTGTCGCATCCTGAACGATCCCGCGGGCCCTATCCGCCAGCTTGCGGTTTGAAACCGAGAGATCCACCATCAGGTTGCCATAGGCCTTGCCCATGCGGACCATGCTGGCGGTCGTCAGCATGTTCAACACCATCTTCTGCGCAGTGCCGGATTTCAGGCGGGTCGACCCTGTCAGGGCCTCGGGACCGACGATAGGAGAGATGGCGATATCCGCAAGTTCTGCGATGGGTGAGCCGGGATTGCAGGACAGCGCCACTGTCCCTGCCCCGATCCCGCGTGCATGATGCAGCGCACCGGCAACGTAGGGTGTCGTCCCGCTGACGGCGATGCCGACGACCACGTCTCTTGCAGTCAGGTCGATGGCAGCAAGGTCAGCAGCGCCTTGGTCCGCATCATCCTCGGCATCTTCGACCGGATGCCTTAACGCATGATCGCCACCTGCGATCAACCCGACGACCATGCCCGGCGGCACCGAAAAGGTCGGTGGGCACTCAGAGGCATCCAGCACCCCCAGCCTGCCACTCGTTCCGGCACCAATGTAGATCAGGCGTCCACCGGCCCTGAAAGCCGCGACGATGCGATCGACGGCCATTGCGATCCGGTCAAGCTCTGCCGCGACGGCGTCGGCCACCAACGCGTCTTCCGCATTCATGCGTCCGACGATGTCGCGCGCGGACAAAAGATCAAGATCGTCGGTGCGCGGGTTGCGCCCTTCCGAGACCAGAGATCGCATATCCGGTCGTTCGACAGCAGTCGGCATGTCATCCCCCGATGGCAATTATTCCGGTAGACGCTGAATGATTTATTCGGGACTTTCAAACGCAAGTGTGGTAAACTATTCAAACAGGCAATTCCAAGAGGTCGGCCCCTTGTCCATTCTCACCCTCATCACCGCGCAGATGGAAACGCTCACGCACGGCGAGCGGGCGATTGCCAGCGTGATCCTCGACCGCCCCGAAGACGTGACCCGCATGTCTTCGACCGATCTGGCCAGCGCGGCAGGACGCAGTCAGTCGGGTGTGATCAAGCTCTGCCAAAAGCTGGGCTTCAACGGATATCAGGACCTGCGGCTCGACATCGCGCGCGCCACCGCCTCTGATATCCGCAGCGATGGTCCCGCTGCGGGCGTCCAAGGCACGATCGAGGCGGGTGACGATCTGACCCTGACCATGCAAAAACTGCTGGCCAGCAAGACCCACGCCATGCGCGAAACACTGTCAGTCAACCCACCCGACAGGATCGACGCGGCCCGCGATGCCCTTTCCGCTGCTGCAAGGGTGCAACTTGCGGGCGTCGGCGCATCTTCACTGGTGGCGCGTGACCTCAGCTACAAGCTGCAGAAGCTGGCGAAACCCACACTCTACGACGCAGACAGCCATGCGCAGATCGCGCTGGCGGCAACGCTTGGGCCGCACGACATGCTGCTGGCCTTTTCGGAATCGGGGAAAAGCCTTGAAACGCTGCACATCGCCCGGACCGCAGGGTCCCAGGGCGCAAGGATCGTCACGATCACGGGGCTTCAGGCGAACCGTTTGGCCGATCTGGCGGGTATCGCGTTGCGAACAGTTGCCGATGAAGAAAGGGTCCGATCATCGGCAATCACGTCGTGCGATGCGCAGCTGATCCTGACGGACCTTCTGTTCCTGCGGCTGGTCCAGACCCGCAAGGATGCCGCCGACCTGATCCGAACGACCGCCGCCGCAGTGGGTCCGCTTAACCCGAATTATGCATGAGGTGTTGGTGAGGGTGGCGTAACGTTCTGAAAAGCTGTAATTTTATGGTGTCGAAGCCAAAAAAGCAGATTTTCAGGAGC